>Ga0181525_10003955_pt1 | contig 11552 bp, 6 predicted proteins | sample PEATcosm2014_Bin_48_FD_121100 | JGI IMG/M metagenome (GOLD analysis project Ga0181525, IMG submission 121100) | Peatland microbial communities from MTU Mesocosm Facility, Houghton, MI, USA - PEATcosm2014_Bin06_10_metaG | ecosystem: Environmental > Terrestrial > Soil > Wetlands > Peat | place... | reverse complement strand
GGGCGTGGGATCGGGAATCTTTTCGAAATCGAGCAGCGAGGAGAGCGCGGCATCGTGGCCGAGGTCGGTCAAGCGGGCGATGTCATCCGGCGTTCCACCGAAACCGGCGCGGTTCAGCAGGTGAGCCGCCGTCTCGTAATTCCAGCCATCCTTTGAAAGTGGCTTAAGCATACATTGTGATAGACGTTAGTTGGACTTAACAGGTTTCAAAACGACTCAATCTTTTTCGCCTGGGATTTCGCCAGTCATTGGCTCCATTCAGCGCTTGAAACTTGAAACATGAAACTCGAAACTCACCGCATGTCGTTGCCCGCCGATTATCACATGCACACGCCGCTCTGCCGCCACGCGACCGGCGAGCCGGTTGAATATGCGAAGCAAGCCGTCGCCGTCGGTCTGGATGAAATCGGCTTCTCCGACCACTCGCCAATGCGACAGGACGATTTTGACAACTGGCGCATGAATTTTAATCAACTGGATGAATACGTTGAAAAAGTCCGCAAGGCGCAGAAGGATTTTCCGCAGCTTGTCATCCGGCTCGCGTTCGAGGTGGATTATCTGCCCGGCCACGAGGAGTGGATTCGTGAGCTTGCCTCGCGGCATCCGTGGGATTACTTCATCGGCTCGGTGCATTACGTTTCCGACTCGTGGGACATTGACAACCCGGCCAAGCTTTCCGAATGGAAGAACCGTGATGCCTTCGAGGTCTGGTCCGCTTATTTCGACCGGCTGACGATGGCGGCGGAGTCAAAATTATTTGAAATCATCGGCCACGCGGATTTGCCCAAGAAATTCGGCCACCGTCCGACGCGTGATTGCACGCCGCTTTACGAAAAGTTTCTGGCTGCCGTCAGGAAATCCGGTTGCGCCATCGAACTCAACACCGCCGGCCTGCGGAAGGATTGCCGGGAGATTTACCCAAGCTGCGAAATTCTCCAACTTGCGTTTCAAAAAGGCGTGCCGATCACGTTCGGTTCGGATGCCCACGCGCCGGAAGAGGTGGGGATGAACTTTGCCGATGCCGTCCAGCTCGCGCGCTCCGTCGGTTATCAGGAATGCCGCCGGTTTGAACAGCGAAAATTCCGCCCGGTGAAATTTTGACCTGCCATGTTCGCGGCGCATTTGACCCGGAAACAACTCACGACGGTCGTCTGCCTTGTGCTCGCCGTTCTGACGGCGGCGCTTTATCTGCCAATGTTATGGCACGGCTTTGTCAATTACGACGACCCTGATTACATCACCAACAACTCGCACGTCAAGGCGGGACTGACCTGGAGCGGCATCGTCTGGGCGTTTCAAAGTGGCGATGCCGGCAACTGGCATCCGCTCACATGGATTTCGCACATGATTGACTGCCAGTTGTTCGGTCTGAATCCCGCCGGTCACCATTTGACCAACTTGCTTTTTCACACGGCAAATACGTTGCTCCTATTCATCTGGTTGAACCGGCTTACCGGCGCGTTGTGGCGCAGTGCGTTCGTCGCGGCGCTGTTCGCTTGGCATCCACTCCACGTCGAATCCGTTGCGTGGGCTTCGGAGCGCAAGGACGTGTTGAGCGCGTTTTTCTGGATATTGACGCTGCTGGCTTACGCGGGCTACGCTCGGCGTGTGACGGGAACGGCTTCCATCGCGTCACCCGTCACCCGTCACCCATCACTTTTTTACTTCCTAGCGCTGTTTTTCTTTGCCTGCGGCTTGATGTCCAAACCGATGGTTGTGACACTGCCTTTTGTCCTGTTGCTGCTGGATTTCTGGCCGCTCCGGCGATTTACGATTTACGATTTACGATTTACGATGCCCCGGCTCATCGGAGAAAAAATTCCGTTTTTCGTCCTGACAACTGCATCATGCGCCGTCACCCGCCAGGTTCAGAGTGGAGCGCTCTGGTCAGCCACCTCGCTGCCATTTCATTTTCGGCTGGAGAATGTCTTGATGTCCTATATTCGTTACATCTCAAAAATGTTTTGGCCCGCCGACCTCGCGCTGATTTATCCCTATCCCCACCACTGGCCAATGGCTGGCGTCATCGCGGCAGCCGTTCTGATCGTGGTGTGGTCGCTTTTGTTCCTCTTGTGCGCGAAGCGTTTTCCATATCTGGCCGTTGGCTGGTTCTGGTTTCTGGGAACGCTTGTGCCGGCCATCGGCCTCGTGCAGGTTGGCGTCCAGTCCATGGCCGACCGCTACACATATCTGCCTGGAATCGGTTTGTTCATCATCGTGGCGTGGGGATTGAACGACCTGGTGAATTCCCATCCGCAAAAGGCAAAAATCGCCGCTGTTGCCGGAAGCTTTACGCTTGCTGGTTGTCTGGCTGTGACGTCCATCCAGTTGACCTACTGGCGGAGCGGCATAGTCCTCTTCAGGCACACAATTCAGGTGACGACCGACAATTATGCCGCTGACGATTGTTTCGGCGAAGCTTTGGAAAACGCAGGACAGGAAAAAGAGGCTGCGGAATTTTATGCCGAGGCTGTCCGCCTCAATCCAGATTATCCAATGGCCCAGTTCGATTTTGGCATGAACTCGCTGGAACGCGGCGAAATGGATGAAGCGTCCAACCACCTTGCCATTGCCGCACAGCTCATGCCGCGCAACACCGTCATGCAATTTGATTTTGGCACCTATCTCCTGCAACACGGCAATCCGCGCGAGGCCGCAAACCACTTCGAAGCCGCGCTCGCCGACAAGCCGGATTTCCCCGAGGCGCGACGAAGCCTCGACCGGATATTGGAGGAAACTAAAAGCACGCAGCCAACGAATCGTCCGGCGCATTGAAATGATTTCGCCAAACGAATTTTTCTTCAAACCATGTCCACGGCCAAATTAACCAGAAATCAGTTGTTCGCACTGATTTGTCTCGCGTTGGCCGCAGTGACACTTGCTGTTTATTGGCCGGTCAGATACCACGCTTTCACCAACATTGACGACGACGGCTACATTACGGGAAATGCCCACGTCAAGGCGGGGTTGACGTGGCCGGGCATCGTCTGGGCCTTTCAAAGCGGTTTTACAGGCAACTGGCATCCGCTGACGTGGATTTCGCATATGACGGACTGCCAGTTGTTCGGACTCAACCCGGCGGGTCATCACCTGATGAACCTGCTTTTTCATACGGCGAACACCCTGCTGCTGTTTCTTCTGCTTGATAAATTAACGGGGGCTTTGTGGCGCAGCGCATTCGTCGCGGCGCTGTTCGCGTGGCATCCGCTCCACGTCGAATCCGTCGCGTGGGCGGCGGAGCGGAAGGACGTGTTGAGCGCGTTTTTCTGGATGCTGGCGTTGCTCGCCTATACGCGATATGCGAATTCCTCCAAGTCCGGAAGCCCAAAGCCCAAGGTTTTCTATGTGATGGCGCTCATCTTATTTGCCTGCGGGCTGATGTCCAAACCGATGGTTGTGACGCTGCCGTTCGTCTTGTTGTTATTGGATTTCTGGCCGCTCAAACGAATTGCGAATTGCGAATTGCGAATGACGGATTTCAAAATCCTCGTAATGGAAAAAATCCCCTTCTTCGCTCTATCGGTGGCATCGGTTTTTGTGACATATCAGATGCAGAAGAACAGCGGCGCGGTAAGCGGGCTTTCGCTGCACTTTCGCGTCGAAAACGCGGTGGTGTCCTATGTGCGCTACATTTCAAAAACTTTCTATCCGGACGATCTCGCGCTGCCGTATCCTTTGCCGCATCACTGGCCTCTCGCATGGGTGATTTTTGCGGCTGTGTTTCTTGCGGCATGGTCTGGTTTGTGCATCTTGCGCGCGAAAGAGCTGCCTTATCTGGCCGTCGGCTGGTTTTGGTTTTTGGGAACTTTGATTCCCGCCATCGGCCTCGTGCAGGTCGGCGTGCAATCCATGGCCGACCGCTATACTTACATTCCAAGCATCGGCCTGTTCATTCCCGTTGTCTGGGGGCTGAATGATTTTTTGAATCCACATGCTCAGAAAATGAAAATTGCCGCGTTTGCCGGAAGCGCCGCTCTTGCCGGCTGTTTAATCTGCACCTCGCTGCAATTAAAATACTGGCAGAACAGCATCACGCTTTTCGCGCATTCCATCCGGGTCACGGCGGACAATTACCTTGCTTACAATTGCCTCGGCAATGCACTCGAAGAAATCGGGCGCAATGATGAGGCGCTGGCGCTCTACACCGAATCGGTTCGCGTCGCGCCGGGCTACGCGCCGGGACAATTCAATCTCGGAATGATGCTTTTGGAAAAAGGCGATTCGGATGGGGCGTTCAATCACCTGAACGCCGCCGTGCAAATTGCGCCGGGCAATCCCCTGTTTCAATTCGATCTCGCCACTTTTTTGTCGCAGCACGGCAAGCTCGCCGCCGCCGCCGGACATTTTGCCGCCGCCATCAAGGAAGACCCCGACTTCGCGCTCGCGCATGGCGGCCTCGCGCAGATTTTATCCGCCGAACACAAACTGGACGAGGCCGCCTTTCATTATCACGAGGCGTTGCGCGTGTGGCCGGAATTCCCCGAGGCGCACAACGGCCTCGGCCTCGTCTTGCTCCAGCAATCCAAACCTGACGAAGCCATTGCACAATTCTCCGAAGCCGTGCGCCTCAAACCGGATTTTGCCGAGGCCAAGACCAATCTGGCCGTCGCGCTGGCGGGTCGCGGCAAAAAATGACCGCGCCCAAGCTCGACACGCCAATTTGTTTTTGAAAAACTGGCGCCAGTGAAACAATCAATCGTCACCCTGGATATGGAAGGCGTGCTGACGCCGGAAATCTGGATTGCCGTCGCCGAGAAGACCAAAATCCCGGAACTGCGCCGCACCACGCGCGACGAGCCGGATTACGACAAGCTCATGCGCTACCGCATTGAGATTCTTGACCGGCACGGCGTCAAATTGTCGGAAATCCAAAATGTCATCGGCACGCTGCAACCGTTGCCGGGCGCGAAGGCGTTCCTCGACGAACTGCGCACGCTTGTGCAGGTCATCATTTTGTCCGACACGTTTGAACAGTTCGCACAACCGCTGCTGAAACAGCTTGGCTGGCCGACGCTGTTCTGCCACCGGCTCATCGTGGAAAACGACCGCATTGCCGGTTACCGATTGCGCCAGCCGAGCCAGAAGCAGAAATCGGTCGCCGCGCTGAAGTCCCTAAATTACCACGTCATTTCCGCCGGCGACTCCTACAATGACACTGCGATGTTGCTGGAGGCAAACGTCGGGTTTCTCATCCACGCACCGGAAAAAGTGAAGAAGGAATTCCCGCAGTTCAATGCCGTGGATTCACATGCGGAGTTGTTGAAGCTGATCAAAGCTGCTCTGACTTAACGCGGCTTAATCTTCGGCCTTGAACGCTCTGGAAATCAAATCGCGCACGGCTTTTCTCGGCTCCTTGCTTTCGTAGAGCATTGCGTGAACCTCGTCAATAATCGGCGTGGGCACTTTCTTTTCGCGCGCTAGCCGGTATGCCGAACGCGCGGTGGGATAACCTTCCGACAGCTTTGGATGCGACGCCTGGATTGCCGCCATCGTTTCACCGCGACCAAGGCGTTCGCCCAGATCGCGATTGCGGCTCTGCTTCGAGAAACAGGTCAGCATCAAATCGCCGAGGCCGCTCAAGCCGGAAAAGGTTTCCGCCTGCGCGCCGCATGCCACACCGAGCCGGCGCATTTCGGACAAGGCGCGTGTGACGAGACCGGCCTTGGTGTTGTCGCCGTAGCCGAGGCCGTCGCCCACGCCCGCGCCGATGGCGATGACGTTTTTCAACGCGCCGCCATATTCCACGCCGAGAACATCCGTGCTGCGATAAATCCGGAATTCCGGCCGGTGGAAAAGCCCCTGCACCGTTTTTGCCGTGCCGTCACTTTCGCAGGCGCAGACGACCGTGGTGGGAATCCCGAGCGCGACTTCGCGCGCAAAGCTCGGGCCGGACAAGGCGGCAACCCGGTTCGCTGGCGCTTGCTCGCGCAGAATGCGGCTCATTGTCTCGCCGGTTTCAAATTCGATACCCTTCGTCACACTTACCAGTATTGCCGGGTGCCCCTTCAGCTTCACGGCGACCTGCCGGAAAAACTGCGATGGAATTGCCATGACGCAGCATTCGGCTCCGCCGACCGCCTTTTCAAAATCGGTCTCGGTCTTCCAATCGGTTGGCAGCTTCACGCCGGGCAAGTAGCGTTCGCTGCGGCCGCCCTGGATTTTCTTGAGCGTGTCCGTGGCGATGTCCCAAAGCGTGACGGCATTACCGTTCTCATGCAGCACTTTGGCCAGTGCCGTTCCCCAAGCGCCAGCGCCAAGCACAGTGATTTTCATTTCTCTTCCTTTCTTTTTCCTAGCCGGTTTTCGATTCCCGCCATGAGGCGCTGGATATTGGATTTGTGTTTGTAAATCGCCAGTGCGCCGAGCGCCGTCGTGACGATGCCGAGAAATAAATTGTCGGGCGACATTATCCAAACCGTGGCGGGCAGCGCAACCGCCGCCGAAATGGAAGCAATCGAAACATAACGTGTCGCCAACACGGCGAAAATAAAAACGACGAGCGCCACCAGCACCGCCCACGGCGCGAGCGCAAGATAAACCCCGGCGGTGGTGGCAATGCCCTTGCCGCCCTTGAACCTCAGCCAGCAGGGGTAATTGTGTCCCAGCACGGCAAAGATTCCGGCGATTAAAAAATATTTCGTTCCAAACAAAGATCCCCGTAAGTGCGGAAACAATTCCGGGTAATGTGGCGCGAGCTGCCACACCAGCCCTGGAATAAATGAGCACGCGATAAATCCTTTCGCCGCATCCATGAGCAGCACGAATATGCCCATCGGTTTGCCGAGGACGCGCATGGCGTTGGTCGCGCCGATGTTGCCGCTGCCGACGGCGCGGATGTCAATGCCCCTGGCCTTTGCCGCGAGAAAGCCCGTCGGAATCGAGCCGAGCAGATACGCCGCCAGCGCGGTCAGGATGTAAGCGAGAATCGGCACTGCGACAATCTAAAGGCTAAAAGTTGAAAGTTGAAAGTTGAAAGTTGGCATTGTGACGGAAAATTTGCTTGAGTGCGGGGCTGCGGGCGGTTTCACTGTTTGCGGTGGAGAGATGGCCGAGTGGCTGAAGGCGGCGGTTTGCTAAACCGCTGTAGGGTCAAAAGCCCTACCGGGGGTTCGAATCCCCCTCTCTCCGCCAGTTTGATTTTTCGGATTTTTCGCGCTGGCGCGCGTGTGTGTTGGACAGGTCGGAATTGAAATCCGCCAAAAAAATCTGCGGAGGGCGATGATAATGAACATTTTCCAATGCAATTGCGCGAAAAACGTGAATGCAGGGAGAATGGCACAAAACCGCTTGATTGGACTATCAAACCTGCTATCGTTAGCGCGTCGTGTGTTTAGCACATTAAAATTCAGGGGATGCCAAAAGTTTTGTTTCTGAAAGAGAACTTTTGGCTTGTCCGTCCATTGTCCGTTTCTGGATGGGGCGGTGTGTTATTGTTCTTAAGGTCCATAAAATCCGGTGTCAGCCTATAAAGACAAGATATGAAGTGTAGCCTGAAACGCCTGACTTTCCGGCTGGCGGAGGGTGTTGACTTGCACGGCTGCATTCAGCCGGCGGTGTGGCTTGTCCGGAGATATTCCTTCAGCGTCGTCTTCCTGTTGTTCCTGTTTTTTGCAAGCGCGTCGGCGTTGGCTCAAGGTTATGTGCTACGCTACACAACCACCGCCGCTGGCGCGGTGACTTTCACCGGCAATGCGCTGGGGTTGAACACCGCCACCAACGCCGGTTCGGACGGCGCTTTCATCACCACGAACCTCGCGTTGAATGCGGGAACGGTTGCGGGGGGGACTTATCCAAATGGCACCACTCTGAACTGGTCGAACAATTGCTCTTCGGCGGTGTTGCGGATGCCGACGAACAGCTCGGTGCTTTACGCGGAGTTGATCTGGGGTGGCACATGTGAAACCGTCTCCAATGCCCCCGCAAATTCGCCCAGTAATGTTTTATATTATGTGACCAACTCCTCGGTGCTGTTCATTCTTCCGAACGGTTCCACGAATGCTGTGGCACCGGATCCGACAACGTTGACCATTGTCACTAACTTCGCCGTCGTCAGCAATGTCGTCACCCACGTCTTTGACACCAACCAGCAGGCTCTTTTTTATACTCGTTCGGCCAACGTGACCGCGCTGGTGCAGGGCGCCGGTCAGGGAACTTATACGGTGGGCGGTGTCCCGGCTGAAATATCCCCGCTTGATGCCAGCGACGACACTGCCGGATGGACGCTGGCGGTGGTTTATGGGAATTCTGCATTGCACCAGCGGAATTTGTCGGTCTTCGTCGGCAACTATTGGATCAACGCAGCTTCAGCAGCGAATTCGCCCCCGGTGGGCGTTGAAGGTTTTTGTGCGCCGCCCACGGGCGCGGTCAATGCCTATCTGTTTGTCAGCGCGATGGAAGGCGATTCTCAAACGGCCGGCGACCATTTGCAGTTTGGAGTGACGACGAACTCGCTTATTGATCTTCAGGGGCCCAACAACCCGTCGAACAATTTCTTTTGCAGCCAGATCAATTACTGCCAGCCGGATAATCTTACAAATTATGGCGCAGGCACTATATTCACGAATGGTTACGTTGATACCACCGGCACCTTTGGCTTCAGTAATTCGATTCCGGGCTCCTCACAGTTCGGGGCGCGTCAAGGGTGGGACATCACCTGCGTGAGTGTGCCTTCCAACGCCCTGCCCAACGGCTCGACAAGCGCCTTCGCCAAATTCATCACATCGGGTGACGGCTACACTGCCGACGCGCTCGCACTCCAGATTGATGTCGGGTCGCCCGTGCTGACCACGAGCCAAAGCGTCAATCATTTAAGCACCTACATCGGCGATACGTTGACTTACACCGTGATCGTCACCAATTCTGGAACGGCGGACGCGGTGAATCTGATTTTCAAAGACCCGTTGCCTTACGGCACCAGTTTTATCACCAACACATTTGCGACCAATGGCGTGGCGATCACAGGGGCTGATCCGACAGTGCTGAATGGCGTGCCTGTCCCAATCATCAAGCAGGGTTCGAGCATCACATTCACCTACCAGGTGACGGTCAATGAAATTCCCCCGTCGGCCAAGTTTGTAACGGCGGCGACAATCGCCTTTGAATACGCCGGGGCGTGCGCCCAAAGCCCCATCATCAACTCGACGCTGGTGAACGCCAATGTGCAGACGTTGGTTCCATTGCTGAACGTCAACAAGACCTCAAGCCAGACCAATTTAATTCCCGGCTCGACGTTCGTCTATACCATCAACATCCCGAATACCGGGACGACCAATACCACTGATTCGGCCTTGAACGACCAGATTCCTGTGGGCACAACTTATGTGCCAGGCACGACGACGAACAACGGGGTTCACGTTCCTGACATCGGTCCCGGCGGGACGAATATGCCTTACACTGTGACCACGGAAATTAACGGACCAGGCAGCCCGGCTGGCGTCATCAGTAACGGCGCCACGGCGATCATTTCATTCGAAGTAAAAATCAACCCGAGTTTTCCGAGCTTCATCAACAACACGGCGACCATTTATGTGAATACGAATGCTCCGTCGAGTTCCCAGAGTGCCGCAGCCAACATCCCGCCGATTATTGTGGATCTCGCCGCAGGCATTGTCGGCAGCCCCAATCCAGTGGCCGCCGGCTCGACGATCAGCTACACGATCGCCATCACGAACCTCGGTCCAGACACGGTCAGCGCCATCACCAATTCCATCACCAATTTTGTCACTCTTTATCTTCCGTTGTCGCAGTCCGTTTTTTCACCGGTCTATACTCCGAGCAGCGGCACCTACGATCCACTGACTGGTGTCTGGTCGGGACTCAATCTTCCGTCCAATTCCGTGGTGACATTGACCATTACCGGCACCGTTTCGCCGAACACCACTTCCAGCAACATTGTTTCGTCAGTCACCGTCACGCCGCCGCCGGGGGTCTTTGATATCAACCTCACCAACAATACAGCGTCGGCCACAAATACAATCGCACAGGTGGCGGATCTGGAGGTGTCCTTTACCGATGGCCTGACCAATGTCTTTCAAGGCGACGGCCTTAGCTACGTCGCGACGGTGGTCAATCTCGGGCCGAGCACGGTCACCAGCGTTACCATCAGCAATGTTCTCTCAACCAATTATCTGGCTTTCATTCCGAGTTTATATTCGGATTTCAATTTCGTTCCCAATCAGGGAGTCTTCAATCCGGCCAACGGTGTTTGGAGTGGCCTGAATCTTGGGCCGGGTGACAGTGTTACGCTGACATTGCAGGCGACCGTTCTAAATAGTGTGAGCGGTTTGTTCACCAATACCATCACCGTATCTGCTCCGTCAGGTGTCACGGATCCCGTTTTGACGAACAACACATCTTCGTGGGTGAATCTCATCCTTACGGCTCCCGACGTGTTCACAGCCAAATCCGGTCCGACGAATGTTTATGCGGCGACAAACTTCAGCTACACGATAACACTTACCAATTCCGGGTATGCCACGGCGACCAATCTGGTCGCCAGCGACGCGCTGCCGCCCGGGGTGACTTTTGTAAGCGCGAGCGGAAATGGAACCACCAATGCCTCCGGCGTGGTGAATTGGAATCTGGGCAACCTCGCGGTCAATGCCACAACCAATCTGACTTTGACGGTGATTGCGCCAGCCAGCGGCACCATTACGAACGTGGCCACCGCCACGGCGAATGTTCCTGATGTCAACACCAACGACGCCATCAGCCCTGCGGTCGTGACAACCGTGACGCCGGTGGCGGATTTGGCAATCGGTAAAATTGCTCCGGCATTTGTCAGCACAAACAACAGCTTCATCTACAATATAGTGGTGACGAATTTGGGGCCATCGGTGGCGAGCAATGTGGTGGTGGTGGACACATTGACCAACCTTTCTTTTATAACTGCCAGTGGCAGTGGCACAACCAATCCCCCGGGTGTGGTCAACTGGAACGTATCCGCTTTGAATGCGGGCCAGATTACCAACCTGACATTGACCGTCGTGACGGTAACGGGAATCAGTGCCAAATTTGTAACGAACGTGGTCACGGTGAGCTCGTCAACATTGGACACCAACACCTTGAACAACACCAGTCAGCCGGTCATTTCCACACTGACTAACCTGGTAAAAGCGGACGTGGCACTGGGCAATGTGGCGCCAACGAACGTGTTTGCGGGGTCGGTTTACACAAATACGATCACGGTTACGAACTTGGGGCCGTCTGACGCAACAAACGTGGTGGTGGTGGATATAAAGCCAACTGGCTTGCCAGTGACAAACACGGTGGCGGTGTTGCCGGTGGGTGGCGTGACGAACTTCTATGTAGTCGAGACAGCTCCGTTGATTGGGCCGTTGACGAATAACGCGTTCAGCACGGCTACCACACCCGATCCAAACATATTGAACAATACGAACATTCTGACGGTGACAACAGTAACTGCATCTGCGGACGTGGTGGTGAGCAACGTCGGGCCTGGGAGCGTTTTGGCCGGGGCGGTGTATACGAATGTGATCACGGTGACGAATGTGGGGCCGAGTGTGGCGAGCAACGTGGTGGTGGTGGACACG
>Ga0181525_10003953_pt1 | contig 11552 bp, 7 predicted proteins | sample PEATcosm2014_Bin_48_FD_121100 | JGI IMG/M metagenome (GOLD analysis project Ga0181525, IMG submission 121100) | Peatland microbial communities from MTU Mesocosm Facility, Houghton, MI, USA - PEATcosm2014_Bin06_10_metaG | ecosystem: Environmental > Terrestrial > Soil > Wetlands > Peat | place... | reverse complement strand
GGCCGCGCCGATGGTGGAAATGCCCTACCCGCGCGCCCTGGCCAACCGCCAGGTGCCGCTGGCCGTGCGCCGCATGATCGAGGCCCGCGCCACGCAGTTCGCCGCCGCCGCTTAAACGGACAACGCCCAAGCCGGGGAGATGCGGGTATGATGAAAATTGACCTTGTTTGTCCGGCCTGTTCGGCCCTCAACCGTGTGCCGCCCGAAAAACTGGGAGACCGGCCCCATTGCGGCGCCTGCCACAAGCCGCTGTTCGCCGGCCAACCCATCACCGTGAACGGCGCCGCGCTGGACCGCCATATCTGCCAGGACGGTGTCGCCGTGCTGGTGGATGTCTGGGCCCCCTGGTGCGGGCCGTGCCACGCCATGGCGCCGCATTACGAGCTGGCGGCAGCGCAATTGGAGCCCAAAGTCCGGCTGCTGCGGCTGAATGCCGATTCGGCGCCGGAGATCGTGTCCCGCTACGAGGTCCGCACGATCCCGACCTTGCTGCTCTTCAACGACGGCATTCTTCTGGCCCAACAATCCGGGGCGATGACCACGGCGCAAATTGTACACTGGGTGGGCGAACAGGTACAACGCTAGGGTTTATATGGCCCTGAGCATTGCGCTGGTTTGGCACATGGACCATCTCATCCAATCAACATAATCCCTTCATGTTATTGTAATGTGTTTGGTGTAGAAGGCTCCCGCATTCAACAACTGGATGTTGTGCCTTGCGCCAATAACACTGGCGCTCGCGTGCCTAAACTAACTCGCGACAAGGAAGACTCCGATGACGGTTGACGCCAAGAGCTTTGCTTCCAAAACCCCGCTCAGCCCGACACTGAAAAGCCTGCTAGCACAAAAACCCGACCGCAATCTGGCAAATGATCTGCTGTTTCTGGAGCGCTGGGAAATCTGCCCCCTGCCCGGCCCGGCCAGCGCCCTGCGCGTGAGCCAGATCCGGCGGGCCAACCCGGAACTTGCGGCGGCCATCCGGCGTGAGCTGGAGCCCGGCCTCCCCTTCCGCCGCCGCTGAACGCGGTTGACGCCTTGCCGGGGGCTGATTAACATATCGTTAATCTTCCCTCTGTAGAAATGGATAGACTCCGATGCAAAGTGACGGCGTTCCGCTGTGGAGCATCGTAGATACCGCTTGGTATCGTTCATTCTATCCGATCGTAGAATCGCTCGCCGAAACAAAGGATGAGGACGGCTTGATCGCCGCCTATCATCAATTTGGCAAGCAGCTTGGCCATTCGCCCAATCCGTATTTCCACGAAACCTGGTATTTGCAGCAATATCCCGACGTCCGCAAAAGCGTCCTGGCCGGAGACATCGCCAGCGGGTTCGACCATTATTGCCTGCATGGGCGCCATGAACGCGCCCCGCATTGGCTGTTCTCGCCCAGCTATTACGCCAAGCAAATCAAAGCCAAATATCACCGCCCGCTAACGCCCGAAACCGACGGCAATGACTACGAACATTTCCTCCGCGCCGGGCAATTTCAGGGCCTGTCCGGGCATTGGCTGTTTGACGCCACCGTGGTTGAGGCGTTGTGCTCCTACGCGTTCCTCTGCGAGGCCCAGCAAAACGGCCCCTACAGCGCCTATCTGAAACAGCTGGGACTGTCATCGCCAGAGGCCAATACCTCGCTTTTTTTCGACCCCAGCTGGTATCTCGCGGCCTATCCGCAGGTCCGCAGGGGCATTACTGAAAACCTGTGGGGCTCGGCGCTGGAGCATTACATGACCAACGACCAGCCGGCCGATTTCGACCCCTCGCCGCGCTTCTCAGAGCAAGCCTATCTGCAAGCCTATGGCGATGTGCGCGAGGGTATCCAAAGCGCCTATATCCGTAACGGCTATGAACACTACTGCCTGTACGGCAAACGCGAAAACCGCCGATTTTTCCCCAGCGCCGTTAACGCGCCTTAAAGGAAGCAGCGCTTTTTCACAAAAAAGAACCGCTTCCCACCCTCGCCTTATTCGCCGAGGCTCATCTCTGGCTCGGCAATCAGGCCCGCAACAATTCTGCGAATGACCGTATCGAAGCCACCCGGCGCACATTCCTTGGCGACCAGCTTGGTCTGTAGCGCTTGGCAGTGCTGCCAGGCCTCGCGGTCCAGCACCAGCTTGCGGATGGCTTCGGCCATCATCTCCGGCGCCGAGGTGGCGATGCCCGCGCCGTACTGCCGCCAGCCGAGCTGGTCCGCCAGCAATTCTGTCATCACCACGGGCACGCCGTAGCTGGCTGCCTCATGCACCTTCATCGGAATGCCACCGGCAAAGCGCGTGGGCGCCACCATCACGCGGGCCGTCTTGTAGACATCCCGCAGCCGGGGTGGATTGTTCACCACGCGGTAGTCATGTTTCAACCCCACCGACTTCACGAAAGCCTCAGCCTCACTGCCGGCGATCACGAAGCGCATCTCTGGCAGGTCTTGCAGCAACGGCCGCACCGCCTGGTCGAACCAAATCACGGCATCCACATTCGGACTGTCTGGCTGCGAATACGCGCCGAGCAAAACGATCTCGTTGGTCTCCTCATAGCGCGGCAGCACCGGCTGCACCGGGATGGAGTGACCGAGGATGGAGATCGGGATCGACAGGTTGATCTGCTTTAACGCATTCAGCAGCAGCTGGCGGTCGAATTCACTGACCACGCAGATCTGATCCACCCCTTCCAGATTTTCCAGCTCCTCCAGGATGAGCGCCGGAAGGTTGAGCGATTGGCCGACCTGTTTGGCATAGGTAAAGCGCCGCACGGCGGCCAGCGCCTCGGTATCCAGCACCACCCGCGCCTTGGCGAAAAACTCCGGCACCGCGCGGCGCCATTCTTTGAGCTTGGGCAAATTATGCGTACGCGAGAGCCAGATGAGGTCATACATCCCCATGCGGCTACGCAGCAGGCTGCCGACATTATTAATGTTGAAGCCCGTCAGAATTTCAATCGGCGCCTCATTGTCCACATTCTGGCTGGACGGCGGCCATTCATGATTATGCAAGCCGAGCACCGAGACCAGTCCGCTCGCCGCCGCCAAAGATTTTGCCACGCTTGCGGAGCGGACAAACCCCATGCCTTTTGCCGGCTCGGGTATCCGGTCCTCAACGAACAAAATCCGCGGCCCTTTGATATGGCGCAGCCGCGCACGCTCGACAAAAGCGCCATTCGGGCTGGGGCATGCCGACAGGAAATCCTGATGCTTGGAGGCAAAATAGCGCTGGTTCTTACGCATCAGCGCCAGGGCTTCCTCCTGAATGGAGGACGAGCCGTATTCATAATGCCACAGCAAAATCCGGGGATCGTACACCACGCGCTGGCCGCGCGCCCACACGCGCAGGCAGTAATCCGTATCCTCGTAATAAGCCGGGGCGAATTGTTCGTCGAACCCGCCCATCGCCTCCCAATCCTCGCGCAGCATGGCGAGGAAGCAGCCCGAGACGAAATCCACATCACGGGCGAAATTCACCTTGCCGTCGAGCGGGTCGAGGTCGCGGCCATAGCCCAGGCAACTGCCATCGTTGAAAAGAACGCAGCCCGCCTCTTGTAACTTCCCATGCATGCGGACGATTTTAGCGCCCACCGCGCCGATGCTGCGGTCCGCCTCCAGCCGCGCCAGCGCCAGGTCGATAGCTTGCGGCGCCACCTCCGTGTCGTTGTTCAGCAGCAGGATCATCCGCCCGGTGGCCAGCTTGGCCGCGCGGTTCACCGCGATGGTGAAGCCGATGTTTTTTTCCGCCGACAGATATTTGATCTGCGGATTGATGCTCGGAAGATCGGCGGTGTCGTCCTTCGAGCCATTATCAAACACAATCACCTCCACCGAGGCTTTGGTGTTGCACAGCGCCGTGACAATGCAGTTTGCCGTTTGCTCGTAATTATCCCGCGCGATGATGATAATGCTGACATCCGGCGCATCGTTTGGCGTAAAGACAAAACTCCCCAGCCGGCCGGCATTCAACAGGCAGCGCCGCTCATAAAGCCCCTTGCCCATGGCCTCGGGAATATCATTGGCGGCCAGCGGGCGGGCGATGGGCAGGCGCTTGGTGGCACGGTTGCGCAGAAAATGCACGAAGGAGAATTTCGGCGAGGACTCGCCATGCCAATTCTGAAACGGCGCGATGTTCTTATCAAAGTAATATTGCGGGTCAAACGCCGCCGAAGGTTTCCGCCCTTCGGCCATGCCGTGCAGAATGAAATGTTCATAGCCACTGCCAAAAACTTCAGCTTCAATCGCCTGGCCGATTTCTGGATAGGAGGTGAGGTAAAAACCTTCGTCGAAATAGGGCGAAGGCGAGAGCTTGGCGCGGCCCACATTCAGCAGATAATAGCGCACAAAGGCTTCCGGCCGGACGGCGCGGTTCCAGCCGTATTTTTCGCGCATCCACTCATAGTCAAACACCAGCTTGAACGTGTCGGCCAGCAGCTGACCATTTTCTAAAAAGTTGACAAGATCAGGCCGGCTCTTCGGATAATCAAAAGACGGCGCAATTTTTTTAAGCGCGGCGAGGCACCAGTGCGCCATGCGCGACTCCGTGATACCGACGCGCAGATAGTGCGAATAGCGGTCCGAAAACCCGCCTTTTTTCAGGTTTTCGTCGGTAAGGTCCGGGTTTGAACGCTCATAGAACGCACTCTCGAAAAACCAGGCCGGGCTGTAATCCGTTTCTGCGCCGACTTTACAGTAATGGTCGAACCCGCTGCGCCATCGCCCGGCTTTTACCGCCTCGGCGATGCTGGGATAGCGGGCGCCATAATATTCTTCATCGAAAAAGCGATTAGGCGAATACCCCGCCTGCGCGCCACGGTTTAAATAATGTTGGAGATAGGAGGCAGGCGTGCCGATGGGCGGCGATGTCCCGTTCAGGACACATTGAGCAACATAGTATTCAGGATCGAAAAAAAACCACGGACGCTCGTTGGCCGCTTCAAAAGTTAACTCTTGGATCCCGCTACTGGCCAACCGCGAATCTCCCGATTCCCATAATATTTCAATGTTTTAGATGCGCTTGCCCCATTGCGGCTAGGGCCACATGGCCGGGCTGGGTATCACTTTTTGTTTATAGCAAACACCCCTCACGCAAGTATTCTGGATAAACAATATGGTTATTATAAGTTAACCGCTCGTTATATTCAGAAAATACGCCTCCCCCTGCGCGCGCAGGGAGAGGCGCTGACTATGCGGCCGCCTGTGCTTCGTCGATGATCGGGTACGGCCCCGCCTGAAGAATTTGGATTTCCAGAATGGCGGAACAGCTCCGCGGTGCGGCGATTCCGTCCGGCAGTTTCGCCAACCCGCTGGTCCAGCGGCGATCCTCTGCCTCGCGCGCAAACCAGCCGGAAAGCTGGCCAGCAGCCAAATGCGCGGTCACGCTGTGCTTAACGCGGCCGATGTGCAGATTGATCTCCCCCACCAGCACGCCCAGCTCCCGCCGGTCATCGACATAGGCCAGTTTATCGCTCGGCCGCGCGGTGCGAGACGCCAGGGATAGCTCCCCCGCGCCCGGCGGCAGCAGGAACAGAACCTTGTCCCCCGCGCTGCGCAGCGGCCGGAGCACCGCGCCGCTGGCCGTGACGAGATGCAGGCCGGCATCGTCCGAAAATGCCGGTGCCGCCGCCTTTAGCAGGCCAAGCTGCTGCGCGCGCGCATTGAGCCCTTGCCAGATGGGCTCAACCAGACCCGGCTCAACCAGCAGCGGCGCCACGGGCTGACCCCCCATCGCCAGGCGCACACCGGAGAACTGCGGACGCAGCGAGGGCACGGGCGCATTGGCAAAATTGCCGCGATTGCCGGTGTCGAGATAGCTCTCCACCTCCAGCCCTTCGGCCAGCAGAATGCCGTGCGCCGCCAGCTCCACATGGTAATAGGTGAAGCTGCTGATGCTGCGATCCACCAGGATGCTGCGGCCATTCACCAGCAGGCGGGCGGGGATCAGCCCGCCATTCACGTAAATGCAGTGTTCCGCCGTCACCAGCAGGTCACGGCCCGGCACGCCTTCGGCGAAGGCGCTGGCCTTGATCCGCACGGGGTGGGCGTCATCGCCCGTCATATCGCCCGTTTTAATCGTGCGATAGCCAAGCCACGTCACCGGCTTTGCCAGCTTTCCACCCGCCTCCATCGTGGTGACAAGATCGCCGGGTTTCAGCGACTCCACGGCAACCTCACCCGCCGGCGTGGCAATGGCGGTGCCTTCCAGGAAGCAGGCATTAAGCTCATACGTTCCGCTTGAGCCAATCTGCCCATCGGTAATGCCCGGCACGGTGTAGGTGCCGTTGCCGTTTGAAGTAACGGTAACACCTGACGCAAAGGTGACATCGCTCATGACGATCGAACCCGTCGCCGCGTTGAGCGTTACCTTATAGGTGCCGCCTACCGTACCCGCCGCGACGGTAACCCCGGTAAACGTATTACTGTTGCCGGTGAATTGAATGACGTCGCCCGGCCCAAAGCCCGTGATTGCCGTGGTGATGGGGCCACCAATGTAGTTACTCATCACAAGGGTGTTCGGCGTCCCTGTATTATTGCCGCCAAAACTAATCGTCCCCGGCGGATTCGAGCTGTTCAGGTAAACCGTCGCGCCATTTTCCAGGAGGATCGTCGGCGTGCCTGTGACCGAGGGAGACGCCGCCGACGTGCCAATCGTTCCGCCATTGACGGTGACGGTGCCGGTGCCGCTGATCGCGCCATTGCCTGCGTAATAATGGCCGTAAATCGTCGCGTTGCCGACAACATCGAGACCATTGCTTCCAGTCAGGCTACCGCCCGCCGCAATGACCATCGACCCGGTGATTGTTATCAGCCCGGCGACCGTGCCCGTGCCCTCGACCGTAAAGCTGCCGCCGCTATTGACCGTCACCCCGCCGCCGGTGCCCGTATAATTGCCCGTGGACCCGATATCGAAACTACTGCCGGAAGCCACCGTAACCAAAGTTACGGAAGCCGTTCCTTGTACTTCAAACCTGCTGCTATCGGTGCCGGTACCAACCGTTACCCCAGGACTGGCAACCGAAAGGTTGCCGGAGGCCGCAACATTAAGACTGCTGCCACCCGACAGCGCCAGGGCATCCGTCGACGCCGTGCCGTAAACATTAAAGCTGCTGCCTGAAATCGTCGAAGCGCCGCCAATCGTATAATTACCGCCCGTCTCGACGTTCAAAAAGCTGGCGCCCGACATTGTCAGGCCGGTCGTGTATGAAATGTCGCCCGAAATATTGAAGGTTGAGCCGCCGCTGACGGTCAAGCCCTGGAAGCTTATCTGGGAGTCGGTGCTGGCAAAGGTAACCGTGGCGCCGTCGCCGATGACAACACTCTGATAACCAGGGACGCTCCCCCCCGTCCAGTCCGCACCGGTGTCCCAATCGCCGCCGCCCCCGTTATTCCATGTTGCCGACATCACCCAACCCCTTCGCGATAAAGCTCCCGCCAGCCCTAAGCCCACAGGCGCCTAAAACTCAACCCAACGATAACGTCTACAAATATGACTTTCAGTTAACAAAGCAATTTTTCGTGATGTAGTTACATTTTTTTAATTTATCTTTTACATTAACGTTAACTTGTCTCTTTATTTAGCTTGTCCCGTTCGCCCACGCCCTCTAAAATATCAATCTATTCAAAGACTTCCATTATTTGTATAAGCATTTGCCAGAAGCCCGAAACCATTTTATCTCCAGGGCAGACACATTCAGGATACCATCATGGCGTCAGCAGACGGGGCAAAAGCTAAGGCGCAAGATTACACGAATTTAGGGATATTTGCCCTCCGTTCCCCCCGCTACGCTCCTGACGCTCCCACCACCGTGATTGTCTCCGGCGTGGGGCGCTCGGGCACCAGCATGACGGCTGCGGTAATCCGGGCGCTGGGCGTCCCCATGGGCAAGACCCATTCGCCCTTGGTGGAGGACGAGGATTTCCAGCACGCCTTGCTGTATTTCAACTACAACTTGCTGGACCAGCTCATCGAGACCCGCAACCAGGAATCACCCCGGTGGGGATTCAAATTCGCGTCGCTACAGAACCACCTGCTCCCCCCGCAATTCGCAAAATTCCGCAACCCGCTCCTCATCGTCGTCATGCGCGACCCGGTAGCCGTGGCCTGCCGGGCAACACTCTCAGACCCTGAAATTGCCGGCGGGGCGGAAGCGTTCTTCAATGTCGCCAAGCAGACCCAGGACATGATGGCCTTCGTCGCCAAGGCCCCCTGCCCGGCCCTGCTCGTGAGCTACGAGAAGTTTTTATCCTTCCCCGACCACGCCATTGACACCATCGCCGCATTTTGCGGCATTGAGGTCACCAAAGCCACCCGCGCCAAGGCCCGCCAAGCCATAACGCCCAATAATCAGGCCTATATCAAGCAGTTTCATCAGGATTTTAAAGGCCATTTCGACGCCATTCAGAAAAGCGTGGCGCGCGGCTGGTGCAGCTCGGTGCATCACAACAACCCCGTCACGGTCGAACTGGTGGCTGAAAACGCGGTTCTCGCCTCGGCTGTCGCGGATATTTACCGGCATGACCTGGAGGCCGCAGGCATCGGTACGGGCCGGCATTCGTTTGAAATCGACCTCTCAGACCTTGATGTTCCCGAGGAAGCTATTTTACGCTTGCGGGTCGCCGGAACTGAGTGTGTTATCGACGGCAGCTACCGCACCTTTAAAAACATGCTGAGCGATTAAGGAAATATATTTTACCGGCGTCCCCCAGGGCGACGCCAGAGGGGCAAACGACTTTATGACTTGCGAATTTCCAACGGCACGGGAAAATGAGCGTCCCCTCCTGTGCGATAACGTCGCCCCAGCCAAGATTGAAGCCGCATGCCCACTTTAAAGCATCTTGAAGAAGACATCGAGATCGTCTCGACCTCTGGTCTGTTTGACGCTCCCTGGTATGCACAATGCTGCGGCGATGACATCACCGCGAAGACCGACCCCGCGCGCCATTATGTTCTTTACGGTGAAAAAGAAGGCCGCCCACCAAACCCCGAACTCAACCTCGACCGTTATCTGGCCGAAATTGGCCCGGACGCCCTGAATGGCCACAGCCTGCTGGCGCATTACATCAGCCACCGCGACCCAGAACGGCAAATTGATATCATAAACAGATCGGGGTTGTTCGACCGGACTTGGTATATCGCGCAAAACCCCGATGTGCGGGACAGTAAAATCGACCCCGTCAAACACTATGTCTATTATGGTATGCAGGAAGGCCGGCGGCCAAATCCTGACATCGAGATGGAGAACTACACCCGGATTGTCACCGCCAAAGCCGGCATTACGGAAAATCCCCTCATCCGCTATATTCTGACCGGCAAGTTTGAGAGCGATTACGCCATTATCGAGAAATCAGGTCTGTTCGACGGCGCCTGGTATCTCCAAAAATATCCAGACCTGCGCGCATCGGGCATCGACCCGCTCAAACACTATATTCTGTATGGCGAAAAAGAGCACCGGCAGCCCAATAAAAAACTCTACCTCAAACAATACGCCCTCAACGTAAAGCCTGCTTCCCTCAAAGGCAAAAACGTCCTGGTGCACTATATTCTGTTCGGTAAGCCCGAAGATTTTATCGACCCCGGAATTCTAAAATCCTTTAGCCTCTCGACCCTAAAACTGGCGATCGAACGCCTGCGCCACCTGCCGGTATTTGATCCAGAGGATTATCTTGAACTGAACTCTGACGTGGGGGCAGCCGTAAAAGAGCAGATGATCGATCCGGTTAATCATGCGCTGGCTTATGGAATTCCCGAAGGCCGCCGGGTTTTGCGTTCGCTGAGAGTCGCCCAGGTTTTAGGTGAATGCGCGCGCCGGCCACTGGCCGCGCCAAGCCGTGACTATTCGCCCAAGGACGTCCCCGCCCTTGGCCCTATCGCCATTTTGTATAACTCCGCCGGCAATGTTTTCCTCCGGGAGCTGGCGCAGGAACTTGTCGATGCCCTTCAATTCATCGGCCTCTCCGCAGCGCTTTTTGATGAAACGACCGATCCCGATACACTTCCGCCGGTCACGGTGATCGTTGCACCGCACGAGTTTTTCCATATCGGCGAGGGGAAAAAATGGGTTACCGATAAAATCGTACGCAACGCGTATATGTATAACACCGAACAGCCGCAGACATTGTGGTTTGAGCGAGCTTTGCCTTTTATCCTGGCTTCACGTGGTGTTATTGATATTTGCGTGCAGATCGCCGACCTCTTCGAGCAATCCGGGGTGCCCTCCCTGCACTTTAATCCTAATGCCACCGTCACCGAAGATTGGCTATTTCCCGAAGACCTTTCGCATCCCTTCTACCGGATTCTGCCGAAGGCCGCCAAGCCACGCCCGGACGCGCATACCCCGTTCAACGACCGGCCAATTGACCTTTCATTTTTCGGCACGGCCTCACGGCGCCGGGAGGCTTTCTTCTCCAAAAACGCCAAGTTTCTGGCAAACCACCCGTCATTCCTCTATTACCGGAAATTCACCGGCCCGCTGACCGCCAACAGCCGGGACGGCATTTTGTCTCGCATTGGCCGCCATGTCACCGCGCATTCCAAAATTTCCTTAAACATCCACCGTGATGACCTGGGGTTTTTTGAATGGCACCGGCTGGTAAAGCTCGGCATGCTCGGCGGCAGCATCGTCGTCACGGAGCCTTGCCTGCCGCACCCGGTCTTCAAACCCGGCATTCATTATTTGGAAGACGCATCGCGGCATTTCCCCGATCTGATTGAGTGGCTGGTGAATTCGAGCGAGGGACAGGCGCATGCCAGAACCATTCAGGAGAATATCTTCAAAATCTCAGACCCCAGCTTTTCGTTTGTGAACAGCCTCGCCCTGGCGAAATTCATCAGCGCGCATGGTGACAAACGATGAACATTGATAAGCCCTGGGGCCCCGCGACCGACTGCATTTTTGACTCCTGGGATAATGCCACCCCCGCGGGCCCTGCTCCGGCGGAGCTTGTCTCTGTCTGCATCACCGTCTTCAACTATGCGCGGTTTCTGGAGTGCTGCCTCGATTCCATCAAGACGCAGACGCATATTCCACTGGACGTCATTATCATCGACGACCATTCCAACAAGGATGATTCCGTCGAAGTTGCCTATGAATGGGCCAATGCGCATCAGGATCGGTTCCACCGCATCCGCGTTCACTCCCATTGCCGCAACCAAGGGCCCGCCCAGGCGCGCAACACCGCATTCCGCATGGCGCTGGGCGAGTTTGTTTTTATCATCGACGCGGATAATGAAATCTACCCGCGCGCCATCGCCAGACTTTATGAAGCCGCGCTGGAGGGATCGTTCGAGGCCACCTACAGCCAAATTGAAAAATTCGGCGAGCAGGCCGCCATCGGTGACGCCGACATCTGGGACATCCATGAGATGCACCGGCAGAATTATGTGGATGTGATGGCGCTTATCCGGCGCGATTCCTGGGAGAAAATCGATGGTTTTTCTCACATTGAAGACGGCTGGGAAGATTACGATTTTTGGCTGAAATTTATCGATGCAGGATTAGAGGCGGCGTACGTGCCGGAGATTCTCTGCCGCTACAGAGTCCACGGAAAATCCCGCACGGCGACCGAAGCACATATC
>Ga0181525_10003952_pt1 | contig 11558 bp, 9 predicted proteins | sample PEATcosm2014_Bin_48_FD_121100 | JGI IMG/M metagenome (GOLD analysis project Ga0181525, IMG submission 121100) | Peatland microbial communities from MTU Mesocosm Facility, Houghton, MI, USA - PEATcosm2014_Bin06_10_metaG | ecosystem: Environmental > Terrestrial > Soil > Wetlands > Peat | place... | reverse complement strand
GAATCGGCATCGGGGATTTCGACGATAGGCCGGTCAGGAAACACCTGCCCCATGGTCTCGTAGAAGCGCTCCCATTCTTCGGTGCCCCAAAAATCGTCCAGCATGAGGAAACCGCCGCGCAGCAGGTAATCGCGCAGCTTTTCGATCTGGCTCGCGGTGAGTTTCCAATCGCCCATTTCGCCCGCACACAGCCAGGGCCAGTTGTAGACGTCGTCGCCATCGTCGAGATTCACCGGCTGCTCGATGGAGCGGACCGAAAGGCGAGTCAAGCGCCGCAGAGCGAGCGCGAAGTGCCGGTCAGCGCGCGGGTAGTCCTGGGTCCAACTGGTTCCACCTTCCAGCCATGTGGAACCTGCTCCGTAACCGAAATATCGTCCGAAGCGCGCGTGGGGATGCTGCGGATACATCAACCGCGCGAACACCCACTCGGTCCTATCCTGCCAGTCCGGCGGCATCTCTATGTTGTCGTAAGGCTCCATGCTCCGGTAGAGACGCCACGGACGCTGGAAGCCATACAGCGTCAGTGCAAACGAAATTCCCGCGCCGAACCACAGCGCATTGCGGAGAGTCATCAGCCCTAGTGCGAGAATACCACCCTGGAAGCGCGAGAACCGGCGTGTGCGGTTTCGCCGCCCACATCCACTGCAAACTGCGGATAAAAACCCCGGCCGGATCTCGCAGCAAGTGGGACGACATCGTGCAGCCGGCCCCGGATGACGGAAAGCCGCACAGCGATATCCCTGCGGCGATCATCCTGCACGTTTCGCACAAAGCCGCTGGCCACGAATTCGCCGGTGTGCAACAACCCCTGCACTTGTTCAATGGAGGCCGACCCATCCCAGGCGTCGACAGCCGCTTGAAAAGTTGCACGCAGCGGTTGCGGACGCTCCTCCGGGCTCAGGCTGAATTCCGAGGCGCTGGCAGCGCCCGAGATTTCGATGCGCTGCAAAATCCCTCGAAAGCGGCCGTTCGAAGAAACAGCTCCCCTCAGTTCCGGCAGCGCGGCTAAATCGCAGCGCGGCATGGCGTACACTCCTTGCAGCGGCGTGGCGCTGGGATCCAGTGCGTTCCAGGGACCCAAGCGGCCGCTGGTTTGAATGAGGGCGCCAAGTTCCCCAATGGCTAGATCTGCACTGAAATCGGCGACGCCCGCGGGATTGAAGTTGTTCAGGCGCAGGCGGGCGAGTTCGAAATGCAGCGGCGTTTGTTTACCGCCGGATGGCAGAATCTCCAAGTAAACACCTTCGGATACTATTTCGTCGATGCTGACATTCCATACGTATGCCGGTTTCTTCGCTCCTGCCACTCTTACGGCGGGAAGGTGCAGCGACAAACCCCGCAGCGCCAGTCTCCGCACATGCCAGGGAAGCAGACCGCATTGAGCGTCGGCGATCTCGGCGCGGATAAGAGGATGAGCGGGATTGTCTCCGATTGTCATGCCCCGCGCGCTCATTTGGACTCGCGGCCAAAGCGACACATCGAAACTTTGAACTTGGACATCGCCGGCAAAGACGCCGCGGAGCGTGTCGAGCGCGCGGGCCAGGATGGCATCTTTCAGCGCCGGGACGAGCAGGTAAGCTCCCAGCAGGATCATGTACCAGGTGGCAATGATCGCCAAACCGGTCCTCAATATGAGGCGGCGATGCCGGCTTGTCCAAGTGGGCTGGTCCATAAGCGCGATTTACAGGGCAGGATCTACATGGCAGAGAGAGAGGGCTTCCGGCGCGGGAAGCCCCGTTTAGTCTCACCGCGACGAGACAGGAGTCCTCAGAGCCTGGTCGTTTATCATGCTCTCGGCCAGTTGGGTGAGCTTCTGATCGGCGTTCTTTTCCTCCTGCAGCGTCTGTTCCAGGAGCGTCGCCGCCTCGTGCAGGCCGAGGATTTCGGCAAATGTGCGTGCCGATCCATAGGCGGCGATTTCGTAGTGCTCCACGCGGTTGGCCGCCGCAATGATTCCGGCATCGCGCAACGGCGATTGGTCGATATCGCTAATGATGTCTTCGCCCTCGCTCACCAGCCCCTTCATGGCATCGCAGGTCTGGCCCTTCGGGTCCTGGCCCAAGGCGCGGAAAACACTCTCCAGACGGGTGACATGGCCTTCGGTTTCCATCAAATGGGATTCGATGGCTTGCCGCAGAGTCTGCGAGGTGCTGGCTTCGGCCATTTTGGGTAGCGCCTTCACCAGCCGCTTTTCCGCGTCGTAAAGGTCTTCCACCTGTTCCAGGAACAGGTCTTCCATGGTTTCTATTTTCATGAATAACTCCTTAAGTTAGGATTTGGAATGTTCGCTCCGGACGTTAGACCGATTCGGGGACAAACCGTGTTCAGATTTTTAGCGTGAAACCCGGCTGATCCATACCCATGTGACTCACACCCATGCAGTGGTAGCCAAGCGGGACGGCACTACGGCCGGCGGCCATTTGTTGGAAGCGCACGAGCGGCCCACTCTGGAACGGGTGCTGACGGAATGGCCGGTGCATCTCAGGCGCCAGTACGACGAAGACAGCGGTTTGGCGCTGATCAGGAACTAGCGCATCCGGCTAGCGCAACCGGCTAGCGCAACCGGGACTGAGGAGCATTCAAAGCACCGGCGGCGTTTTTTCCAGGCCGTCCAGATAGCGGTCCAGGTTAAACGCGGCGCTGATCAACGCCAGGTGCGTAAGCGCCTGCGGGAAATTACCAAGCGCCTGGCCCCGATGCCCGATCTGCTCGGCGTAGAGGCCCAGATGATTCGCGTATCCGATCATCTGCTCGAACAGCAGCCGCGCCTGCCGCAGACGTTTGGGATCGTGGGAGCTGGCGCGCGTGAGCGCTTCCACCAGCCAAAACGTACACAGATTAAACGTCCCCTCGGTCCCCTTAAGTCCGTCCGGAGTTTTTTCCACGTCGTAACGAAATACCAGTCCATCGGAGACCAGGCCGCCAGCCTGAGGCGAGCGGTTGATGGCATCGATGGTTTGGAGTATGCGAGGATCGGTGGGCGAAACGAAGAACACCAGCGGCATTAAGAGCGCGGACGCATCCAACGCATCGCCATCGAACTGCTGCACGAACGCGCCGCGTTGCGGGTTCCAACCGCGTTTCATGACGGTCTCGTAGATCTGGTCGCGGACGGTGGTCCAACCGTTCCAGTCCGCAGGGAAAGAACGCTTGCTGGCCAGGCGCAGCGCGCGATCCACGGCCACCCAGCACATCATTTTGGAATATACGAACTCCCGCGGGCCGCCGCGAACCTCCCAGATGGCGTCGTCTTGGTCCTGCCAATGCCGGCAGACCCAATCGGTCAAGCGCCGCAGATAGTTCCAAAGGTCGTAGGAGATGGGCGTTCCGTACTTGTTGTAAAGATAGAGCGAATCCATCAGTTCGCCGTAGATGTCGAGCTGCAGTTGCCGGTAGGCGTCGTTGCCGATGCGAACGGGGCTGGAACCTTGGTAGCCCTCCAGGTGGTCCAGCGTTTCTTCCGTCAGGACGTGCCTTCCGTCGATTCCGTAGGCCGTCTGGAGTGAGCCTTCCGGTTCCAGTTCGTGGCATCGGGCTGCCAGGAACGCCACAAATTCCGCGGCTTCATCGGTGAATCCGATGCGCATCAGGCTATATACGGTGAAAGCCGCATCGCGAATCCAGGCGTACCGATAATCCCAGTTGCGCCCGCCGCCCAGGCTTTCCGGCAGGCTGCAAGTGGGCGCGGCGACGATAGCGCCGGTGGGCTGGAAGGTGAGCAGCTTGAGCACCAGCGCCGAACGATGCACGGTTTCCCGCCAACGGCCGCGATAAGTACACTTCGCGATCCACTGTCGCCAGTAACGAATAGTGTCGTGAAACAGTTCGTCGCTTTCCTGTTCCGGGAGGCCTATCTGTTCGCGAACGCCGGCCGTCAGGCCGTGCAATTCGAAGCTCTGCGTTGCGCCTTCATTCAGAGAGAACTCAGCCGCTACGCCTGGTCGTCCATGGCACGAAAAAGTAGTGAGCGGGACGGTGGAGGCCAGACCCAGCCGGAGATTGGGAGAGCAGAAACGGGCGCCCTCCGCGATGATCTCGACGGTATGATTATCGCGGCCATAATTAAAGGCTGGGACGCATTCCAGCCGGAAGCGCATGCAGCCGCGCCCCACCTTCACTCGCCGCAAGAGGCCGTGATAAGGCGGGTCGGTTTTGGATTCGCGTACCGGCATGAAGTCAACGATTTCGCCGGCGCCGCCGGCCGACAGGAAGCGCGTAACCAGCACATTCGTATCGGGCCAGTAGACCTGCTTCTGGGCGGTCTGAACCCCATCGGCTGTTTCACTCGCGGCGGGCATAATTCGGAAATACCCGCCTTGCGTCGCATCCAGAATGGCGCCGAAGACGCTGGGAGAATCAAAATGAGGGAAACAAAACCAGTCGATGGACCCGTTCTTACCTACTAAAGCTGCGGTCCGCAAATTTCCGATGAGCCCGTAATCTTCGATCGGCTGATAAGGCAAGGGCGGTGGCCGGCGACGCGCTAGCGAGAGGCGCGCTTCACGATTGCGTAGCGGTTCAGTTCCTGATAGATTGGCCTGGCGATAGCAGGCCTCCTCACCTGGCCCGTCAGAATCTCCCGTTGCGTGACGTAGCGGCCATAAATATCACGATTGTCGTCGTTGTCGGGACGCAGGGTCGATCCCTCCAGCGCTACTCCGGCGAAGATGCCGTGCGCCCGCGAGTAACCGAGTATTTCGGCGCGCATCAACGCATCGGTTTGAGCCTCGCCCGAGCGGCCCACTGGACCCGCCATGGCTGTCGCATCGCCGCCCAGCGTAAACTTGTCCTTCATCAGATCCCGCACACCGTGACGGTTCATGACGATGAAAACCAGGTCCGTCTCGCCGGCGCCGATCTGAAAGCCGAAGCTCCCGCCTTCGATACGAACAGTGGCCGGCCCGCTCCAACCGTGATCGGTGCGGCATACCACTTCGCCTTTGCCGTATTTAGCGCCCACGATAAATCCGGCCCGCTTCAAACTCGGGACGATCCCAACGCACTGCGCTTTTGCCAGCAAATCTTCCGGAATGCCCCGGTCCTTGGCGTGCAAAATATCGCTCAACACTTCGGCGGACGCCGTCACCCGCTTCTGCGCTGCGTTCTCAGGGGTAACGGCGTACATCGCAGACGCTACGACAAATAAAGCCGCCACAGAACACAACGCTAGACCGGCAGCAGATTTCATCATCAAGATGTCCCCCTCCATGAGATGTCCCCCTTCCGGCGAATCACAAGTTCACTTGCCCTAACAAAATCAGCACTAGAAAGATTACAAGAATGGTCCCCAGAACTCCGGTCGGATAGTAGCCCCAGCCGCGGCTGTAGGGCCACGCCGGTGTTGCGCCGATCAACAGCACGATCAAAAGAATTAACAGAATCAACATGAGAAATCTTCCTTTCCCTGGAAACACACTGGCAGTTTTCCTTCCAACCGCGTGGATAGTGCCGGCCGAACTGGGAAAAGAAGTTCAAATCGTTGAACCGATAACCCTTTATTTCGCCGTCCCTCTCCGTCCATCTCCCATCCATCTCCGTCCATCTCCCGTCCCATCCTATAATCGGCAGACCGCCTCATTTTCTTTGCGGAAGATCCTACGCTGCGCCCAGTTGTGAGGCGGCAAATGTTACTCGCCGCGAATGTGCCGATAACGTGCCAATAACGTGCCAATAACGTGCCAATAACGTGAATGAGGGATTCTGCCGATTGTATGGGTAAGGCTATGAATCGCCGCCTGTGCTACCGTAGGAATTTGACGCCTCCCCCTGTCAGCCGCCGAATGGGCGGCGGGCGATCCAGTACGTCCGTCGCTTTTTTGGCCGCCATGTTTTGCGTGGCCGGCCTGTGCCTGGTGGCCTGCGGCAAGAGCGCAGCCCAGTACATCGAGCGGGGAAATCAGCTTTATGCGGCGGGCCAGTATGGCGACGCCGTGCTCAACTATCGCAACGCAATTAAAAAGAGTCCAGATTCCGGCGAGGCCTACTATCGCCTTGGACTGGCGTTATTAAAGCAGGACCTGGTGGGTGAAGCCTACCAGGCTTTCAGTCACGCGGTGCCGCTGAGTCCGAAGAATATGCGCGCCAAGGCAGAATTCGGCGCATTGTCGCTGGCCATTTATTCGCGCGATCCAAAGCATCCGGCGGCGCTTTACAACCAGGGCAAATCCATGGCCGATGCGTTGCTGGGGCCGGGCGGCAATCGCGTGGAGGGGCTGCGGCTGAAGAGCGCGCTGGATGTGATCGACAACCAACCTAGCAAAGCCGTGGAAGCGCTGCGGGAGGCCGCCGGGATCGCTCCGAATAATCAGGAAGTAGCGGGCGGGCTGGCGGAAGCGTTGCTGCGCGATAAACAGCCGGACGAAGCCGAGAAAGTAGCCCGCCAGGCGGTAGAGCATCATCCCCATTACGACCCGCCCAACGAAGTTTTGTTCGCGATCGCCGTCTCGCAACAGAACTGGGAAAAGGCGGAAGCGGATCTGAAATCATGGGGCGCGAATAATCCTAAAGAATCCGCCCCGATACTCCGTTTGGCGGCCTTTTACTACGCCCGCAAGCAGCCCGATGATGGAGAAAAGGCGCTGAACTCGCTGCTGGAGCGGCGCGATCAGTTCCCACAGGCGGATTTATTAGTTGGGGATTTTCATGCGCTGGTCCATAACCCGCAAAAGGCGCTGGAGGACTACCAACGGGGGGAAGCCAGGGATGCCAGTCGCCGGCAGACCTATCAGCAGCGGAGCGCAATTACGCTGGCTACGCTCGGGCGTCGCGAGGAGGCGCTGAAAACCGCCGACGCCATCCTGGCGAAGGATCCCAAGAATGAGTTCGCGCGCATGCTCAAGGTGCAACTGCTGGAGCAGGCCGGCGGTAAGCAGAACCTGACCGCCGCAGCCGCTCTGGCCGGCGACCTTTCTCGTGAAGCCCCCGCCAACGTTAGGATTCAACTGCTGGCTGGGCAGGCTTTTATGACGGAAGGCGACGCAGACCAGGCCCTGCAGCATTTTCAACGCGCGGCACAGGCGGATCGGACTCCTACCTCGCAGTTGGCTATGGCTCGCGTGGAGCTGCTGCGAAGAAACTATGCGGCCGTGCTGGATCATGCCAACGCAGCTTTGGCGATCAGCCAGAATAGCAGGGACGCGCGGCTGCTTCACGTGATCGGGCTTACGGGAACGCACTCCTATGCCGCCGCAAAAACCGAAGCCGAGCAGCTGGCCCGCGATACCAAGGACGCGCCCCAGGTGGAAATGCAATTAGGAGTCATCGCGTTGGGGCAGGGACGTTATTCCGAAGCTGAGGACCTGTTCCGCAGGCTCTATAAAGATCGCTCCGGAGATTTGCAGCCCCTGGCCGGGCTGGTGAACACCCTGGAGGCCGAGCACATGCCGGATCGCGCATTGGCGCTGATGCAGGAGGAAACGCAACGTTCTCCCGGCTCCAGAGGAAAAGAGGCGCTGCTGGTAACTACCGCCGAAGCGGCCGGCAAAGGAGACGTCGCGCTGGCGGAATTGCAGAAGATGGCCGCGCAGAATCCAACCTCTCCGGATGTGCAGATTCGCATCGGCATACTGCAGCAGAGGAAGGGCAACCGGCCAGAGGCTCTGCAGGCCTTCGAGCGAGTACGCCAACTGGCGCCGGAACGAAAGGGTATCGACGCGCTGATCGCGAACCTGCAGGAGCAGGAGGGCAAAAAGATGGAGGCGATCGCCAACTATCGAAAGGCGCTCGCGAAATCGCCGGACGATCCCACGGTGCTAAACAATCTGGCGTTCCTGCTGGCGGACACCGGCGGAGATAGCAAGGAAGCTTTGCAGCTTGCGAGCACGGCGTTGCGAAAAGCGCCCGATGTCCCGCAGCTCCGCGACACACTGGCATGGATCCACATCAAAGCGCGCAACACGTCGGAGGCGCTTCCTATCCTGCAGGCGCTCATCAATAAATATCCCGATAACAATACATTTCGCTATCACTACGCCGTGGCGCTGATGCAGAGCGGCGATCGCGCGGCCGCCAGAGCGCAGGCGCAAACCGCGCTGTCTCAGAAGCCTTCCACCGAACTGGACGGCGAGCTTCGAAGCCTGCTGGCGCAAGCCAGGTAGCCACCTTACTTCCGGTTCCCAATCCCGCGGCCAGGCGCGCAGCGCCAGCCGCCAATCCCCGGCCACGTGGTATTTTGGTTGTTCTCAAGCATGTCCACTAAAGTTCCCAAGGTTTGGCCGGATGGCACATCGTACACATTGCCGACCGGCGCCTATCGCTCAGCCAGGACGACCGTCGCGCTGATCAATCGCGTGCTGGAGCGTGGGCCCGAAATCGGGAAGGCGGAAACGCTTCGAACCCACAGCGGCGCTGCCGGCTACACGCTCCGGCGAGGGCAGTAAGTGGGATGCTCGTCGGCAACGTGACGCAGCCGCTGGTCGGCATCATCATGGGCAGCAAGTCGGACTGGGAAACCATGCGCGCGGCCGGTGAAACATTAACGCGCTTTGGCGTGGCGCATGAAGCGAAGGTGGTCTCCGCGCATCGCACACCCGCCTGGATGACCGAGTACGCCCTGGGCGCAGAAGCCCGCGGTCTGCAGGTCATCATCGCGGGCGCCGGTGGGGCGGCGCATCTTCCCGGCATGGTGGCCGCCAACACGCTGCTTCCTGTACTAGGTGTGCCGGTAGAAAGCCAGGCGCTAAAGGGCATGGATTCGCTGCTCTCCATCGTTCAGATGCCGGGCGGCATTCCGGTGGGGACCTTGGCTATTGGCAAAGCGGGCGCCCAGAACGCGGCGTTGCTGGCGGTGGCGATTTTGGCGAATCACAATCCGGACCTGCGCGAGAAGCTCCGTGGTTTTCGCGAGGAACAAGCCGGCAAAGTTCGCGCGGAAGAGCTGGCGTGATCGAACCGGACGTTCCTGTGGTTGGGCCTGTGGTGGGGGTGATTGGGCCAGGCTCGGCGATCGGCGTGCTGGGAAGCGGACAATTGGGCCGAATGTTTGCCATCGCGGCACGGCGCATGGGCTTTCGGGTTCACACCCTGTCCCCGGATGAAGACACGCCGACCGGCCAGGTGGCCGACGTGGAAATCCAGGCATCTTATGACGATCTGGATGCCGTTTCCGCCTTCGCGCGACACGTCAGCGTAGTAACATTCGAGTTTGAAAATGTTCCGGCCCCCACTGCCGAGGCCGCAGCCTGTTACGCGCCCGTCCGTCCCAGCGGATCCATATTGCACACTACCCAGCAGCGCATCCGCGAAAAATCCTTTCTCACCGCAGCCGGGCTGCCTACCACGCCTTATCGCGAGGTGCGATCGCTCGACGGCTTGAACCGCGCGCTGGCCGATCTCGGTTGTCCCGCCGTGCTCAAAACCGCCGCGTTCGGCTACGACGGCAAAGGTCAATTTCGGATCGATGCGCCGGAGCGCGCGGCGGAGGCTTGGAGCGCCATCGGTAAGCAGGAAGCGGTGCTCGAAGCCTACATCGATTTCGAGCGCGAGATTTCCGTGGTGGCGGCGCGCGGCCACAACGGCGAATTCGTACACTACGGCGCCATCGAAAATCGGCATAGCCGGCATATTTTGGATGTGTCCATTGCGCCGGCGCGCGTTTCTCGTCGAGTGGCTCAGGAAGCTGTCGATCTGGCGCGTTGCGTTCTCGACAGGCTGGATGTGATCGGCGTGCTGTGCGTCGAGTTTTTCGTGACGCGCGACGAATCGCTTCTCATCAATGAACTGGCGCCGCGCCCACACAACTCCGGCCATCTGACTGTGGACGCTTGTGTCACCAGCCAGTTTGAGCAGCAGTTGCGCGCGGTGTGCGGGCTGCCGCTCGGGTCGACGGAGATGCATCGTCCCGCTGCGATGGCCAATTTGCTCGGCGATTTGTGGGCCAACGGCGAACCGGATTGGCCCGCTGCCTGCGCGTTCCCGGGCGTGAAGCTGCATCTGTATGGAAAACTCGAACCTCGCCCCGGCCGCAAGATGGGCCACTTGACGGCGCTGAATCACGATCCGGAGGAAGCCTACCGCACAGTGCTCGCCGCCCGCAATGCGTTATTAAGCTGATGGCGAACCGAAGGGGTGGTGCTATGGAGCCGACGTCTGAGGCCAACCAGGGATGGATGACCGCTGAGTGAGGCAAAGCGGTTTGTGATTTCGAAGTGCAGGTGTTAATCCATGGCCATTTCAATTCCGTATCAGGATCGCCATGCTGGCGCAGCTCTGCATGCCTTTTTCCGCCAGAATTTTGAGCGCCCTCTCAGGGAAGGAAGTGCTGTGTTCAAACGCCTTGGTGAAAGATTGTATCAACTGGATGGCATGGGCGGCGCCGAATTCCGTCTTGTGCCAGGCCGCCATGCCGATGAGCAGAGTCTGAACGATGGCGTAATAGGCCATCATCAGCAGGCACTGGTCGCGAATGGTGTTCGCCACGCGATGCAGGCTCACGCCGCGCGTGCTCTTTTGGGGTCCCAGGGGAAATAGGGTCCGGTGGACGTAACTGACCAGGTAATGCTCCAGCATATGCTGGTGCCCGCTCAGGAACGGCTGGAAGTACTGCGAATGGGCTGCCGCGTAGCGCCGTCCGATGTCCGTCATGCTCGATTGGGCGGTCCACTCCATGGCCTGCATGAATTTCTGGTAACAGGCCAGCAGTCGCGGAGCCGTGAAATCGGAACTGATGCGGCCCACAATCAGCTCCAGCACCAGTTCCAACTGCGCGGCCGGCCGGGGATGGTTCGTGTTCAGCGCTTCCCCGAAGAGGTCGCTATCCACGCCGTCGCGATACGCGTCCAGAACCTCGGGCGTTTCCCCATTACGGCCGGTTGTGGTCATTTCCTGGAGCTGGTCGCACAGCGAGCCCAGTATCACCAGGCGCTTCGATAGTGGATAGGCGCGATACTGCAGCAGCGAGATGACGAAGGCGCGAATATTCCGAAAATGCTGGTAGGGTTTGCCGGATTCTCCATCCGTGGTTCGCAGTATCGACAGGTGCCCCAGACGCGGATCGTGCGGCGGGCCTTCCTCTTCGTCGAACTGCATGGGGTTGGGATCGAGCAGAACGATACGGGCCGCTTCGGGGCACGACAAATCGAGCGATCGCTGCAGGACATCGTCCACCACGTTCATCACGCGCGGATAGGCCGAGCACATCATGGACAGGTGCTCTTCGCCCAGCTTCTTCTGAATTGCGCACAGCCCTTCGGCGAGAAATGGACAGGCCGGCCCGTTGAGCGCAATCCGGGCATAGTTGTCATCGCTGGAGATATCGGTATTAATGGTCACCAGCTCGTGGAGACGCGGGCCTAGCTCGGGATCGTCGCAGCGCTGGTAGGCTTCGTAAGTGGGTTTGTCGACATTGACGATCCAACCGACGCAGCAGGTGTCCTCGCATTCGGCGCCGATGCAGCGAAAGGCATGATAGGACCGCGGTTGGAGCCGTTTTACCGGCTTCGGCACTGCTTGAGCATAACATGGGCGCTAGCTACTTTCCGTCGCAAAATAGAACGCGCTGAGCCGCACCTGATGGTATGTGGCGCGGCGGGTTTCGAGCTAGAACATTCACTATTGATCTT
>Ga0181525_10003949_pt1 | contig 11561 bp, 8 predicted proteins | sample PEATcosm2014_Bin_48_FD_121100 | JGI IMG/M metagenome (GOLD analysis project Ga0181525, IMG submission 121100) | Peatland microbial communities from MTU Mesocosm Facility, Houghton, MI, USA - PEATcosm2014_Bin06_10_metaG | ecosystem: Environmental > Terrestrial > Soil > Wetlands > Peat | place... | reverse complement strand
TTGGCGGACCCCGAGAGGTTTCCAACCCCGGCATATGCTGTGGAGTCCAGGTAAGCCAAAGTGAGATTATAGACAGGGACGCCGTTAAGGGTTGGATCAGCCCGCTCGGCCGCGTAAAGCGCTTGCTGGAATTCGGCCGCGTTGGCCAGACCATCCCCTCCGTTGTATGTGACGGGCTCTAGGTTGACTTCGTTCGGTCCTTCGATCGCTTTGATGCTGCCGGGATAGGTCGTTTCGAAAGCATTGATCGCCGAGAGAAAGGTGGAAATATTTTGAAGAACTGGCTCTTCGATGAAGTCGAACTTGTAACCGAGCGCCATCAGAGCGGTGTATTCCGACTGCGTCTGCGGCCAGGTCACGAGCTGATCGCGCAAATTGTCGACGCCTAGATAAGCGAGATCGCTCTCCACCAGCGCAAGGTCGGTGTAAGCCGAACCTGTTTCCCACAAGTGGATGTTGACGCCGATCGATTGATCAAAGGCGGACGCCGATAGAGCCTGCGTCGGCGTCGGATTACTGCTGGGCATTTCCTAAGCGCTCCGTCAAATGCGGTCAAACGCTTAGGGGACGCTAGTCGTGATAGATGTTGATTGATTTGCAGAAATAGAAACAATTCTAAACATGAAAATTTGTTGGTCATTCGCTCAAACTTCATTCAAATGCCGATTAATTGACAGCGAGGCGCCGTTGATCAAAGTCGCGGAAGCCGCCAAGGTAATCGAGAATTCGCAGCGCGATCTCAACATAGCGTTCATTAACGAGCGCTCCGCCATCTTTCATGTCCCCGGCCTCAACACCGGCAGGTGCTGGCGGCGGCCGCCACCAAGCGGAATCTCCTGAAATTCACGCCCGGCCTGGTCGGCGGGCTCTGCACCGGCGTCGATCCCTACTACCTCACCCGACCGCGCCGCGGGCCGGCTACGACCCGGACGCAATCCTTGCGGGACGGTGGATTAGTGATCGATGGGCATGCGGGTGGCGCGCGAATGTGTGCGTCGCCTGTTGAGATCAGGCGCGGACAGAGCGCGTCACGGTGCTTGGGCTTGCGTTGAAGGAAAAAGTCGTCGACATCCGTAACTCGCAGGTCGGCGACATCATCCGCGAGCTTCAATCGTTTGGGATAATGGCGTAGGTCCACGACCCGCTAGCCGACCCACCGGCGGCGATAGAGAAATGCGGGCTTAGCTTGCTCAACGAACAAGGCCTGGCGCCGGCCGACGCCGTCGTACTGGCGGTCGGCCAGGACTCCTATCGTGCCGCGGGCTGGTGGCTGCTGACGCGGTTGCTAAAAACGGCCGCGGCCCGGTGATGGACGTCAAAGGCACGCTCGATCTGCGGCACAAGCAGCCGCATGTCGAGGTGTGGCGATTGTGACGCAGCTGCCGGCGAATTTGCATGCGGCTGTTCCGATGGAGTACAAGTCGCCACCCTTCAACCGAACAAGACCGCAGCCGCTCCGGGATTAAGGTGATGAGTCACGCCGCCGAATTTCTCACCGCCGCCGAGGCGATCTGCCAACGGATACCGCGCGACACCGTCGAGCGGCTGGCGGAAGCGCTTGTGCAATTGCGCGAGCGCGGCGGCCGGTTGTTTCTGCTCGGTGTCGGCGGCAGCGCCGGGAATTGCAGCCATGCGGTGAACGATTTCCGCAAGCTTTGCGGCATTGAAGCTTATAGCCCGATCGACAATGTATCAGAGCTGACCGCGCGCACCAACGATGAGGGCTGGGATACCGTGTTCGCGGCCTGGCTCGAAGGTAGCAGGCTCAACGACAACGACGCCATTTTGATTTTCTCGGTGGGCGGCGGCGACGCCGAGCGCAACGTCAGCACCAATCTGGTCAATGCGATCGACGTCGCCAGAAAGCGCTCCGCCAAGGTTTTCGGCATCGTCGGCAAGGACACCGGCTACACGGCAAAGCAAGCTGACGTTGTCGTAGTGATTCCGCAGATTAATCCGGCCTGGGTGACGCCGTTGTCGGAAGCCTTCCAGGCCGTCGTTTGGCACTGCCTTGTCTCCCATCCCAAGCTGCAGAAAAACGCCACCAAGTGGTAAGGGCCGTCTTCCTCGACCGCGACGGCGTTATCAACGCCAATCTGGAGCGCAACGGCAAACCGGTGGCGCCCACGAGCTTCGCCCAGTTTCGCATTCTTCCCGGCGTCGAAGACGCGGCGCGCCGGTTGAAAGGAGCGGGCTTCGTCCTTGTCATCGTCACCAATCAGCCCGACGTTGCCACCGGATTGACGCCGCGCGCGGAGTGCGAAGCGATGCACGCGGAGATCCGCCGCCGGCTGCCGATCGATGACATCCTGGTTTGTTTCCACACCGACTTGGAAAATTGCGCCTGCCGCAAACCGAAGCCCGGCATGATCTTCGAGGCGGCCGCCAAACACGACGTCGATCTGGCGGCGAGCTATATGGTCGGCGATCGCTGGCGCGACGTGCGGGCCGGCCGGGCCGTCGGCTGCTTTTCGATTTTCATTGATTACGGCTATCCTCAGGACCAGCCGGCGCAGCCGGACAAGATTGTCGGATCCTTGGCGGAAGCCGCCGACTTTATTCTTAAAAAAGAAACGGATAAGACGCCTTGAGCGCCGCAGATGTGCTAATTTGTCATGGCGGATTGCCGATTAGGGATACGTGTTACGGACGTGCTGAATGAGACTGATTGTCACTGGTGGAGCCGGATTTATCGGCTCCAATTTCGTGTGCCGCGCAATCCGCGATGGTCACTGGGTATTGACCATCGACAAGCTGACCTATGCCGGGCGCCTGGAGGCGCTTGCGGAAGTGATGCCCTCCCCGCGACACCGCTTTCTGAAAGCCGATATCGCCGATGTTTCCGCAGTGGAAGCCGCGTTTCGTGACTTCAGCCCTGACGCGGTGGTTCATCTCGCCGCCGAGAGTCATGTCGACCGGTCGATCGATGAGCCAGGAACTTTCATTGCGACGAATGTTCAGGGGACGTTCGTGCTGCTCGAGGCGGCATTGCGTCATTGGTCGCGATTTAACGGAAAGAAGTTCTGCTTTCTTCACGTCTCGACCGACGAAGTGTTCGGGACCCTCGATGAAACGGGAAGCTTCGGCCTCACCAGCCGCTATGCTCCGAATTCTCCCTACGCCGCCAGTAAGGCTGCGGCCGACCACCTGGCGCGGGCTTGGCACACAACCTACGCGCTGCCCGTCATTGTCACCAACTGTTCGAACAATTACGGCCCGTGGCAACATGCCGAGAAACTGATCCCAACGGTCATGCGTCACGCCATGGCCAATGAGCCGATACCGATCTACGGAACCGGCAACAATGTGCGCGATTGGCTCCACGTTGACGACCATGTCGCCGGATTGATGGCCGCGTTACACCACGGCCGGCCCGGAGAGACCTATCTATTTGGTGGGCGGTGCGAACTGCGCAATGTTGATCTTGCCAATTCGATTTGCCGCGTGCTCGACGAGCTCGCTCCTTTGAGCACCGGCGGATCATATGCGCAACAGATCACCTTCGTTCATGACCGGCCGGGCCATGATTTCCGCTATGCGCTCGATCCATCGCACGCCGAAAACGTCCTGGGCTGGAAGGCGCATGGGCAAATGGATATCGAACTGTCGCGGACAATCGACTGGTATCTCACCAATCCGCAATGGCTAATCCCCAGCAAGGTCGCAGGACGGCTCGGTTCCCGCACCGCTGAGAGCATCAGGGCGATCTCGTGAAGGCCTGGAAAGGACTGATCCTCGCGGGCGGCACCGGCAGCCGTCTTACCCCGCTGACACGCGTGGTGAACAAGCATCTACTGCCGGTTTTCGACAAGCCGATGATCTACTACCCGCTCACCACGCTGATGCTGGCCGACATTCGCGACATCACGATCGTCACCAACCCGGAGAGCATGGACCAGATCAAGGCGCTACTCGGCGAAGGAACGCAGTGGGGGCTTAAACTTCGCTACCGCATTCAGCAGCGGCCCGACGGCATCGCGTCCGGGCTTCGAGCAGCAGCGGACGATCTTGGCGGATGCAATGTCGGCCTGATCCTTGGAGACAACATTTTCTTCGGCGCCGGGCTTGCGCAGACGCTCGCGACATCAATGTCGGAAAATCCGGGCGCTACGATTTTCGGTTACGAAGTAGCAAATCCCAGCGCCTTCGGAATCGCGACCGTCGATCCGCAGGAACGCGTCCTTGCTCTCGAGGAGAAGCCCGCCAACTCGAAATCACGCATCGCGGTCACCGGACTATATTTCTATGCGCCAGACGTCTTCGACATGAGCGCGCGCCTGCGTCCATCAGCGCGTACGGAACTGGAGATCACGGATTTGAATCGGCTCTACCTCGACCAAGGACGACTACGTTTGCGCAATCTCGGCCGTGGCGTCGCGTGGCTGGACGGCGGAACACCTGAAGACCTTTATGAAGCCGGCCAGTTCGTTAAAGTGATTCAAGATCGCACCGGCCTACAAGTCGCCTGCCCGGAGGAGATCGCGTACCGCCGCAACTTTATTGATCGAGCGGCGTTTGCACGCCTGGCTAAGAGTGCAGTGGCCTCGGGGTACCGTAGCTACCTATTGCATGTCCTCGACGACCCACTGATCGAGAATGTATAGAACCAAAGGATGACCCGCGCCGCGACGCTAAGGACCCTGCTATTGCCGCGTCCGCTTTATCGCATCAGTGCGCTCAGGGTCACACCGGCGACAATTAGCGCTAGGGCAAACAATTGAATTCTTGGCAACGGCTCGCCGAACAAAAGCGTCGAGCCTACGGGGACCAGTACAAAGCTGAGCGCCATGAACGGATAGGCGTAACCGACCTCGAGTCGTGCAATAGCCAGAATCCAGCATGTGGCGGCAACGACGGCGGCTGCGAGAGCGCTCAGGACGCCAACATCGCTAAACATAAGCACGAGGTAATGCAGTTTGGGCTGCGTCCCCACGAATTCGGTCGCATGCACAATAGCGCGAGATTTAATCATCAGCTGCCCGTAGACAGTCAGTGCGAGAACGGCGAAAAGCAGTAGGGCTGAGAGCATCGAAAGCATCCGCGGGTGTGGATTGGGGTCATTCTATACATGCTACGTACCGAAGAGAGGCTTTTTCAACTCATTGGACATCAACTTCCTACCGATGTCGAACTGGCGCCTTGTTGAGGCAGACGAGATTCCCTCAAGGCTTTCCGCGGTCGCGTTGCCATGAAGCTTTGCCTAATCTGCCGGACTCCATTTGAGAAGGCGGACTGGATTTGTCCGAACTGCGGCGCGCGACCAGCGTTTGCGGGTGGCTTCGTGTGTTTTGCGCCCGAGCTCGCTGAGAGCAACGAAGGCTCTCCGGAGGGAGTGCATCACTACTTCGAGGCGCGTCAGGAGCTCAGTTTTTGGTTCCGGGGGCGTCGGCGCATCATTCAATCGTTGGCCGCTCGCTATTGCCCCACCGCCAAATCATTTCTAGAAGTGGGATGTGGCCCCGGCTTTGTGCTTGCCGGCCTGCGCGATGTACTGCCCGAGGCGAAACTAGTTGCCTCAGAGATCTACCTCCACGGGCTACCATACGCTGCAAAGCGGGTGCCCCCGCCAGTGGAGTTCATACAGGCCGATTGCCTGTCGCTCCCGTATGATCGCGAGTTCGATGCGCTAGGCGCCTTCGATGTCCTTGAGCACATCGAGCGCGACGCGGACGCTCTTGTCGAGATGCGGCGCGCACTTAAGCCTAGTGGCGTAATCCTGCTAACAGTTCCTCAACACCCTTGGCTGTGGAGCCGAGTGGACGAGATCGACCATCATAAGCGGCGCTATGGCCGCAGCGAACTTGCCAACCGAGTGCGCGATGCTGGCTATTCGGTGCTCTGCGATACATCTTTCATGTTCTTTCTGCTGCCTGCCATGATTGTGCAGCGTCTCGCCGCTGGCCGCCGGAACGACTTTTACCCAGACGTCGAATATGACCTGCCGCGCCCGGTGGATCGGTTATTCGAGTGCCTGCTCGAAATCGAGCGGCGCGCGATCGGCCTTGGCATTCGCTTTCCTGTCGGTGGCAGCCGCTTAGTCGTGGCCCGGAGAAACTGAGTCAACTAGCGATTCCGTCCAACGAAATTGTGCAGCTTATGCTTCGCGAGAGCGAGCCTATGCACGACGCCAGATGGCAAGGACCGCAATGTGGCATTTCGCATTCGCCAAGCAAGCGGCGCGATATTGGCGATTTGTGCACCTACCGGTATACTCGTCGCCCGTATATCGGGGGGCAGTGTGGAGGCAGAGCGTCCGGTCGCGAATAGGAGACTATTGTAACGATACCACGGTTCAATTTGCGAAATGGCGGATATCTTTGGCCGAAGCCAATCGAAAGTGATGTAGTCGCGCAGTGAGAATTTTTCACGCCAGTATTCCAATGGCTGCTCGTTGACATGCCTTTCACCACTTTGGCCGGGAACAGCCGCAGAAAATAAAATCAATTCACTATGGCGGCAGAGATTGTCAACAAATACCTCGGCACAAGCTATGTCGATGCATTGCGCCACCTCCAGCGATTGGACGAAATCAAAACGGCGGTCAAAATTTATTGGTCGGGAAAGGTCCGCCGCAACAAAACACTCAAGGGGTACGGCGAGGTTCGCCCGATCAACGTAAGGCCCGTCCACGCCAATGCAGTCTCTCATCCCCAATCTTCTCCATTCGCTAAGCCAAATGCCGCGTCCGCAGCCAACATCAAGCACACTCTTGGGTTTAAGATTCGTGGCGAGCAGAGACACGACGGACGCCGCGGATCTCCGAGAGCCGGGGTCCATATAGTCGAAGAACTCTTTCTGAAATTGATAAGCCAGGTTCATGGACTAGTGAGGACAGGGCTCCGTGTCACCGAAGCGCGGCGCGTTGGAGCTGGCTCGATTCGCCACGAGTCGTTTCTGCGACGACGGACTGCGGCTTCCGATTGATGTTGACGTGTGTCCGGCCAGAGTATTCACCGAGAATGCCGAGGAAGAGCATCTGCAGTCCGCCAACAACGAGCGCCATGACCATCAGCGACGCCCAACCTGCAGCGGCGTTGCTAAAGTCCGCCGGGTAGGCGAGGCGCGCTACTACAATTATCAGTGCTCCGCCTATACTAGCCGCCAACGCCGCGACGCCGACCCAGGTCACAAGTCGCAGCGGCTTTACCGAGAAGGAAAACGCGAGGCGACTCCACACGCTCAGAGATTTTATGAACGTGTAAGTGCTAGGCCCGGCAAATCTTGGGTAATGCTCGGTCTGGATAAACGAGAATCTATCAGTCACCTGGAAGAGCAGGCTGTCCACGTAAGGGAAGGGTCCGTCGAACATCGCGATGAGTCCGGCAACCTCCCAGCGGAGCATCTTGAACGGCGACATGTAGATGTTTGCAGGCTTGTCGATTAGCCACTGCGCGAATTTGCCGTTGATCCAACTTCCGACCTTCTTCCAAGTCCTCTGTCTTTTCTCAGTGAAATGCGCGTAAACGACGTCGGCGCCGCTCCGATTCATTTCCGCATAGAGCCTCGGAATATCTTCGGGCGAATGCTGTAGATCATCGTCCATGATGACAACCGCCCGCCCGCTGGCATTTCGGAGGCCGGTCAGGATCGCGTTATCTTGTCCAAAGTTCCGGCGATGATTGAACCCCGCAACGGTCGAATACTGCGTAGCCAGTTGTTCTATAATCAACCATGAACGATCGGGCGAGCCGTCGTTGATGAGTAGCAGCTCGTAGCTTAGCTTCGCGTCACTGAGGGCTCTGTCAACAGTCGCGGCTAGAGTGGGCAAACATGCCTCGCTCCGGTAAACTGGCACCACGACCGAGATGTCCGGAATGTGCCGGTCTACGATTGGAAGAACTCCTCGCCGCCCAGGCTAACGCGGCAGTAGCTAATCACGCGGAATCAAAAATGGCAATGCTGCGGGAAAGGTTGGCCTAGGCACACAGAGGCGCGGGAACCCTTTGCGCATGCGACCACTCTCGGTAACATCTTACGAGCTATTGACAAGCCCATCTAGGCAGGTGAGGTGCCCCATCGCGAGTAAACTCGCCAGGAAGATTTTCAATTGGAGTACCAACTCAATTTTTCGCCAGAATTTGCGCAAATTCACAAACGTGGATGTTCGATGGATCAAGATCGCACCGGTCTCTTGGCCTACGTCAGAGTCGCTTTGCGGGCATTTCAATCGAGAAAGCCTAAATAATTCGGAGTCGCCTCTTCGATCCTCATTGCGGGGCAGCTGATGAAAATCGAATTCCGTTTGCAGCCTGGAAATAACGATGCAAATGAATGTTTCTTTATGAAAGAAAATACAGTCTATAGGCGAGTCTTTTTGACTCCACGCCTAAGCCAGTCGCTTGGTCGTCCTCGTGTCAGCGGGTTACCTGAGCTTAAAATAATAAGGACAGTTCGGTCGACGTCAGCCGTTAAATAGATCGGAATTGCGCCTTAATTTCTCGGTTTGTCGAGACGGTGTCAGGCGGGATGTGCGGCGTGAGTCTGCGTATGTAAAGCCAGCTATTTCGGGTTCCCGTTTGGGGCTGAATGCGTAGTGGCGGCGGTTTATCCTGGGTCGCGCGATTAGCAATGACGAATCGGTCGGATAGAGCGGAGCAGGGACTTCGATGAAGGGCCCGCCCACCAGAGCTTCGGTTGCCGGCGAAATCGCCGACCTCGCGATTGGAGCGGCCGTGGTGCTGCCGGATTCCCCACAATTTTTGATAGGCCTTTCCGACGATCCGGCTGCCTTGCCGGCGTTCGGCGACGGTATCGCAGCCGTCGCGCATCACGCTCCAGTCGCCGGCGTTGATGAAGCCGTTTTGCCGGACGGTTACGCCGAGGCTGTTCCCGTGACGGTTGATCCGGGCCCGCTGGACGTGGCGACTTTGCTCGGCCTGGCCGACGATTCCTTCGACTTTTCAGGACCGTATGCGAGCGCCGAATTCGACGCGGCGCTACCCGCGATATCCGTGGACGCCGATGGTTTGGGTTCCGAGATCGTCAACCTGGCGGATGAAACGACACCATCGGATACGATCGCCGGGCCTTTCACGCTGACGTTCGGTTCTGCGTCGTTCGCGCCGGCGCCCGCCGTTGCTCTGAGCCTCGCCAATCCGGACCCACCTTCTGCCGCGGCATTTGTCGCGGCCAACACCAGTCTGGCCGCCTTGCCGCAGGCGGCGGAGGGGATAGCCGGTTATCAGCTCTACCAAACGGAAGCGCCCGCAACGCCGGCCGCCCTCGCGATGCTAGCCAACCCGCCAGCGGGCCTGTTCGACGCCCCGATCGCCAATTCCGCGGTCGGCTCGACTGGCGCCACCGCGGCACAAGTGCAGCAGGCCATCGACGAAAGCGGACTGAACGTCAACGGCTCCGGCATCAGGGTCGGCGTGCTGTCCGACAGCTTCAATGACCTTGGCGGCGCCGCCGCCGACGAAGCGGATGGCGCGCTGCCGCCGGCGGCCGACATCGACGTGATCAAGGACCTGTCCTCGGGCGGCACCGACGAGGGCCGCGCGATGATGCAGATCATCCACGACATCGCGCCAGGCGCCGATCTCGCCTTCTATACTGCTTTCGACAGCGAGCAGGACTTTGCCAACGGCATCCTCGCGCTCGCCGCCGCCGGCTGCAAAGTCATCGTCGACGACGTCTCCTATTTCGACGAGCCGTTTTTTCAGAACGGCGTGGTCGCGCAAGCGATCCAAACGGTAGAGGCGGAGGGCGTCACTTACGTCACCGCCGCCGGCAATGACGCCAGCAATGCCTATCAGGCGGTCTGGTCACCGCTGTCCGGCACCGTTGGAAGCACGCATCTCACCGACGCCGAGAATTTCAACGGCAGCATTCTGCAGACCGTCACCATCAACACTGAGGGAACGGGCTACGATGTTCCTCTGCTGCTGGAATGGAGCCAGGCCTACGGTCAGGCCACATCGGACCTTGAGATTCTGGTCTTCAACGGCAGCGGCCAACTCATCGGCACGGCGACCAACGCATCGAGTGGTGAGCCCACCAATCCGTGGGTCGAATACGATTTCACCAAATCCGGAACCTATTATGTCGCCGTCGAAAATCTGTCGGGACCCAATCCCGGCCTGATCAAGGAGATCACCGAGGGCGACGGCCTGCCGGCCACGATCAGCAACGCCAATGTCGGCAGCGTCTACGGCCATGCCATGACGCCCGGTGCGATCACTGCCGGCGCCGTCAGCGTCGCCGACACACCACCCTTCGGCGTCAATCCCGCGGTCAGCGAGAGCTTCTCGTCATCGGGTGCCGGAACCGAACTTCTATTCGCCAACAACGGCACGCCGCTTTCGTCGCCGGATGATCTCAGCCCGGTCGTCGTCTCCGGAGTGGACGATATCCATACGACCGTGCCGGGAGGTCTCAGCGATTTTTATGGCACATCAGCCGCCTCGGCGAGCCTCGCCGGCGTTGCGGCGCTGATTCTGTCGGCGGATTCCAACCTCACGCCCGCGCAGGTCGAAGCGGTGATGGAGGAGACGGCGCTGCCGATGAACAATCCGGCTGTCGCTGGGACCGGATTGGTGCAGGTCGACGCGGCGGTCGATGAAGTCGAGGCGGAAATCGAGGTCGCAGCGACTACGATCGAAGCAGTTCAGGGCGGTCCCGCCGTCGCGCTTCTCGCCGCCACTCCCACGATCACCGATCCCTCCGCGACCGATCTTGTCGGCGCGACCATAAGCATCGCGAACGGCACCGGGAATGCGGTTGCAGGTGACAAGCTCTTTATCGGCGGCGTGCAGAATGGCTCGGTCGGGGACGGCGTTACGGCGAGCTGGAACGCGACCACCAATACGCTGACGCTCACTGGCAGCGCGACGCTGGCCGATTATGAGACCCTGCTTGGCGAAGTCACTTATCAGGATACCGGCACAGATTCGTCTTCCGGCAGTCACCCGCAACGCACCGTCACCTGGACCATTAATGACGGCACGAACGCCTACAGCACAACGTCGCTGGTCACCATCGACCGGCCGCCGGTCGCCAATAATGACGTCGCTTCGGACATAGCAGGTTCAACCATCACGGCGACGGCGGCCACCGGCGTTCTGTCAATCGACACCGATCCCGACGGTGACAAACTGACGGTTACCGGTGTCAGCGACACCGCCCACGGCGCGGGGACTGTCGGCTCTCCCCTGACCGGCATTTATGGTCAGCTCCAACTGAACGAGGATGGTTCTTATTCCTACGTCGCGAATAATCTTTCCGCGATCGCCGGCGCGCCGGACGGCAGCGCGCCGCAAGATGTCTTCACCTACATCGTTAGCGATGGCAACGGCGGCACCGTTTCAGCGGAGCTGACGATTACGATTGATCGTCCGCTTGCGGTGACTGCGAACGATCAGAGTGTGGCGGACGGACAGTCGGTTGCACTTTCACAAATCTACTCGATCAGCGATCCAGACGGAGGCACGATTGCGGAGTATCAAATCTGGTTCAGTGCGGCGAACCAGGGGGCGCCGGCGCTAGGCACCGTGACCGAGAACGGCACGCCGATTGCGCTCAATCAGCCGGTGACGGTTACCAACCTGACCGGTCTCGAATAC
>Ga0181525_10003948_pt1 | contig 11561 bp, 5 predicted proteins | sample PEATcosm2014_Bin_48_FD_121100 | JGI IMG/M metagenome (GOLD analysis project Ga0181525, IMG submission 121100) | Peatland microbial communities from MTU Mesocosm Facility, Houghton, MI, USA - PEATcosm2014_Bin06_10_metaG | ecosystem: Environmental > Terrestrial > Soil > Wetlands > Peat | place... | reverse complement strand
CACGGCGAATTGATCGGGATCAACACTTTCCTGATTTCGTCCAACGGTTCGTTCTCAGGGATGGGTTTCGCCATTCCGACGCAGATCGTGGAACCCACCGTGGAAACCTTGATCCGCGACGGTAAGGTCAGCCACGGATTCATCGGGATTGGCATTTCGGATGTGACTCCGGACAATGCCAAGTTTTTCCAGATGAGCGATGCAAGCGGAGCCGTGGTAACTCAGGTTGACCCCGACGCACCCGGAGGGAAGGCCGGTCTGAAAGTTGGCGATGTCATCACTGAGCTGAACAACAAGCCCGTAACCAATGCCGGAGAGCTCCAGATGCAGGTGGGGCAGAAACGTCCCGGCGAGACGATTCAGCTGGGCGTGATGCGCGATGGCAAGACGGTCAACGTTCCGGTCATGCTGGAAGCGATGGGTGCAGCCAAGGGCAGCGCAGACGCTGGCGGTGAGCAAGGAAAAGGCCGATGGGGTCTGAGCCTCGGCGATCTCAACTCAGCCGCCCGTCAGCAGATGCAAATCCCGAGCAGCGTTCACGGCGCTGTGGTGGAGGATGTGCAGCCTGGCAGTCCCGCCGATAACGCAGGCTTGCAGCGTGGCGATGTCATCATGGAAGTGAACCGGCATTCCGAGCAGTCTGGGGACGATGTGGCACGGGCGCTATCCAACGTTCCAAAGGGGCAGGATGCGCTGGTGCTGGTGTGGTCCAACGGCGGCAATACGTTCCGCGTATTGCATCCCACGGAGTAAATTGGGCGTTCGCACTCCGCTTCGCAATCTGGGGCGGAGTGCGGATGGCCTCTTAAATTGTAGTGTTCGATTGCGGCGACTCTTAGATCTGCTACGGCGTGGACTTTCCCGGCGGCTTTACCGCAATCACTTCAATCTCAACCAGCGCCCATGGTGCAGCCAGCGCTGCAACCTGCATCGCGCTGCGGGCGGGTTTGTTCGGTTGATCTTTGGTTCCGAAGAACTTCGTGTAAGAGGCCATCATTCCGGCAAAATCCAGCTTGCTTCCTTTCGCCGGGTCTCCCGCCAGATAGACATGCATCATTACAACGTCGCCCATGGTAAGGCCTTCGGTTTTGAGCGCGGCTTGGATCTTGGTCAGCGTGCTCATGGTTTGCGCTTCCGTGTCGCCGTAGATGGCGGCTGTTCCTTTCGCCGGATCGGCGGGAGTGACGGGTGCGGCCAACTGACCGCTCAAATACAGAGTGTCTCCCACCCAGACGCCGGTAGCGATCGGGCGATCGTCTTCCTGAATGTGGCGGACATTAGTTTGCGCGTTGGCACTCGGCGCACCAGTGTGCACCACCACAAGAAGCGTTAAGAACAGCGTGAGTGCCATCGAGATTTTTTTCATTCGTATCTCCCACTTCGAATTTGGTCAAGATTGGTTCACCCGGCCGGCGATCATCGTAATCGTGCGCTGAGCTGCGAGCGCGGCTCCCTCCTGCCAGCCGATGATGTGGCTGCAATGGTCGCCCGCAAAATAAATGCGATCATCCGGGACGATAAATTCTTTATAGGGTCCGTTGTGGTAATCCGCCTCGTTCGGAGGAGGGTAGCCCGGCCCGCGGCTGACCCATGATCCGAGGTTATACGGCACCTTGCCCCACGACATATAGACTGGCTTTTCGAGCTCTTTACTCTTGCCTGGATGCAGCTTTTCCACCGCAGCTCTCGAGGCTGTCAGCTTCGCCTCGAACGAGGGCAACTTACCGAAATCATCCCAATTCTCCATGGAGTAACCGGAGACGACCACTCCGCGCTGGGACATCAATTTCGCACTCGGATACCAGACTTGTGGAATGGGGCCGCTGGTAAGGAAAGAGATGCCGCCGTAGATTTCGTCGCCATCCTGCTCCCAGAAGCGCCGCGACTCCCAGGCAACTTTGTACGCTGAGTCGTAAGTGACTTGATCGATCGCGGTTTTCACGCGCGGCGCGAAATCGTTTGGAACTGTCTTCAAGATGGTCAGCGGCAGAGTGCAAATGCAATAGGCAGCTTCAACGGAACGAATGGGACCGGATTCGCCGTCGCGGTACGACACTCGCACACCGCCGCCGGTTTTTCTAATTTCTGTGATTGGAGAGTTGTAGCGGATGGTTTCGCCCAGCGAACGCGCGAATGCGTATGGAATCCGGTCCATGCCACCGACCGGCTGGAACATGGTGGCCTGCATGTCGAGCGCTTCTTCAAAAAGCATCGACTGGCAAAACCTTGAGCGGATCAATTCGGAGATAGGAAGCGGATCGCGAGGAATTTCGATCTGATCGCCGGCGCCGGGGAATTGCTGGTCGCCGGAACGCGAAGATCCTTTGAATTCGTAATTCTTCCGCAAAGCGCCGTAAGACCTTAGGAAATCCAACACCTCAGCGTGATCATCCTGCGTGAACACCTGATCCAATGCACCTTGCTGCACGCACTTCGCCAGCAACTCCGCGACATGCCCGCGAGTGTCATTGATGGCTTGCCGCTGCCGGATGGCCTTGCCACCGAAGACATTGTCATTCTGCAGCAGCGTGCTGCGCGAGCTGTTCACCTCAACCTCGAGCTCGACTCCCAACTCGTTGCAATATCCGAGCATCGTCTTATGAATCGAGGGCAGCCGCGCGGGGCCACAGTTGAAGTAGTTCCCTTCATCGAAGGTACACGCTTGCGTTGTTCCGTCGGTGAAGACCAGCTTCGAACCTCCACGCAACGTCCAGTTCCGGCCGCCGGGACGTTCGCGCGCTTCCAGAACTGCGCAGTCGAAACCTGCCCGTTGCATCTCGTAGGCGGAGACGAGGCCGGCAACCCCAGCACCCAGAATGATTACTTTTGTCCCGCGTCCAGTCGAGGGAGGCAACGGAAAGTCTTTCCGCTGTTCGGTTTCGACCATGCCCCAAAGTCCCAGAGAATGCATGGTCATGAAAGCGGCGCCGTAGCCGCCGGCCTGCCCGATTCTCGCGATGAACTCGCGTCTGGTGAGCGTCATTCTCCTTATTTACCCTCGCCCCATCTCCTGGCTCTTCTCTTGAAAGGCTAATTTACCGCGGATATCTCCTGAGCTTGAGTCCGCATCAGACACCCATAGCACGTTTTGTGATTCGTGTAAGGTAACACGATTGGCTGGATGCGGTCCTCATTATTCGTGCTCCCGCGTGCCAAGCCAGGCGGCGCAAGCCACACCGGACCATCCTCATTCCCTCATCCCGGTGTCTATTGGATTTCAGGGAGACGCGGTGCTTTAGGCTTCCGCGCAAGAATCTGGAACCTGCCCGTTCTCTCTGCCGAATGCAAAAGTTGTCGCGGCCGTGCTGAAGGACTTTCACGGAGAGGCCATGGAAGCTTCCGAGGGAAACACAAAACCATCGAGATTACCGCTGTTTTTCCTGCCACTGTTGCTCATCATCGTGTTGTTAATCATCGCCGGAATTGTGACGGTGCAAAACTTCGAAGCCGCCAACCGCGATCCCGCGGTGAGCGCCACCTACGTGCACGGCATACTCGAGGTGACCATTCCATACCACTCCGCTCAGGCTGGCTCAGGGCAACTCACGGTGGAGGTTCTTGATCCGGAAGACCAGGTCCTCGGCAGTGTGAGTCAATCGGTGGAGGTCCCTGCGGGCAAGGGACACTGGCAGGAACAGATCAAGATCGAGAAGCCGCTGCCCATCGACGAACTGGTATGGCATCGCGTGCGTTACCGCTTTACCTACAGCGACGGCAAGAGTGCAAGCATCGCGGGAACGGAATCGATCTCGCAGATTTTGCGCACTCCGGTGATTCACATTCTGGGCCAACAATCTTATCTGGCGGGGGGCGAAGCGGCGGTGCGAGTGATCGTCACCGATTCGAAGGACGAAGTGATCGCCGGCCGCGGCTCAGTGCAGATTGAATTGCTGGTTCCTGACCGAAAGAACCTTCTGCTTTTCACAGGACGGCTCAACCATCACGGAACGACCGAAGCGCAATTCCGCTTCCCTGCCGCGACGGTCGGGAATTATCAATTGCACTATCGAGTGGAGACCGCGATCGGCTCGACCGAGTTCACGCAACCGGTGCGGCTGGAAGACAAGGCCTCGATTCTGCTCACTACGGAAAAACCGATCTATCAGCCGGGGCAGACCATTCATGCGCGTGCGCTGGCACTTGATCGCGCCAATCACGAGGCCGTGGCGAACCGCAAGCTCACGTTTGAAGTTGAAGACTCGCGCGGCAATAAAGTCTTCAAGAAGGTCACAGAGACCGACAAGTTCGGAATTGCCTCGGCGGAGTTTGGACTTGCCGATGAAGTAAACCTGGGCACTTACCATCTTCGAGCTTTGATGGGGGATAACGAAGCGCCCACGAATACCGCAGAAATTGCTCTGAATGTTGAACGCTATGTTCTTCCGAAATTCAAAGTTGCCGTCGATTTCGCCGGCACGGACAACAAAGCGAAGCGCGGCTACCGCCCCGGCGACCATGTAACCGGAACAATTCGTGCCAACTATTTTTTTGGAAAGCCCGTGGGCGACGCGGAGGTCACGGTCAAGGCTTCCAGCATGGATGTTTCAGTATTTGAAGTGGGCTCGGTTCAGGGTAAGACAGATCATGATGGTACTTATCATTTCGATCTGCGGCTACCGAGTTATTTCGCCGGACGCCCTCTCAGCCAGGGAGCGGCTCGCGTGCTCATTGAAGCTACGGTGAAAGACTCTTCTGACCATGCGGAAACTCGCGGCGAACCCATCACAGTTAGCGAATCTCCTTTGCTCATTACAGCCGTTCCGGAGGGTGGCACGCTCATTCCGAGTCTGGAGAACCAGGTTTTCATTCTCACTTCTTATCCCGACGGAACGCCGGCAAGCGCCAGCCTACGAGTTCATGTGGAAGGCACACCTGAGCAGCAGGCGAATTCCGACGATGGCGGCGTGGCGGTGGTTCGAATCAGCCCCGGGGCGGGAATCGAAACGATGAAAGTTGACGCGGAGGATAAAGAAGGCAACCACGCGTCGAGCACGGTTCAACTGCAAGCCCGCGAAGGCGAGGACCAGATTCTTCTGCGCACCGAACGCGCCGTCTACCGTACCGGAGACCGCATTGAACTGAAAGTTTTTTCCACCAAAAAACGCGGGACTGCCTACGTGGACATCGTCAAGGAGGGGCAAACGGTGCTCACGCGCGATCTCGATATCGAGAACGGCCAAGCCGAACTTGCGCTGGCCGCGACGCCGGATTTGGCGGGCACCGTGGATTTCAATGCGTACCTGTTCGGGCGCAATGCGCAGCCGGTCGGTGATCATCGGTTGGTCTTCGTGCAGCCAGCGGATGAACTCAAAATCGAGGCCGCGGCGGATGCGCCCGTTTATAAGCCCGGCAGCGAGGCCCGAATCAAATTCCGCGTGACCAACTCCCGAGGTCAGGGCGTTAGCGCTGCATTGGGCTTGCAGGTGGTGGATGAGGCGGTTTTTGCGCTGGCCGAAAAGCAGCCCGGCTTTGCCAAAGTCTTTTTTTATCTCGAGCAAGAAGTGATGAAGCCGCGCTATGAGATTCACTCCATCGGCATGCCGGAGATCGTCGAACCGGTGGAGGAATCGAAAGTTGAGCAGCGGGATCGTGCGGCGCGCGCATTGTTCTCAGCCACAGAAATGGTGAATACCAATAAGTTTGAAACCGAGTTTGGCCGGACCGTACCGATGACTAAATATCCTGAATACGCCGCGCGCTACCGCAAGCAATTCTCGGCGCAGGTCAATCGTCTGGCGCTCAATTTGAGCCGCGCTTACCGGCGTGATTCCGAAGGAGGGGATCTGACCAAGGTTTTCGCCGACGACAGGAACGCCAGTGAGCCTGAGGTGTTCGATGCCTGGGGTTCAGAACTTCGTGTGGAGCACGTCGCATGGTATCGCGATAAACGGCATTACCTCGTGCGCAGCGCAGGCGCAGACCGTGAATTCGACACTGGCGATGACATGATCGCCTTCCTCGAGGTCAGCTCGAAAAGCATCATCGGCGGACCACAGTCCGGTAACTTCTCCAGCTCGATCGATCTCAATATCGAACATGATCGAGGCCCCTTCAACGGGCGCGCGGAGATCACGGGGACTGTTGCCGACCCGACAGGCGCGATGGTGGCGAATGCTACTGTGGAGGCACGCGAAGTCTCCACGGGAAGAAAGCGCACCGCAAAGACAAATGCCGCCGGGCAGTTCACTTTGTCGGCGGTGCCCGCCGGCGATTACGAAGTGCAAGTATCCTGCGCCGGGTTCCGAAGCGCGTCACTGAAGTTCGGTATTCGCCCGCGCGATCGCGCAGTCTTGTCGGCAACTTTGTCGGTTGGTCAAGTGTCCACGGCGGTTGAAGTGCAGGCGGGAGATGTAGTGGTGGAGACCGAGACCGCGGGCATCGAACGCCTCGGCGGTGGCATAGGCTTCGGTCGCGGCATGGCCGCTGGCGTTATCGGCGGTGTGCCCGGCGGCGTGGCGGGCGGCGCTATCGGGGGCGCCATCAATGGCCGCGAGTTCGACCGCCTTGAGAACTTTGCTCCATTACCGCGAATGCAAGTGGCTAAGGCGCAAAACAGCGCGGTCCTCGCCCTCGACGATGCGGCGGCGCCTTCCGCACATGTGCGCTCCTACTTCCCGGAAGCTCTCTACATCAATCCAGAAATCATCACCGACCAGGACGGCGCTGCCAGCATCACCATTCCAATGGCGGACTCCATTACCACGTGGCGCATGGCAATGCTTGCTTCGACCACGCACGGCGCGCTGGGCAGCGCTACGTCGAGCCTGAAAGTTTTCCAGGATTTCTTCGTCGACCTCGACCTGCCGGTTACGCTAACTCAAGGCGACCGAGTCTCGATCCCCGTTGCGGTATACAACTACTCGGGCGCGCGCGGCGATGTCAGCCTGAAGCTGCAGCCGGAAGACTGGTTCTCGCTAGTAGACGATGCCGCGGAAAAATCAGTCACGGTCGATTCTGCTCGCGTAGGCGGATCACAATTCACACTGGAAGCCAGGCGCATCGGCAAATTCAAACTAACGCTCTCGGCAAGCATGAATGGCGAGACCAATCGTGCGGATATCGTGGTGCGCGAAATCGAAGTCATTCCCAACGGCCGCGAGCAGAATATCGTTTTTAACGGACGACTGGAAAACACCGTCCAGCACGAATTGAAATTCCCCGCGAGCGCCATTCCAGACGCTAGCAAGATTTTCGTCAGGCTCTATCCCGGCCCGCTGAGCCAGGTGATCGAAGGCATGGATAGCATTCTGCGCATGCCCGGCGGCTGCTTTGAACAGACGTCCTCGAGCACCTACCCGAATGTGCTTGCGCTCGATTATATGAAGCGCACGAAAAAACTGACTCCCGAAGTTCACGCCAAGGCCGAGGGCTACATCGCCAACGGCTATCAGCGATTGCTGACCTTCGAAGTTCCCGGCGGCGGCTTCTCCTGGTTCGGGCAAGCGCCTGCCAACAAGATTCTGACCGCCTACGGGCTGATGGAGTTCAGCGATATGTCGAAGGTCTACGAGGTCGACCCCAGGCTGATCTCGCGAACGCAGGAATGGCTGGCAAGCCAACAGCAGCCCGACGGAAGCTGGAAGCCCGATACGCAGTTCATCAACGAAGGCGCCACGAATCGCTTCAACTCTGACGTGCTGCGCATAACGGCTTACCTGGCATGGTCGCTCGAGAACAGTGGACACCAAGGAACGGCGGTTGAGAAGGCGAAGCAGTTCATCGAGACGCACATGAGCGCAAAGATGGACGCCTATACTCTGGCGGTGGTCGCCAACTTCGCTGTTGAGTATGGCGGGACAGATCACGGAAAAGATCGCGAGTTTACTAGGCAAGCGATGCAACTCCTGCTCGATGCACGCACGGAAAAAGACGAGCAGGTCTGGTGGAGCGCGGAGGAGACCGGAGTATACGCAACAGGCCAGAGCGCAAGCGTCGAGACTACCGGATTGGCGGTGCAAGCGCTGCTCAAATGGGGCGAGGCGTCAGGCACGGCACGAAAGGCGATGAATTACATTGCCGCGAAGAAGGATGCCGCTGGAACCTGGGGCACAACCCAGGCGACCATCATGGCATTGCGCGCTTTGCTGCTCGCAACCGAAAAAGGTGCGGCCGACGTTCAGGGCACGCTGGAGGTGCTGCTCAACGGCAGGACTGTCGAGAAGCTCATGCTGAACCCCGAGAACAACGACCTACTGCACCAGTTCGTGTTCAAAGGTATTGAGTTGAAGGGCAACGAATCAGCGAATAAGGAGCCTGGCAATAACGAGTCGAATAGTATCGAATCGAAGCGCATCGCTCCGGAAAGCGTCAATACCGTCAAACTCCGGTTTGAAGGCAAGGGCGGCCTGGCGTATCAAATCGTAGGGAGCTACTTCTTGCCGTGGAGCGAGAAGCCGGCCAACGAGCCTCTTTCTATTAATGTCGCCTACGATCGCACGCATCTCGCGCAAGACGACATCGCCATCGCCACCGCGACCGTCACTAGTAATCTGCAGAAATCCGCAAATATGGTGATGGTCGACCTGGGCATTCCACCGGGATTCGACCTGCTCAGCGAAGACTTGCAGAGTTATGTAGAGAAGACGGCTTCGCAGAAAAGCGGGCGGCTGGAAAAATTCAGCCTCACCGCGACGCAGGCGATTCTCTATTTTAATTCCATCGCTCCGGGTGATACCGCCACGCTGCATTTCCGGCTGCGCGCCAAGTATCCCATTCGCGCGCGCACGTTCCAGTCGCGAGTCTACGAATACTACGACCCTGACGTAAGCTCGGTGGCGCGTCCGGTGCAACTCGAAGTACGCCAGCGCTAAGGAATTTCCGTAACGGCGAAGAAATCCATGCGAGGCCGAGAACACTATGCTTTGCTTCGGCTCTGCAAGCTGCGTTTCCTGATAACCTCAATGCTGGTATCAGGGAGAGTCCGTTATTGCCGCCGATTATCAATGCGCAGGACATTTCGAAGGCCTTTGGCGCGAATCCGCTTTTCCAGAACGTTTCCTTCACGGTTTCCGAGGGCGAACGCATCGGGCTGATCGGTCCGAACGGCTCCGGTAAATCCACTCTGCTGCGGATTCTGGCGGGTGACATCAGTCCGGACAGCGGGAGCATTGCCGTCCGCAAACGCATCCGCCTGAGCTGCGTGGAGCAGGATTCGAAATTCAAGCTAGGCGCGACGATTCGCTCTGTTGCTGAAAGCGCGATGGAACGCGCCGCCGTACCCGAATCAGAGCGCGGTACGCGCTTCGCCGAAACTCTGGGCCGAGCGGGATTCGAGAACCTCGATGTGGAGGCTTCTACGTTGTCCGGTGGCTGGCAGAAACGGCTCGCGCTCGTTGAGGCGGTGGTGCAGGGTCCGGACGTTCTGCTCCTCGACGAACCTACAAATCATCTTGATCTGGCCGGAATCGCGTGGCTGGAAGCCTTGCTGGAAGCAGCCACGTTCGCCTGCGTTGTGGTCAGCCATGATCGCTATTTTCTCGAGAACATCGCTACAGAGATGACGGAACTAAACCGGACTTATCCCGACGGGCTGCTGCGTGTAGCTGGAAACTATAGCCGCTTTTTAGAGAAGAAAGAAGAATTCCTGCACGCGCAATCGAAGCGCCAGGAGGCGCTGGAAAATCTGGTTCATAAGGAAATCGAGTGGCTGCGCCGAGGGGCCAAGGCGCGGACGAGAAAATCGAAAGCGCGTATCGACAAAGCCGGCGAGCTCATGGGTGAACTCGCGGACTTGAATGCAAGAAGCCGGAGCGGCAGCGCACAAATCGATTTCTCCGCCACCGATCGAAAGACCAAACGCCTGATCGAATTGGAAAACGTTTCCTGCGAGGTTGGCGGTCGCCAGCTGTTTACCGAACTGAATTGCGTTATCACCGCTGGAATGAGGTTGGGGTTAGTAGGACCGAACGGCAGCGGAAAGACGAGTCTGCTGCGGCTGTTGCGTGGGGAGACCGCTCCCGCCAGTGGAGAAATTCACCGCGCCGACTGGTTACGCATCGTGTATTTCGATCAGAGCCGCGAGCTCGATCCCGATGTAACCCTGCGCCGCGCGCTGGCTCCGGAAGGCGATTCCGTGGTGTATCAGGACCGCATGATTCATGTGGCGTCTTGGGCTGCGAAATTCCTATTTGCAGGCGAGCAGCTGAATCAGCCCGTCGGGCGGCTTTCTGGCGGCGAACGGGCACGAGTCTTGATCGCCCAGCTCATGCTGCAACCCGCCGACGTTCTCCTGCTCGATGAGCCGACCAACGATCTTGATATTCCTACACTCGACATACTCGAAGAAAGCCTGCTCGAGTTTCGCGGCTCACTCGTTCTGGTGACTCATGACCGCTACATGCTGGATCGCGTATCGACCGTAGTTCTCGGGCTCGATGGACTGGGCGGCGCAGAGCTTTTCGCCGATTACTCGCAGTGGGAGGCGTGGCAGGAAGAACGAAAGCAGGCGGCGACGAACGCCGCGCGCGCCGCCCCGTCACCGGCAAGCTTTACGGAAAATGCTCGGCAGTCTTCGGCGAAGAAGAAGCTGTCATATTTGGAGGCGCGCGAATATGAAACGATTGAACAACGCGTCGCCGAAGCCGAGCAGATGCTCCAGGCCAAACGAGCGCAGCTTGAAGATCCAGTGATTGTCAGCGACGGTCCGCGCCTGATGACTGCGCATGCCGAAATGGAAGAAGCTCAGGAGAAAGTCGATGTGCTTTACTCACGTTGGGCCGAACTGGAGAGAAAGAAGAATTGACGCGTCACCGAACGAAGAAGCATCACTGCCACTGCGTGTTGTGCCGCTTCAGCCACCAGCAGGCGGGATTTCCCTTTTGCGGGAAGATCGACCGGCTGCACGTCTCGGGAACAGTTCCGATGAGGTCATATTCAACTTTGTTCCCCTTGAGCGGAGTGGCCAGAAACTGATTGACCTGGACGACGTCATAGGCCGTGCCTCGCGGAATGCGAAATCGCAGAACGGCAGAGTCTCCCAAGTACAATAGTCCCACCAGGATGGCCATTATTAGGGCTGCCTGGAATATTTGCATTTTCCTGTCTCTATTCACGCCAAGAACTCCGCATGGGTGTAGTTCTGAGACGACGACGGCAGGCTATTCGCCAGCCGATGCGTTCTAGCTCTGCGTTCCTCATAGTGACTTTCGCCACGGCTACTCCACACATCCCGAATCGCCTCCATTCTCCCACAATGCTAGGCCGAAACTTCCCGGCGACAGAAAAATGGGCCTGTAGCCTGCCCGAGTCGGGTAAACTGGATGGTCCTCCACGACGACCTTGCCAGAAGGCTCATCCCGCATTTCCGGAAAATCGTTGGGGTAGGGAGAATTGCATCCCGCATGGACTCGAATTCATAAATCCAGCATTCCAAGAAAGAGGACACATCCGTGAGCACTTCCACACTTCCAGAAACACGAGAAGAGCACGCCGGCGCAAGAGCCGCTAAATACGTTTATTTCTTCGGCGACGGAAAAGCCGAAGGCAACGGAACCATGAAAAATGAGTTGGGCGGCAAAGGCGCGGGCCTGGCGGAAATGACCAACGCCGCGCTGCCCGTGCCT
>Ga0181525_10003944_pt1 | contig 11566 bp, 9 predicted proteins | sample PEATcosm2014_Bin_48_FD_121100 | JGI IMG/M metagenome (GOLD analysis project Ga0181525, IMG submission 121100) | Peatland microbial communities from MTU Mesocosm Facility, Houghton, MI, USA - PEATcosm2014_Bin06_10_metaG | ecosystem: Environmental > Terrestrial > Soil > Wetlands > Peat | place... | reverse complement strand
CTCTGGGGTGGCTACCGCGACGAGGCGATGACGATGCCGTGGCAGCGCGACACCATCGTCAACGTGTGGTCCTCGACCAAGCCGATGACCTTCCTCGTCGCGCTGATGTTGTGCGACCGCGGCGAACTGGACTTCAACGCGAAGGTGGCGACCTACTGGCCGGAGTTCGCGGCCAACGGCAAGGAGGCCATTGAAGTGCGTCACCTGATGAACCACTGCGCCGGTCTCTCAGGTTGGCAGGAGCCGATCAAGCCCGAGGAGTTAGCCGACTGGGATCTCGCCACGACCCGGTTGGCCGCGCAGAAGCCCTGGTGGGACCTGCGCACGAGGACGGGTTATCACGCACTCAGTCAAGGATTCCTCATTGGCGAAGTAGTACGCCGCATCACCGGCACGACCATCGGGCAGTACTTCAAGAGCGAGGTCGCTGACGTGCTCGGCGCCGACTTCTTCATTGGACTCCCCGAGTCCGAGGAGGACCGCGTGAGCGTGGTGACCCCCCCACCGCCGGAAGATTTCGCGAACGACGCCATCGACTCGATCAGGTTTCGCACCCTCCACTCGCCCTCGATAGACGAGATCGCGACGATGCCACGACATCGATGGTGGCGCGCGGCGGAGATTCCCGCCGCCAACGGCCACGGCAACGCACGCTCGGTCGCCACGATCCAACAAATCGTCGCCAACAACGGACACGCGATGGGTCATCGCTTCTTCTCCGAGAAGACGGGCGACATGATTTTCACGCCCCAGGTCGGTGGCGTCGACATGGTGCTCGGATTGGACCTCAACTTCGGTCTGGGCTACGGACTCGCGAGTGCGGACGTACCCTTCGGACCGCGCGGCTGCTTCTGGGGCGGGTTCGGTGGTTCGCTCGTGATGATGGACCAGGACATCGAACTCACCATTGCCTACATGATGAACAAAATGCAGGTCGGACTGGTGGGCGACACCCGGGGCAGCGACCTCGCACTGGTCGCCGTCGTGGCGGCTCTGAGTTAGTCGGCGCTCTTCTTCTTCGAGACCGGGGTGGTGCGTCGCTTGCGGTTCTTGCGCGGCGCGACCGAGCCGAGTTCACCCAGTCGGGCCTTCGCGTCGTAGGCATCGGGCTCGGCGATCACCACGCGCGCGAAGAGCTCGCGCGCCGACGTGGTGTCCCCCGCGCGGTCAAAGATGTCGCCCAGGGCGTACCAGAGACGGACGTGTCGATAGGAGGGGTTACGCAGCTGTTTCGTAGCGCCCGCTTTGGTCAAAAGCTCAATCGCCTCGGCGTAGTGGCGCTGATCGGCCAGTGACGAGGCCATGACGATGCGACCTTCGGCCAACACCTCGGCGGTTGGCTCGCTCGCCTCGAGTTCGGCGAAGGTCTTCTCCACGGCCCGGTAGCGGTGGTTCGCGCGGTCACAGTCCATGACGAGCGGCAGGTGCTCCGCGTCACCGGTGATGGTGAAATGTGCACGGAGGTGGATCTTTGCCATGTTCCACCGCTCGGCTCGGTAGGCGGCAAGCCCGGTCAGTTCGCGCACGGGCGCGACGCCCGGCACCGCGTCGGCCACGATACGACCGAGTCGAAGGGCCTCCTCGTAGCGTTTGCGGTCGTAGGCCTCCGCGGCACGCGTGAGGGTGATCACCATCTTCTCGCGCATGTAGGAGGTCCCGATGAAGGCCTTGCGCACGTCGGCGGCGATGTCACCGGGCAACGCGTACTTGACCTTGGGCTTCACCTTGGCGTTCGGCGCCGGCGCGCTAGGTCGTTCGTCCTGCACCCAGGTGGACATTTGATCGGGTTTGCGACCGGTGCTCGGTGTGACCTCCATGGCCTGACCGGTCGAGGAGATGTGCGCACCACCCTTTCGCGCGACCCCGCCCCAGCCCTTCGCCTTGCCGAAGGAGTGGGCCTTCGCGCGCTCGATCTCCTCGGGGGTCAGTTCACGCGGACGTCGATCAGGGCGAACGCCCGCTCGACGAGGACCGTTACGGCTATCGGGCCGCGCGCTTCGCGGAGCGAGGCTTGGACGGCGATCACGACCGTCGCGTTCGTCACGTCGATCGGGACGAGAAGGTCGTGCGTTGGACGCGAAACCGGACCGCGGAGCGCGCCCGTCGCGCTCTACGCGGGCAGGAGGCGCGTCCGCGCGGGCACCCGAGCGCCCCGGGCGGTCGGTGCGTGCAGGGCGAGTGTCGCGGTCGAAGCGCGCGTCAGGTCGAGCGGAACGTGACGGTCCACCATTACGGGCCGCGCTGGATGGACGGGGACGTCGGGGGGTGTCATTTCGATCGCGCGCGTTCACGTCGTCACGTTCGTAGCGACGCGGTGGCCGCTCGCCCGCGGGGCCTCGATCCTTCGTCGCGTCGCGCCCATCGGCGCGAGCGGGCCGCGACGTACGGCGCGGATCACTACTGGACCTATCGATCCGTCGTTCGGCGCCGTCGCGCGGCGGCCGCTCGTCTCGACTTCGCGACGAGCCCCCCGACGTTGCCCGCGGAGGGCGATTGGCTCCGTCGCGAAGTGTGCGGTCGGAGCCCGTGGTCGGACGTTTCTTTGGCCCACGCGGTGGCGGCGAAGCGCCCGCCGGGGCGCGACGGGGCGTGGAATTTTGAGCGGGCACCCGTCAATGCTACTAAAGGGTCCGTCCGGTCCAAACCCGGTCCGCTCTAGGGTGCATCTTTCTTTCGGGCGAAGCGGCTCTGCCACGAGGAGCGAGCGAGCCCTCGAGGTACCTGGTCCATGGTGGGATGACTGATCCGATATCCGACGGGCAGCAGTTCGGTGTGAAAACGGTCGCGAAAGGCTCCCCACAGCCCGCGGGGCTGCCAGAGCGCGATGACGACCGCCAAGGAACCAAAGATCACCAGGTACCATACGCCGTACTGCTGCAGCGACTGTTGGAGGGCGAAGAAGATGATCGATCCGATGATCGGTCCTTCGATGGTGCCGAGACCGCCGATCATCGAGACGAATATCATCTCGGCGGACCATTGGATGTTGAACACGCTCGAAGGCTGGATGAAGGGCTGACTGACCGCGAGCACGGCGCCCGCGGCGCCGCAGCCCGCCGCGGCGACGATAAAGATCAGTCGGCGTGCCGACTGGACGTTGACTCCGGCGCTGCGCGCCGCCACCTCGTTGTCGCGGATCGAGGCGAGCACGAGCCCGAGACGACTTCGCAACAGTACGTAGGTGCCGATGACGACGATGAGGGCGACGAGCCAGGTCGCCAGGTACGTGTAATGGGCCGTTTGCGAAGGGCTCAGGTCCTGCAGACCGGGCATCAGTTTCCCCGTGCCGCCCCCGAAGTAGGCGATCGCGCCGATGATCAAGAGCGCCGTGTCCGAGACCACCCACGTCGCGATCGAGAAGTACCCGCCGCGAAGGCGCAGGAGCAAGAACGTGATGGGAATGGCGAGGATGGCGCAGACGATCGTGGCCAGGGGAATCGTCAGGAACGGGTTGACACCCTTCAGGGCGAAGTACAAGGTCGCGTAGGACCCCAGGCCGATGAAGGCCTGCTGACCGATCGAGACCATCCCCGCGTAGCCCGCGAGGAGGTTCCACATCGTCGCCATGATGACCAAAATGAAGAAGTTGAGTAGGACCGACGCCCACTCCGAGGGAACGATCCACGGCGCGATGGTCAAGAACACGACCAAGACGACCGAACCGGTCAACGTCAGAAGTGGCGACGTGTTCGAGCGGCGAATCGACAGGGCCGGGGCTTCTCGATTCGAGTTGTCGAGAGTCATGAGAGTGACGTCTTCTTTCCAAAGAGACCCTGCGGCCGTACGGCGAGCACCAAGAGGAACAGCACGTCACCGGCGAGTCGCTGATACTCCGGGTTGAAGTGAGCGCCAAAGACCTGGGCCATGCCGAGGGCGATACCGCCTACCAACGTTCCCCACAGTGAGCCGATACCTCCGATGACGACGGCCTCGAAGGCGAACAGCAGATTCACGCCGCCCGAGGTCGGCGCGAACTGGGTCTGCATGCCGTAGGCGATGCCGGCCAACGCGACGGTGGCGAAGGCGATGGCGGCCGCGATGCCAAAGATGTGTCGATAGTTCGCCCCACTGAGCTGAGCTGCCTCGCGGTCGTCAGCGACGGCGCGAACGAGGCGTCCCGTGCCGGTGTGCGAGAGAAACAGTTGCAGGATCGCCAGCACGGCGACGGCCGCGACCAAGACGCCCAGCGAGACGTAGGAGATGTAGAAGATCGAACCGGGGTGCCACGACTCGTACCCGATGGCGCCCACGTTCACGGTCTGGGCGTTCGCGGTGTAGATCTCCAACAAGAGGTTCTCGATCACCACCGACAACCCGAAGGTCACCAACAGGGTGGTGAAGGGATCGCGGTCGATGCTCTTTTGAATCAGTGTTCGTTGCAGGACGTAGCCCACCAGCGCGAAGAGCGGCACCACGACGAGCAACGACCAGATCTCTGCGATGTGCAAGTGCGGGGTCAAGAAGACCGCGACGTACGCAGCGACGACCGCCATGTCCCCGTGCGCGAGATTGATGACCTTCAAGACGCCGAACATCAGTGACAGGCCACAGGCGAAGAGGGCGTAGAACCCACCGACCAACACACCTTGGATGACGACGTTGAGCCAGATCACTCGCTCAACTCCTCGTGAGCTGGCACCTCGCGCAGGTCCGATCCAAAGTAGGCGCGATCAATCTGATCCGACGTCAACTCCTCGGGCGTGCCGACCAGGGAGGTCCGACCCTCCAGCAGGCAATGGACCCGGTCGGCGACCGCGACACCTTGGGCGACGTCCTGTTCGACGATCAGAATGCTCACCCCTTGGGACACGATCTCTGGCACCAAACCGTAAATTCGCTCGATCACGATGGGCGCGAGGCCTAGAGAAAGCTCATCGAGTAGCAGAACCTTTGGATTGGCCACGAGTGCACGGCCAATGGCGACCGCCTGCTGCTCCCCTCCCGAGAGCTGCCAGGTTGACTGTTTTCGACGACTCGGCATCCAATCGAACAACTCGTAGATCCGTTCGATCGTGAAGGGACCCTTGTTAGCCCGATGCGCCCCCACCTGGAGATTCTCTTCCAGCGTCATCGAGGAGAAGAGTCGACGGCCCTCTGGAACGAGCGACAGTCCCAGACGGACACGACGATTTGGCGTCATCGTGGCCAGGTCCACACCCTTGAAGGAGATGGAACCGGCCGAAGGATGATGCAGCCCGGCGATGGTGCGCAACAAGGTTGACTTGCCCGCACCATTGGCACCGATCATGGCGAGGATCTCACCCTCGCGCAGGACGAAACTCACGTCGTCGACCGCGCACAGCTGGCCGTGGTAGACGCTTAGACCGCGGACGTCCAGCACGACCTCACTCATGGGGCACCTCAGTGGCGAGTGTCCGCCCACCCAGGTACACCGATCGCACCGCGTCGGACGCCAACACGGTCTTGGGATCGCCATCGGCGACCACGACACCGTTCGCCAGGCACAGCAGCCGATCGACCGTCGTCACGAGCGCTCGAACGACGTGCTCGATCCACACCACGGCGATGCCGCTCTCGCCAAAACCCCTGATGATGCCGGTGAGTTCGTTAACTTCGAGGTCCGTGAGTCCGCCAGCGATCTCGTCCAACAACAAGACACGGGGCGAGGTCGCCAATGCCCGAGCCAATTCCAAGCGCTTGCGATGCAAGAGGGCGAGCGAGCCGGCGGGCCGGTTCGCGAAGTCAACGAGCTGGGTTCGCTCGAGTGCGCCGTAGGCCAGCTCGTAACTCTTTTGACCCCGCGTGCGCGCACCCTGTTGCGCGGCCAGCAGTGCATTCTCGAAGACCGTCATGTTCTCGAAGGGACGCGGAACCTGATAGGTGCGTCCGATGCCGGCTCGAGCGCGTTTCGCCGCACTGAGGTGCGCGACATCGTGTCCGTCGAAACGAATTACTCCCGAATCGGGCGCCACATCTCCGGAGATCATCGCGAAGAGTGATGTCTTGCCGGCCCCGTTCGGTCCTACGATGCCCAGCGCGTCGCCCTGCTCCAGCTGGAAGGTGATCTTGTCTCCGACGACTACTTGACCGTAGCTCTTAGAGATGTTTTCCAGCTGAAGCAGCGACACGTAGTTTCCGGTTAAGCGTTAGTGGGCTCGAGTGACCCGTTGATCGGGACATGCTTATTGAGTGAGTTGTCCACCACGACCTGTGACCACGCGTACTTGTGGTGACCGACCAAGTCCGTCGAACCGGGCTTCCACTGCACACCGACCGGAGAGATGATGCCGATACCCTTGGCCGGGCTCGCCAACATCGGGTCCGAACTCTTCGAGTTCATATTGATCGGTCCGCACATACCGTTGTAGTCCACTGTCTGAAGGGCCCGCGCGAGCGCCAAACGATTGTGAGGGTTGGTTACCTTCTTCAAGCCCTGGATCGCGACCTCGAAGAGCGAATAGGTCGAACCCATGGACTGCACCCACTGACCGTGTCCGGCCTTTTGGTAATCCGCACAAAAGTTGTACGCCGTCAGCCCCGTCAGGGATGACTTGTAGGGCGCGTAGGGCGTGAACCACGCGTCGGTGGCGATGTTGTTGGACAGCGATCCCAGCGCGTACGCGTCCGTCGGGAACAACATGACTTTGGCGACCGTGGCCAACTTCGGGTTGTAGTTCTGTTGGGACGCCTGGGTCCAGAATGTCTGGAAGTCGGGCGGCAAAGGACAGTTGACGAAGAGGTCGCACGACGCGCCACCCTTGCCACCGGTCTTAAATGTCTGGATCATCGACGTGTAGTCCGTGGCGAGGTCGGTGTAGGCCCCTCCGTCGACGAAGTTATAGCCGCCGCTCGGATAGATCGCACCGACGGTGGGAGCGAACGCCGCACGAAACGCGTTGCCGTCCGAGTCGTTCGGGTACATTTCGGCGACGTTCGAGTTGCACTTCGTCGACTTCTGCACTCGAATCCACATGGGAACGAAAGTGCCCACGAATTGGGGAATACCGAAGAAGAACGTCGAGTTGTACGTCGGGCCGGTGCCTGTCGCCGCGCCCTCGGCAGAGATCGTCGCTCCCGAGAAGCCTCCCCAGTACGCCTCCCAGGGAACCACCGTCGATACACATGGAATCTTGTACTGCTCGCACGTCGTGGCGACCGGAATGACGGTCTCGGGCGCGGAACTAACCAAGATCAGGTCGACGCCGGAGTTAATCAGTTCCTGGGTCACCTGCACCGCGACGTTGCCCAATGATTGGGTGTCCTTTTCCGTGATCTCGATTCGGTACTTCGTCTTGCCAATGGTTATGCCCTTGGAGAAGTAGCTCGAGCCACGAATCTGGTTGAGAACGTACGCGTCGGGGCCGGCGAAGTCCGCGAGGGCTCCCGTCCGTGGCGACACGAAGCCGATCTTTATGGTTTGTGACTTGCTGGCCGCGTAGGCGTCCGACACTCCCTCGAGCGTCAAGAGCGCACCAGACGCCGCCATCGCGCCCGCAGCCTTCAGTCCGAGGCGACGTCCAAACTCGAACCCACCCCAACCTGGAATACCGCCAGCGCTTTCGGTTTTCATCTCTTCTGTCATTTATTTCCCCCCAAATAACGTTTGACTGATTCTTAACACACTATTCCGTTCATAGTGATGAACGATTCAAAATCGGTAATTTTCACTGCACCGCACATCGGTTATCTCGTCAGCGCTGCTTCGCCCATCGCAGACAACATCCGCCGCGCTGACAGACCGCCGCGGTCGATCTTCACACTGACTTCACTCACTTCCATGAGCTCATCTGAGCGCAATTGCAAGATATTAAGTGCATCAACGTCTTCTTGCACGACACCACCCTGCATATTTTCTAGAAACTGATCAATCTCTACGTCACCCAGGCAGAAATCGCGGGACAGTGCCCAGAAATCAAAGACCTTGCCTTCGGTCGATGGTGTCAGTCCGTAGAAGATCTTCATGTGGAACGCGTGATCATCGGCGCCATCAGGGTGCGGCGGCTCGCCCACTTTCGCAATCCGCGCGTGCAATAAGTAGTGACCCGGTGGCGAGTACTCAATATCCTGCCATCGATCGACTTTGCCCTCGAGCCCCGTGGTTCGCGAGTAAAAGGGCGGGCAGTCGACCGCGTTCATGTGTCGATAGACCCGAACCACCTTGGTCTCTTCGTCGACTTCAACCTCGATCGGCGTCGTCGCCACTTCCGGCGTTCCAATGGAACCACGGTGCAAAAACGTCTCGTGGGACAGGTCGAGCAGGTTGTCCACGAGGAGCTCGAAGGACGCGTTGATATCGGCGACGCCCGAAACGGCCGACCACTGCTCAGTGTCGGTCAACCATGGAGAGTCGCGGAGTTCTGTCACCTCGACGTCGCCGCGACCCATCCAAATCCACACGAACTGACCCTGCTCGACAACCGGATACGCGCGAACGTTGGCCCGACCGGGTATTCGATCCTGGGCCGGTACCGCGACGCACGTTCCCGCACAGTCGAAGGTAAATCCGTGGTAACCACATACCAGTTGTTCTCCTACGACCGTGCCCAGGGAGAGCGGATAGCCGCGGTGGGGGCAACGATCGGCGAGCGCGACGAGTTGACCGGCCTCGGTACGAAACAGTGCGACGTGCTCGCCCAGGATTTGACGCGACAGCGGCGTCGCGGTGATCTCGCGACTGAGAGCGGCGACGTACCAGTGATCGAATAAAAACACACTGCCCCCCAAAGGTCATGAATTACGCCGACCAAGCGACCACGCAGCGTAGCGACGTGGTCATCGTCAGCGCAGATTACCAAAACTGTGATAAGTAACCAAGGAGCTTTTAACTAGGGAGTACAAATGAGTTTGCTTGATGGGGCCCAGTGGCAAGGCAATATTTCACTCGATGGTTGGCGGGCGGGCGGTGGCGGAAGCGCCGACGTCATCGAACCGGCGACGGGTGAGGTACTGGGAAAGTACGGGCGGGCGAACACCGATGACGTCGCGTCAGCGGCGTCTGTCGCGGCCGCATCGCAAAAGTCGTGGGCTGAACTTCCCTTCACTGCGCGCAGCGCGGTACTGCGTAAAGCGGGACAGCTGTTCTTGGATAACGCCGACGAGCTCTCGGAGTGGATCGTGCGTGAGTCGGGCGGAATCGGTCCCAAGGCCGGCCTCGAGATACAAGTCGCCGCCGAGGAGTGTTTCGAAGCGGCGGCGTTGGCCTCGCACCCGACCGGCGACATCTTGAGGAGCGAGTTCCCACGGTTGAGTTTTTCGCGTCGCGTGCCCGCGGGCGTGGTCGGCGTCATCGCGCCCTTCAACTTTCCACTCATCCTCTCGATCCGATCCGTAGCGCCGGCGCTCGCGCTGGGCAACGCGGTCATCTTGAAGCCCGACCCGCGTACCGCGGTGTGTGGTGGCGTCGTCCTCGCCCGCGTCTTCGAAGAGGCCGGACTCCCCCAGGGAGTGCTCTCGATGATTCCAGGTGGCGCGGACGTTGGCGAAGCACTCGTGATCGAACCTCGCGTGCGCGTCATTGCCTTCACCGGTTCGACGGCGGCGGGAAGGTCGGTCGGGTCTCTGGGCGCCCAGCACTTAAAGCGCGTGCACCTCGAACTGGGGGGGAATTCCGCGCTCATCGTCATGGCCGACGTGGACTTGGAGAAGGCGGTGTCGGTAGGGGCGTTCGGATCGTTCATGCACCAGGGACAGATCTGCATGACCACGGGCCGCCACATCGTCGATAACGCCATTTTCAACGACTACGCGAATCTGCTCGCCGAGCACGCCAACCACCTTCCCGTGGGCGATCCCAAGAGCGGCCAGGTCGCCCTCGGACCACTCATTGACGCCAAACAGCGCGACCGAGTCCACTCCATGGTCACCGAAACCGTGGCCGGTGGAGCGACACTGCTCGCGGGCGGCACGTACGAGGAACTCTTCTATCGACCGACGGTCTTGACCAACGTCGATACCAACGCCCGTGCGTACTGCGAGGAGGTCTTCGGTCCCGTCGCACCCGTCGTTTCCTTCGCCTCATTGGACGAAGCCGTGGCGCTCGCCTCGTCGAGCCCGTACGGACTGTCCCTCGGCATCCTTTCCAACGACGGATTGCGGGCGCTGGAACTGGCGAGTCGTATTCCCTCGGGCGCCATTCACATCAACGACCAAACGGTGGCCGATGAAGCGGTGATCCCCTTCGGCGGCACGGGGAGTTCCGGGAACGGCTCGCGGATGGGCGGGATGGCGAACCTCGACGCCTACACCGAGACCCAGTGGGTCACCGCCCAGAGCGAACTGCCGATTTATCCGTTCTAGAGACTGTTGAGGTCGACGTAGTTGCGCGCCAGTACCGTCGCGGTCTCGCTTGACCTCACCGCCTGGCGCAGCCGGGCCAACTGCACGCCGTTTTCGAAGTCGTCATCAAAGTACGGGTGCAACATCTGTGTCATGTAGTTCGAGAACTCCTCGGCTCGCCAGACCCGCTCCAGACAGGTGGCGGAGTAGGACTCGAGCAGTCCATCGTCACGCTGATTGATTTTCGCGGTGAACGCACGAGCGAGTTCGCGCACGTCCGCGAGGGCCAAATTCATCCCCTTGGCCCCCGTCGGCGGAACGATGTGCGCCGCGTCGCCGGCGAGGAAGAGTCGGCCGTAGCTCATGGGCTCGATCACCACGCTCCGCATCGCGGTAATGCCGCGCTCGAGAATCGGGCCCTGGCTGACCTCGGGCATCTCGTCGGTGGCGAGTCGCAAGTTGAGCTCGCTCCAGATGCGATCGTCGGACCATTCGTCGAGACGATCGTCGGGCCGCACGCCGAGGTAGAGGCGACTCAGCGTCGGTGATCGCATCGAATAGAGCGCGAAACCTCTCTCGTGTCGGCAGTAGATCAACTCTTCGGTCGTGGGCGCCACCTGGGCCAAGATGCCCAGCCACGAAAATGGGAATGTCCGTTCGTAGTGACGAGTCACACTCGCCGGCATCGACCGATTGGCGATCCCAAAACTTCCATCGCACCCCGCGACGTAGTCGCAGGTGATTCGCATAGGAGCGTCGCCGACGAGAGCCCCGACGAGCGGGTGCTCGTTCGTGAGGCCCTCGATCGAAGTGACCTCCGCGTCGAAGTAGGTCGCGGCCCCGCCGTTGAGGCGAAGAGCGATGAGGTCCTTCACCACCTCTTGTTGCCCGTACACGGTTACGGCCTTGCCGTCGGCCAACTCGCTCAGGGGAATCCGGTGACCAACGCCCTCGACGCGCAACTCGACGCCGTGATGCGTGAGACCTTCGCGACGCATGCGTTCACCGGCGCCCGCCGACTCCAGGAGATTCGCCGTACCGAATTCAATGACACCGGCACGGGTGCGTTTCTCCACGTAGGAGCGACTGCGACGTTCGAGGACGATGTTCTCGATGCCTTCGCGGGTGAGGAGCTCTCCCAGTAGAAGTCCGGCCGGACCGGCTCCGATGATCGTCACCTGGGTTCGCAGTTCTTTCACTGACATCTCCTTTGAAACCGGTCAATGAACGGTTCGCTCAATCGTCATTCTGCGGTCAGCGCGCACGTATCGTGTACTGTTCAGTTAATTAAAGCTAATACATGGACTCAAGGGAACCGAAGACTACTCGG
>Ga0181525_10003943_pt1 | contig 11567 bp, 9 predicted proteins | sample PEATcosm2014_Bin_48_FD_121100 | JGI IMG/M metagenome (GOLD analysis project Ga0181525, IMG submission 121100) | Peatland microbial communities from MTU Mesocosm Facility, Houghton, MI, USA - PEATcosm2014_Bin06_10_metaG | ecosystem: Environmental > Terrestrial > Soil > Wetlands > Peat | place... | reverse complement strand
TGATCGTCCCCTCGACCAGCCCGCGGGGAATCTCGCTGCTTGCGGGGTTTGGCGCAAGCCCTGCCGCGCCAGATTCATTTGGGCCCCAGATTCATTTGGGCCAGGGTGTGTGGGAGCGTCGCTTCCACGAGTTTGGTCTCATACGCGGCCAGCATGGCACGTTGCGCATCGGTCAGATCGTTCGGCGTTTTCGGCCAGAGGGACGCGCCCGCGGGAAGCCAGGGCAATGACTGGTTCGGCAGCACCGCTTCGCGCGAGGCAAGCGTGTCGCCGGTGAGCGCGTCGACGACGACAATACGATAACTCGCAAACACGGCGAATTTCGAACGCCCGTTCGGCTTGTCCCGGCGATAGAAACCCAATCCGCCCAGCGCATGCGCGCCATGGCCGATTTCGTCCCAGTGCCAGTCGCGCAGGATCAGCACATAGGCGTCGATCGCGGGATCGCCGTTGAGGTTGAGGGCGCTGCTTTTGAGAAGCGCGTAATCCCAGGTGGAGAAATCCGCGGGCCGAAAGACGATCGTCTTGACGGTGAAGCGCCTGGCGAGCGCCGCGGTCGTTTCTTTCGCGATCAGGGGATCGAGCGCCCAATCCGAAATCTCGAGAAATTTCGAATCGGGCGGCGTGAGTGCCGCGAACGGCGTGTCGGTCACCCGCTCGAAAACAAAACTGTTCCCGAGCGCCGAGATGACCGCGACGGTTCGGATGCCGCGAAGATCCCGCGGCGAGAGTCGCGCCGTGTAGGGGCCGCTCCCGCCAAGAATGAGGCTCGCGACCAACAGCGCCACGGCAATTGTTGCGTGCCTCACTCCGGAGTCCTCACGGCATGACGACGACTTTGCCTTGCGCCTTTCTGTCCATCAGCATCCGGATCGCTTCGCCGGCGCGCGCCAGCGGTATGCGCGCGGAGACGTAAGGCTTGAGCTTGCCTTCGGCGATCCAGTTCGTGATCTGCTTGAGGTTCGCGAGCCCCGTTTTCGGATCGCGCGCCATCGATGCGCCCCAGAACACGCCCACGATGTCGCAGCCTTTGAGGAGCGTGAGGTTGAGCGGCACTTTCGGAATGTCGCCCGCGGCAAAACCGATGACGAGATAGCGTCCTTCCCAGTTCATCGCGCGCAAAGCGGGTTCGGCATAATCGCCGCCGACGGGATCGTAGAGCACGTCCGCGCCTTTGCCGCCCGTCAGCCGCTTGATGTCTTCCGACAACGCCTTTTGCTGATCCTTCGAAAGCGGTCCGGTGGGATAGACGAAGCCGTCATCGGCGCCGTGTTTCTTCGCGAGCGCCACTTTCTCTTCGCTCGACGCGGCCGCGATCACTTTCGCGCCCATCGCCTTGCCGAGTTCGACGGCGGAGAGTCCCACGCCGCCCGCAGCGCCCAGCACAACGAGATATTCGCCGGCCTTCAGATGCCCGCGGTCGTGCAGCGCGTGATAGGACGTGCCGTATGTCACGAAGAAAGACGACGCGACGTCGAAATCGAGGCTTTCGGGCATCGGCACGCAACGCGCGGCGTCGGCGAGTGCCTGTTCCGCCATGCCGCCAGAACCCGTCGACACGATCACCTTGTCGCCCACTTTGACATTGGTCACGCCTTCGCCCGTCTCTTTGACGATGCCGGCGATTTCGCCGCCCGGCGAAAAGGGAAGCGCGGGGCGGAATTGATATTTGTCCTGGATCATCAGGACGTCGGGGAAGTTGATGCCGCAGGCCTTCACCGTCACCACGACCTGGCCTTTGCCGGCGACGAGATCGGGCACGTCCTGGACGACCATTTCCTCGGGCGGTCCGTAATGCGTGCAAAGGGCGGCTTTCATGGGGTTCCTCACGAATGATTGTTCGGCCGCGACCTTAGTCGGGCTTTCGTGACGCGCCAAGACGGGCCGCGGCTATTGCTGCTTCGAAGCGGAGGGAAGCGTGAGCTGGCCGGGTGGCGATTTCAGACCGCCGGCCCTGATGTTCGAAATGTAGCGCAGCTCATTCAGCGCCAGCGCATTGTTCGGCTCGAATTTGAGCGAGTTCTTGTAAGCCTCTTCTGCCTCATCCAGGCGATTGAGTTCTGTCAGCGCATAGCCGCGGCCCCGGAAGAGGCGTGCGTGGACTACATCCGGCATGTTTTCGATCGTGAGCCCCTGATCGTAGTCGGCCAGCGCATCATCCCAGCGCCGTAACCCTTCGAGAGCTGCGCCGCGTTCGCCGATCAGAACAGGCAGCGTGTCGCCCTGATTCGGAGTGGCGCGTAGTGCAATGCCTTCGTCGAGCACACGTATGGCGTTTTCGTGTTTGCGGACTTCGTTGTAGTAGCTTCCGAGATACAGACTGATCATGGGATAGGGATTGTGAATGGCGACTGTCTGCCGCGCGGCGGTTCCGTTGTTCATGGCCACGGCTGCCGTCAGGAGCGAGAACAAGGTGTTGGATGTTCCGTCCGTCAGGACGTAGACGACGGTATCGCCTGGCGCGGGCGGCGCAAAAGCCGCTTTGCCGTCCGTCAGGGCCTGTTCGAGATCGGGCACGTGGGGTCCGACGGCCGTTACGCCGCCGCTTCGCACATCCGCGGCTGTCGCGCGGAGCAAGGCTTCCGCTTTTGTCCAGGGATGGACGTTCGCAGCCGGGTCCTGCGGTGCGGGCTGCGCGGAGGGAGGAGGAGGCGGTGCGTCCGTTTGTGCGGCGGCGTACGACGTGCTCGCCAGAAAAACCATGCCTGCAATCCAGGATTTCCTCATGACGCCCCCCAGCGTTTGAGCCGCCGACTGCGACGACAAATACAGCGTGTAAACACTCTTTGTCTGAACTATGGCGGTCAGAAATTTGTTATATTGGTCGCGGAGAGGGGCCTCTCCAGAGGATGCATTGCCATGAAAATCAAGCTCTTCTCGGTTTTGGGATTGGCCGCGCTGGCGTCAGCGCCCGCGCTCGCCGCACCCTCCTGTCTGCAGATCGGACAGATCTACAGCTGGAACGCGCTCAACGACAAAACCCTCATCGTCGAGGACAATTGGCACAGCAAGTTCAAGCTGTCGCTGATGGTGCCGTGCCAGAATCTGACCTTCAAGGAGCGAGTGGGCTTCAAGTCGTTCGGCGGCACGCAGCTGAGTTGCCTCAGCAGGGGCGACGACGTGCTTGTGCGCGATCCCGGTTTTCCGCAGCGTTGTCCGATAACGGATATCGTTCCGTATACGCCGCAAATGGAAGCGGCGGACAAGGCTGCGGCGGCCGCGAAGAAAAACGCACAATAAACTCGGCGTCACTGGGACCGCGGACGTCTTGTCCGTATCCGGTCTTTCCGGCAACACCTATGCGGACGGGACGTCCGCGGTCCCGGTGATCAGACGTGCAACGCTGCAGCCGGACGCCTTTCACCGACGACCGCGCCGCGCGTGTTCGTCACCGCCGCGCGAAGGATCGCGTGCGCCGCCGCGTCGTCGCCCAGAAGGCCGAGCTTGTCGAGGATCGCGGCCATCGCCGTTTCCGAAGCGCGTGTCGCGCCGTCGTCGATCTTGAGCGCGATGCCGAGGCCCGCGTCCGGAACGATGCCGGCGAAATAGCCTTCGGCGCCCGTCTTGACCGCCGCGCGGCCGCCGGCCGCCCGCATGAAGATCGCGCAAGTGCGGCCGGTGCCCGAGACGAGCTCGGGATGTGCCGTCATCGCACGCACGACGCGCCGCGCCGCGTTGCCGCGTTCAACCGGGAGCGCAGCCGGTGTCGCGAGCTTTGCAAGCGCGCGCGCGAAGGCGGACAGCGGAAGCGCGAAGTTCGGCGCGCCGCATCCGTCGATGCCCCAGGCGAGTTCGCTGTCGATGCCCGCCAGTTCGCCGAGCGCCGCGGCGACGGCGCGCTGCACCGGATGGTCGTGAAGTTCATAGCCTTGCGTCGCAATGTCCCAATGCCGCGCGACGGTCAGGAAGCCCGTATGTTTGCCGGAACAATTGTTGTGGAGCCGTGTCGGCTGCTCGCCGCGTTTCACCATTGCATCCCACACCGGTTCGTAGCGGACAGGCTGCGGTCCGCAGGCAAGATCGGCGACCTCGCAACCGATGCGCGCGAGCCACGCCGCGACGCGTGTCGTGTGCATGGGTTCGCCCGTATGGGAGGCGCAGGCGAGCGCCACCTCTTCGTCGCCGAGTCCGAAGGCTTCTGCGGCGCCTGATTCGAGCAGCGGCAGCGCCTGGACCGGCTTGAGCGACGAGCGCGGATAGGCGAGGGCCTCGATATCGCCGAGCGAAAAGACGATTCTGCCGTCCGCATCGGCGATGGCGATGGAACCGCGATGAACGCTTTCGACACGCGCCCCGCGCGTGATCTCGACAAGGATGGGATTGGCCAAAACGGGATCCTCGCACTATGACTGGCCCGTCATAGCGCAAGCGGAGAAGTCATGCGCGGATATTTCGGCGTGGGCGTGGACGGAATTTCCAAGCCGATGAATCTCGGCAATCTGCTGCGCATTTCCCATGCCTTCGGCGCAAGTTTCTTTTTCACGATCGCCGGCCGGGTCAAATTGTCCGATGCGCAGTCCGACACGTCGAGCGCGGACGGCCATGTGCCGTTCTACCAGTTCCGCGATGCCGGCGAGCTTCGGCTGCCGCAAGGATGCCGTCTCGTGGGCGTCGAGATCACCGACGATGCGATCGAGCTGCCGCGATTCCGGCACCCGTTGCGCGCGGCCTATGTGTTCGGCTCGGAGCGCATGTCGCTGTCGCCGGAAGCGCTCGCGCTCTGCGAATTCGTGGTGAAGATCCCGACGCGCTTCTCGATCAATGTCGGCATGGCGGGCGCGATCCTGATGTACGACCGGCTCGTCAGCCTTGGCGGCTATCCGGCGCGACCGCTCATGCCGGGCAGCGGCGAAGAACCGCCGCCGCTCCATCACTGGGGCGCCCCCATTTTCCGCACGCGCGGCTAGCCCCTCTGGACTTTCGTTTGTTATTTCGCTAAATACCGAAATATGAACGACGGGGGCTTGCGTATGAGCGCGACGGGCGAAGTGGGGCGGATGCCTTTGACGACTGCGAGCCGGACGGCGCTCGGCGTCATAAGTTTTCTGGTGCTGTCATTCGGCATCGCCTGGGGATCGTGGGAATTGCTGCTGCCGAAGAATGGTGGCGGCACGCTTGGACTCGGCTCAGTGCCGGGCGCCTTTGCACCGGCGATCGCAACCTTCATCGTGCGCAAATGGATCACGCGCGAAGGCTTCGGCGACGCAGGCCTCGGACTTCATCTCGATCATTGGGGCAGCTATCTGATCGCGTGGCTCATTCCCGTGCCGGTCCTCGCATTCATCGCCTGGAGTGCCGGCGCCTTCGGCTTCGGCCATCCGGATTTCTCGATGCTCACGGGATTGGCGCAACTGGGCTCGAAGCCCTCGCCGGCGTTCGCGCAAAACGCCTGGTGTGCGGTGCCGCTAATCACCTTCGTCACCGCTCCGCTCGCAGCACCCATTCTCTTCGGCGAGGAATTCGGCTGGCGCGGCTATCTCCAGCTTCGTCTCTTCGGTACACGGCCGACGCTTGCGGCGGTCGCGACGGGCATCATCTGGGGCCTGTGGCATCTGCCGATCATCCGGCGCGGCTATGAGTTTCACGGCGACCGTTCACTCGGAGCCATCGCCGTCTTCTGCGTCTGCACGGTCCTGATTTCGATCATCTTCGGCTGGCTGCGGCGCCGGAGCGGCAGCATCTGGGTGACGAGCGTCGCACACGCGGCCACCAACATCGTCGGCGGAACGCTGACGTCGCTGTGGTTTCCGGGCGCCGCGAACATGCTGTTCGTCATGTATGGCGGGATCCTGAGTTTCATCCCGCTGGGATTGCTCTGTGTGTGGATCGTCGCCCGCGATGCCCGCGCGCGTGAGGTCGGGAGGGACGCCGTCTACGGATAAGTTGTGTTGGAGCTCGCGTCCCCCTAGGCTCTATCCCAAATGAAGTCTTAGTGGGGCGCGCGTGATGGCCGGACTCTCTACAAGCGTGGGGCGTCCGGCCGCACCTCCTGCCATCCGCAATCGCCACGTCGCCGCCGCCGTCGTCGGCAATGCGGTCGAGTTCTACGACTTCTCGACTTACGTCTATTTCGCCACGCAGATCGGGCATACGTTCTTCCCTTCCAAATCGGCTTTCGCGAGCCTGATGGCCTCGCTTGTGGTTTTTGGAGTCGGATTCGTCGGCCGGCCCATCGGCGCCTTCGTCATCGGCCGCTACGGCGATCGCGCCGGCCGGAAGCCGGCCATGATGCTGAGCTTCACGCTGATGGGCGTGGCGCTCCTCGGGCTCGTTTTCACACCCTCGTTTCGCGCGATCGGAATTGCCGCGCCCATTCTCGTGCTCCTTCTGCGTCTCCTGCAGGGCTTTGCGCTCGGCGGCGACGTGGGGCCGACGACCGCGTTTCTTCTCGAAGCCTCGCCGCCGGCACATCGCGGCTTCTATGCGTCGCTCCAATATGCGAGCCAGGGACTCTCGGCGCTGTTGAGCGGACTCGCGGGCTTCGTGCTGTCGCGATTGCTTGATGCCGCGCAGCTCGAGTCCTATGGCTGGCGGGTGGCGCTTCTGCTGGGCGCCGTCATTCTCCCCATCGGCCTCATCATCCGCAGCACGCTTCCGGAGACGCTGCATCACGCCGATCGTGGCGAAGTGTCGCCGAAGCTCGCAGCGGAATGGCCGCGCACGGCTGCAATGGGCTTTGCGATGATCGCAAGTGCGACGGTCGCTTACTATACGCTCAGTTATTTGACGACCTATGCGTCGCAGACGCTCCACATGCGGACGGACGTTTCATTCGCGGCGACGATATTTTTCGGGCTTGCGAATTTGCTCTTCTCTCCGCTCGGCGGATTTCTCTCCGATCGCGTGGGACGCAGGCCCGTGATGGTGGGCTCGCGTGTCGTTTTCGCCGCCGCAACCGTTCCCGCCTTCATGCTGCTCGTCCACAATCGCGACACGACGACTCTGTTGTCGGTCGCTTTCGGATTGGGTGCGCTGAGCCAGTTGGCGAGCCCCCAGATCGCTTCGATCGCTGAAGCCCTGCCGAAAAGCATGCGGTCCGCGGGGCTGTCGCTCATCTATGCGCTTGCCATCGCCACGTTCGGCGGAACGACACAACCCTTGGTGACGTGGCTTCTGCATGCGACCGGCAACCTTCTCGCGCCGGCCTATTATTTGACAGTCGCGAATATTGCCGGGATTGTTGCGATGGCGGCGATGCGGGAAACGGCGCCGGTTGTGATTGCGAGGGGGCAATCGCGCACATGACGATTTTGGAAGATGCGCCGCGTACGCGCGCGGACAGACGCCGTGCGACGTTTTTCGGTGAGCCGCCGGCGCTCGCCTATTTGGCTTTCACCGAAGCCTGGGAGCGCTTCTCCTATTACGGGATGACGGCGCTTCTCGTGCTCTACATGACCAAGGCGCTGTTCACGCCGGGCCATGTCGACCACGTGGCAGGCTTTGCGGCGTTTCGCGCCGGTCTTCAGGCCGTATTCGGACCGATGAGCGTTATCGCGCTCGCGTCCCAGATCTACGGTCTCTACACCGGTTTCGTCTATTTCACGCCCGTATTCGGCGGGTGGATCGCCGACAGATGGCTCGGCCGGCGCAACGCCGTCGTGCTCGGCGCGCTCCTGATGAGCGGCGGCCATATCGCCATGGCGTTCGACGTGTCGTTTCTTCTGGCGCTTGTTCTTCTGATCGTCGGCTGCGGTTTCCTGAAGGGCAATATCTCGACGCAAGTGGGCAGTCTGTACGCCGAGAACGACGGCGCCGGCCGGACGCGCGGCTATTCGATCTTTTCCATCGGCATCAATGTGGGCGCCGTGGCAGGCCCGCTTGCCTGCGGCCTGCTTGCCCAACTTTACGGCTGGCATGCGGGATTCGGCCTTGCCGGCGTCTTGATGCTGATCGGTCTGGCGACATACCTGATCGGCTACCGCCATCTGCAGGACGCCGTGAACGTGCATCATGTGGAAGCGACGAGCGCACCGCTCGGCAGGCGCGAGTGGGTCACTGTCGGCGTGCTCATCGTCGTGATCCTGCTGACCGTCTTTCAGTCCATCGCCTATTATCAGAACTCGAGCATCGCGCTCGTCTGGATATCGGACAACGTCAACCTGAATGTTTTGGGATTTCATATTCCGGTCGCATGGTTCAATTCGATCGATTCTTTCGTGAGCATCATCGCCGTGCCGCCGCTTTTTGCGTTGTGGCAGTGGCAGGCGGCGCGCGGCAGCGAGCCCGGCGAAATCGGCAAGATCGCGATCGGCGCGTGGATGGCGGCATCGGCCAATCTTCTCCTCGCCGCGGCGTGTGCCATAGGCGGACGCGTCTCCGGCATCGTGCCCGTGATCTACGACGTCATCCTGGGCGTGGCGTTTCTCTACTACTGGCCGACCGTGCTCGCGCTCGTTTCCCGCGCGGCGCCGAGGCGCATCAAAGCGACGATGATGGGCGGCGTATTCCTGTCGCTCTTTCTTTCCAACATCACGCTCGGATGGCTCGGCAGGTTCTACGGTCCGATGTCGCCGGCGGAGTTTTGGGCGATGCATGGCGCGATCGCGGCCGCAGGCGGCATCCTCGCGCTTCTGCTGCAGCCCGGCCTCGAGCGTTTGTTGAACGCGGCGGAATAAGCGTTGCGAGCGCTCCCGCATTCCTGAAGAAAATCTTCCGCGGACAATTTTTTTCACACGCGTTGCCGTTGTTGTAAAAAAATCGAACGCGGCGACTACCGAAAATTCGCGTTACTGAAATATTGCCGGCTTTTTTTGCCGGGCAGATTCTGCCGGGCGTCGTTTTCGTTGTTTGCGACGCTGATCGCACGCGGAACGATAAACCTCGAAAATACAAAGCGATGACGATCGGAAGATGCGCGCGCAACGGCGCGTCGATTCTTGCATTGACGTGTCCGTGTTTGTTTTTCGGCGCGCGAAAAAATCGGCTTAAGCACATTTCAACCATACAAGCAGCTTGCATTCATTCGCATATCGTCGAGACAAGTTCGTAACGAATCTGAAGTGACTGCAACCGTAGTTTGCGCAACAGAACACTGCTCAGGTGATGAGCGTGCTAGTGACATCGGAGTCCCATCCGGCCCGCTGTCGTTTGGCGATTCCAAAGGGGATATAGAATATGTCCATCTCGTATTTGACGGCCGCGCAGATCGGCTCGCTCTCATCGACAGTCGTTAGCGGCTGGACCACCACCGAGCTAGACTCTCTGAACTCGACGCAGCTTGGCGCGGTCAGCACGACCGCGATCGCGGCGCTGAACTCCACGCAGCTGGGCGCGTTGACCTCGACGGAAGTCAAAGGGCTGACGACAAGCCAGATCCCCGTTTTGAACACCTCCTTCGTGTTCAACTCTCCGCAGTTGGCCGTTCTGAGCGCCGGACAGTTGAACTCGCTCACGAGCACGCAGGTCCAGGCCTTCGACTCGACCCATATGGGCCTGTTGTCCACCAGCCAGATCGCCGGACTCGTCTCCACGACGCTCAATAACTTCACCACCGGGCAGATCCAGGACCTCGCTTCGAGCCAGCTCGCGGGTCTTACGGCATCGCAGGTCAGCGGCTTCTCGGCCACGCTGTTCGGGGAACTCGACGACACGCAGATCGACGAACTCTCGAGCTCGCAGCTCGGCGCCCTGTCGACCACCAATCTCAATACGCTCGACACGACGGCGATGGGCAACCTCACGAGCACGCAGCTCAAGGGCCTGACGACGACGCAGTTCGCCGACATCACGAGCACGGCGCTCACGGGCCTGACCTCGACGCAGATCGGCTATCTCTCTGCCGCCCAGGTCGGCGCGATCACGGCGACCAATGTTTCCGGGCTCAACGCCACGAGCCAGGTCACCGGCTTCACCTCTTCGCAGATCGGCGCGTTGTCCTCGACGAGCCTGTCGGACTTCAACTCGACGCAGGTTCGCGAGTTCAATTCCACGCAACTCGCGGGTCTTACGGCCGGCCAGGTCGGTTCGTTCACGACGACGACCTTCGGCAATTTCAACGACACGCAGGTCGACGAGTTCACCGCGACGCAGATCACGGCGCTGTCGACGACCGACCTCAACACGCTCGACACGACGGCCGTCACGGGTCTCTCCAGCACGCAGCTTAAGGGCCTGACGACCAGCCAGGTGGCGGGTCTCACCACGACCACGTTCGGCAATTTCAGCACCACGCAGATCGGCGAGCTGACGAACGCCCAGGTCGGTGCGATCACGACGACGAACCTCGGTTCGATCGACTCGACGCATCTCCAGCAGCTGACCTCGACCCAGATGGCGGGTCTCACATCGACCCAGCTCGGCAGCGTCTCGACGACCACGATCGGCAACTTCTCGAACTCGCAGCTCGAAGCGCTCTCAAGCTCGCAGCTCGGCGCGCTGTCCACGACCAACCTCAACACGGTCAACACGACAGTCATCGGCAACCTGACGAGCACGCAGCTCAAGGGTTTGACGACCACGCAGTTCGCCAACATCACGAGCACGGCGCTGACGGGTCTGACCTCGACGCAGATCGGCAGCCTGGCGTCCACGCAGGTGGGCGCCATGACGGCGACGAATGTCTCCGGCCTTGCCGCCACGACGCAGGTCACGGGCTTCACCTCCTCGCAGATCGCGGCGCTTTCGACGACGACCCTGTCGGACTTCAACTCCACGCAGGTGCGCGAGTTCAATTCCACGCAGCTCGCGGGTCTCACCGCCGCCCAGGTCGGCTCGTTCACGACCACGGTTCTCGGCAACTTCAACGACACGCAGGTCGACGAGTTCACCTCGACGCAGCTTGCGGCCCTATCGAGCACGGACGTCAACAGCCTCGACACGACGGCGGTTCAGGGTCTTTCCAGCACGCAGCTTAAGGGCCTGACGGCCGGCCAGGTCTCCGGCCTGACCACGACCACGTTCGGCAATTTCAGCACCACGCAGTTGGGCGAGCTGTCGAACACGCAGATCGGCGCGATCACGACGACCAACCTCGGTTCGATCGACTCGACGCACCTGCAGGCGATTTCGACGACGCAGATGGCCGGTTTCACGGCCTCGCAGCTGGCGGGCGTCACGACGACCACGATCGGCAATTTCTCCGACTCGCAGCTTGAAGCCTTGTCGAGCTCGCAGCTCGGCGCCCTGTCGACGACCAATCTCAACACGATCGACACCACCGTCATCGGCAACCTGTCGAGCACGCAGCTCAAGGGGCTGACGACGAGCCAGTTCGCAGGCATCACGAGCACGGCGTTGACGGGCCTGACCTCGACGCAGATCGGCACGCTGTCGGCTGCACAGGTTGGCGCGATGACGGCGACCAACGTCTCCGGCCTCGCTGCCACGACGCAGGTCACGGGCTTTACGTCTTCGCAGATCGGCGCCTTGTCGACGACGAGCCTCTCGGACTTCAACTCGACGCAGGTCCGCGAGTTCAACTCGACGCAGCTCGCCGGTCTCACGGCTTCCCAGGTCGGTTCGTTTACGACCACGGTCCTCGGCAACTTCAACGACACGCAGATCGACGAGTTCACGTCGAACCAGCTGGCCGCGCTGTCGAGCACCGACGTCAACAGCCTCGACACGAC
>Ga0181525_10003942_pt1 | contig 11567 bp, 7 predicted proteins | sample PEATcosm2014_Bin_48_FD_121100 | JGI IMG/M metagenome (GOLD analysis project Ga0181525, IMG submission 121100) | Peatland microbial communities from MTU Mesocosm Facility, Houghton, MI, USA - PEATcosm2014_Bin06_10_metaG | ecosystem: Environmental > Terrestrial > Soil > Wetlands > Peat | place... | reverse complement strand
GGCGGGCACGTGGCCATACCCTCGGCCGACGACTGCAGCACCTGCCACCTGGTGACCACCGGCTTCGGTTCCACCGCGATGGTGCACACCAACATCACCACCGGTTGCGCCAGCTGCCACGAGGCCGGCGATTCGTTCTTCGGCGTGGCCAGCCTGGCGGTGCGGCCCACCGCGGTCGACACCATCCACCCGCTGAGCACCGACGGCAAGGACTGCTCGAGCTGCCACTCGGTGGTCTTCACCACCGGCGCGTTCAATATCCCGAACGCCTTGCCGGCCGCCGGCGACGGGCCGACCATCGGCCACATGCCCAACCCGGCGGGCCTGTCCTGCGTCACCTGCCACACCACGGTGAGCACCGGGGCCACGGCCGCGGCCACCTTCGCGGCGTTCGGCAGCTATGCGATGGGCGTGACCGGCCACAGCGGGATCACGAACACCTGCCAGACCTGCCACGAGGGCGGCGCGGCCTTCCTCAACATCAGCCAGAACACGACGCTGATGGTGCGGCCTTCGGCCACCGCGGTGGGCATCACCATCGCCGATGCGGCCCACCCGCTCAAGACCGCCACCAACGGTGCCGACTGCATCAACTGCCACACCAGCACCGGCTTCGTCGCCGGCGGCTTCAGCACCGGCGTCACCAAGCCGGCGGGACACATCAACGTCTCGACGTCGGCGACCTGCAGCTCGTGCCACACCACCGGCAACACCTCGGTAGTGCTGCCGATGCCGCACACCTACGTGGTCGGGACCTGCGCGTCGTGCCACGACACCACGACCTTCTTCGCCGGCTCGACGTTCACGCCCAACACCACCGGCAGCGGCGGCACCTTCGGCACGCAGACCTCGGGGCTCAATTTCCAGCCGCGCCAGATCGTCGCCTCGCCGGCGGTGGGCACGTCCGGCGGCCATATCCCGCTGGTCGTTTCCGGCAACGACTGCAGCGTCTGCCACACCTCGACTGCGGCCTTCGGCCCCGGCACGGCGATGGTGCACACGGGGATCTCGAGCGGCTGCGCGACCTGCCACGCCGCCGGCTCCAAGTGGTACGGCGAGACCTATACCGCCAGCCCGCTGGTAACGACGTCCAACAAGACGCTGTCGCCGTTGCACGTGCCGATCTCCGGCGGCGTCAATCCGGCCTGCGAGGAATGCCATTCGGTCACGGTCTTCACGTCGTTCGGCACCAGCACCAAGGTCAACCACACGAGCGGCGCGTTCATGACGTTTGCCAACGGCGGTTCGACCGACAAGAAGAGCACCACCGCCACGGCCACGCCCAAGTGCGTCAGCTGCCACGCACCCTCGAAGACGACCTGGTACGGGACGAGTTTGAGCACCGAGACGATGGGCAGCCACGAGAACAGCGCCAGCACCGACGACTGCATCATGTGCCATGGCACCGGCAACTTCGCCGGCGCGGCGGCCGCGGCAGCCAGGGCCCGCCGCCCGATCGCGCACGTTGCGGCCGGACCGGCGCTGCGCCCCGGCGGCGTCGGGGTTCCGGCGCCCGGCGGCGGCGGCGCGACCACGCCGTTCACCCACGTCGGTGTCGCGCCCGGCGCCTGCGCGTCCTGCCACGCGGCGGGCGGCAGTGCCACGGCAAAACCGGCCAGCCATCTGCCCACCACGCTTTCCTGTGATGCCTGCCACCGCACGTCGGCCTGGCTGCCGGCGCTCTTTACGCATAATGGCGTGGGCGCCGGAACCTGCGCCAGCTGCCACGCCGGCAACTGGGCGACGGCCAAGCCGGCGAGCCATATGCTGACCAGCCGGTCCTGCGACACCTGCCACCACAGCACGACGAGCTGGGCGCCGATCACGTACGCGCACCTCGATACGATCTACAGCCCGCACCCGGCCACGGTGCGCTGCACCGACTGCCATATGACCAATACCGAGCAGGTAGTCTGGAAGTACCCCAACTTCAAACCCGGCTGTGCCGGCTGCCATGGACCCGGATTCGCGGCGCCCAGCGTCCGCCGCTCCAAGGGCCCGGCGGTGATGCCGCAGCGCACGCCGTAGCCGCAGGCATTCCCGGAAGAAGGCGAACGACGACAAGAACGCAGCAGCGGGACAAGAAGAGCCTACGGCGCGCCTCCGGCCGGCGGGCTCCCCAGAGGAAACCGTCGGCCCCCGGGTCGACCGACTACGGACTTTTTCTGTGAATTCTTATTTTCAGGCTGGATGGCCGATGCGCCGCAAGGCCATGGGAGCTGGCCGGTGGCTTGCATGGGCGGCACTGGCGTTCGCGATGGGCCTGGCGCTGCTGCGGCCGGCGCACGCCCAGGCGCTCGACGAGGTCCGGCTGGTGAGCGACGGCGCCGACGCGGTTATCCAGGTGCGCTTCAATGTCCGGATCCAGTACCAGCGGCATGCGCCGCTGGAGCCCTCCGACCTGATCGAGATCTACTTCCAGCTGCTCGGCGGCGACGAAGCGCTGACGCGCCCGATCGAGGAGAACATGGGCGTGAAGGCCGAGGATCCGGCGCCCGGGGCGCGCGTGCAGTACCCGGTGCAGACCGGCCTGCCGGTGAAGAAGATCGTCGTGCGCCTCGACCGCAAGGTCGAATTCCGCGTGCGCGCCGGCAAGAGCAACCAGCTGCTGGAGATCATCCTGCCGGGCCTGGCGCCCAAGGGCGCGCAGGCGCCGCTGACGACCGCTCCGGCCGCTCCGGCCGTGGTCGAGCGCGACCGCTACGCGATATCGCTGTTGACGGTGCCGCTGGCCGAGCAGGGCAACATCCGCGCGATTCCGGCGCGGCTGCAGGACTACGCGGTATTCGGTTCGCAGGGCGTGCGCAACGGCGCGCCCTACTACGAACTGGTGCTGGGGTATTTCGACAGCATGGAGGCGGCGCAGAAGGTGCGCGATTCGATCGCCACCGAGTTCCCGGGCGCCAGCGTGTTCGACGTGGTCGAGCGCAAGCAGGCCAACCTCGAGAGCGCGGCGCAGTTGCCGCAGGAACCGCCACCTCCGCCGGTTGCCCCGCCGCCGAGCGTGGCGCCGCCGTCGGCGGCGGCTGCCGCGTCGGCCGCGGTCTCCGCGGCTCCGGACACCGACCTGGACAAGCAGGGCGCCGCGCTGATGGCCCAGTCGCGCGCCGCACTGATCGCGGGCAACAACGACGAGGCCATCAACACGCTCAACCAGCTGCTGCTGCTGCCGCCCAACAAGTACTCGCAGGACGCCCAGGAGCTCGTCGGCCTGGCGCGCGAGCGCTCCGGCGACCTGGCGCAGGCGCGCAAGGAGTACGAGCTGTACCTGCGGCTGTTCCCGACCGGCGACGGCGCGACGCGGGTGCGCCAGCGCCTGGCCACCCTCGCGCCGCCGGAGCCGGCGACGACCACCGCCGCCAAGCCGCCGGAAAAGCGCGAACCGCAGATGACCTACGGCGGCAGCCTGTCGATGTACTACTACGGCGGCAACCAGGCGGTGGCGACCAACTTCAACGTCGCCACCACCGTCAACCAGGCGACGATCAGCAGCAGCACGCAGCGCTCGGCGGTGGGCAGCGCCGACCTGAACGGCCGCTATCGCACCGACACGACCGACACCCGGGTGGTGTTCCGCGACACCTACCAGCGCAGCTTCATCACGGACGTCGCCCCGAGCCTCAACCGCCTGGACGCGGCCTACGTGGACTATCACGATTCGCTGCACGGACTGTCGCTCAAGGTGGGCGAGCAAAGCGGCGTCACCGGCGGCCTGGTCGGGCGCTTCCTCGGCGGGGTGGTCAGCTACGACCTCGCGCCCAAGCTGCGCGTCAATGCGGTGGTGGGCCAACCGAACAACCAGGACCAGTTCACACAGGCCCAGCGCCTGTTCGAGGGGCTGAGCCTCGACGCGCAGAATTTCGCCGAACACTGGGGCGCCAGCGGATTCGTCATCAACCAGACGGCCGACAGCGTCGTCGACCGGCGGGCGGTGGGCGGCGAACTGCGCTATTTCGACGAGCAGAAGACCCTGTATTCGCTGATCGACTACGACGTGGCCTTCGCCACGATCAATGCCATCACCCTGCAGGGCAGCTACCAGCTGCCGGACCAGACCTCGATTTCGCTGCTGCTCGACGATCGCAAGGCGCCGACGCTGGAAACCGGCAACGGCCTGCTGCAGATCGGCTGCAGTTCGTACGCCCAATATTTCGCCGGCGTCTGCACCTCGACGACCGGCCAGCAGATCGTCATCACCGGACCGCGCACCGTCGACGAGCTGCGCGCCGATGCTCTGGCCACCACCGCCAATTCCCGCCAGTTCGCCCTCGACGTCTCGCGTCCCCTGGGCAAGAACTGGCAGCTGTCGGGCGACCTGCGGGTATCGAGCGTCGGCGCGCTGCCGGCCGTGACCATCGCCGGCCAGCACTTCCCGGGCACGGCGGCGACCGGCAACGTCTTCGGCGCGACGCTCCAGGCAACCGGTTCGAACCTCTACTCGAAACGCGACATCAACGTCTTTTCGCTGACGCACCTGCACAGCGAGACGCTCGACGGCAACCAGCTGGCCTACAGCAACCTCAATACCGTTCTGGACAACCGCCTGACGCTGGAGCCGAACCTGAGCTTCTACCGCGAGTCGGACACCTCCGGCCAGCACCTGTCGCGGGTCTCGCCGAGCTTCCGCAGCAGCTACAAGCTGACCCGGCGCTTTTCCGTCGACGGCACGATCTCGCTGGAACGCTCGCGCAACGAGGGTCCGGCGCAGACCGACACCACGTCCGATATCTTCTATTACCTGGGGTGCCGGTTCGACCTGAACAACTGACCGCGTCCGGACGCGGCGGGCCGCGGCCGGCCCGACCGGCGGGGGGCCGCCTGCGGCCCCGGATCGGGCGATCGCGGTTTGAGCGACAATAGCGGGTGCGCATGCCGGCGCCGCGTTTTTTGCGGTGCGGCGTAGCCTTTTCAGTAACCGTGCGGGAGTCTTCCCGCCCAAGCGTGGATGAAACCGAAGCCGATGAAGCCAAGAACCAAGCGTTTGATCATGGTCGTTGCGGGCCTGGCGACCGCCGGGGTCGCCGCGACCCTGGTAGTGAACGCCTTTCGCAGCAATCTCGTGTTCTTCTTCACGCCCTCGCAGATCGCCGCCGACGAGGCGCCGCGCAATCGCGCCTTCCGCATCGGCGGCCTGGTCGAGAACGGCAGCGTGCACCGCGACGGCACGACGGTCAACTTCATGGTCACCGATACCGCCAAGTCGGTGCCGGTGGCCTACGTGGGCATACTCCCCGACCTGTTCCGCGAAGGCAAGGGTGTCGTCGCGCAGGGGCGCCTGGAAGCCGATGGCGTCTTCCACGCGTCCGAAGTGCTGGCCAAGCACGACGAGAACTACATGCCGCCCGAGGCGGCCGAGGCGCTCAAGCGCGCCCGCGGCGGCCAGCCCGACTCCACCGCCACGCTGGTCGTCGGCCCGCCGGCCAGTTCCGTCCACGCGAGCAATGGCGCCACGGCCTCCGGAGGCAGCAAGCAATGATTCCCGAAATCGGCAATTTCTCGCTCATGCTGGCCACGGCGGTCGCCCTGGTGCTCGGCACGCTGCCGATCATCGGTGCGGCACGCGGCAACCTGCGCTGGATGGCGCTGGCCCGGCCGGCGGCCCGGCTGATGTTCCTGCTCGTGGTGGTCGCGGCCTCCTGCCTGGTGTCGAGCTTCCTGCACGACGACTTCTCGGTGGTGTACGTCGCCACCAACTCCACCCAGGCTTTGCCGGTGCAATACAAGCTCGCGGCGTTCTGGGGCGGCCATGAAGGCTCGATGCTGTTGTGGCTGCTGATCCTGAGCTTCTGGATGTTCGCCGTCAGCGTGTTCAGCACCCACCTGCCGCGCGAGATGATCGCGCGCATCCTCGGGGTGATGGGACTGATCGCGCTGGGATTCCTGCTGTTCATCATCCTCACCTCGGATCCGTTCAGCCGCCTGCTGCCAGCGGTGGCCGACGGCAACGACCTCAATCCGCTGCTGCAGGACCCGGGCATGGTGGCGCATCCGCCCATGCTCTACATGGGCTACGTGGGCTTCTCCGTGGCCTTCGCGTTCGCGATCGCCGCGCTGCTGGGCGGCAACCTGGACGCGACCTGGGCGCGCTGGTCGCGCCCCTGGACCACGGTGGCCTGGACCTTCCTCACCATCGGCATCTGCCTGGGCAGCGCCTGGGCCTACTACACGCTGGGCTGGGGCGGCTGGTGGTTCTGGGATCCGGTGGAGAACGCCTCCTTCATGCCCTGGCTGGCCGGCACCGCCCTGATGCACTCGCTGGCGGTGACCGAGAAGCGCAGCGGCTTCAAGGTCTGGACGGTGCTGCTGGCGATCTTCGCCTTCTCGCTGTCGCTGCTGGGCACCTTCCTGGTCCGCTCCGGGGTGCTCACCTCGGTGCATGCGTTCGCCTCCGACCCGCGCCGCGGCGTGTTCATACTGCTGTTCCTGGGCATCGTGATCGGCGGCTCGCTGGCGCTGTTCGCCTGGCGTGCCCCCAAGGTGGGCCTGGGCGAGCGTTTCGAGATCATCTCGCGCGAGTCGATGCTGCTCACCAACAACGTGCTGTTCCTGGGTGCGGCCGCGTCGGTGCTGCTGGGAACGCTCTACCCGCTGGTGCTCGACGCCCTGGGCCTGGGCAAGATCTCGGTGGGACCGCCCTACTTCGATACCGTGTTCGTCCCGCTGATGGCTCCTGCCCTGTTCCTGATGGGGATAGGGCCGCTGGCGCGCTGGCGCAAGGCCAACCTGCCGGAGATCGCCGCGCGCCTCAAGTGGGCGGCGGGCGTGAGCGTGCTGTGCGCGATCGCCGTGCCGCTGATCGAAGGCCGCTGGTCGCTGTGGGTGGCGATCGGCATCCTGCTGGCGACGTGGATCGTCAGCTCCAGCCTCGTCAACCTGTGGTCGCGCGTGCGCCCGGGCGAAGGCGGGCAGCTGGGCGCCAAGTTCGCCGCGCTGCCGCGCGGCTACCTGGGCATGCTGGCCGCGCACATCGGCGTGGCCATCTTCATCGTCGGCATCACGCTGGTCAAGGGCTACGAGGTGGAGAAGGACGTGCGCATGGACACCGGCGATACCGTGGCGCTGGGACCGTACACGGCGCAGTTCGTCGGCACCAGCGAGGGGGCGGGTCCGAACTACTCCTACCTGCGCGGGCAGTTCGACATCCTGCGCAATGGCAAGCTGGTGCGGACGATGTATCCCGAGAAGCGCCAGTTCGCTTCCAAGAGCGAACCGATGACCAACGCGGCGATCGCGCCCAGCATCACCGGCGACCTGTACATCTCGATGGGCGAGGCCGTCAGCCAGAGCGCATGGGTGGTGCGCGTGTACTACAAGCCTTTCATCGACTGGATCTGGGGCGGCTGCCTCGTCATGGCCTGCGGCGGCGTGCTTGCGCTGAGCGACCGGCGCTACCGGCTGGCGCGGCGCAGCGCCAGCGAGCCGGCCGCTGCCGGCGTCACCGCCTGAGCGCCCCGCCATGGCTGCTACGCGCAAATCACTGGTGGTCTTCCTGCCCCTGGCGGGGTTCCTGGTCTTGTCCTGGTTCCTCTACAAGGGCCTGTTCCTCGATCCGCGCGAGGTGCCTTCGCCGTTGATCGACAAGCCGGCGCCCGACTTCCGCCTCGAATCGCTCGAGTCGCCGCAACGGATGGTCGATCGCAAGGAAATGCTCGGCAAGGTCTGGCTGCTCAACACCTGGGCGTCCTGGTGCGTCGCCTGCCGCGAGGAGCATCCGGTGCTGGTGGAGTTCGCGCGCACCGGCACCGTACCCATCATCGGCCTGAACTACAAGGACACGCGGGTCGAAGGGATGCGCTGGCTGTCGCAGTTCGGCAACCCGTATGTCGATTCGGCCTTCGATGCCGCCGGCCGCGTCGGCATCGACTACGGCGTGTACGCCGTGCCGGAGACCTTTCTGATCGACAAGCAGGGCGTGATCCGCTTCAAGCAGATCGGCCCGGTCACGCCCGAACTGCTGCACGACACGCTGGTGCCGATGATCCAGCGCTTGAACGCGTAGCGGACGCTGCGCCAGGGGGAAGATCGCATGAAGGAATTCACACCGGGCACGGGTAACCGTGCGCACGGCCGGGCCGGCTTTTGGCGGCAGGCCCGGCACGCCGGGGCCGCCCTGCTGCTGGGCGCGGCGCTGGCCGCGGGGGCGGGAATGGCCGCGGCCGTCGAGGCGCCGGAGGTCGGCGACAACCCGGCGGCGGAACGCCACATGATGCAGCTGGCCGCCGAGCTGCGCTGCCTGCAGTGCCAGAACCAGACGCTGGCCGATTCGAGCGCGCCGCTGGCGGTGGACCTGCGCCAGGAGATCCGCGAACTGCTCGCCAAGGGACAGAGCGACCAGCAGATCAAGGAATACCTGGCCGCCCGCTACGGCGACTTCGTCTTCTACCGCCCGCCGGTGCAGGGCAATACGCTGCTGCTGTGGTTCGGCCCCGGCGTGCTGCTGGTCGGCGGACTGGTGGCGCTGTACGTGACGCTGCGCCGGCGCCTCAAGCGCCTGGAAGCCGAGGGCGTCACGGCGGACCTGAGCGAGGCCGAGGCGCGCCGCGCGCAACACCTGCTCGATGATGAAACCGGGGAAAGCAGTCTGTCATGACAGTATTCTTGATCGTTGCGCTGGGTTTGATCGCGGTCGGCATCGGCACGATGGCGTGGCCGCTGCTGCGCGGCGCCGAGGCGCCGGCGGCGCGCCATGCCACGGCAGTGGTCGCGCTGTTCCGCGACCAGCTGCGCGAGCTCGAGGCCGAGCGGCGTGCCGGCGCGGTCGACGACAACCAGTACCAGCAGGGGCGGCGCGACATCGAACGCAAGCTGCTCGACGCGGTGGCCGGCAGCGATGCCGCGCCGGCGGGCCCGCGGCGGGCGCGCTGGAGCGCGGTGCTGATCGGCCTGTTCCTGCTGATCGCGCCGCTGGCGCTGTACGTCGCGCTGGGCACGCCCGACGCCCTGATACCCGGCGCCACCGGTAGCGGCGACGAGGCGCAGGCCGCCGGCGACGGCAGCGGCGGCAAGGCGGGCGCCAAGGGCGCGGCCCGGCCACTGACCAGCGCGCAGGTGCAGAAGATGATCGCCGCGATGGTCGAGGCCCTGAAGAAGCAGCCGGCCGATCCGCAGGGCTGGGCGATGCTGGCCCGCGCCTATGCCTACGAGCACCAGTACCAGGACGCGGTGCGCGCCTACACCAAGGCGATGGAATTGACGCCCCGCGACGCGCGCCTGCTGTCGGACCTGGCCGATGCGATGGCCATGACCAATGGCCGGCGCCTCGACGGCGAGCCGATGAAGCTGATCGAGCGCGCGCTGCAGATAGACCCCAAGGAGATCAAGGCACTGGCGCTTGCCGGCACCGCCGCCTACGACCACCAGGAGTATGCCAAGGCGGTGGGCTACTGGGAACGCGCGATCAAGGCGGCTCCCAATGATCCGGAGTTCGCGCGCAGCCTCAAGAGCAGCCTCGACGAGGCGCGCCAGATGGCCGGCCTGCCTGCGCAGCCTTCATCGGCCCCGGAGGCCACGGCGGCCGCCAGCGCCAAGGCGGCCCCGGCCGCCGAAGCCGCCAGCAGCAGCGCCGGTGGCGTGCGCGGCAAGGTCGTGCTCGCCGCCGGCCTGGCCGCGAAGGCCGCGCCGGGCGACACCGTGTTCGTGTTCGCGCGCGCGGCACAGGGGCCGAAGGTGCCGCTGGCGCTGCTGCGGCGCCAGGTCAAGGACCTGCCGTTCGAGTTCTCCCTCGACGATTCGATGGCGATGATGCCCGACTTCACGATGTCGAAGTATTCGCCGGTGATCGTGGGCGCGCGCATCTCGCACTCCGGCGACGCGATCGCGGCGCCGGGCGATCTGCAGGGCTTCAGCAAGGCGGTGACGGTGGGCGCCAACGGCGTCAACGTCACCATCGACCAGGTCGTGCAGTAGCACCGCACGGGACCCACGCGACGGCACGCGGTACCCAGCGCGAGACAAACGGCATGCGCCTGCTCGACGACATCATCGCCGCCCGGCCGCTGATCCAGGCGATACGGCGCGACATCCACGCCCACCCGGAGCTGTGCTTCGCCGAACATCGCACCAGCGAGCTCGTCGCGGCGCGGCTGATGGGCTGGGGCATAGAGGTCCATCGCGGCCTTGGCGGCACCGGCGTGGTCGGCGTGGTGCGCGGCACGTCCGGCGATCCGGCGGCGCGGTCGATCGGCCTGCGCGCCGACATGGATGCGTTGCCGATGGAAGAGGTGAACCGCTTCGCCCATCGTTCGACGCAACCCGGTCGCATGCACGCCTGCGGCCACGACGGCCACACGGCCATGCTGCTGGCCGCGGCCCAGCACCTGGCGCAGCATCGCGACTTCGCCGGCACGGTGGTGCTGATCTTCCAGCCGGCCGAGGAGGGCGGCGCGGGCGCCCGGCGGATGATGGAGGACGGACTCTTCGAGCGCTTTGCCTGCGATGCGGTCTTCGCGATCCACAACTGGCCCGGCCTGGCGGTGGGCGAGATGGGTATCGCCTACGGACCGGCCATGGCCTCGACCAATGACTTCGAGATCCGCGTCGACGGGCGCGGCGCGCATGCCGCCATGCCCCACCTGGGCGTCGATCCGGTCTTCGTCGCGATCCAGATCGCCCAGGGACTGCAGGGCCTGGTCACCCGGGTCAAGCGCCCGATCGACCGGGCCGTGCTGTCGATCACCATGATCCATGCCGGGGAGGCCAACAATGTCATACCCGATGGCGCGACGCTGTCGGGCACGGTACGCACCTTCGATCCGGCCGTGACCGACGTCATCGAGGACGGGATGCGGCGCGTGGCCCAGCACACGGCCCAGGCGCACGAGGCGACCGCCCACGTGCGTTTCGAGCGCAACTATCCGCCCACCGTGAACCACCTGCGCGAGGCGCAGCTGGCGGCCACGGTGGCCGACGCGGTGCTGGGGCCGGGCAAGGTGATACGCGACGTCGATCCGACCATGGGCGGCGAGGATTTCGCGTTCATGCTGCAGCAGCGCCCCGGGGCTTACCTGTTCCTGGGCAACGGCAGCGCCACGGGCGGGCACCGCAGCGAGGGCCACGGCGCCGGTCCCTGCACGCTGCACAATGCCAGTTACGACTTCAACGACGAGCTCATCCCCATCGGGGCGAGCTACTGGGTGCAGCTGGTCGCGCATTTCCTCGGCACACGCTAGTGTGGTTCATGCCCTTCCGAACCTGAGCGAACGGGTCCTCGTGCGCCGGGTAGCGGCACGTTCGAGACGGATTCCTGCGGTGCAGGTCGCACACGAGTTCCGGCGGGCCGGCATCCGAACCGACCCCGGGGCTCGCGGTCGGCCCTGCGGGCCGACTACGCTGCGCTGCTCGGAGCCGGGGTGCACGGCCGAACTCGCTGCGCGGCCCATGGCCGCTCCGCTCGGACAGCGGCCGTGAGTTAGAAGACGAGGCGCGCTGGGCGCGCCGCCCCGGCTCCTGCGCTGCTCGCCGCGATCCCAAGGGGCCGGTTCGGATGCCGGCCCGCCGGAACTCGTGGCCAACAGGCTCGCTCGGCGAAACGTCCTCGTGCGGACCATGAAAAAGCGCGCGGCAAGCCG
>Ga0181525_10003941_pt1 | contig 11567 bp, 14 predicted proteins | sample PEATcosm2014_Bin_48_FD_121100 | JGI IMG/M metagenome (GOLD analysis project Ga0181525, IMG submission 121100) | Peatland microbial communities from MTU Mesocosm Facility, Houghton, MI, USA - PEATcosm2014_Bin06_10_metaG | ecosystem: Environmental > Terrestrial > Soil > Wetlands > Peat | place... | reverse complement strand
TTGAGCGCGATCCCGGTGACGCCATGCGGAAATTCCACCATCTCCCCGGACATCACGTTTTCCAGTCCGTAAACACGGGCAATGCCGTCGCCCACCGAGATCACCGATCCGGTTTCGGAAACACTGACGGCCTTTTCGTAGTGCTCAATTTCGCCGCGCAGCAAGCGCGCGATCTCATCAGCTTGGATCTGAGACATAAGTCAATTCTTCCCCTGTTCGAACACCCAATCCGAACGCGCTATTCCGCAGAACTCGCGGCCAGCTTTCTCCCCAATTCCTGCAATTGGCCGCGGATAGACCCGTCGTAAACTGTAGAACCTATGCGCGCCACTACCCCGCCCAGCAGCGACGGATCCACGTCGAACTTCAGGCGCATGCGTTTGCCCGTCAGCTTCGACAGCTCCGCTTCCAGGCCGGCGCTCAGCGGCTGGTTGAGCGGGGCAGCCGAAGTTACTTCGGCGCGCACAAAGCCCAGGCGCTCGTCCAGTTGCAACTCGAAGGCTTCGCGAATCTCGTGGAAGGCACGGATGCGGCGGTGATCGATCACTACGTAGATAAAATTGCGAATCAGAGTGGCTGCGCCCGTTTTTTCCATCACCTTGGTCATGACGGCGCGCTTGCGCGAATTTTGAATGGCTGGCGTCTCGAGCGCGGTGCGCAATTCGAGCGATTCTTGAAGCACCGCATCGATGGCGGCCAGTTGCGCAACGGCGTCATCCGGTTTCAGCGGCGATTCGGGCGCGGTAACAATTTCGGCCAGGGCTCGGGCGTACCGGCTGGCAAGGGCGGAAGCCATAAATCAGTTGCTCGCCGTCCGTGGCGCGTTGCGATGGTGCAAGTCGCTCAAGAATCCGTTCACCAGGCTTTCCTGCGTCTCCGGATTCAGGCGCGCGCGAATGCGCTGCCCGGCCAGGCCAATGGCCAATTCGGCGGAGTATTTTCGCAGCTCGTCTTTGGCGGCGCGCGTCATCAGCGCCACCTCCTGCACGGACTGTTCCCGGATCCGCTGCAGATGATGTTCGGTCTCGCGGCGCACCCGGTCGCTTTCCACTGTCATGTCGCTGTGGGCAATTTCGCGCAGTTGCCGTATTTCGTTTTCGAGACTCGAAAGGCGCGCTTCGATACCGGCCGCGTATACCGCTGCTTCCCGCTTCATCTTAGCGGCGTCGGCCAGAGCGCCCTGGATCTCGCCAGACTGCTTGCGAAATAGCGGGGGCACATGCTTGCCGATCAGGTACCCCAGTCCCACCGCCAGAACCGCGAAATTAGCCCACTTCCACCCCAGGTAAGAATCGCCTTCGCCGGATTGGCTGGCCGCACCCGTACCCTTGGTTTCCTGCGGCAAAGCGTAAGCGGCCAACGCTAGACCCAAACCCAAGACAACCAGCGCGCGCCGGATCAAGCCGGGGTCCTTTCCAGCAACAAGGTAGCCACGATCTGATCCGCCAGCGGCTCGGCGTAGGCCTCCAATTTGGTCCTCGCGGCAGCGGATTCGGCTTCCATTTCCTGCCTGGATTGATGGATCAAGTGGCGAGCCTGTTGCCGGGCTTCCTCTATTTGCGCGGCCTGCTCTCCAAGCCATTGGCGGCGCGCCTCTTCCTGCTCCCGATACATCGCTTCCCGCGCCTGCTGCAGTTGCGCCTCGATGGATCTGGTCTGCTCGGCCGCTTTGGCTCGCAACGCTTCGGCCGCTTCCCGCTCACCCTCCGTGGCTGCGCGCCGGGCAGCCAGCACGTCCGCCATGGGGCGGAAATACACCAGCTTTAAATAAAAGTGGACCACCAGAAAAAGAAAAATCGTGGGGATCGCTTTTAGCAGGAGTTGACCCAGACCGTGTAACGTCGATTCCATTATTTAAGAAGGGAACTGGCAGACTGCGAGAAGGCGCTTTCGATAGTTACACAGCGCCCCAAAACTGGTGTCCCAAACACGTTACGCTAGCACATTTGGAGCAATAAATTCAAGCGCTCCGGCGCAAGCGCCGTTCTCTTACTCTGTGGGAAGATCATTAGAACCAGAAAGGGCCGAACTCATGATCTTTGGCGCGCATGTCATCGTGTACAGCCAGGACGCGGACGCCGATCGCGCGTTCCTGGGGGACGTTCTGGGGTTTGCATCGGTTGACGCAGGCCACGGCTGGCGGATTTTTCAGCTACCTCCGGCCGAAGTGGCCATGCATCCGGCAGAAGAAAACAACCGGCACGAACTTTATTTCATGTGTGACGATCTGAAGGCCGAGATCGCCCGGCTGGGTGAGAAGGGCGTCCAGTGCTCGAAGGTGCAACAAGAGCGCTGGGGCTCCATTACCAGAGTCCGGCTTCCGGGTGGAGGCGAGGTCGGCCTATATCAACCGAAGCATCCCACGGCTTTAGACCTCGCCCCCAAGCGTTAATTACAAGGCGCGATTATTTGGGCGGAGCGGGAGGAGGCGGAGGTTTCACGAATTTCGCATCGTCCACCGGAACATTCGCCTTGATCTCGGTCAGCGTGTATTCCTCGCGGCCGCTTACCCATCCGTAAGTTCGTTTGAACGGCATCATGACGCCCGAGACGGGCCGATAGTCGGCGAAGTCGATCTGGGTGGGAACGCGTCCCACGGCCGAATTGGCGTAACGCACCATGCGCGTCAGCAATCCGGTCTGCTTGTCGAAATAGAAGGTTCCGAGAAAACCGCCGGGCCCGGTTCCCTGCACCACGTATACGTCGTGGCCGTCGATACTGGCTGGATAGCTCACACGCCAAGTCTTGAAAAATCCCTTGATGTTTCCTGGAAACGCGAGTTGGCCGTCCAGTTTGCCGCCTTCAGCCGCCGTCGCGGTCAGTTGATATTCCCCAGTCACCGTAAGCGGCAGCACCACCCAGGCGTCTTTGCCATCGTAGGTTCGGATCATATCGCCTTCGCGCTGATGAACGATGGTGACGAACTTGTCGGGAGCTTTGGCATAAATTTCGGCCGGGTTGAGCTGGTCGGCGCCGAAGGTGGTGCTGGTTCCCTTACCGGCGTAGCTGGTCACTTTCGAAAGGGCGTCCGCGCCACCGAGAGCCTGGACGTATTTCTCGAAAATCACATCCGCACTCGGCACCACCGCGCCGGCGGAAGCCTGTGGGAGAACGTCGGGGTAGGCCGGCACCGGATCGCTGTAGATGGCGTCGATGGCGGGCGTGGTAGCCGGGCTGGCGCTGCCGCGATGGCAGGTCCAGCAAGTCACCACCTGTGCGCCGCCGAAATTGGTCTTATTGACATTGTTCATTACTTCGACCATGTGGCGGGCCACCAGTTTTCGGGGCGGGTCTTTGTCCCATTGCGGATTGGAGCCGCCGGCGCCGACATGGCAGTCCCCGCAGCACACGTTCAGAGCCGCGGAAAACAGGCCCATGGTGCCCATGAACTCGTCGACCGTCAAACCCTTCAGTACCTTTATGTTCTTGAAGACGTCGTCGGCCATCTGGGGCTTCGCCTGCGCAAAGGCGATGCCGCCGAAGGGCACTGCCGCGCCCAGCAGCGCTACCGCGCCACGATATAAAAATCTTTTTGTTGGAAGCTTCATCGCAACCTTTCCTCACGTTCTATTCTCATGTTACGGGATGAGAATGTTCCTATAATCCAGCGTTCAGAAGTACGATGATACATAGCGATATCGAGAAAAGTCAAAAGCGCAAAGGGTGCGGCGCGCACCGCCCAATGGATCGGGGAACTGGCCCGCGGCGCACTTCGTTTTGCGCGTGTTCGTTAGAGAAACCAGGCCGCCGGTGCTTGGCTCTTCCGGCGCTGTGTTTTTTAAGGAGGGCTCATGACCGAAAATGCGGCGCAGTCTTACGCCAACCACGTGCGGTTTCATCCGCCGTTTCACTTCTTTCTGCTACCCGGCGCGCTGGTATTGCTGATTCTCAGCGTCATCAACGTTTTCCGGCATTACCTGCAATTGGAAGCCTGGATACTGCTGTTGATGGCGGTCCTGTTTCCGGTGGCCGCATTGCTGATCCGGTTGAATCCACTGCGGGTGCAGGACCGGCTGATTCGTCTCGAAGAACGGCTGCGGCTGCAAGCCTTGTTATCGGCGGAACTCAGCGCGCGCATCGGCGAACTGACCGAATCGCAACTGATCGCGCTGCGTTTCGCTTCCGATGAGGAGCTAGCCTCGCTGGTAGGGAAAGCGCTCGCGGCGAAAATGCCTGCCGCAGACATCAAGAAGGCCATCGTGACGTGGCGCGGCGACACTTTTCGCGTTTGAGGGCGAATTGAAGTCGATCAACGCTGAGCAAGCTTCGGCTTTGCAACCTATAATGGAGCGAATCGAACAGAGGCGGACTTCATGACGAAGCGTGCTTTCCTCATCCTTGCCATAGCGCTGGCGGTCATGGCGCCCGCCATGGCAGACGGTCAGACCGCGTCCGAAACGATTCTCCACACTTTCGGCAGGGTGGAAGGCGCTCAGCCCAACTCGGCTCCCGTGTTCGATTCTGCCGGCAACCTCTACGGCACCACCTCAACGGGTGGTCTGGATTATGCCGGGTCAGTATACCGGCTCGATCCCTCAGGCCACTACTCGATTCTGCACGCGTTTACCGGGCCTTCCTTTCCTGTAGGCGTTGTACTCGACTCTGCCGGCAATCTTTACGGCGCAGCTGTTAGGGGCGGCGCCTACGGCTGGGGCGCAATCTATAAGCTGGATCCCGCCGGCAACCAGACTGTTCTCTATAGTTTTCAGAATGTGCCGGATGGGGCTTCCCCGAATTCGCCATTGGTTTGGGATTCCGCCGGTAACCTGTACGGCACTACTTCGGCGGGAGGCATCGACTCGTACTGTACCGCCGGTTGCGGCACGGTGTTTAAGCTCGACCTGGCCGGAAACGAAACAGTACTGTATGCATTTCCTGGCAGCGACAGCGTCTTATCCCCCCTGGGAGTGTCCATCGATTCGTCGGGGAACCTCTACGGCGTCACGCAGAGAGGCGATGATAGCTCAGGCGTGCTTTTCAAAGTGGACCCCAGTGGCGGCGAAACCGATCTGTACACTTTCACCGGAGAAAACGACGGCGGTTTTCAGCCAAACGGAGGCCTGCTCCTAACAGATCAAGGTATCTACGGCACTACCGTTGATGGCGGCAAGAACAAAGCCGGTGTCGTCTATCGATTCGATTCGTCCGGCCATTTCTCGGTCGTCTACGACTTTCTTGGCGGGAACAACGGCGGCAGCCCGCTTACGGGCCTTGTTCGCGATGGGCACGGCAACATGTACGTTGGCACTGGCGGCGGCAACGGCCGTTGTGGGGGAGGATGCGGCACGGTGTTCAAGCTCAACCCCAGCGGGCAGGGGTCTGTGCTCCACAGTTTCGATATAAACGATGGCTGGGGGCCGGTTGGCATTGTTGTGGATCCGGCGGGCAACGTTTACGGAGCCACGGAAGACGGCGGAGCCACTGACGGTGGTGCGCTCTTCAAAATCGATCCGGCCGGGGACGAAAAACTGTTGTTCAGCTTCCCCAATGGCACGTTCGGAATCGACCCAGCGTCCGGCGTAATTGCCGGTGGCAACCGATACTTGTACGGAACCACGAACTATGGCGGAACCGGAGGCGGGGGGCTGGGACGCTGGGGAGTGGTTTATTCGATTTCGCCCACTGGCGCCTACAACGTGCTCTACGGATTCAGTGGCCAGGCGGATGGCGGCCAGCCGGGAGCCTTGATAGCCGATTCCGTGGGCAATCTTTACGGGACTGCCTACTACGGAGGAGTTTTCGGATATGGAGCGGTTTTCCGGGTCGATCTTTTGGGCAACGAAACCGTGCTCTATAGCTTCAAAGGTACTGGCGACGGCGCCCAGCCTCTGGGCGCGGGTTTGGCGATGGACGCGCTTGGCAACCTGTACGGGACCACCTTGAGCGGGGCCGTTGGCCCTTGCTTGTCGGGCCGTTGCGGAGTGGTGTTCAAACTCGCTCCGGACGGGAGCGAAACCGTGCTCCACAACTTCACAGGTGGAGCCGACGGGCTGACTGCATCGTCCGCTCCGGTCCTTGTTGCGCAGGGAGATGACGCGCAGGGGAATCTTTACGGAACGACTCTCGACGGCGGCGCCTACAATCAGGGGCTGATCTACAAAATCGACCCGGCTGGAAACTATAGCGTGGTGTACAATTTTGTGGGAGGTGCGCAAGGCGCCAATCCCAGCGGCAGCTTCGTTCGAGATAAAGCAGGCAACTTCTTTGGCCCTGCCGACAGCGGCGCCGTGGCCGGGTCCTGCAATCCTCCCGGCGGATGCGGTGTCATCTACAAATTGGATGTCTCAAACAATCTGACCATTCTCCACACATTTACGGGCGCGGATGGATACATCCCCCTTAGCGTTGTCCTCGATCCAGCCGGAAACCTCTATGGCAACACTAACCAAGGGGGCACCGGCAACGGCGGCATCGGCGGTGGCGTCATTTTCAAGGTGGATAAAGGGGGCACGTTTTCGGTGGTGTACGATTTCGATTGCTCGGTTAATGGCTGTTATCCCGGAGGGACGTTACTGCTCGATCGCGCTGGAGATATCTATGGAACTACCTACGCAGGTGGCGCCAGGCAGACCGGCTTGGTCTACAAGATTACGCAGTGAGGCGTGTGGCCCGCCTGGACAATCGATGCGGGCGGATTGCCTTATCGCCTCCAGGCGATCTTTCTGACTTTTGCCCCTGGGTTGAGCCATTGCGCTGCATCGGCTGCCGGTGCGGGCAAAGTCGCCATTCAACCGTCGCGAGCAAGGAGCGACGGAGATGCTGAAGGGCGGGCGTACGACGGGATTAGGCCTCCAATCCCGATGAGCTGTTCGATCGGCTGGAGTCTACCTTTGAATCAGCTCGCCAAAAGCCAGCGCTATCCGGCGCCGGTATGAGCGTCACGGCAATGGCGCGGTTAATCAATATACTGGCTCTGCGCGGCTCCAGCTTACAATTAAGATTACGTGAACAGCCAATCCAATCCCGACGAGCGCTTCGGTCGGGTAGAGTCAACCTTGAATCAGCTCGCCAATAGCCAGCGCCACCTGTTAACGGCTCAGGTGCTGATGAACGATCGCATGGATCGAGCGGAAACCGCGATCCAGAATCTCGCGGAACAGGGAGTGAAGACCGGCCAGCGGCTGGATCGGCTCGCCGAGGAACTGGACCGGCTCGCTGAGAAAATCGACTCTCTTGCCGATAGCGTGAAGCATACGGACTCAAATGTCGAAGCGCTGACGGCGATCGTTCGCCAGTTGATCGAGCGCAACGGCAACGGCGCGGCCAGTCAGTAGACCGGCTCCGCGCGGCACCGGCGTACAATAAGATTACATGTACGGCCAATCCAATCCTGACGAGCGCTTCGGTCAGGTGGAGTCTACCTTAAACCAGCTTGCCAATAGCCAGCGCCACCTGTTGACGGCGCAGGTGCTGATGAACGATCGCATGGATCGAGCGGAAGCCGCGATGCAGAAGCTCGCCGAATAAGGTGTGAAGACCGGCCAGCGGCTGGATCGGCTCGCTGAGAAAATCGACTCTCTTGCCGAAAGCGTGAAGCATACGGACTCGAATGTCGAAGCCTTAAGGGAGATCGTGCGCCAGCGGATCGAGCGCAACGGAAACGGCGCCGCCGGCCAACACCCGTCGTAATCCAAACTTCAAACTCCCGCGCCTTCCAAAAATTTGCTTGCCCTGGACGGCGATTCGCAGGACACTGAGTTTTAGCGCCTTGAATATGGCGTCTCCTGGGAGGGAACCACCAATTGAAACTCAGTGAAGCCGCCGTTTTCGAGCCGACCGAGCGCTGGACCGTCACCGATGCCGGCGAGCTCTACGATGTCGCCAGTTGGGGGAAAGGCTATTTTTCGGTTGGCGCCAATGGGCACCTGTGGGTGCATCCCAGCAAGGAAGCCGCGCGCGGCATCGATCTGCGCGAGCTGATCGAGAAACTGGAATTGCGCGGCATCGGGCTGCCCATCCTGATCCGCTTCGCCGAAATTCTGAAGCATCGCCTGGGAGAAATGTATCAGGCCTTCCAGAGCGCGATCAGCGAGCACAATTACAAGGGCGATTACCGCTGCGTGTATCCCATCAAAGTGAATCAGCAGCGCCAGGTGGTGGAGGAGGTTTTTAAATTCGGCCGGCCTTATCATTTTGGCCTGGAAGCCGGCTCCAAGCCGGAGTTACTGGCGGTGCTGGCGGTGGCTGACAACGAAACCCCCATCATCTGTAACGGCTTTAAAGACGACGAGTACATCGAGATGGTGATGCTGGCGAAAAAGATCGGCCGGCAGATCATCCCGGTGGTGGAAAAATATACCGAGCTGGATCTGATTCTGCGGCACTCGCAGCGCGTGGGCGTGCGGCCAACTATCGGCCTTCGGCTGAAGCTGGCCAGCCGGGGATCGGGGCGCTGGAAATCGTCGGGTGGTTACCGTTCCAAATTCGGCTTGACGGTGAGCGAAGCGCTGCAGGCGTTGGAGCAAATGAAGGCCGCCGGGATGGAGGATTGCCTGGAGCTGCTGCACTTCCACCTGGGCAGCCAGATCACCAATATTCGCCAGATCAAGGCCGCGGTGACGGAGGGCGCGCGTATTTACGTGGAACTGAAGCGCGCCGGCGCCGGGCTGAAATACCTGGACGTCGGCGGAGGCCTCGGCATCGATTACGACGGCTCGCAAACCGACTTCGAATCCAGCGTTAATTACACGCTGCAGGAATATGCGAACGACGTGGTGTATCACATCCAGAATGTCTGTGATGAGGCGGAGGTAGCGCATCCCACCATCGTTTCTGAAAGCGGGCGCGCCATCGCCGCATATCACAGCGTGCTGGTGTTCAACGTTCTGGGCGTAAGCGGCTTCGGCGAGAATGGTTTTACGCCGGTGCCCGAAGACGCCGAGCAGCCACTGATCGACCTTCAAGAAACCTACCGTTCGCTCAGCTCCAAGAATCTGCTGGAAAGTTTTCACGACGCGCAGCAGGCGCTGGATTCCGCACTCAATCTGTTCAGTCTGGGTTACCTGCCGCTGGCGCAACGCAGCCAGGCCGAGACTTTATATTGGTCCATCTGCCGGCGCGTGCACCGCATGGCCAAAGAGCTCGACTATCTTCCCGAAGAGCTGGAAGGTTTGGACGGCATGCTGTCGGACACCTACTTCTGCAATTTTTCGCTGTTCCAGAGCATGCCCGACAGTTGGGCTGTGAAGCAACTCTTCCCCATTATGCCGATTCACCGGCTGGATACGATGCCCACGCGCAGCGGCGTGATCGGCGACATTTCCTGCGATTCGGACGGCAAGATCGATCAGTTTATCGACCGTCGCGATGTAAAACGCACTCTGCCGCTGCATACCTTTAACGGCGATCCCTATTACCTGGGTGCGTTTCTGGTGGGCGCCTATCAGGAGATCCTGGGCGATCTGCACAATCTGTTCGGCGATACCAATGCAGTTCACGTGAGCCTGGGCCCGGGCGGCGACGTGATTCTGGATGCGGTGATTCAAGGCGACACCGTGCGCGAAGTTCTGGACTATGTGCAGTTCAATTCCAAGATGCTACTGGAGGAGTTCCGCCGCGATGTGGAGACGGCGCTGCGCGACGGAAAAATCGGTTACGAAGAATCCGGGCGCCTGCTGAAATTCTACGAAGAGGGCCTCAACGGCTACACGTACCTCGAACAATAGCCGGGCCGCGCAGTTTCAAGATAACTTGCGCGTGGTGCTGGTGGCGCCGCGCAACCCGCTCAATATCGGCGCTGCTGCCCGGGCCATGAGCAACTTCGGATTCAGCCACCTGCGCCTGGTGAATCCCTATCAGGTAGCGTTTCAAGAAGCGCGCTCCGCGGTACACGCCCACAAAATCCTGCGCGAGGCGCGAGAATTCCCCACCCTGTCGGAGGCGATTGCCGATTGTACCCTGGTGGTGGGAACCACCTCACTCGGCCACCGCGAATTGCAGCACACGCTGCGGCCGCTCGAATACGCCGGTAAGCTGATCCGCAAGCGGCTGGCGTCTGCGCCGGTTGCGCTCCTGTTCGGTTCTGAAAAATTCGGCCTCTCGAACGAAGACCTGACATCCTGCCATTGGCTGCTGCGGGTCGGGACGCAGGGCTCCATGAATCTCGGGCAGGCCGTCGCGGTGTGCCTTTATGAATTGGTGCGCAATCCTGTTCCGCCCAAACCGGACCAGCGCAAGCCGGCTACCGCCCAAGAGCTGGATCGATTGACGGGGCTATTGACAAATGTTCTGGAAGAGTCGGGTTATGTACATACCGAAGGGGCGGACTCCAAGATCCGGCGGCTGGTCCGGCGTCTCAATCTGGCCGGACACGACGCGCAGATCTGGCTCGGCATGATTCGGCAGATCGAATGGAAATTGAATAGTAAGTGATATCCTGATTACTCGGCATGACAAAGGTTCAGCTTGAATACGATCTTGCTCGCCCGCTGACGGATCACGACGCCGCGGCGGTTTCCGACGTGCATAGCTGGTACGGCATCATGCGCGTGCAACTGGCGCCCTCGCTGGACCGGCTGCAAGTGGAGTACGATGCTTCTCGGCTCAGCGAGAAAGATGTTGAGGCCGTGCTGCAGCGGTTCGGCCTGCCCATTCAGCGCAAGTGGGCCATTCCCTGATGGCGTTGCCCGCCGCACTACCCGATCTGTGCAGGGCCCGCGACTATATGGCGGCTCGCTTCAACCAGCGGATTTCGCTGGCCGATGCCGCGGCCGAAGCCGGCCTTTCGCCGTTCTACTTCCATCGCTTGTTCGCGGTAACTTTCCAGGAGACGCCGCATGAGTTTGTCACGCGGCTGCGAATCGAACACGCGAAGAAACTGCTCCTGGCCGGCAACCACAGCGTCACTGAAATCTGCTTCGACGCCGGCTATGAAAGCCTGGGCTCTTTCAGCAGCCGCTTTCATTTGCTGACTGGCTTTTCGCCCGCGGCATTCCGGCGCGAATCCCGACGCGTGTTCGGAACTTCCGGCCGATCCTGGCCGCTGTACTACATGCCTGCCTGCTTTCAGCATTTGTACGCCGGCTACTGACGGCATCGCAAGATCCGAGAAGTATTCTTGCGCCGCTTCGCTTATGCTGAGGACCCAAGGAGCAACCAATGATTCAACGCCTCTCTCACACTAGCATTTATGTATTCGATCAAGACGCCGCGCGGGACATTTACGTAAACAAGCTCGGCTTCGAGGTCCGCATGGATCAGAGCATGGGTAACGGGTTTCGCTGGCTGACCGTGAGCCCCAAGGGCCAGCCCGATTTCCAACTCGTCTTAATGAAAGTTGACGGACCCAACATTCAGCCCGAGGCTGCCGCCACGTTAAAGGAACTGATGGAGAAAGGCCGCTTGGGCGGCGGCGTGCTGGAGGTGGACGATTGCCGCGCCACGTACGAAGATCTCAAGGCCAAGGGCGTCGAGTTTCTGTCGCCGCCGAAGGAGCAGTTTCATGGCGTCGAATGCGTGATGAAGGATAATTCCAACAATTGGTTCAGCATGACGCAGAGCAAGGGCAAATGACGTCCTACTAACCCGCTTTTCTCACAGGTAGGTTAGAGCAGACCAAAAAGGGGCAG
>Ga0181525_10003938_pt1 | contig 11571 bp, 14 predicted proteins | sample PEATcosm2014_Bin_48_FD_121100 | JGI IMG/M metagenome (GOLD analysis project Ga0181525, IMG submission 121100) | Peatland microbial communities from MTU Mesocosm Facility, Houghton, MI, USA - PEATcosm2014_Bin06_10_metaG | ecosystem: Environmental > Terrestrial > Soil > Wetlands > Peat | place... | reverse complement strand
CCAGTTGTGGGGCGTCCCCGTGGAAGCGCGGCAGGAGGATGCACGGCTGGCGGAACTGCGCTGGGCGCTTTTGCGGCCGTGGCAGTGGTGCGCGGGCCTGTTCGCCGCGGTTATGATCGGCGCGGCGGTAATCGGCATCTTCGGAGATGGCGTTGTCGACACCGTCCTGGACTTGTTCGACTTTCTCCGCCGAACGGGTGTCTGGCAGTGGGGCGCGGTGCTGACCGGTGCGATTTCGGGCTGGCGCTTGTGGCGCTGGATGTTCGCCTATACCGCCATCGATCTTTCGGAAACGCTTCGATCCCCCGCAGGCGAGGCCCCCACGGCGGCTCTTGCGATGGCGGCGGGGGGGTCGGGAACCTGATCGGGGCTTGGGATTCACGACAGGGGCGGGCGGTGGCGTGCTCACCGGGACGGCGGTGGTGTTGCATCCTGCTGCATCGTGCTGCGTGGATCTGATTGGACTGCGCCCTTCCTTGAGGCAGTCGCGGAGGCAGTCGCGAGATGCAACACGCGCGTTGCATGTGTTGCATCTTGCTTTTGTTGCATCCGGCCTGCCTGGCTGGGTGCGCGTCCCGAGTACAAGATAGCATGGGCGCGGTGGACGATCCGCATCATGGCCGGCTGGGCCTTTTGTTTCAGGGGGTTGGACGTGGCCGGCGGGGCCTGACCGCGATCCGCCCGCCGGCCACCGGGCCGCGGCCGCAAGGGAGCGGTTTTCCCTCCGCCAGATTCGCAACAAGCTATCCCCTACGCTTTTGGATATACTATGGCTTCAGAGGGTGGTATGAGAAAATACGGTAAATTCGCCGCGTTAATCGTGGTGGTAATCGCCGCTCTGGTCTGGCTTGCCTCGACCGGTGTCAGCGAAACCAAAACCTATTACAAGACCATTGCCGAGGTCGGGCAAATGGGCGACCGCGCCTTCTCCGAGCGGCTGCGCGTGGCTGGCGACGTGGAAGGTGCGTCCATCCAGCATGTTCGCGGACAGGTATTGTTCACTCTGACCCAGGATAAGAGGCAACTCAAAGTCGCCTACACCGGCACCGATCCCCTCCCCGACACCTTCCGTGACGGCGCGCAAGCGCTCGCAGACGGCCACATGGGCCGCGACGGCGTTTTCCTTGCGAGCAAAATTCAGGCGAAATGCGCTTCCAAATACGAAGCCAAGCCCGGTCAGTTGCGCGGCGCGCCGGCACCTCCTGTCAATAAGTCGACTTAGAAAGGCGAACGCATGGAAAACGTAGCATCCCTGGCTGTACTTTTGGCTTTTTGCGCCGCTATCTACGCCTTACTTGCCTCTGTTGTCGGCCGCATCCAACGCAAGCCTTTTCTGATCGTTAGCGGGGAGCGCGCGGTCTACTCCGTTTGGGCGCTGCTCACCATCGGCGCCGGCATCCTGGTCTACGCTCTGGTCACGGGTGACTTCCGTTTTTCCTATGTGGTCCAGCACAGTAACCGCAGCATGCCGCTGCTTTATAAGTTCGCCGCCTGGTGGGGCGGGCAGGAAGGCTCGTTGCTGTTCTGGAGCTGGCTGCTCTCCGCTTACTCGAGCGTGGTTGTTTTCACCAACCGCCGCAAGCACCGCGACATGATGCCTTACGTGATCGGCGTGCTCATGTTCGTGCAGACCTTCTTTCTGCTCCTGAATAACTTTGTCGTGAGTCCGTTTAAGATGTTGTCGCAGGAAGGCGCCATCATCGCCTTTCAGGATGGCCAAGGCTTGAACCCCTTGTTACAGTATCCGGCGATGGCCATCCACCCGCCGATGCTGTACCTCGGGTACGTCGGCTTTACGGTGCCGTTCGCCTTCGCCATCGCGTCGCTGATCACCCGCCAGCCGGGCGAAGCCTGGATCCACACCACCCGCCGCTGGACACTGGTCACCTGGCTGTTCCAATCGACCGGCGTGATGCTCGGCATGGCTTGGGCTTATCACGTGCTCGGATGGGGCGGCTACTGGGGTTGGGATCCGGTGGAGAACGCCTCCCTGCTGCCCTGGCTCAGCGGCACCGCCTTCCTTCACTCCGTCATGATGCAGGAGAAGAAGGGCATGATGAAGGTCTGGAACATCATATTGATCTCCACCACATTCCTGCTTTGCATCTTCGGAACGTCACTCACCCGCACCGGTTTAGTCAGCTCCGTGCACGCCTTTGCGCAAAGTCCCCTCGGTAAGTATTGCTTCTCGTTTCTGGCTATCTGCATGGCCGGCATCGCTTACCTGATTCTGGACCGTCTCCAGTACCTGAAGAGCGAAGCCGAGCTGGAAAGCGTGATCTCGCGCGAATCCAGCTTCCTGTTCAACAACCTGATCCTGCTGGCAAGCTGCTTCGCGGTGCTGTGGGGCACTCTGTTCCCCGTGATTTCGGAAGCGGTCTCCGGCGAGAAAATCAGCCTCGACGCGCCCTGGTTCAACAAGCTCATGATCCCCATCGGGCTGTTCCTGCTGATCCTCACCGGTGTCGGTCCGCTGTTTGCCTGGCGCAGAACCTCGGCGGAAAGCCTGCGCCGTAACTTCCAGTGGCCGGGCATTGCCTCCGTGGTCCTGGTGGGCGCGCTGCTGGCCGCGGGCGTGCGCGGCTTCTACGCCCTGATTTCGTTTGGCTTTTGCCTATTCGTCGCGCTCACAGTGCTGATGGAGTTCTACAAAGGCGGTCGCGCCATCGCGGCGAAGAACAATATGAACCTGTTGCGCGCCACGCTGGAGCTGACCCATCGCAACACGCGCCGTTACGGCGGATACCTGGTACATATGGGCATCGTGCTCATATTCATCGGCTTTACCGGAGCGGCATTCAATAAGTCCGACGTGAAGGAAATGGCCGTTGGCGATACCTTGAAGCTGGGCCGCTACGATCTGAAGGTTGTGGATCTGAAAGAAGGCGAAAACGACGTCTACAGTTGGAATCGCGCCAGTGTGGACGTTCTGCGGGGCGGCGATGTCATCGGTACGCTCGCGCCCGAAAAGCGTTTCTATAAGGCCAGCCGCCAGGGCACTTCGGAAGTGGGCGTGCGGCCCCGCCTCAACGAGGACCTCTATCTCAATTTCGGCGGCATGTCGGACGACGGCGCGCGCGCCGTCATTCAGGCATATGTTTTCCCGCTGGTTTCCTGGATCTGGATCGGCGGGCTGGTGCTGATCGGCGGTACGCTAGTGTGCCTGGTCCCCAGCAAGATCAAGATGCAATACGCCCGTACCGAAGTGGTCGGGATCACTAGTAAATATGCTGCAGTTCGAAAATAGGCTGAGTGGTGGCCTGAGAGGCCACCGCAGGCCGAGGGCCTGCCCCACATTGCTTGTCCTGATGGTGGCGGTGTGCTCGCTCGCCTGGGCGCAGACCGCGGCGGAGAAGCCCAGCGTGGATGTCCGCCGCGTAGCCTCCCACATCGGCTGCCAGTGCGGCTGCAAAGATACCGTGGCCACCTGCGCGATGCTGGAGTGCAGCTTTTCGAAGCCCGCCAAGGAAAAGATCGCCAAGTTGCAGGCCGCCGGACAAACCGACAAAACCATCATTGACCAGTTCGTGGCCGAATTCGGGCCCGCTGTGTATCGCGGCGATCCCAGCGCTTATGGCTGGCTCATTCCGTACCTGTTGATCATTCCCGGTTTGGCATTGATCTGGTGGTTCGTGCGGCGTTACTGGAAACCCCGCCCCGTCGCCGGAACCGGACCGGCTCCGGACGATTCCGAGCTGGACAAGTATCGCGACCAGATCGAGAAGGATTTGGCGCACCTGGAGTAAATGGATACCTGGATCATAGCAGTAGCGATCGCCATCGCAATCGGCGCGATCGTTTTCATCCTGAGCGTGCGGGCCAAGGACCTGCCGGAGCCCGAGCCGGTTTCCCCCTTTCAACATTTGGATGACCGCAAAGCGGCTATCTACGAAAACCTGCGCGACCTCCAGTTCGAGTACCGCGTGGGTAAGCTCAGCGACGACGATTACCAGCAGACGAAGAGGGATCTCCAGCGCGAACTAGCGGGAGTGATGGCCGAAGTGGACCGGGTGAAGCTGCAGCTGAGCCCCAACGGCGCCGTGCCACCCCCTGCGCCGCCCGAGTCCAAGCCGGTCGATCCGCTGGCCTGCCCCCAGTGCGGAGCGAAGTTCGACAAGCCGCTGAAATTCTGTGGGGAATGCGGAAAGGCCATGCAGGTGCGGGCATGAAGAAATGGAACCACAGATGGACACAGATGCACACAGATAAAACTAAAACGCCGCTCAATCTTATCTGTGTTTATCTGTGTTTATCTGTGGTTACAGCGTTTGCCGCGGTGGATGGCGCCGTGATCAACAAGACCACTGGAAAACCGCAGTCCGGCGCCACCGTGACCCTGTACAAGCTCGGCCAAGCCGGCATGGAGTCGGTCGAAAGCGTGAAGTCCGGCGCGCAGGGAAAATTCCACATCGATCAGACTCCGCAAGGCCCGCACCTCATCCAGACCGCCTTCGACGGTGTCACTTACAATCACATGCTGCCTCCCGGCTCCGCCACCAGCGATGTGTCGTTGGATGTTTATAACTCGTCCAAACAGCCCGGGGCAGCCCGCATTTCGCGCCATTTTCTGATATTCCAGCCCACCGGCGCGCAGATGTCCGTTAACGAAGGCTTCATATTCACCAACGACGGCGCAACCACTTACAACGATCCGGATGGCGGTACGCTGAAGTTCTATCTCCCGGCCGCGGCCAAAGGCATCGCGCAAATTAAGGCCACCGCGCCGCAGGGCATGCCCATCGATCGCGCGCTCGACAAGACCAGCCAGAAAGATATCTACAAAGTCGATTTCCCCATCAAACCGGGCGAGACCAACATTCAAGTGACTTACTTAGTTCCCTATAGCTCCGGCGCTGTATTCGAAGGGAAAACGATTGGCAAGACGGATGAACCCACGCTGCTGGTGGTCCCCAACGGAGTCACTCTGAAGGGCGAGGGGGTCGAAGATAAGGGTCGCGAGCCGCGCTCGCAGGCCGCCGTGTTCAGCGTCAAATCGGCCGCTTATAAAGTCGAGATCGCCGGCTCGATGCCGGCCGCCGCGGCGGCCGATGCCGACTCCGGCGATAACGGTCCTCCGGTAGAAGAAGTCTTACCCAGGGTTTTCCGGCAAAAGATGCAGTGGGTCATCCTGGCGCTGGCTCTCGGCATTCTGTCCCTCGGCTTCATCCTGCTCTACCGCGCCCAGCCGGCCGCAGCTTCACCGATCTCCCCCGCGAAACGAAACAATTTCCGCGGTCGCCGCTGACTGTGGGGCAGGCTGCTAACTTGCAGGCCGATTGGCAATCGGCCTCTTCCGGTGGCGGCTTTATGGGTGGACGAGCACCGGGCAGGGTCCCAACTGTATCACCCGGTAGGTGGTTGAACCAAACACCGCTGGATCCAGGGCGCCATACCCATGCACCCCTGCGATCACCAAGTCCATTTGCGCTTCCTCCGCCAGTTGAATGATTTGCCTGTAGGGCTTTCCGATGCGCACGGCCGTCCGGATCTTGAGAGTCTTGCCCGCCTCGGCGGGAATCAACTTATCGAGCCGCGCGGTTGCTGCCGCTATAACATCCTCCGTCTTAGCCGGACTGGGTACCTCTTCCTCCACGTGCAGCAAGGTGAGCTCGGCGCCGTACTCCGCCGCGGCGGAAAACGCATAGCTCAAGCCGCGGCCGGAATTCTCGGAGAAATCCGCACAGAAGAGAATCCGGTGCAAGCGGTGGCCGTCACGCGGCTCAGGTGGCGGCTGACACACCGCCATCACCGGACAGGGAGCCCTGCGCATCACGCGGTCGGTCACGGACCCCAGCATCAGGCGGTCGTACCCTCGGCGGCCGTGCGTTCCCATGACGATCAAGTCGGCTTTCCGCGCCTCCGCAAACGACAGAATCGAGTCCGGCGCCATGCCCTCGGAAACCACCAGTTCCGGCTGAATTCCATCGTGGCCGTGGTCCTTGACGAATTCCTGCAACTGCTCTTTGGCGCGCGCGCGAACCGTCTCGCAGAATTCCGTATAGAGTCCCGCGGATGTGGCAAAGGCGGCGGAAGGATATCGCCATATCTCTACGACGTGCTGCGCCACCACCGTGGATCGGTAGTGCCCGGCCAGCGATAGGGCGTGGCGATATGCCCTGGCTGAGAACTCGGAGAAATCGATGGGACAAAGGATCAGTTTGATTTCCAACATGAAAGGCTCAAAACTTAAACATAGTATAAGACTATTATATCTGATGTACCACCAGGAGTGACAGCGAGGACTTCGAAGCGTTTGCGGAATTGGCGGTTCTCGCATCATCGGCGGCTTTCAAAGGCCAGCCGCGAGCAGGTCCGCATCTGCGGCAACGACCAGTGCGAAACCGAAACCCGCCGACGCATGGGCTGGATCGGCAATGTCGTCTCCGTCTACGACGATTTGTCCGCCTCGAAAACCTGAGCCCCTTCGCGCCTCTACAATCTGCCCGTTCCCCAAGAAGCCGCCATGGAGTGGCTGGAGCGCACCGGCCTGGAACGCGTCAAGGATGGCTTGGTGCGGGCGTTTCTCCATCAGCCTTCCGCGCGGGCTCTTGGCATCCTGTCCCGCGGCTTCATCCTGCTCTACCGAGCCCAGCCGGCCGCTCGCCGTTCCGAGCCGCAACCGTGTTCTGAGCCGCGACCGTCAGGGAGCGGTGAAAGGAAGCAAATGACCGCTGGCGCCACTGAGGGTGGCACGCGGGCAATCTCACAATCGCCGCCGCGTGACCTGTGGCATTACAGTGGGCAGTATGGGTCTGGACATTTCCCCTATTTTGAAACCCGCTTGGCTGTCAAGACCCACGAGCTTGGTCTTTCAATAGACGCATTCCTTGAGCGGCTGATGAATGAGAGCGGCGAATCGGCAGCTCGCACTCCCCACCCAGTATCCCTGAGCTGCCTGCCTGGCATCAGCAGCGTCGATAGCGCAACATTTACGATGATGTCGGTTGAACCGGGAGTCGTCGATGCGAACATTTGATCTACGCCTTCGGCCTCGATTCGCCCCGTCAAGCCGCATTACGTGCGCGGCTGAATGCGGCCCGTGATCCGGCTAAAACCCTGTTTGTGACATCGCAGATCCTGGCCGAGTTCTATTCGATAATCACAAAAAGTCACAAACCAGCGGCGGGTGGCCGTTGCGCGTGCTTCTGTTGAGGCGATTCGGGCACTCTCGGACTTACTTGCCTACCCTCGTATCCACGTCCTGCCGTCCCCCGCCCGCGCCGTGCTTGGATGGATGGATCTGTTGAGCGCCGTCCGGTCACAGGCCGTGCCGCTTTTGACTTACTGCGTCGGGTCAAGGTGTATTCTCTTGCGCGGTATGCTTGGTTCGGCTGCTTCAACGGCAGTTCCGGGCAGCCACTCAGGTTGCGGAAATTTGACCGCTCGCTCTAAATCCAGTAAGCTGGAATGGAAACCCCTGTTGGGATGTGTTACTATCCATGACCGTCACCGTAAAAAACAAAACGCCGCTGGTGGTGCCACCTGCCGTCCGTAGGCAGGCGGGTCTTAAAAGCGGCGACAGGCTTGAATTCAAAGTGTCGGGTCAGGTGATCACGATTCTTCCGAAGCCGACGACGACCGACGAATACACGCCAGCGGAACGCCGTGCCATTGATCGTGGCATCGCCGAGAGCGAGAGGCAGTACGCTGCGGGCAAATCGTACGGGCCGTTCAAGACGGCTGCCGAGGCGATAGCGTCACTCGATGCCAACCTGCGCCGGAGGCGGGTAGCCAAAAAGAAGCTCGCCTCGGCGAGTCGATGAAGATCGACTTTACCGACCGGGTGCTCGATGCCCTGGAAGATGCTCCTGCCTCGGTTCAAAAAGCCTTTCGGAAACAGCTTCGATTTCTTGCCGTCAATCTCCAGCACCCGTCGCTTCGCGCAAAAAAGTACGATATAGCTCATGATCTGTGGCAGGCGCGCGTAAACGATGACTGGCGTTTCTACTTCAAGATCGTCGGCGACACCTACAGGTTGGAGGAGATAAAGAAGCACCCGAAATAACGCCAATGGCCGTTTGTGTTGTGATGGACTAGCGCATTTGCACTTTCAAAACCGGAGACTTTGAAGCGTTTCCGGAGTTGCCCGTTCTCGCTCCGTCCTGCTAAATGCTCAACGCGGACGAGAGACATCCCGCTCACTTTCAGATACACTGTTGTTTCAGAGGGAAGGGTATCAAAATCGCACCACGGAACCTGCCGGCCGAAGGGAAACGACTCCAATTCTCCAATCCGCCCAGCGAAAAGAAGCCATGAGCGCAGTCGCCGCGGAGGGCGTCTGGAAGTATTATGGCGACTACCCCGCGTTGCGTGACGTGATCCTGCACGCCGAACCGGGCGCCTGCCTGGCCTTGATCGGCCGCAATGGCGCGGGAAAAACCACCCTGCTGCGCATCATCGGCGGCTTTTCAAAGGCCGGCCGCGGCCAGGTCCGCATCTTCGGCCACGACCCGCGCGAAACCGAAACGCGCCGCCGCATGGGCTGGATCGGCCACGGCATTTCGGTCTACGACGAGTTGTCCGCGCTCGAAAACCTGAGCCTGTTCGGGCGCCTCTACAATCTGCCCGATCCCCAAAAGGCCGCTATGGAATGGCTGGAGCGCACCGGCCTGGAACGCGTTAAGGACGGCCTGGTGCGCGAGTTCTCCCGCGGCATGCGGCAGCGCCTGGCGGTGGCTCGCGCGTTTCTCCATCGGCCTTCCGTGCTGCTGCTCGACGAGCCCTTCACCGCGCTCGACGACCGGGCCATTGCCGTGCTGCAGCGCCTTTTGCGGGAAGCCCTGGCCGAAGGCCGTACCGTGGTCATGTCCACCCACCAGTTGCGCGAAGCGCTGGAACTAGCCACCCACGTGGCCTTGTTGAACCGCGGCAAGATCGCCTTTCACGGCGAACGCACCGCGCAGATGGTGGCCGACACGGGCTGGGTTTACGCGCATTACGACGAGGCCTGATGGATTTCTTCCGGCAAACGCTGGTGATCGCCAGGAAAGACCTGCGCGCCGAGCTGCGCACCAAGGAGGCCATCAACGCCGCGCTGGCGTTCTCCCTGGTCATACTGGTGCTGTTCAGCTTCGCCTTCGATCCCTTCGAAAAAGAGACCATCGAAATGTCCGGCGGCTTGCTGTGGATCGTGTTCGCCTTCGCCGGCACGCTGGTGCTGAATCGCAGTTTCGCGCGCGAGATTCCCAACGATTGCCTGGACGCCCTGATCGCCGCGCCCATCTCGGGATCCGCGCTGTTCCTGGGCAAAGCGCTGGCCAACTTCGTGCTCGTGATCTCCGTCGAATTAGTCTCCTTGCCGGTCTTCGGGATCTTTTATAATGTGCACTGGACCACACGGATCTGGTCTTTGCTGTTGGTATTGGCGCTGGGTACCTGGGGATTCACCGTTATTGGGACCATCTTCAGCGCGCTGACCGTGAACATCCGGTTGCGCGAATTGATGGCGCCCCTGCTGGTTTATCCCATGCTGATTCCGGTCCTGATGAGCGCCATGAAGTTGACCATGGATTTGATTGCCGGCAAGCCGTTGGGCGGCGAAAACGAGGTCTGGCTGCGCCTGATGGTGGCTTTCGACGTCATTTTTACGTCGCTGTCCCTGGTTCTGCTGGAGACGGTTTTGGTAGGTTAGGAGGTTTCATGCGCGAGAAATTGATCTATGGATTAGGCATCGTCGCGGCCGTTCTGCTGGCCCGCAACCTCTATTCGATCTTCATGCAGCTTCCCGACGAAGCTTCCCAAGGGATGATCTACCGCATCATCTTCTTCCACGTGCCGGCAGCCATCACCGCCATGCTGTGCGCGTCCGTCACCTTAATCACCAGCGTGGCGTACCTGCTCACCAAGAACCTCAGGTACGACGCCATCTCCGTGGCCGTAACCGAAGTCGGGCTGGCCTTCCTGGCCGCCAATCTGGTGACCGGGTCCATTTGGGGCCGCATCATTTGGGGCATTTGGTGGACGTGGGACGCGCGCCTCACCTCCGCGCTGGTCTGCTGGCTGCTCTATGCCGGATACCTGATGCTGCGTCGCGCCATCGAGGAACCCACGGCGCGCGCGCGCATTTCGGCGGTCTTCAACATCTTCGCTTTTGTGGACGTCCCCATCGTCATCTTCTCGATCAAATGGTGGCGCACCCAGCATCCGCAGCCGGTGTTCTGGGGCGGCGGCAAGATCGATCCCGACATGTACCTGACCGCGGTGCTCAACCTGGTGGCGCTGATTCTGCTGGCCGTGGTGCTGTCGTTGATCCGCCTCCGCCAGGAGGAAGTGCAGCGCGAAATCGATTCCCTGCGCCGCTACGCGCACGCGGTTTAACGGAGGACCCATGGACACACGCAATTTCACTTTCATGTTTTACGGCTTTTTGGCCGCCTGGCTGATACTGGTGATCTACGTGCTGTCGCTGGTTTCGCGCGAGCGCAAGATTAGCGAGCAGCTCAAAGGCCTGAAAGGCCTGCTGGATGACAGGGACGGGAAGTAGGGCGGCGACAAATCGGCGTTCATCGGCGGCCAATGCTGTTCTTCCGCGTCCGGCGTGCCCCGTCGAGCGGCCTGAAGTAGCGGTACGAGAGGGATCTACCGTCTTCCTTGAGTTTTTCCGCGGTTCTCCACTTCACTGCACCGGCCCATCCATGAAACCCACCCCGTTAATAGCATCTGCGGCGTCGTTCCGTCCACCCCATTCAGCAGCCAAAGCGTCAGCGGTCGAATCCAAAAGCTCCAGGAGTGCGTCCATCCTCCTTGCGAATCCCCGGAGATCGAAGGCGCCGCCTGCTTCAGGCTCGCCGGGAAAGCGGAACAAATACTGGCCGGGATCGACCGAATTTACCTCCGCAACGAACGCCTTGAAATCCTCCAGTTTCTCGATGCCCAGGCACCTGAATTCGGGCTCCCACTTCAACGCCGTCACGATTTGGACCACGAACTGCCCCAACCATGCGACAGAATGCGTCTTGTGGACCGACAGCGGATCGGGCTTGCTCGCCAGAAAATTGCCGCCTTCAGCGAGAACAATCGCCTTCAGATGAAGCTCCAGGGCGTGTCGGTACATGAAGACGACCGGCGCAAGACCAACGTCCGAAAACGGGTCGCCGCCACGCAGAGATCCGGCCAGGGCTTGCGCAGCTTTGTGGAAAGAGCGGGCGTGGAGGAATAGATCATCCACAGGGATGTTGCGTCGGCGTTGCGGGAGTGCTTCCAGTTCGAGCTTGCCCCCGGGGATTCGGGGCGTTGACGGCGCCTTCTTTTTCATCGCTGTGTGACTCTTTGAGTTTAATCTGAAACTGGCCGAAACGATCGACACCGCGTAAAGCGGACCCTCGGCTACCGGCGGGGTGCGCGACATAAAAGTGGACTTCAACAACGCGACTTGAGCCGACGGATCGTACTGCCCTTGGTCTTGTCCATGCTCACCTGCTTTTATATGCGTTCATCTGCGATCATCCGCGTTCATCTGCGGCCAGATAATCCTTTCCTCCGGCCCAGCGGGAACCATCAAAACCCGAATTGGCCGCAGATGAACGCAGATGAACGCAGATAACACAGCGGGAATTGGACAGTCGGCGGCCT
>Ga0181525_10003936_pt1 | contig 11572 bp, 9 predicted proteins | sample PEATcosm2014_Bin_48_FD_121100 | JGI IMG/M metagenome (GOLD analysis project Ga0181525, IMG submission 121100) | Peatland microbial communities from MTU Mesocosm Facility, Houghton, MI, USA - PEATcosm2014_Bin06_10_metaG | ecosystem: Environmental > Terrestrial > Soil > Wetlands > Peat | place... | reverse complement strand
GAACCGCTTCCTGCTTGAACTCAAGCGTGTACCTGCCCCGCTTCCCATTCCTCATCTTCGCTACCCCTTCGCATTAGAACAGCTTGCTAAGCGATACGTTTTGCGGGGGCAAGGTCAATCCATTCGTTTTGTGCAAATTCAGACCGATCAATAAGTGGCTGGTTGAATCTTTGGTCAACCGAAGTATTTATTTCGCCAAACCGGATACCCTGAACGACCCGTTTGACTGCCATATCGATTTATGGGGCGCTCTCAAACGAGCCGAATTGTCCGCCACAGGAGACCGAAAGGTTTTTTTCTCAATGATATTAAGCGAATCGAAATTCTTCGAAAACTGGAAATCTATACTCGATAGATATGGCTTGTGTGCGTTTTCAAGGGAAAATACGCATACACTGCTATGGTCACATTATGCCGATGAGCACAGGGGCGTTTGTCTTAAATATCAATTCAGACCATCCTATTTTTTAACTGAGGAATTCCTGTTTGCTGTGGCAGGCGATGTTGACTACATCGATGAACCGTTAACAGATTGGCTAAAGAACTCTCCTACGGAAATAAACCAGTTTGTCGAAGGGCTTGTACATAAGTATTTCAAAACAAAAAGCCGCGTTTGGAAGTACGAAAAAGAATCGAGGATTATTCGGCGCCAACATGGCGTTTTCAGTTTCAATATCAATGAACCATTCTTGAATCAAGTCTGCTTTGGCTTGCGAACACCGCAAGCCGACATTGATCTCGTTACCAATTTGGCACAGAGGTATACCGGTTGTACCATCTTCAGCCAGATGGTCCGAGACGAAACGGAATTCGGGTTTACGGAGAATCTGCTATAAGCTCTGGGTGTCGGGTGGCCCGGATCTCCGTAAGTGAACAAGGCGGCGGGTGGCCCAGGTCTGGATTCTCAGACCTGGGATTCGGAAATGCTGGATGAGCTGGGAGCTGTTGGCCGGGGATTCATCCTTTGCGGATCAGCCCACACGCCATTGGAGCGGACAGAATTCTGCGAGGCGGGAGAAGTCCCGCGCGTTCGACGTGATGACTTCAACGCCCGATCTTGCAGCACTGGCTGCGATCAGCGCATCGTTGGTCAGACGCCCCTGCCCAATGCGCTCAAAGCCATATTTTGCGCCGAGCTTTGCCAGAATCCGTCCGGTCTGGGTCCAGTCGCTCAAATTCGGTACCAATACTCGCCGAGCCTTCTCAAAATCCTTCTCCAGTTTCCCGATGAGTCTGCTGCTCGCCGCATCGGCCCCGGCATACAACTCTTCCAGCACCACCGAACTCACCCAGATGGGCGCCGTCCTACGCCAACACTCGAAGATCAACCCTGCGTCCCGGTCCCCGCGAAACGCGCCGATATACACCGAAGAGTCGAAGAGGATTTGCATTCGTCCTACTCAAGCACTCCGTAGACGTCCCTGACTGTGGCCTTCGAGCGAACGAACCGCTCATGCGCATGGTTCGCGACTCGGTTGCGCTCATGTTCCAAAATAGCCAGGTCGATTGCGCGCTCCACGGTCTCGGTCTCCGTGGGCGCATCCAGCAGCTTCTGGGCGCGCTTCAGCTTCGCGGCGTCAAGGCGGAAATGCTTGTGAACCACTGTGGCCCTTGCTGTTCCCATATCGCCCTCCACTCGATCATGGTACCACGGATGTGTACGAAATCTCGAATTGTGTACACGCGGCGGGCGGGCCCTATCTGACCAGCTCAAACTCTGGGTGGCCCACATCTCGATCTTGAGATGTGGGAGACGATGAACCTCAGCCTGAGAGATTTCGTTCTCCGATGCTCCGAGATCAGCGGTTCCCCAGGTCTGAAAGTCCAGACATGGGCCACCCATCGTTCGTAGCAGATTAAGCGTAGACGACGCGCGGGGAGAGGTCGCACCCTGATCCACTCTCTAACGAAGCCGACCCGCCCAATCCAACGCGATTGGCGCGAGATCACTGAAAGCATCGTTGTGCCCGCGGCCGGGGATCGAATGAAACTCCTTTGGCTCGTTGGCCAGGTCGTAAAGCTGCATGCCTTGGGAAGGCGGAATCAATTGGTCACCCGAGCCGTTGACGATCAAAACTGGCGCGTGAATGTTTCCGATCTTTTTTACACTCTCATAACGGTCTCGGACGAGAACCTTCGCCGGAAGATATGGATACTGGATCTGCGCTATCTCGGGAATCGATGTATAGGGGGCGAGCAGAATCACTCCGCCAACGTGAAACTCCTCGGCCATCTGCACGGCGACGCCGGTTCCAAGGGAGTGCCCGAAGAGGATGATCTTCTCGCTCCTCACTCCACGCGCCATCAGCGCATACAGAGTTGCCCGCCCGTCGGCATAGAGCCCGGCTTCGGTTGGCTTACCCGGCAGTCCGCTGTATCCGCGATACTCCGCGACCACAAAGCCATAGCCGTCAGCGATGTAGGGATCGGCGGTTTCGGATGCGGTCGCCAGGCAATCGCCGTTGCCGTGAAAGAAAACGAACGTGAATTGCTTGGTTGTTGCGGGCGCATACCAGGCTTTTAGATCGAGCCCGTCCGCGGTTCGTACGGGAAGTTCCTCGAAGGATTTGTTAGCGAACGCTTCACTCAAGGTGACGTAGCTATGGCTGGGGAAATAAAGAAGGCTGCGCTGACAGAAAAAGACGCCGATGAGCAGCAAAAGATAAAAGCCGGCGAGAATGCCGATCAACTTCCGGATTTTTGCGAAAGCTCCGCTCGCCGGCAGCGATTGAAGTTTCAGGTCCACGTTCAGCCTCAATGATCGAGAATATACTGCCGCTCCCCTGGTCGCGTAAGCTAAAGCCAAGGCTATGTTCGATTCGACTTCCAACGAAGAGTTTTCCGAGGTGCTGGATACCTTCGACGCCGAGGCACAGGAGCGGTCGGCGGCTGCCGATGCCTCGACGAGCGAGCCGATTATCGCCTTCAGCCATGTTGGCATCTCTTTTGACGGCCGGGCGGTGCTGGAGGACCTGAGCTTCCAAATGAATCGCGGCCAGACACTCTGCATCCTTGGCCGCAGCGGCGTGGGCAAATCGGTGGCCCTGCGCATGCTGATGGGCTTTCTCAAGCCGGATACCGGTTCGATTCGTGTCGAAGGCCAGGAGATCACCACTCTCGACGAAGAGGGGATGCGGGCGATCCGCAAGCGCGTGACCATGGTCTTCCAGAACGGCGCGCTCTTCGATTCGCTGAGCGTGCGGGAGAATGTGGCCTTTCCGCTGCGCGAGCGCGGCGGCCTGGACGAGGATCAGATTCAAGACCTGGTCAACCGGCTGATCGGCATGGTCGGTGCAGAAGATGTGGCGGATGCGTTTCCTGCCAGTCTCTCGACGGGCCGCAAGCGCGCCATCGCCATCGCTCGCGCTCTCGCCTCACAGCCCGAGGTTGTGCTCTACGACGAGCCCACCACCATGGTCGACCCGATTATCGCCCGCCGATTGGGTGACCTCATCCAGCGGCTCAAGCGCCAGCTTGGATTCACCAGCATCGTCGTCACGCATGACATGCGTTTTGCCGAGAGGCTTGCCGACCTTGTGCTCTTCCTGCATCAAGGGCGGGCCTTATTCTTTGGTCCGCTGAGGGGCTTTGTGGATAGTTCCGATCCACATATTCAGCAGTTTCTTTCCCTGGATGCCTATGCGCTGCCTTCGGAGTGAGATTGTCTGCATGCGAGAGCCGGAGGCAGTTTTGCTTGCCGTGAATTGATACGCCTTTGTCTCCGGTCATGCAGCCTGAAACTCCAACGATAAATCGTCTGCCCGGAAATGGGCACTTTTGGCATTTGCGGTTCTTGCTTTGGGTATATCGAAACCCTATCGTAGATCTCAAGGAAGCACCGCCATTGCGTGGTTCCCGTACATCATGGGTATAGGAAAATCACTACACAAGTGTGCAAACTATTGCGCAATCTCCATTCCATCAAGCCTTTTGTCCTTTTTGAAATCTCGTGCCGCGATAATCGTAACTTAAATATTATCATCTAGATCCGAGGAAAATTTAGGCTCATGAACAGAATGCATGGAATGGTGCATCACATGCAATTATCGAGCTAAAGCAAAGCTTTGTTGAGGGCAGCCGGAACAAGGGCGCCATCGCCGTTTACCGGGTTCTTAACCCGGTTGCGGTCTCATGTGGCAACCAGCCGGAGCCAATGAACGATATCAGGAGGGGGAGCCTGATGAGCGTTCTGCCGTACCCATCTGTGTTTGTTTTCTCGCTTCTGGTGTTTCTTGAGTGACGAAACAAGACCACATAACGTTCATGTTATCGATTGTCTAAGGTCCGCGAAATACCTATGGCAACATCTGATTTCTGGCAAAGGCCATTCGTCTTCGAAGCTGCATCGAGGGAATGGGATGAATCATCGGCAAAAAACAGCGTTCGCGGGCCGCGCGGAAAGGCTCATCTCTGGATGCTCCTGGATGCGATCACGATCCTTGCATCCGCTGCATTTGCCACTCTCTACAGAATGCATACCGGCCCGATTACGGGCGCGAAGGAATTGTGGAATGGGACGCTCATTCACGGCCGATCCACTGGAATCCTGCTGGGGTTCTTGTGCGGGTTTTCGGTCACTTTAGTCCTTACGAGCCGGCGCTTGAGTCTATACTCGCCCTTCCGGCTCCGCGATGCCGTCCGCGAGCAACTGCTCAGCGTGCAGGCTTGCCTCACATCAGGCTTACTGCTTACCGGCGCACTTTACCTGGTTCATGCTGAGGATATTCCCCGTAGCATCGTTCTCATCACGGTGGGGCTGGTCACCATCGCTCTCAGCCTGCGCAGGCTGGTCTATCGCATTTTGCTTTACCGCAGCTTCGAGCGCGGAGTGGGCACGCGCAACGTGCTCATCGTGGGTACCGGGCCGGAGGCCATTGCGCTGCGCTGTTACCTGGAGAGCATCCGCCATCTCGGATACAGATTCAAAGGCTACATTGAGGCTCCCGGCTCCAGTTCCATTTGCGCGGCTGCCGCTGGCGACGTAGTTGGCACGCTTGATTCGCTCTTTCAGCATGTTCGCAGGCAGTTTGTGGATGAGATCTTCTTCACCACGCCGTGTGAGCGCGCTGTTGTGCAGGATGTTCTGGGAGAGGCTCGAACACTGGGCGTAGATCTTCGCATCGTGCCCGACATGTACAACGGAGTTGGCTTTAAGAGCGAAATCGAGTACATCGGGCACTTTCCCACCATTCCGTTGCACTGCGGACCGGTTCCCGAGATCGGGCTGCTGATGAAGCGGGGGCTCGATATCGTCTTCTCCATCCTGGCGCTGCTGCTGGGTTGGCCTATGTATTTGATGATCGCGATTGCCATCAAGCTGGATTCCCCTGGCCCGGTCTTCTATTCCTCCGAGCGCGTCGGTAAGAAAGGCCGCGCCTTCCGTTGTTTCAAATTCCGCACAATGGTCAGCGATGCAGACAAGCAGCGCGGCGAACTGATGCACAGAAATGAACGCGACGGCGTGCTCTTCAAGATCACCGACGATCCACGTATCACCAAGCTTGGCCGCTTCTTGCGCAAGCACTCGCTCGATGAGCTGCCCCAGTTCTACAACGTACTGCGCGGGGATATGAGCATCGTCGGTCCGCGTCCCTTACCGGCCAATGATGTACGGGACTCCAAGCTCGCCTACCTGCGGGTTCTTGCCGTGACGCCGGGAATCACAGGGCTTTGGCAGGTCCAGGGACGCCAGGACCCATCGTCTGACAGCTACATATCGCTGAATGTGATCTACATCGAAAATTGGAGCATTTGGCTCGATCTCCAGATCATCCTTCGCACGATCGGTGTGGTCTTTGAAGGGACAGGAAGCTGAGAGCAGCTTCTAGCCTTTAGCTTTTAGAACAGGGCGCAAAAAACGAATTGACGCGGTCGAAAAGCACGCCTCAGGTGCGAAAACCCACAATTCTGTTGCTTCCTTTGCGGCGCGGCTGAGGCCTTGCCTTTTCAAAGCTCTTTGATGCAACCAGCCCTAGCTCTTTTAGCGCGGCTGGCATGAGCCAGCAGCTAGGAGCTAGAAACTGAAGGCTTCCGAGGATTAAACTGATCATGTGAAGATCGCACTGGCCCAGATCAATCCTACTGTTGGGGATTTCACCGGAAATCTTGAGAGAGTAGTGGCAGTGAGCCGTCGCGCTGCTGCTGAAGGCGCACGGCTCACGGTCTTTTCCGAACTGGTCCTGTGCGGCTATCCGCCCGCGGATTTCCTTGAAAAGCCGAGCTTCCTGGCGCGCTGCCGCAGAGCCGTCGACGAGTTGGCCGAGGCCACTCGCGATCTGCCGACGGCCGTTCTCGCAGGTGTTGCCCTGCCGGCCCAGGCCGACAGCGGCAAGCCTGCCGTCAACGCTGCTGTGCTGCTGGATGGCGGGCGGCTGCTGCTCGAACAGCACAAGCGGCTGCTGCCCTTCTACGACATCTTCGACGAGCAGCGCTACTTCGCGCCATCGAAGCCCCAGCAGGTGGTCGAGTTGGACGGCGTGCGGCTGGCGATCACCATCTGCGAAGACTCCTGGAACGACAAGAACTTCTGGCCCCGCCGCCTCTACGCTGTCGATCCTGTCGAAGATCTGATGCGCCAGCATCCGGCGCTGCACATCAACCTCTCCTCGTCACCCTTCTGGCACGGCAAGCGCGCGATTCGCCGCCGTATGCTGGCTGCCATTGCGCGCCGCGATCAAATACCGGTCCTGCTCTCGAATCAAGTGGGCGGCAACGACAGCCTGATCTTCGACGGCTCCTCACTGGCCCTCAATGCTCGTGGAGAGCTGATCGCCCAGGCCGCCTCATTCGAAGAGGACCTCGTACTTGTTGATCCATTCAATGCTCCGGCGATCCCGGCCCCTGAAGACGATGACACGGAGGCCGCTTATCAGGCGCTGGTTCTTGGCACGCGCGATTATGTGCGCAAGTGCGGCTTCAAAAAGGCCCTGGTAGGCCTCAGCGGCGGCATCGATTCAGCCCTCGTGGCCTGCATCGCCAGCGAGGCCTTGGGCGCGGAGAACGTCCTCGGCGTGGGGATGCCGAGCCCTTACTCCTCTTCTGGTTCCATCGACGACAGCCGCCAACTGGCGGCCAATCTCGGTATCCGCTTTGAAGTTATCGGCATCAGCGGCCTCTTTGCCGAGTTTACCCGCACCCTCGAGCCGCAATTTGCGGGGATGAAGCCGGACACGACGGAAGAGAATATCCAGTCGCGAATTCGCGGCTGCCTGCTGATGGCTCTTTCGAACAAATATTCGGCCCTGGTATTGACGACGGGCAACAAGTCGGAGATGGCAGTCGGTTACTGTACCCTCTATGGCGACATGGTCGGCGCACTGGCGGTGATTGGCGACCTGGTGAAAACGCGCGTCTACGCAGTCTGCCGCTGGCTCAATCGCGAGCGTGAGGTGATTCCCAGGGCCATTCTCGAGAAGCCGCCCTCGGCCGAGCTGCGACCCGACCAGAAGGATACCGACTCGCTGCCTGCTTACGAGATTTTGGATCCGATTCTCGAGGGTTACGTCGAGCGCTATGAGACCCCAGAAGAGATCGCCCGCGCACACAAATTGCCACTGGAACTCGTCCAACAGGTGGTGCGCCTGGTGGAGCGCAGCGAATACAAACGCCAGCAGGCCGCGCCGGTCCTGAAGATGACCTCAAAGTCGTTTGGCATGGGCCGCAGGTTTCCCATTGCCGTCAAAGTCGAGGTATAAGCTAGTACTTGGGAGTTTTCCCACTGTTCAGCCTTCCGAAATCCAAGGAGAAACCGCTTGATCCGTCCGTCCGCTCGCATTTTCATTGTCATGGCTCTGGTTGTCTTATCCGGGCCGGTCTTCCAGGCCGCAGCACAGCAGGATGTGCCAGCGGCGCCCGCGCAGGAGCCGTCTGCTTCGGCGCCGTCTGCGCCGGCTCCCGCGGCGCCCGTTTTTCCCAAACCCGACCCGGCGAACTTTACTGCCTCTTCGCCCAGCAAAGAAACCGTAACTGCTTTCCTACAAGCTGCCTGGGGTTACGACGACAGCCGCATGTGGCAGGTTCAGGCCATCCAGAAGACGCCCGTCGACGGCATCAGCAAAGTCCTGATTCTCGTCGGCGATAAGACGGGCAAGCAGAAGGCGGGCGTGCTCCAGTTCTTTGCGCTTCCCGACGGCAAGCACATCATTGCCGGAGACGAGATCGTCCCCTTTGGCGAGCACCCGTATGCGGATTATCGCGATATGGTGCGGCAGCGGGCCGATGGCCCCTACCGCGGCTCGGCCATGAAGGACCTGGAGATCATCGAGTTCGCCGACTTCCAGTGCCCCCACTGCAAGGATGCGCAGCCCAACATGGACAAGTTGGCAGTCGATTTTCCCAAGGCTCGCGTCGTCTTTCAAAACTATCCGTTGCCGCAGCATCCGGCGGCGGCGGGTGCGGCAGCCTATGGCGTCTGCGTGGCCAAACAGGGCGGCAGCGATGCCTTCTTCACCTTTGCATCGGCAGTCTTTGAGGGCCAGGATGGATTGGCGAGCGCCGATGGAGCCGCGCTCACTTTGAATAGCGCGGTGACCAAGGCCGGCCTGGATCCGGCGAAGATCGCAGCCTGCTCAAAGACTCCGGAGGCGACAACTCAGGTGGACGCCTCGGTGAAGCTGGCACAGGATCTGAACATCAACCAGACCCCAACGCTGTTGATCAACGGCCGCCAGATTCCGGCCAACGCTCCGTATGACACGATCAAGCAGATTGTTCAGTTCCAGGCCAAGCTGGATGGTGTTGCTGCCCAGTAAACGGAGTGGATCCGGCGAGTGGACTCGGTCTCGACGCCGCAAAGACCACACCGAGGGTGCCCCGGTCCCTGGCTCTTGGGGACCGGGGAGACTCCGGACCTAAACTAGCAAGAAGAAGCCCACGGTCTAGCAGGATCGGTCCCGGCAAACGCAGCGCGGTCTCGGTTCGATGGTGCGCCAGGATCGTCTCCAAGTCGGGATGTGCGGTCGGTTCGCCAGTGAGCGCCGCTACCGTCCCGTGGCGCTCTTCTCCACCCGCAGTATCGGCGAGTGGCCAGCAGCCTGCGTGCCCCGGACCAGGCGGGGAGTGATGACAATCAGCAGCGTCGAGTAGTCCTTCTGGTTGTTGTTGCTGGCGATGTTGCTCAGGCCGGGTATCTCGCTGATTCCCGGTGTGCCGCTGACGGCGCGGCTCTCTGACTTGTCGAGTTCGCTCACCACCGCGGCCGCCTCACCCTCCTTCAGCGTCACCACACCGGAGAAGGCGCGATTGTTGAGGATTGGATTGCCATTGATAGAGCTCCCGGAGAGGGCGTCGATCTTCATGTCCAGGGTGAGCGCTACATCGCCGTTGCGCAAGACCTTGGGGGTTGCAGTCAGGGTCAGGCCCAGGTCTTGGTACTCCACCTGCGGGATATTTGGCACGTTGCCATAGGAAGCGAGCAGGGAAGACAGACTGCCTGAGGTCCCCGCACCAGTCAATCCCGGTATCTTCGGGACGCTGGCCGCGATACTCGAAAAAGATGAGGTCTGGATGGGATAGCGCGAGCCGGTGCGCAGCGTTGCCTTTTCGCCGTCGCCCAGGCGCAACTGAATCTTGTCAAGCTCGCGCGAGTCGGAAGAGTTCAGGTTGAGGTTGGCCGTGATCTGGCCCGGCGACAGAGCGGATGCCGTCAATCCGCCCCCAAAGAGGGCAATGCCGTTGGAAAACAGCGAACTGGAGACCTGGCCGGAGGCTAAAAGGATGCCGAGAATCGCAAGCGTGTCGCCAGGGGCGGCTAGGCCCGAGGAGATGATCTGCTGCACCAGAGCCTGGTTTGCATTCAGGATGGATTGTTCTTCGCTGTAGACGTTGAAGGCAGCGACGCTTTGCGGCGGAGTGACTCCAGTATTGCGTGCGGCGGTGTGCGCAAGCTGAATCACGCGCACCTCCAGCAATACCTGGTTTCGCCCCTCGAGTAGCTCCCTCAAAGTGGCGTTGAAGGCTGCCAATGTCCTTTGCGGCGCGCGAATCGTGACTGTTCCGGAGATGTGCTCGGCCGTTGCCTGCGTCGTATCGAAGATGTTCTTGGCGATAGTGGCCACTTCGTCCAGATCTTTCTCGCTCAAGCCCGACAGATAGACCGTCTCCGTGTCTTGCCGCACATATGCGTCGCGGTTGGCTTTTTGATCGTCGGCAACCAGGGCGCGGTGAGCATCCAGCGGAACATAGAACGAGTGAGTCACCATCCCTGCCAGGCGGGCCGCCGTCTTGAAACCGACGTTGTCCACATCCAGCCGGGCCTGGGCGCCGCGCAGCGACTCGTCCAGGGTGACCTCAATCCCGTAGGCCTTGAAGACCTGCTGAATAATACTGCGCCGGTCGCTGCGCAGATGAAAGCTGTGAACCCCGGAAGCGGGCTCCAGAATCGCTCCCTCGCCGACCGTCTCAGCGGCTTGTTCATAGAGGGGAGCGGTCTGGCTCAGAAGCGCATCGTCTCCAAGCTCGTTCAAATGCAGGCGAACCTGAGGATTCTCCGGATCCAGTTCGTGAGCGCGGGCCAGGGCCGCGCGCGCCGCAGCGGCATCGCTTTGGAGCCTGGCTTTGGCAGCGCTCTGAATCAGCGCCGTTACCAGGTGACTGCGGGCTACGTTTGCCGCCAGTGCATAGTCGACATTGCCGGGGTCGAGCGAGGCTGCCTGCTCATAGCGTTGCAGCGCTTCTTCAAACTGCTCCCTCTCGAAGAGCTTGCTGCCCGCGAGAAAGAGCTTGGCTGCCTTTCTCCGATCGGAGTTGTGCACCGGCTTAGCTTGTGTTGTGTCCTTGGCGGGAGTGACGGCTGCCGCTGCGCTTGGAGCGTGCGAGGGACTCGCCGGCGCTTGAGCCTGCACGGTGCTCATTGTCATCGCCAATAGAAAAATCATGGCGAGATGGAGACCGGATGGCCTGGTCGGGCGCGGCTTCATTGCGTCGCCTCTGTGCGTGCGAGCAGATCGGCAAGCGACGATGCGCAAACCTCCGGACAGCCTTCAAGCAGCGCGTCGAAGCTATAGTTTCCTGTTGCGACGGCAATCACCGGCAGACGGTTGGCATGCGCAGCCACGATGTCGCGCGGCGTGTCGCCGACCACGCAGACGCGAGCATCCGCTCCCGCCAACTCCTCGGCCTTGCGCGCGGCGTCGGCCACGAGTTCAGCGCGGTCGGGGAAACGGTCGCTGAAGCCGCCAAAGCGGAACCATTCCCGCAGCCCGGCCTCTTCAATCTTGATCCAGCCGATCGCCTCCAGATTGCCGGTCGCCACGCCCAGCAGCGCGCCCTTTCGAGCCAGGTGGGCAAGGGCATCTTCCACACCGGGCATCAGCCTAAGATTCATTTCGCTGCGGCGTTCGTTGACCGTTTGCCGCATCGCCTCCAGAATGGCCTCGACCTGCGGCTCCAGCACCTCGGCCGGAATCCCCGCGCGGCGGCAGGCCTCGCTGAGAATCGCCGTATCCGTGCTGCCATGAATCGCCACTCCGTCCAGCGTTGCGGCAAATCCCGTCACACGCTCAATGCTCGATGCGAACGAATTCATGTGGATGCGGTCGGGATCGCGCAGCAGCGTTCCGTCGATGTCGAACAG
>Ga0181525_10003934_pt1 | contig 11574 bp, 9 predicted proteins | sample PEATcosm2014_Bin_48_FD_121100 | JGI IMG/M metagenome (GOLD analysis project Ga0181525, IMG submission 121100) | Peatland microbial communities from MTU Mesocosm Facility, Houghton, MI, USA - PEATcosm2014_Bin06_10_metaG | ecosystem: Environmental > Terrestrial > Soil > Wetlands > Peat | place... | reverse complement strand
TTGAACACGTCAAAGCCGGATGGACGCGGATCGAGCGGGACGAGATATAAATGCTGTTCGATCCACGCAAGAATTTTTTCGTCGTGCCTGGAGGTGATTTTTTCCGGCCAGTATTCGCCGCGATAATCGAGCCGGTTTAATCCGGGGAAAACGATACCGATAGCGTCCTGCGAACCGGCGAAAATCTGCGTGCCCGGTGGGTTTTCGAAAGCAAACAACATTTTGGCGAGCTTCTCACGGTCTTCTTCAGGCAGATCCATCTGCCAAAGTTCAATCGCGCGGCGACGGGAACTGGAGGCCATGCCGCTTCGTTCGTTGAATTCAATCACCGGTTCCAGCGAAATGGTCAGAACAGGGCCCGCGCCGTGTTTGGAAACGAACGGCTGATCCAGCCAGCCACCAGCGAGGTCGAGCCGGTAGGGGATCAAGCATTCCTTGCGAAGGCTGGTAGTGGAGCGCGCCGGCAGATTTGTTTGGGGCAGCCGTTTCAGGACGATGTATTTGATGCCAAGTTTGCGGCACAGCTTGGCCTTGGCCGGCGTATTACCATCTTCGTTTACGATGAAAATGTCCGGCGACACGCGTTTCAATTCGTCCAGAAAATCCAGGATGCCGGAGCCGCTGTTTATGTGGCATTTCTTGACGTGACGCAGGGCTTCAATCAGATACTTTCGTTCCGACTGTGTGTTGACGGGTGAGCGTCCCTTCAAATCCCGGATCGTCTGGTCCGATCCGAGGGCGACATAAACGTCGCCGTAACCCGCAGCCTCTTCCAAAAAGCGGACGTGCCCGCTGTGCAGCATGTCAAAACAACCGCTGACAAAAACCTTTTTGTTTTTCATGTGTGAATGCAAACGCGAAACAAACGGCTTAATCTTCCACTTTTATCAATTTATCCAGTTGTCGCAACAATGCCTGCTTGGCCAGGTTTTGGTCTTCGTAGCCCGTGATGATAATTTCCAACACCTTTTGTCCTTTGTTGCCTCTGCCAGCCCAAATTCCACGGATGAGATTATATCGAGACGATTCATCCGCCGTGTAGCTGTCCTCACCCATGCCAGCCTGCCAATGACATTGATAGACTTGCAGCGGGCCGAGGGAGCTGTCAAAAACATAATGACGCATCGGCAATTCTACGTTATGCACCTTAAGCACCAATAGTTCCGGTCCTGAGATCATGTTAAATCCGCTCGCCGTGATGCAAATATCCGGCGTGTGCCGTTTGGCCAGATAGCCCGCTACCCGTCCTGGCAGCCAGTTGTAATAAAATGCCTGCCAAAGCGTGCCATCGGGTTCGCGCCATTGTCCTTGCTGGCCCTGATCAAATCGAAGCAGTTCATGCTCATCCGCAGTCAGCGGCAAATCTTTATAGGTAGGATTATCCTTGGGATAACTCACTGTCCATCCAGGGCCGGGCTTCAAGTGTGATTCGCGTATTCGATACCAAAGGCTCACCGCACTCTCGACCGATAAAAGCCAGATTATCATTATTATGCCAAAATGATTCATCCGATGACGAATTTTATTTCCTTTATCAACATCCATCAGATGAGGTTCTTCTGTAGTCTCCGTCTTACCATTCCTAAGAGGAACACTCCAGTGGTTCAACAGCCACCCTGCTCCCCACAGCAAGGCAGTGCAAGTCAGCAGAATAGTCATGCCCGCTTCATCATGATATTCAGCAATGGCTCCAATGCCCTTTTTTTCCGCTATCCATGTGAGAAGCGAAGTGCGGCAGAGGTTTAACATCATCGCCAAGGCAAGGCTGATGGGTATCAGCAACAATCGCCGTCGCCAGCCGAACAAATAAAACTCTCCCAGAAAAAATGAAATCATCAGGCTGGATTGAATGGACCGGATGCCGCTACAGGCGTCATTGATGCCGACACTTCCCGTGCTGACTTCAATCACATTGCCATGCTGGATCGCCGGCACGTTCAGAATTCCCATCACATTTACAACCATCGCAGCATTGACACGGCTTAAATCTTGGATTATTGGATGCTCAAAGAGCGTTGGCCATGGAATCGCCACCAAAATGAAAGCCACGGGAAACGCGGCTTGCCGCAAACAGCTTTTTCCACCGGCAAGATAAATGGCGTATAGAGTCAACACGACTGTTTGAATGCCCAAAGACCATTGTATGGGCCGCCACTCCGGCGTTGCTTCTTCAACAAGCCGGGTGGGTAGGTAAAGAAAAGCGATAAAACCGCAGAGCAATATGACCAGCCAGGGATTTTCGGCTTCTGAACAAGATGGACGGCCCTCAAGATTTTGCCAGCGGCGCATTAACAATCCAAGCATAAGCAGCGGCACGACCAAGCCGTAGCTGTACTGGGGATTCGTCGACCATTCTAGCCGGAGGTTATCAATCAGGTGGAACCAAAGATAGCCCAACGGCAGAACCAGCATCGCCCACTTCAGGAGGGTGTGTCTGATGCGTGAATCTGGCGGCTGTCCAGGCAAACGCATGGACGCCATGCCGGACAAATCTTCAGGAATGGCCATAATTTATTTTGATTTCCAAATGATGTGTCATGAAATAATGCGCTGTTTATCAAGCATGGCGGGATTGCCACGGAATACTCCATTTGCAGCCAGAGTTCTAGTGGCTGCGGAACCCAAAGTCAAAACCGAATGCGATCCAATTGTCACACCCGGGCCGACCCAGCAACCAGCCCCGATCCAGACGCCGTCCTCCAGCTTTATCGGCCGGGTGATCAGATCAAATGTCCTGCGTTTGTAATCATGACTGCCGGTGCAAAGAACGGCGCGCTGTGAAATGCAGACGTTGCTGCCAATAACTACATGCTCCAGGTTCAACAGCCAGCACTCTTCACCCAGCCAAACATTGTCCCCGACCGTCAACTTCCACGGAAATGTAATTTTGACTTGCGGCTTGATGGTGACATTCCGTCCGATGCTCGCCCCCAACGCACGCAGAACCGTACATTTCAGCGTTGAAAAACCAAACGGACAAAGCCTGAATAAAAACAAACTGACAACCAGCCAAAGACCTTCTTTCAATACACCGGCGCCACGGTCAAATTGCCCCGGATTGTAGCGCGACAAATCCACCGGAACCGAGCGGCTTTCCCATTCCAGTGTGGATTGGTCGATGCCAACCTTGGCTTGTGATTCACTCATGTTCTATATCATGTCCTCAAATGCAATATTAAGCATAAAAAAATTTGACGTCACGTCTTATGTAAAATCCCGGCCGCCGGTGCTTTGGCTAAGTTTTACTTGCGTTACTTTGTCCGGTCGCCAAACATACGGACGAAATTTATGGCCAAACGCGCGCTTATCACCGGCATCACGGGTCAGGACGGTTCTTACCTGACGGAACTGCTTTTGTCCAAGGGTTACGAAGTTCACGGCATCATCCGCCGCGCCAGCACCTTTAACACTTCGCGCCTCGAACATATTTATGCCGACCCGCATCAAAAATCGAAATTAAAACTTCACTACGGCGACTTGAGCGATGCGAGCGCACTGGCGCGTTTGATCGGGAAAATTACGCCTGATGAGATTTACAATCTCGCCGCGCAAAGCCACGTGCGCGTGAGCTTCGACAGCCCGGAATACACCACGGATATTACTGCGACGGGTGCGGTGCGGTTGCTGGAGGCCATACGCGAAACAGGCATCAAGCCGAGGTTTTATCAGGCGTCGTCGAGCGAAATGTTCGGCAAGGTTCAGGACATTCCGCAGCACGAGACAACGCCTTTTTATCCTCGCAGTCCGTATGGTTGCGCCAAGGTTTATGCCCACTGGATTACGGTGAATTACCGCGAATCGTATGACCTGTTTGCCTGTAGCGGCATTTTGTTCAATCACGAATCTCCTCGTCGCGGCGAAACGTTCGTCACGCGCAAGATTACCCGTGCAGTGGCGCACATTAAGGCCGGATTGCAGGAAAAAATTTATCTTGGCAACCTCGACGCGAAACGCGACTGGGGTTACGCGAAGGAATATGTCGAAGCGATGTGGCTGATGTTGCAGCAGGTCACGCCGGATGATTATGTGATCGCCACCAACGAAACCCACAGTGTGCGGGAATTTCTGGAGGTCGCCTTCGCACATGTTGGACTTGATTGGCAAAAGCATGTCGAGATTGATCCGAACTATTTCCGCCCCGCCGAAGTTGACATCCTTATTGGCGATTATTCCAAAGCCAGGCAAAAGCTGGGCTGGGAACCCAAAACGACGTTCAAGGCGCTCGCGGAGCTGATGGTGGACGCCGACGTAAAACTGGTCCAAGACCACTTGTCCGGCAAAGGCCGGGTCGCGAGTTGAATTATCGAAGCTGCTTGGAGAGGAAATCCTCGTAGGCCATGCGGATGCCAGTTTCCAGATTGACCTTTGGCTTCCAACCCAGCGCGAACAGACGTGAACTGTCCATCAGTTTTCTCGGTGTGCCGTCCGGCTTTGATTCGTCCCAGACGATCTCACCTTTGAAACCAATGATACGTTTTACCAGTTCCGACAATTCGCGGATGGTGATTTCGCTGCCGCTGCCGACGTTGATGAACTGCTCCTCGCTGTAATGCTGCATCAGGAAAACGCACGCGCTGGCCAAATCATCTGCATATAAAAATTCCCTCAACGGCGCTCCGGTTCCCCAGCAAGTCACGGTCGCGGCGAAACTGGTTTTTGCATCATGAAATTTTCGAATCAGCGCCGGGAGGACATGTGACGACTCCAAATCATAATTGTCATTTGGCCCATACATGTTTGTGGGCATGGCGCTGATGAAGTCGCATCCGTATTGCCGGCGATACGCCTGACAAAGTTTTAATCCGGCAATCTTTGCGACGGCATACCATTGGTTCGTCGGCTCCAGTTCGCTGGTGAGCAAATATTCTTCCTTCAACGGCTGCGGCGCGAGCTTGGGATAAATGCAGGAACTGCCTAGAAACAAAAGTTTCCGAACTTCCGCCTGATATGCCGCATGGATGAGATTGTTTTGAACTTGCAGATTTTCAAAAAGAAACGCCGCCGGCTGCGTGTTGTTTGCGTGAATGCCACCTACCTTGGCTGCCGCCATAAAAACAAAGTCTGGTTTTATCTCCGCGAAAAATTTCTGAACTGCTGTGATGTCGAGCAGATCGACTTCCCGCCGTCGCCGCCCGATGAGATTTTTGAATCCCTGCCGTTGCAGCTCGCGCCAGATGGCGCTGCCCACCAGCCCGTGGTGTCCAGCCACATAAATGCGTGAATCTTCCTTCATAAACATGGGTGGCCATTAATCACGGCCCGTCGGTCAAAACCGGTTTAAATCGTTGCAATGAAAATACTAGCTGGTTCGAGGTGTAATGTTCAAGACTCGAAGATGCAATCAGGTTTTGTTCCACCGCCCAAAATCCATTCCTGAACCGCCTGCAATTGCTGCCCAACCCGCGGCCATGTGAACCGGTCCATTACCAAGCCACGCCCGCTGCGTCCCATCATAATCCGCTCGGAATCGGACATGCGCTGCAATTCGTTCAACCCCACAATCAAACCGGCCTCGGTTGTTTCCACTTTGATCGCCGCACCGGCTCGGAACCCTTCCGGAAGATTGCATTCGGGAGTCATGATGACCGGTTTGGAATGGGCCCATGCCTCCAGCACCACCATCGGCAATCCTTCGCTGAACGAAGGCAGGACAAAGGCATCACAGTAATGATAACATGCGGCCTTGTCGGCGTTAAATTGCGGTCCTAGAAAAAGCACGGAGCACGGAGGTTGGTCGTGGGAATTGGGAGTTGGGAGTTGGGAACGGGCATCTACATACGCCAATCCCAGTTCCGTCGCCAGTTGCTTGAGATCCTGCTCATGCCCGCCTTGATCCCACCCGGCGATCACCAAAATCCATTCTTGCTCCCTGTTCCCTGCTCCTTGCACTTGGCTCCACGCGCGAAGCAGATTGACCAGGCCTTTCTTTGGATGAATCCTGCCTAAAAACAACAGAACTTTCTTTTCAAATCCAAAATTTTGCTTCCATGAAGGCGCTGAAGGGACCGGTGCAGTCGGCAGATCAATGCCGTTTGGTATGATCGCGATGTCATTTTTGAGTTTTATCCCCCGGATGGAATGCGCCTCCGAAGCGCATAATGCGCGGAAACACCGCGCACCGTGCAAATGTTCGCGTTCGAACATCTGATAGGCGATCCATTTTTTCCAACGTGAATTTTTCAGCGCCCAAGGGTCAAGCATGCCGTGCGGAGAAATGAGATAAGGCCGCTTTTTCGCGCGGCTGTATTTTTCGGCGGCGATGCCGGGATAAAGCCAGAGGCCGTGCGTGTGACTGATGTCCGGCTCAAAGTCGTATAATTCTTCAAGAAATCTCGGTGCCCGGCCAATCATTTTTGGCCACGATGGCTTGAAAACCGCGACCGGCACCGGGTTCCACGTCGCAAAATCGGTGTCGGAAAATTCATCCCACAAACCAAACACCTTCACGTTCATGCCCTGCTTCTCTTGCGACTGGGCAAGACGTAATACCGCATCAAAAAGCCCGCCAGCTTTCCGCGAAACCGAGCCCGTCAGATGAGCCGACTTGATCATTTCAAAAACTGAAATCTGAAATTGCTTTATGCTTTCTATTTTCCAAACTCACAATTCACGTTTCTGGACGTCACCGTTGCAAAAGCAGTCGCAGCAGCAGCCGGTCTAGTGTTCCCAAACGCGGCTGCGGATTTTTAAGGGCTGTGATGACGGCGTCGCGCAGTCCGCTTGCAAAACGTTCCGGCCCCCAGTCGGAAATAATTCGCTGGCTTGCAGCGCCGAAATCGGAAATCGGAAATCGGAATTCAGAAACGCGTAACATCAGATTCGCCAGTTGTTCGACGTTGCAGGGGTCAAAGTTGAAACCGTTAACGCCCTCCTGCACCAGATCTGCGGCACAGCCGCAGCGGTTTGAAACAATCACCGGCAATCCCGATGCCATGGCCTCGTTCACGACAAGCCCCCACTGTTCAGTCGTGCTTGCATGGACAAAAGCGCCAGCCAGTCCGAAATATATCGGCAGTTCGTCATACTGCTTGAAGCCGGGCAGCAGGACATGGTCGCGCAGGTTGCAGGTGAAAATTTGAGACTTGAGTGTTTCGCGAAGCGGGCCGTCTCCGAGAAGAACCAGCGCCCAAATTTCCGATTTCCGATTTCCGATTTCCGATTTTTCCGCCAGTTGACGATAACGCGCGTATGCCTCAATAAGCTTCGACAGGTTTTTCTTCTCAACAAACCGGGCGCTCGCCAGAAAATATTTTTCCGGCAACCCCTGCTGGTTTCTGACTTCTGACTTGTGACTTCCGACTTCTGCGGTCTTTGCCGCAAAGTATTCGTTGTCCACGATGTCGTAGCCCGTGAAAATGCGGTCTCGGGGCAGTCCAAGTTGTGCAAGATAATCCGCGTGTGGTGTGCCGCCGACCAGTCCGGCAGAGCACATTTTTACCAATCTGCCTTTGATCCACTCCTTCCATGCAACCCGCTGTTCATCCCAGACGGTGCTTTCGGATGAAACCACCGCCGGGGTGTTCGTTTTGCTACACCACCATAGTGCGCCGAAGGCATCGGCGGATGACCAGCCGTTGACTACAACGACCTGCGGTTTGATTTCGTCCAGCGCATGCCACAGTTTGCGTTGAAGTTCCCGCCTCCACCGCCGGTTGCCGGAATCGCGGTCTGTCAGCGTGACCCTTGTGAACGCCGCCGCCCCCTCCATCCTGGCCCAGGCGTAGGTGTCTTCCATGGCGCAGGCTTCCAGTCCCCAGACGGACATCAACCGTCCGGCGGCATTGAGGCGCGCATGATGATAGGGTCCGAAGCGGTGGAACAAGACGGCCACCCGGGTTTCTTTGGACAAAACATTTCCGGCATAAGCGGACGGAAATTTGAAGTTTGAAATCACAAGGCAGGACAGACGATCGAAGTGGAAACTGGGAAAGCAGAAATGATTTTTTTGCTTCCACTTTCTATTTTCCGGACTCTTGATTCAATCCAGCTTGGGAATGAACCGATGCAATGCTTCGATAGGATTTTTTTCGATAACCCCCTTGTGACAGTGCGCATGAAGCGGCAAGGTTCCGAGCGGTGAAAAAGATTAGCCGCCCAGACGCCGCATTTTTGACAGCTTTTAATCAAGAGGCACTCTTTCAAAGTGTAATATATTTGGGTGCATTTTTTTTTATCATCATCACAAACAAGGCATCCAAACCCAGCCGCAACAACATGCATATGATCAAGGTCAGGATCAGCGATCCCAAAAGATTCAGAAGGGATGGAATGCCGCAATAGGTCAAAAGCCTGCTGATTGCCGGCAAGATGAGAGGCGTGTGCCAAAGATAGATGCTGCCGGACATTTCTCCCATGCAGAACAACGGTTTTAGCCGGCGGATTACCGGGAAGCCTCCCGCCAGCGCCAACAGAAGAGGCGGCATCAGGAGCGATACAACACAAAACTTGAAAATGACAAGGATGCTTAACACCACGCAAAGCGCCGCCAAAATCATCCAAAGCTTGTCGAAAGACTTTTCAAAAAACGGTCTGCTAGCAAGGCCAATCAAAAACATGGCAAGATACATGGGCAGATTGTTGTAATCTGACCCGTGAGACATTTCGGGATACCCTTGATTTAGATAAAATATCAATATCAGGACAAATATTGAAAAATATCCCAATTTGTAGAATCTCCGGCACAACTTTTCTAGCCCACTGACTCCGACTGAAATCATAAACAGGTAGGGTAGGAAATAGAGTTGAAAGGCAGGTGATCGGAACAGAATTGCACCAAGCGATTTTGAATCGATTTCGAGGACGACAGCATGAGGCCAGCCCATGGATTCAATCCCGAAAAAGCACAGATTGTAGAACATATTATATAAAAAAAAGGGAACCAGGAGCGACACAATACGTTTTTTTAATGTGATGGCAAAGGGGGCGGACCTGTCGTGCAGAAAGCCCGAACTAAAGAAGAAGGCCAGCACGGCCCAATCAAAAAACCTCGCCATGATCGCCTGAACCGCCATGGTTTCCTTGGCAAATCGGCCTTCAAAACTGGAATGGAGCACCAAGACTCCAAAAATTGCCACACCGCGCAATAGGTCCAGTTCCGGTATTCGCCCCCCTTTTGTCATATCAAGTTGGTTGCGGAATTTTTGTCTTCAGACAAGACCAGCCCGGTGAACGCAGCCATGCCTCTGTTTTTTAAACCCGTTTTGAGTGAACTGGCGCACTCTGTAATGAATGTTTTTTCACGAACCCGCCCGAACTCACGCGCCGGGCAAAGGGCAATGGCTGGCCGGGGGCAGGCTGCGGACGCCCGACTGGCCGGAAAGCCGCTGGAGCCGCTGCCCGCCTGCCACCTTGTTGTTGCGGCCGGTGACGTTCCAGCCACCAGACGGCCAGTGCGCCAAAAACAAACGCATAGAGGTTCATCAGCGTGATGTCCCGCCCCAGATTGAAAGTCAGGATGATTCCCAGACTATACAGGGGCAGCCGGCCCAGCGCATGGACGTTCAAGTCAAGCTGCGCCAGCCAGGCCACCCAGAAACACATCAGCAGTGCTGCTGCCATTGGCCCCAAAACACGGCCAAAGTTGATCACCCCCTGCCCGATAAAACCCGAGGAGACGGTGGCAACGACAGTCATCCCATCCGCTCCGCCGTATTGCATCCCTCGGGCGATGGCGTAGTCTATCCCGATCAGCGGCTTGCCGGGCCAGATGGCGCGCGGTATCGGATTCACCATTTCAGCGAAATATTCCGCTCCCCAATCTACATGATAAGTGCCCTTGTCCATGAAGGTGCTGATCCAGCATAATTCCTCAAACATATTCAGCCCCTCGTTATGGACCTTTTTTTGGTCGGCCAGATTCAATCCCTTTTGTGCGAAGGCTGCGGTGATGCTCGTTTCGGAGCGGTTGGCGATGACAAACTTCATCCAGGCATTGACCAGAAAAAAACACGCCAGAAGCACCAGGATTTTTTTCCACATCCCGCCGCGCAGCCGCAGAAACACCCAGCACAACACGGCGGGAATAACCAACGCCAGCATCGAGTTGCGTGTGCGGTCAAAAATAAAAAAAGGCCACGTCAGCAGGACTAAAAGCAGGGCGTAGCGGCGTATGCTGCGGTCCGTGGCCAGCGCCGCCACCACTCCGAACATGGTGGAGACCAACAACTGGAGATAAACACCCACGATTGACATAAAATCAAAGCCGGATCCGATCCGGCCATGGGACCAAGGACTGGCATTGTGGCCCAATAATGGGAATAGAAAGTAGATGATTTCCCCCTTGAGCGAGACGAGGGCAATCAGAAACAGGATGGCCCAGACCCAGACACATACCTTGAACAACGCCTTCAACGATTTTTGTATCTCCGGCTGGTCTATGCCCTGTTTGAACAGTTGCAGCACACCGCTGTGGCGTTGCAGATATCGGTGGTTGAGCCAGTGGTGTATGGGTGGCGTCATCACAAGAAAAACTGTCAGGAACCAGGCCACCTGCCACCAGGCATCTGACAGTGTGTCGGCATCGAACAGTTTGGTATAGATTTTGGCATAATCATTGTAGAACGCATCACCTACATACCAGGCCGCCGCAGTGGCCAGCACCACCAGCATGGGAAGACCGGTGCCGTCGTTCATCCGCTTGAATGACCAGACGCCGCCGCCGACGAGCAATGCGATGACTGCCCAGAAGGAGAGGGGGAGGATGGAGAGGGTTTCGGACACAAATTAGAGATCAGAGATCAGAGATCAGAGGTCAGAGGTCAGAGGTCAGAGATCAGGGATCAGGGATCAGGGATCAGAAAGGGGACGGGGTTACGGATCATGCTGCCGAGCATTTTGCCGATTTCATGGCAAAGTGAAGTGAGTTCGATATGTTGTTCGATTGTGATGTAGCCACAATCTTTGGCGAAATCCAAGGACGATTCGGTTTCACTGTTCTCGCCATCGCAGTCGGTAAGTTTGGAGATGAAATGCGCCTCGTAGCGTCGTTTGGCCCAAGCTTCGCGAAGATTCAAACAGACAGAACGGGATGAGCGTCGAATCTGGCTTGTCAGCGCATATTTTTCTTCTGCTGGAAAGTGTCTGGTCAGATTGAAAATCTGCATCGCAAGTTCATAACCCTTTTTATAAACTTTCAAATCCTTCGCCGAGTTAATTTGCATAATCTGAATTCTGCTTTTTCTTACCGACCTCTGACTTCTGACCTCTTATTTGTTATCTTCTAGCGCAACCTCCAGGTTCAGAAGATTGTCTGCCAGCCTATTAACCGTGAATTGGGCGGCTTTTATACGGGCGGCGGCTGATTGGGATGTGAGCAGATCCGGCTGCGCAAGATAACGTTGGAATGTCCGCGCCAGCGCCCCGGCATCGCGCGCAGGAACTATAAATCCATCCACGCCGTCACTAACCACCTCACCGCAGCACGGAGTGGTGATGACCGGCAACCCGTGCGCCATCGCTTCCAGTTGCACGATCCCGAATGCTTCGCTGCGCGCAACGGACGAGAGCGCGAAGACATCGGCGGCGCGGTAATAAGGTCCGAGCTCTTCGTTTTGAATCTCGCCCAGCAGATGAACG
>Ga0181525_10003932_pt1 | contig 11580 bp, 10 predicted proteins | sample PEATcosm2014_Bin_48_FD_121100 | JGI IMG/M metagenome (GOLD analysis project Ga0181525, IMG submission 121100) | Peatland microbial communities from MTU Mesocosm Facility, Houghton, MI, USA - PEATcosm2014_Bin06_10_metaG | ecosystem: Environmental > Terrestrial > Soil > Wetlands > Peat | place... | reverse complement strand
GATCGGGGAGGCACCCAGGCCGGACCACGAGTTGACCGCGCCGGCCGGAAGCGTCGGCGGCGGGACCAGGCGGGCGGCGGCCTCGTGCGGGACGGCGAGCACCACGGCGTCCGCGAGAATCTGCGCGGCGGGGTAGCCGGGCTCGGCCGGGGTCGCGTCCGCGGTATCCGCATCCACGGTGTCCGCGGGACGCGCGAGGTACACGGTGAACCGAGCGTGCGCGGTGTTGCCGGACTCGGCGGCGGGGTCGTTGACCTCGATCGCGCCGACCTTGGCGCCCAGGTGGACCTGGGCGCCTAGCTTGGCCAGCAGGGTGGCGGCGGCGTCGCCGTGCAGTTCGCCTAGCGGGAGGGCGGGGACGCCGATGTCGGCGGCATTGCTGCGGCCTAGCAGGCCGGTCTTCACCACGGTGGTGGCGAGCGCGAGGTTGGCGTCGTCGCCGGCGATGTTCAGCGCGGAGACGGTGAACAGGTCCCAGAGCGCGCGGCGGGCATGGGCGGGTTGGCCGTGGGCGGCGAGCCAGTCACCGAAACGCTGCCCGTCGAGTGCCGGGTCGGCCGGGTCCAGGCTCCGCATCGCGAGGGCCGGGCGGGATACCACGGCTCGTTCGGCCAACGAAAGGAACGGATACCTGGCAAGCGCCGGCAGCATATGCAGGGGGCCGGGGAGCGCGGTCCTGCGGAGCTTGGCCTGCCGTCCGGGGGCCAGGACGGTCACGTCGAAGCGGGGCTGCAGCGGGGCCTGCGCGGTCATGCCGAGCTTGTCGAGCAGGCCGCGGTAGGCGGAGCAGCAGCCGAGGTAGATGTGCTGGCCGGTGTCGACGACCAGGCCGTCGCGGGTGAACGAGCAGGTCGCGCCGCCGAGCCGGGGCCTGGCCTCGAGCAGGGTGACGTGCGCGCCCGACTCGGCGAGCGCGATCGCGGCGGTGATGCCGGCCAGTCCGCCGCCGATCACCACCACCCTTCGGGGGGCGGGTTGGCTCCCGAGGGCAGGCACGGCGGTCATCGGATCCTCCCGGCTAGGGCGCGGGCCGCTACCACGGCCTTCTGTTTGCCCGACAGGGACATCCGGCCGCGCAGCACGGCCGCGGGGTCGGCCGCGATCCGGTCGAGCAGGCCGCGGTAGATGCCTGCCATCGCGCCGGTGCAGGCGGCGCTGCGGCGATCCAGCATGGCGAGCAGGCGCAGGCCGGTGGCGTATAGGTCGCGGGCCCTGTCCACCTCGAACTCGACCAGCTTGGCGAACTGCAGCGGGTCGGGATCGGCTAGGTCCAGGTCGAACTTGGCCAGGTCCTCGGCGGGCAGGTAGACGCGGCCGGTGCCGTAATCCTCGAGGATGTCGCGCAGGATGTTGGTCAACTGCAGGGCGAGGCCGAGCGAGTCGGCAAGCTCCGAAGCGTGCTCGGCACTGCCGCCTCCTGGACTGGCGCGGGTGCCGAAGATGCCGAGGGACAGGCGGCCGACCGAGCCCGCCACGCAGCGGCAGTAGTACAGCAGGTCCTCGAACGTCTGGTAGCTGGTGCCCCGCACGTCGGCGACGCAGCCGTCGATGAGCTCGCCGAACGCCGCCATCGGCACCGGGAAGCTGCGGGCCACGTCGGCCAGCGCGAACAGCACCGGGTCCCCGCCGTTCGAGTCACTGCCGTCCGGGCTCAGGTGCAGGACCGAGCGGCGGGCGGCCTCCAGGTCGGCGATCTTCCGCTCCGGCGGCAGCGTGCCGTCGCCGATGTCGTCGATCCGGCGGGCGAAGGCGTAGATGACCGCGAGGCCGCGGCGCTTGGCGGGCGGCAGCAGCCTGATGCCGTAGGCGAAGTTCCTCGCCTGGGTCCAGGTGATCCGCTCGCACTCGGCGTACGCGTCGGTGAGTTCCACTAGCGCCTGCTCAGGTAGGTCTTGACCAGCTCGGCGGCTAGGCGCCGCTTGCGCGGGCGGGCGGTCGCTTTGAGCACGTCGTAGTGCTGGGCCTCGATCGCGGCGAGTGCGGCGCGGCCGCCGGCCACGTAGCCCGCGACGGCGAGCCTGGCCCAGCCGTGCAGGGTGCCGACGAGCGGCGCGCCGTCGTCCAGCAGGTGCCTGGCGCGCGCCACCTCGAAGGTCATCAGGGTGCGGACGGCTAGGTTCGCGGTGGGTTCGGCCAGGTCCGCCTCGGTTACGCCGAAGCGTTCCATTTCGTCGGCGGGCAGGTAGATCCGGCCCTTGTCGCGCAGGTCCTCGGCCACGTCCTGCCAGTGCTCCGCCAGTTGCAGGGCGGTGCAGATGCGGTCGGAGAGGGCGATGCGTTCGCCGGTCGCGGCGCCGAAGATATAGAGCACGACGCGGCCTACCGGGTTGGCGGACAGGTCGCAGTACTGCCGCAGTTCGGCGAGGGTGGCGTACCGGGTGACCTGCTGGTCCTGCCGGTTGGCCTGGATGAGGTCGAGCAGCGGCTGGGCCGGGACGCCGCACTCCCTGACGGTATCGGCCAGGGTTTCCAGGGCCGGGGATTGCGGGGGCTGGCCGTCGTAGATGCGGCGGACGTCGGCTTCCAGCTCGTCGAGGAGCTTGCTGCGGAGTTGTGTCTTGTCGTCCGCTCCTTCTGCCTCGTCGCCGAGATCGTCGGTGAGGCGGGCGAAGCAGTACAGGGCGGTCAGATGGCGGCGGTGGGCCTCGGGGAGCACGCGCAGTGCGACGGGGAAGTTCTCGCCGGAGGCGTTGGCGACCACATCCTGGGCACGCGTGATCGACGGGCGGACGTCCGCCCGTTCCGGAGCGCGACTACCGGGCACCTAGTCATTTTCGAGGTAATGCGGAATTAATAGCAAACAATGACGTGCGCGTCACATGACGGTGGTGTCGGCTTCCCGGGTCGGTTTCCCGGACCGCTGGGCGACATGCTCGCTACTGTTCGCACAGGTTAGGTGGCGGAAAAATAGTTTGCACCAGCGAACAACGTTATGCTAACTATTCTAGCTGACGTCCGCGTCAGTAATACTGGCAGCCCTGGTTTTAAATGGCCGGTCAGGTGCGCCAGATCAGGACGAGGGCGCAGTCGTCACCGCCGCCGATCTCCCGCTGCATGGTCGCGACCAGCGCCGGGGCGCCGGCCTTGAAGCCGGTTGCGAGCATGCGCTCGGCCTCGCCGACCAGCCGGTCGGTGCCGGCGTCGATGTCCCGGCCGGGGCTTTCGACCAGCCCGTCGGTGTACAACATCAGCGCGTCGCCGCGCTGCAGCACGCCGTGCTCCGACTCCGACGCGACCGAGTGCAGGTCCGCGACCACGCCGAGCACGATGCCGTGCGCCCGGGTGATGCGCCACCGGCCCGCCGCCCCGTCGTAGTGCACCGCGGGCGGGTGCCCGGCCGAGGAGATCAGGTACTCCCCCGACGCGAGGTCCAGCGACAGGTGGACGGCGGTGACGAAGCCCTCCCGGGCCGGACCGCGGTGCATGTAGGCGTTGCAGGCGGGCAGGAACTCCTCCCTGGGCACCGAGCCGAGCAGGCCGCCGAACGCGCCGGACAGCAGCAGCGCCCTGGTGCCGGCGTCGATGCCCTTGCCGGAGACGTCGACCAGCGCCACCTCGAGGATCTTGCCGTCGAAGGACGACACCACGAAGTCGCCGCCGAACTCCGAGCCGCCGGCCGCCTTGAGCACCACCGACGAGTCCCACCCCTCGCCGAGGTCGGGCAGCTTCCCCTGCGCCCTGATGCGGTCCCGCAGCTCGATCAGCATCTGGTCGCCGCGCAGGCCCAGGACGCCGAGCTTCTTCCTGGTCCTGGCCAGGACGTCGGCGAACAGCGCGGTCAGCGCGATCGTCGCGACGATGCCCGCGCCCGCCTTGCCCTTGACCACGTCGTAGACCACGGCGGCCGCGACGAAGGCGAAGAAGATGCGCAGCGCCCGCGGCCACAGCAGCAGGCCGCCGGCCAGGATCGGCAGGATCATCACGCCGGGCGAGAACCACCACACCGACACGTGCACGGCGGCCACCGAGATGGCGATCGCCGCCGCCGACAAGGTGAACGCTGCCCGCCGGTTCCTCGTGATGAACTGCCTGGTCAGCTGGGTACGTGCGGCCTGGACGAAGCGCGCCGCACGGCCTTGGCCCGCCGCCTGGCGGGGTCCGTAGGGGCCTGGCGCGCTTACCATGATGCGCGCACTGTATTCGATGAAGGCCCGGGTCGGCTAAATCAGTCGCGCCGCGGTCGCAGCGGGAGTACGAAGGCCTCATGACTGAATCTGCCAGCGCTCGTGAGCCATACCCGGTGCGGCCGATCACTCCGGACGAGTTCGACAGCTTCCACCTGGTCGACCAGCACGCCTTCGGAGGCGGGCCGATGACCGAGGACGACCGGCGGGTGTTCATGCCGCGGATGGAGTTCGACCGGAGCCTGGCGGCCTTCGACGGCGGCACCGTCATCAGCGCGGCGGGGGCCTACAGCTTCATGCTAAGCGTGCCCGGCGGGCAGGTGCTGCCCGCCGCCGGGGTGTCGCTGGTGGGCGTGCTGCCCACCTACCGGCGGCGCGGCGTGCTGACCAGCATGATGCGCCGGCAGCTTGACGACGTACGGGACCGCGGCGAGTCGCTGGCCGTGCTGTGGGCGTCCGAGGCGCCGATCTACTCCAGGTACGGCTACGGGCGGGCCAGCTGGACGCTGTCCTACACGATCAAGCGCGGCGAGGGAGCGCTGGCCGCGCCGGTCGACCCCGAGGTTCGGCTGCGGCTGGCCGAGCCATCGGATGCGCTGGCCGAGATGGCCAAGGTTTACGAGGAGGTGATGGCCTCGCGGCCGGGGATGTTCGCGCGTGGCGACGCGTGGTGGCAGCGGCTGGTGCACGACCCGGCCGCGGAACGCGGCGACGCGGGGCCGCTGCGCTGCCTGCTTGCCGAGCACCGCGGCCAGCCCCGCGGGTACGCCCTGTACTCAGGCCAGGGCAAGTGGGAGCCGACGTTCCTGCCGGACGGCGTGCTCACCGTGCGCGAGCTGATGTCTAGCCTGCCGCAGGCAGACGCGGCGCTGTGGGGTGACCTGCTGAGCAGGGACCTGATCGGCGAGTTCCGCGCCTCCCTTCGTCCGGTCGACGACCCGGTGCGCTACCAGCTCGCCGACCCTCGCCGGCTGCGTTCGCTGCTGTCGGACGCGCTGTGGGCGCGGATCACGGACGTGCCCGTGGCGCTGGCCCGGCGGGCCTATGCGGCGCCGGTGGACGTGGTGATCGAGGTACGGGATTCGCTGATCCCTGCCAACGCGGGGACCTGGCGGCTGACCGCCTCGGGAGCCGACGATACGGCGTCGTGCGTTGCCGCGGCCGGCTCGGCCTGCGATGTGCAGCTCGACGTGAGCGCGCTCGGCGCCGCCTACCTGGGCGGGACCAGGCTCGGCGCGCTGGCCGGAGCAGGTCTGGTCGGCGGGCAACCCGGCGCGATCAGGCAGCTGTCCGCCGCCATGTGCTGGGATCCCGCTCCGTGGTGCCCGGTCATCTTCTAGGCCCTTGACGTCGCGCATAATGGGGCCATGCCCGCGATGAAGGTGACGATCAGCGCCGCGATGCGGGCCAGGGACGTGTCCCGGCCCCGCCCGGAGCAGGTCGCCGAGGCCGAGGCAAGCGAGGCGAACTGGGAAGGCCATCCCTGGGCGGGCGGTTCGGAGGAGGAGGGCGATCACCCGGAGGGGGCCTCCCTGGCCGGCGCCGCGGCGGATGCGGCCGAGGGGCGGGCGGGACGGCGCTACCACGCGCGGCGGCGCCGGAGGGGCTCCGGTGGCGCAGCAGGCTCCGGTGGCGCAGGATCTGCCCGCTGAAGCGTCTGGTTCTTACTGGGTGACGGTGATGTACTGGCGGAATCCGGCGCCGGCCGCCATCTGGACCCCGCTGCTGCCGGCCGGGCCGACGTAGGCCCACACGGTGTTGGCGACCTTCAGGGTCCAGCTCTGGCTGGAGCCGCGGGCGATGGAGGCGGTCATCCAGGTGCCGGGAACCCGGGGCCGGAGACGCCCTGGACGCCGACGCCGATGGTCGTGGTGGCGGCCGAGGCCGGCAGCGCCCCGAGCACGGCGGCGGCAGCGGCGCGGTGGCGCCGTCAGGTGCAGGCCGGTTGCCGAATATCAGCGCGGGCGCGGGACGCCAGGTGGGCTTGGGTCAGGCGTGGGTGGGGCGCCGTGTCCCTCGTGTCCCCCGTGTCCCCCGTGTCCCCCGTGTCCCCCGGTTCCCCCGGTTCCGCCGTGACCGGGTGATGAGCAGGGCGATGATCACGAGGATGAGGAGCACCGCGATGGCGCCTGCCACCAGTGCGACGGGGAACGGCTCATGAGCGGCGGTGGCGGTGACTGTAGCCCCGTTGAATGAGAGGGTGACAGCTTCCGTTTTCTTGATCAGCCCGCTCGTCATCGTGAACGTGGCCTGCCATCGTCCGTCTGGCAGCTTCGCGGGGAGTACGAAGGTGTCGGCGTAGGACTGGCCGGGAGCGAGGGTGTCGGTCTGCTGGGCGCGGAACGGGCCCGCCGATACGCCGCCCGGGCCGTCGCTGAGCTGGAGGGTGCCCTGGACGTCGACGGCGGTGCCGCCGGTGTTGTGCACTGGCACGCGGGCGACGGGTACTCCGGCGGAGGTTCGGCTGGCGGCCGGCGTGCCCACGGTGAAGTCGGACGCTGCGGCACCGCCGGTGCCGATCGACAGGTAGATGCGGATGCCGACGCGGCTGACCAGCTGTACGTTCCCGGTGCCGCGGGCGGACACCTGGGCCCATATGACTCCGTACTGCTCACCGGCCGGGGCGTTGCCGGGCACCGTGATCGTGGCCGTCAGGACGGCATCGCTGCGCGCGGCCAGGGTCAGTGTGCTGTGGCTGATCGAGACCCAGGTGGTCATCTCGTTCTGGGTATGGCCGCTGGCGAACTGGAAGGTGCCACCCGAGATCGCGGCGGCGGCGGGGTAGACGCTCACCTGCGCGGTCGTGCTGCCCTGGTTGAGGACCTCGAATTTCCTGGTGACCACCGTGCCCGGGGCGGGGTTGGCGACGATGTACTCCTCGTCCCTGGTGTTGCCGGCCTGGCTGGAGGGTATCTCGAGCAGCTTGATGCCGATGCGTCCCGGCGGGGGCGAGCTGGCCGTGGCGGCCCGGCTGGCTCCCGTTCCGGCGCCGACCACGACGGCCGGCACGAGCAAGATGAGCGCGATGCCAGCGCGCAGATGCCGGAAGGTCAAGGTGCCCCCCCTGGGCGATGGCCGTGTTGCTGCAGTCACACTAAGTGATTTTAGCGATGCGTGTGGTAATGAGCAACTCCTGATATTCGTGTGTCAAACGGCGATTAGCTGTGCAAATGCGTGAACGCCCCGGGGCCAGTGGCCCCGGGGCTGACGCAATCGGACTAGGCGACGGACTCGGTGATGGTCGCGTCGTAGGTGTCGGCGACCAGGCCGCTACTCGGCAGGGCGATGGTGAGCGTCGGGTCCCAGCCGACCGTGGCGTTGCCGGTCTCGCCGCTGGCGGTGACGACCGCCTTCACCCCCGTGAGGTTGGTGACCGTGCCTGCCGACGTGAAGGTGCCGACCGCGGTGTTACCCGAGATGGTGCCCGCACTGTAGCTGACAGAAGTGGCCGGGATGACCATGGCGTGGTCCGTGCCGGTGAAGGCGGTGGAGATCGCGCTGGCGGTCCAGCCGGCCCCGGGGGTGCCCCGATCGTCAGTGACGGAGACGTTGCCGAGTGTGCCCGTCGCGGTGGCATCCCCAACCGTCGCGGCTAGGCTGGCGCTGCCCGGCTCCGTGATGCTGAGTCCTCCCCCGCCGACAGTGAACGTGACCGGGGTGTCAGAGGTGCTGGCGTGGGCGGCCAGGGGAGCGGTGAGGGCGGCCAGTCCGACTAGGCCTGCGATCATGGGGGTGGCGATGAGCTTGCGCATTGGTCCTCCGTGGGGAGCTGTAGCTGTTCCGCTACAAGTCACATTCTGCAACCAAATTGCTACGCTCAGTAGTGCCATAGGACCCGACCTGGACCGCCGGAATGCCCGGGTACAAGGTCCCGCCGTGAGCGTGCGGGGCCAGCATGCCGGACCTGGACCCGCCCGCTCGTCCGGGTCTGCGCTGAGGTGCCGACGGTCAGTCGAAGACCGGATCCCGGGTGCGGGACCGCTTCAGCTCGAAGAAGCCGTCGGTTCCCATCACCAGCCGCACGCCGTCCCACAGCTTGCCTGCCGCCTCGCCGCGCGGGATCGGGGAGATGACGGGGCCGAAGACCGAGGCGCCGTTCACCGAGATGACGGGCGTGCCCACCTCGTAGCCGACCCGGTCGATGCCCTCGGCGTGGGAGGCGCGTACCGCCTCGTCGTATTCGGTGGAGCCCATCGCGTCCGCGAGGCTGGCCGGCAGCCCGGCCTCGGCGAGCGCGGCCACGATCGTCTCGCGATCCCGCGGCGCCTTCTCGTGGTGGAAGCGTGTCCCGAGCGCGGTGTACAGCGGCCCGAGGACCTCAGGGCCGTGCGCCTGCTCGGCCGCGATCAGCACCCGGACGGGGCCCCAGGCGGACTGCATCAGCTCGCGATAGCGGTCCGACATGTCCTCCTTGTTCTCGTTGAGCACGGCCAGGCTCATCACGTGCCAGACCGTCTGCACCGGGCGGACCTGCTGGACCTCGAGCATCCAGCGTGACGTGATCCATGCCCACGGGCAGATAGGGTCGAACCAGAAGTCGACACGCGTAGGCTCCTGCTCGGTCATTCGCACTCCTGTCATGTGTTACTGATTTGGCCCGCAACGACGCGGCCCTAGCCGCGTCAACCCCACGGCACGACCATGAATTCCATCGGGCTCACAAGGCCTGCCGCGACGAAGGGATCACCAGGTGACATCGAACCTGACCCGCGACGAGGCGATGGCGCGTTCCGCGCTCATCAAGGTCGCCTCGTATCAGGTGGAACTCGACCTGACCGCGGAGGGAGGGGACGACGCCACGTTCGGCTCGGTGAGCGTGATCAGGTTCGGCTGCAGCGCCCCGGGCTCGTCCGCCTTCGTCGACCTGACCGCGCCGGCGGTCAGGTCGATCACGCTGAACGGCACGCCGGTCGATCTCGGCGCGTTCGACGGGGATCGGATCACGCTGGACGGCCTGGCTGACCAGAACGTGCTGCGGGTGGCGGCCGGATGCGCCTACTCACGAAGCGGCGAGGGACTGCACCGGTTCACCGATCCCGCGGACGGGCGGGTCTACCTTTACTCGGACCTGGAGACCTTCGACGCGCACCGGGTGTACGCATGCTTCGACCAGCCGGACATGAAGGCCAGCTACCAGCTGACGGTCACCGCCCCGGCGGACTGGGAGGTGGTCTCGAACATGGCGGTCGATTCTGTCGAGCCGGCTGGGCAGGAGGCCGGGGCACGCCGCTGGGACTTCCCGCCCACCCCGGTCGTGCCGACCTATATCACCGCTGTCGCGGCCGGTCCTTACCACGTGGTTCGCGACGAGCACGACGGCATTCCGCTCGGCGTGTTCTGCAGGCAGTCGCTGGCGCCCTACCTCGACGCGGACGAGATCCTCGACGTGACCCGCCAGGGTTTCGACTTCTTCCACGGCTCGTTCGGCATGAAATATCCGTTCGGGAAGTATGACCAGCTTTTCGTGCCGGAGTTCAAAGAGGGCGCGATGGAAAACGCGGGCTGCGTCACGTTCCTCGAGGCCTATATATTCCGGTCGCGGGTCACCGATTACGCCCGCGAGTCGCGCGGTCAGACGATCCTGCACGAGATGGCGCACATGTGGTTCGGCGACCTGGTCACGATGCGCTGGTGGGACGACCTGTGGCTGAACGAGTCGTTCGCCACCTGGGCGGGCACGCTCGCGCAGGCGGAGGCGACCAGGTGGGCGTGGGCGTGGACCACGTTCGCCCAGGTGCACAAGACGTGGGCGTACCGGCAGGACCAGCTGCCCTCCAGCCACCCGATCGCCGCCGACATCCCCGACATCGACGCGGTCGAGGTGAACTTCGACGGCATCACCTACGCCAAGGGCGCGGCCGTACTCAAGCAGCTCGTCGCCTACGTCGGCAGGGAGAATTTCCTGGCCGGGGTGCGCACGTACTTCGCGGCTTACGCCTGGGGAAACGCGACGCTGGCCGACCTGCTCGCGGTGCTCGAGGAAACCTCGGGCCGTGACCTGACCACATGGTCGCGCGATTGGCTGCAGACCGCCGGGGTCAACACGTTGCGGCCGTCCTATTCGGTCGACCCCGACGGCAGGTTCACCGAGTTCGCGGTCGAGCAGGAGGCGGCGGCCTCGCATCCGGTGCTCCGTTCGCACCGCATCGCGATCGGGTTCTACGACCGGACGGAGGCCGGCCTGGTCCGTCGGCACCGCCTCGAGACCGACGTGGCGGGCCCGCGCACGCTGGTGCCGGAGCTTGTCGGCCAGCCGCGGCCCGACCTGGTCCTGGTCAACGACGAGGACCTGACCTACGCCAAGATGAGGCTCGATGACCGCTCGCTGAACACCCTCATCGATTCGATCGCGGCGTTCACGGACCTGCTCTCCGCGGCACTGTGCTGGGCGGCGGCCTGGGACATGTGCCGGGACGGCGAGATGGCGGCGCGCGATTACCTTCGCCTGGTCCTTTCCGGCATCTCCTCGGTGGCGGACACCAGCGTGATGCAGACGCTGCTGCAGCAGGCGAGCGGGGCGGTGCGCCGGTTCGCCGACCCGCAATGGCGTCAGACGGGTCTTCGGTTGCTGGCCGACGCGCTGCGCGGCCTGCTCGGCGAGGCGGCGCCCGGGTCGGACGCCCAGCTGACCTTCGTCCGCGCGCTCACCGGCGTCGCCAGATCCGCCGAGGACCTGGCGCTGCTGGCCGGCCTGCTCGACGGCTCGGTGGTGCTCGACGGCCTCGCCGTGGACACCGACCTGCGCTGGACGCTGCTATGGCGGCTGGTGAACCAGGGGGTTCTCGGAGCGGATGAAATCGACGCCGAGCTTGAGCGGGACGCGACCGACGCCGGCGAACGGCACGCCGCGACCTGCCGGGCCGCGATGCCGTCGGCGGAAGCCAAGCGGGCGGCCTGGGACGAGCTCACCGGCGGAAAGCTGAACCTGGCGACGTTCCGGGCGACCCTGGGCGGATTCGTCGACCCGGAGCACGAGGAGTTGATGGCGCCCTACCGGGCGGAGTATTTCAGCGTCATCGGGGACGCGTGGCACGAGTGGTCATCGGCGATGGCGCAGGACTTCGTCGCGGGCGCGTACGCGGTGTGCCCGATCTCGCCGGAGACGGTCGAGGCGACGGACGCCTACATCGCCGGCCAGAAGCCGCCCGCCGCGCTGCGCCGCCTGCTCAGCGAGGGCCGGGACGACGTGCTACGGGCGCTGCGCTGCCAGGCCCGCGACCGCCAGGCGCTGTGATCTAGCCTTTTGATCTAGCCGGGCTCCGGCCGGGCAGGCTGACCGGCCTGCCCGGCCGGATGGAACCGTTACGCTCGCACGGCGCGGCGGCGCAGGCGAAGGCCGCCGGTCACGGTGAGCAGCGCCCCGGCGCCGATGACCGCCAGCCACGGCAGCGGCAAGCCGGGGCCGTGCGGCGCGGCGCCGCCGAGTCCCGTGGCCACGCCACCCGACGGCGGCTGG
>Ga0181525_10003929_pt1 | contig 11585 bp, 14 predicted proteins | sample PEATcosm2014_Bin_48_FD_121100 | JGI IMG/M metagenome (GOLD analysis project Ga0181525, IMG submission 121100) | Peatland microbial communities from MTU Mesocosm Facility, Houghton, MI, USA - PEATcosm2014_Bin06_10_metaG | ecosystem: Environmental > Terrestrial > Soil > Wetlands > Peat | place... | reverse complement strand
GCACGTTGAGCCGGCCACGATGTCCCATGCCGATGACGATGCTGGCCGCGCCCTGATGGCCGGCTTTTTCAATGACGAGGTCGAGCAAGGGCAGAAGCGTTTCGCAGCCTTCGAGTGAAAAGGTTTTTGCGCCGAGAAATTTTGTGCGGAGAAATTGCTCGAAGACCGCCGCGTCCGTGAGGCGCGTGAGGATGCGGAGCTGTTCGTCGCGGGAAACGTGCGGGCGGCTTTGAAAATTTTCCATGCGGCGCTGAAGCCATTGGCGCATTTCCAAATCGTCAATATGCAGGAACTGCGCGCCGATGGAGCGGCAGTAAGTGTCGCGCAGGCGCTGAAAAATTTCGCGGACGGTCAGCGGCGTTTCGCAATGCAACGTCGGAAGGTTCACGAGCAGGCCAAGTTCGCTTTCCGTGAAGCCGTAAAAATCCAGTTCCAGTTCCGGCGGGCACGGATGCGTGGGGCCGAGCGGATTTACGGCGGCAATAATATGGCCGCGATCACGATAATTTTGGACAAGCTGGCGGAGGCGTTCGCTTAAATTGTCCGCGCGCAGATCAGGCTCGAATCCGGCGTGTCCGGCCGGCGCGGTTTCAACCGGATTAGGCGCGGTTCCCGGCTTGAAGGACACGCCGCGTTGCGCCGTGTCGTCAGCGCCATTGGAAGAATCGGCAAAAAACTCTCGCCATTCCGCCGGCACGGAATTTGGATTCCGCCGGTAGTCGGAGTAAAACTGTTCGACATAGGCGAGGTTTTGAATGGCAGCTTGTGTGGCGGATTTTTCCACAAGTCACCTTTCAACGGCCGGCTCATTGGTTGGTCGTGGCCGGAAGATTCGTGCCGGCGTCGTTGGTGATCGCCGGAATGTTGGTCATGTCAGTGGCAGAGGGAATGTTGTTGCTGCTGATCGAGCTGGCCGGCGGCTCGCTGGCCGCCGAATTGGTGGAGCTGGATTGGTTCATCGAATTGTTTCCGCAGCCAGCCAGAAACATCACTGCCAGAATGGGGATGATTGCTTTCATATTTTTTCTTTTTTTGATTTTGTGGTGATTTGTATTTCCTGGTTTAAAAAAAGTTTAGAAACTCAAGCGCAGCCCGGCGCGGCCCAAACCGTAGTCTTGGGTTTTGTCGGCAAAAATGTAACGGGCATCAACAAAGAAGCCGAGGTGCTTGCAGAAACGAAATTCAACGCCCGCGCCCGCCTGGCCGAATTTTTGTGCCGCTTCATCAAATTGGTAGCCACCGCCGCCAAAAATGTAAGGCGCGACGCCGGTGTCGCCGATGGGAATCCGGCCGATCAGATTTCCGGACGCGCTGTCGACAAAACAGTGCGCAGTGTTTTCGCTATAAGCGTCGCCACCGATACCGATGTAACGCGTGAAAAAATAATTCAGTCCAGCGCCGGCACCGAGCCGGCCATTGTGTTCTACCCTGTCGCCGGAAATGTGGTCAATCGTCTGCTCTCCGAGTGAACCACTGCCAAATGCGTCTATCGAAAATTCCTGCGCCCGGTAAAATGGATAATACGGAGTCGCATTATCCTGACTGGTCGCAGTTGTGGAGTCATCGGCATTGGCGCAATTAACCGCGCCCATCGCTCCCAAGATTGCCATCGTCATATATCGCTGCCATTGTTTCATAAGATTTTGTTGTTTTGTTTTTCCTTGGCGATTTTCAATTTTAAAAAGCGCCAGCGAGTGTTTTAGCTTGGTGCGTGCCAGCGTCTTTTTTCTTGGATTTGAAACATTTCCGTCATGTTATGAATGTGCGCCTTGAGTTGTTTCATTGCACGGCGCATAGGGGATTTGCAATTTGCATGATGCGCTTTTGGGCTTAACGGAAATTTTATGAGCGGCTATGAGGAAAAAAATCTTCAAGACGCCTGGGCTGCTGTTGACGGGCATGACGATGTGCTCAACGGTCAAAGCTCTCCAATTTCTTCATTCAATATTTTCCCCCTGGCTTTTGCCTTTATCTTCCCATGGCCAGCGAGCCGGTCCCCCAACTGAACAAACGGGCTGGTAAGCATCCATGCCAGAACCAAAAAAACAACCACGCCAGCGGTGACAACATGTCCGATGGTTTGGACGCCGAACTGAGCAAGTTTTTGACGCATATCAAAACCCTGAAAATATTTTCACCCCGAGTCGCCGACCGGCGCGTGGATGCATTCCCGCTCGTTTCCGCCGAATAAACCGCCATCTGAAAATCATTTCCGGATCGGAAATGGGAAACTCCACCCGCACGTTTCCGTCACCGGCATTTTTGGCCGTGGTTTTTGCTTTTCTTGGGTCATGGATTTCATGGCCTCGCTTCGTAAGGCGGCGAATTCTCGTTCCGTGACGCTCGCCGTGGGTTTGCCGGCGGAAAATGTCGTGGGATTTTCAATTTGCGCGGCAATTTGGAATAATCCCGGGATGACGGAATCAGAATTTACGAAATCATCTTGGTGAATTGTTTTCATAAGTTGTTTGACGGGGAATTTTTGGGGCGCGATTGAACTGGATCTCCATTCTGGGTTTACGGCTTGCAGTGGCAGCCGTCGTCCAAAACGCATTCAATCTTTTCCCTCGCCTGCCCGGTGCGCTTCTGGATGCGTCCAATTAATTCGTCTTCCTTGCCCGCGGCGAATTGTTCTTCGTCATCCATCAGGCGTGCGATTTTTTGTTTCAGCCTGCCTTTGGCAATGTTCCAATTTCCTTTGGCCGTGAGAGCGCTCATAGTTTTAGTGTTTTGTTTGTTTCCACCGCGCGACACGACTTCGCGCGGCATTTTCCCTTGCAGTTTGCGTGCCGACTTATGAGGCGGGTTGTTTTCACTCAAAACCAAACATTTGATGTTTCCGCGAAAACTCTGGCGGAAGACAGACGGCAAAAAGTTTTGCAAACTGCAAACCGGACCGCTTTTCCGGCTTGCAAGTTGCATCATTTCAATGCTTCCCAGATTGGAACAATTGGCTTGAGCGCCGGTTTTTCAGCGGAAATTGAGGATAAATTGTTTAGGCACGATGCTAGCTAAATATAAGCCAAAAACGTCGGTTGAGAAGTTAAAGTAAATGGATTCCGTTCATGCCGACTTCTCGTTCCAACACCTTTAAAAACCGCAGTATAATAATAATGAACAAGACTCGCAATATGCTTACGCCGACTGTCTGCAAACCCCATTTCTGAAATTTATGAACATACACAATTCTTTTCTCAAAATTGTCATAGCTCATGAAGATCTTGTCACCGGAATCGAAGCCGCAGCCGTCTTGAGACGGCTGGCCGCGCAAATCGAGTCGGAATTCAGTATAAAAAGCGACGCATGGCAGATTGGCAGCAGCCTCTGGAAATTTGAAATGTTGCAAGAACCGGAACTGCGGGAGCAGGCGCTCGCCGAGGCCGTCGCGGCGGACATGATTATTATTTCTGTCGGCACCCGTTTGCCGGCCTGCGTCATGCAGTGGATTGAAAAGGCGCTGCCCATGAAAAAAGGCGGACCCGCAGCCTTGGTGGCGCTCCTGGATCGCGTGAACCCCTTTTGCGAAACTGAAGCATTTTGTCCGGAAACTTATTTCCGACGGCTGGCCGGACAATACGGTTTGGATTTTTTCTGCAACACCGATGACCAGACGCGGCACATTTCATCTGGCATTGAATCAATCGTCTCACGCTGTGAACGGAGATCAACGAATTGGAAGAAGCCTTTCCGCGAAATTGCTCCCTTCCCGGAAGAGGCGATGTTGAACTTATCGTGATAAAACCACTGCAATAAAAATTTTTCAAACCATGCTCTACACGCTCGCCCTAATTTTGATCATTGCCTGGTTGCTCGGGCTGGTCTCGGATTACACGATGGGCGGCTTCATTTACATTCTTCTGGTCGTCGCCATTGTTTTGATCTTGGTGCGGCTGATTCAGGGCAGAAAACTTTAACCCAATGACAAAAAGAAAAATTACAAACCAAACAACTATTATGAAAAAACAAAATGCAATTCTCAATGAAGGCGAACATCTCGTGGAAGACGCGCAGGCGTTGCTGGCCGCCACGGCGCACGTTGCCGAGGAAAAAGTCGTGGAAGCCCGCAAACGTCTCGCGGCGGCAATCGAAAAGGGAAAGGAAACTTGGAACAGCGTGCAGGAAAAAGCCGTGGCCGGGGCGAAAGCCGCCGATCAAGTCATCCGCGACCACCCTTATCAAGCCATCGGCGTGGCGCTGGGCGTCGGCGCGCTGATTGGATTTCTGATCAGCCGTCGCAATTAAAAAGGCTCTTATGGAAACGCCATCGGACACCGCGGCACCTTTGGCGGGCGCCACAAAACGGCTGGCGCAGCGGGCGCTCGTCATCTGCGAGAACCGATTGGAATTGCTGATGGTGGAAGTTCAGGAGGAGCGCGAGCGGCTTTTGCGCGCCATCTGGCTGGCATTGAGTGCGGTCGCCTTTGGTGTGCTGTCGGGCGTGGCGCTGACCGCCGTCATTGCCGTCGCATTCTGGCAGCAGTCGCCGATCATCGCGCTTTTGATTTTGACGGTGCTTTATGCCGCCGCCGCCGCGTTTCTTTATGCGCGGCTGTCCCGCTTGCAACGCGACTGGCAGACGCTTGCCACCACGCTGGATCAACTGCGAAAGGACCGCGAATGCCTGGAAAAAAATCTCAATTGACGCCGCTCGAAACCCGGAAGCAAATGCTTTTGGTGGAAAGCGAATTGAACCGCGCGCAGTTGCTGAACGAAATGCGCGATTTCAAAAATGAAATCCAACTTTTGAAGGACAAATTGTATGTGATTGGCTCCGTGACCTCGGCGGCGGCAAAACTGGCTGTCACGTTGTCCGCCGTGGGCCGCGCATTTTCGCTTCAGGACGGTGTGAAATCTTCCTGGGTTTCGGCGTTGGTCAATGGCGCAAAAGCCGGAGCGTCGTTGTGGCGTTTGATGCGTTCCGACCGGCACAAAACGTGAAATTTTTTGCCACTCGACACTCGACCAACCAAAACATAAAGTTATTAACTGTATTAAAAATGGTGTTGCCTTGAAGTTGAGGCAAAAAACGGGGGAACGCATGAGTCTGGAGGCTGGAAAACAGTTTTACAAACTGGTCGTGGTCGCGTGGCTGACGTTCTCGCTCGGGAGCGTGGTGCTCGCTCTTGTTTCCTGGCATCAACTTTCCGCGCGCATGAACTACGGCAGACAGATGACGCTCACGCGCGACGAGTTGCACGAGGTTTATCAATCGCTGCTGGATTTGGAAACAGGGGAGCGCGGTTACGTCATCACCGGCGATAAAACATTTCTTGAACCGTTCAACGAGGCCGAAACGAACCTGCCTGCGCAATTCGATTCCTTGGTGCTTTTGGTCCATGACGACCCTTCAATGCTGGAGAGCGTCACCAAGTTGCGCGCGGATGCCGAAGCCAGCACCAGTTGGCAGCATCAAGTCATTGACCTCCGCCAAAAAAGTTTCGACAAGGCCGTCGCGACGGTTTCCTCCGGCAAGCTTAAAATCATGATGGATGACTTGCGCTCGCAGCTTGAGCATCTGGATGAAATTTACCGGGACCGGCAATTATTCGCCCGGCAGGAAATTTCTAGCCGCGTGTATCATGCGAACCTGGCCACGCTCGTCGCGGGGGTTTTTGGAATCGGCGCGGGCCTCCTTGCCTTATGGCTGTCCTACGTTGCTGTAAAACATCAGGAACGCGAACGCGTATTGACGGAGGCGAAGTTGCAGGCGGAACACAGCAACAAGGAAAAAACCTTGTTTCTCGCCAACATGAGCCACGAGATTCGCACGCCGATGAACGCCATTCTCGGTTTCAGCGAATTGCTGCAAGGCGAGTTGCGTGAGCCGAAGCACCAGCAATATTTGCAATCCATCCGCTCCAGCGCCGACTCGTTGCTCCTGCTCATCAACGACATTCTTGACATGTCGAAAATTGAGGCCGGCGTGATGGAATTGCATCCTGAACCGACCGACCTGCGCGAGATTTGTGATTTTTTGCACGCTTTGTTTCGCCAGTCGGCGGCCAAAAAAGGACTCCAACTGGAATGTCATACCGTCGAAAATCTCCCGCACGCCCTGCTGCTGGACCGAATCCGGCTGCGGCAGGTTTTGATCAATCTTGTCGGCAACGCGATCAAGTTCACCGACACAGGCGGCGTCGAAGTGCGCGTCGCTTGGGAAAAACAGCAGGGCGGCAGCAGCAATGTTACGCTTGTCATCGAAGTCCAGGACACCGGCGTGGGCATTCCGCAGGACAAGCGGGACGCGATTTTCAAACCGTTCATCCAGGCCGGCGCGCATCGCGAAAAAGAAAAGCAAGGCACCGGCCTGGGGCTTTCCATCGTCAAGCGCCTTACGGAAACCATGGGCGGAACCGTGACCGTGGCCAGCGTGATGGGACAAGGCTCGGCCTTTCATTTGCGGTTTCCAAACGTGCCCATTTCCGCGCGCCTGCCGGCTTCGGATAAAACGCCCCCGGCCGGGGAAGTTGATTTCAATGAATTGCGTCCGGCCACGCTGCTGGTGGTGGATGACAATGAAGCCAATTGCCAGTTGATTGCCGGGATGTTGGCCGGCTCGCATCACCGGCTGTTTTTCGGCTCGAACGGCGAAGAAGCCGTGGAGAAAGCCCGGGCTTTGAAGCCCGACATACTTCTTCTGGACGTGCGGATGCCCGGAATGGGCGGCGACGAAGCGCTGGTGGAAATCCGCAAAATACCGGGACTCGAATTTTTGCCCGTCATCGCCGTAACCGCTTCTAATTTATTAAACGAGGAAAACTTATTGAAGGAACGATTCAGCGGTTATGTGCGCAAGCCATTTTCCAAGCGCGACCTGTTCGATGAACTGGCGGATTTCATGCCGCGACATGACAAAATGGTCTCTTCAAAAGAGACGAATCGTCCGGACCAAAATGGCGCCGCGACCGCCAATTTCGCTCCGGTGCCAAAGGAGCTTGTTTCCCAATTGCGCTGGCTGATCCTTGATCCGTGGCCGTCCATCCGCGACAGCGTGGCTGTCAATGAAAGCAAAGTGTTTGCGCTGGGGCTCGAAGGCCTGGGACAGCGCTGGCAGTGTGAACCGCTGGTTCAATACGCGCAAAAACTGCTCCGCGACGCGGAGAATTACGCCGTGACGGATCTGGAAAAACATCTGGGCGAATTTTCCGCGCTGGTTGAACAACTTGACCGGAGCGGACAATCATGAACTCAAACGTACAAACGGCCGAGCTGGCGGGAAAAAAATACGCCGCGCCGGTTCCCGCATTGTTTGAGGAGATGGAGGCCGCGCGAATTCTCGTCGTGGACGACCAGCCCGTGAACATCCAGATCGTCGGCGCGGTTCTCGGCAATCTGGGCTGTGAAATAATTCCCGCCGCAGACGGCGCGACCGCCTTGAAGCGCATCGCGCTGCGGATTCCTGATTTGATCCTTTTGGATTTGTTGATGCCCGGCATGAACGGCTGCGAAGTCTGCCTTCAATTGAAATTAAATCCGGAGTGGAAGGAGATTCCGGTGATTTTTCTTTCCGCCGCGGACGACAAAGACCTCATCGTCCGTGCGCTGGATTCGGGTGGCGTGGATTACATCACCAAACCGTTCAACCAGGCCGAGCTTATTTCACGGGTGCGGACGCAACTGGCGCTGAAGGCCGCGCGCGACCGGCTTAAACAACTGGCCGAGGACAAGGATGAATTGCTCGGCATTCTCGCGCACGATTTGAAAAATTATCTCGGCGGCATCAACATGAGCGCTGAATTGATGGGCGGCCAGATCCGGCGGTTCAATGACGCGCGCCTGACGCAATTGTCGGAAAACATGATTCGTTCGAGCGCGCTGGCGATGGCTTTCGTCAAGGAATTTCTCGCCAATTCCGCGGCCGATCATCATTTCACCTTGAAGCCAGCGACCGTCAATCTGACGGAGATTGCCGCGACCGCCATCCAGCAATATCGGGACGCGGCGCGGCAAAAAAAAATGGAAATCCAGACGGATTTTCCGGCGGAAGCTGTGATCGCGCTTGCGGATTTTTCCGCGCTCGACCAGATTCTGGATAACTTGATTTCCAACGCGCTGAAATTTTCGCCGCACGGCAGGCGGATTTTTGTTTCAGTTCGTGCGGCGGGCAAATGCGCCGAATGCGTCGTTCGCGACGAAGGTCCGGGTTTCACAGCTGAAGACAAAGCCGGGATGTTCCGCCGTTACCGGCGGCTTTCGGCGCGTCCGACGGGTGGCGAGCCTTCCACGGGCCTGGGTTTGAGCATTGTTCTCAAATTGATCCAAGGCATGAACGGCGAACTTTTGTGCGATAGCAATCCAGGGCAGGGCGCTGCATTTACAATCCGCCTGCCGCGTCCCAATTAAAAAATAACTTTATGGATTTTCTGGTCATTGATGACGACAAAACGTTCCGCGATGCAACCTGCTTTCTCATCGAGGAAGCCGCGCATTATGCGGAAGGCGTTGAATCCGGCGAGCTAGGATTGAACTGGCTCAAAGAGGATAAATGGGACGCCGTCCTGCTGGATGTCAATCTTGGCAAGGAAAACGGCCTGGACGTTCTGACGGAAATCCAAAAACAATTTCCGCAAACGCCCGTCGTCATGTTCACCGCGCAAGGCAGCGTCAAGACCGCCGTCGAAGCCATGCGGCGCGGCGCGGTGGATTTTCTCGAAAAGCCGTTTCAACGCGAGCAGTTCATGACCGTGCTGGCGCGGCTGCAGCGCCTGAATCAAATGAGCCGGCGCATCGAGCGGCTGGAGCAGGAGGTCACCGAAATCAAAACGCAGGGATTCGAACCGATTTTTGATTTTACCACGCCGGCCATCCAGGAAGCCATGGACGTTCTGATGCGCGCCGCAAAAACGCCCGCTTCCATTTTGATTTACGGCGAGAGCGGCACGGGCAAAAGTGTCGCCGCCCGCGCCGTCCATGAAAAAAGCCATCTGGCGGACAAACCATTTGTCACCGTCAGTTGTCCGAGCCTTTCCAAGGAACTTTTGGAAAGCGAATTGTTCGGCCACGTCAAAGGCTCGTTCACCAGCGCGATCAAGGATCATTGGGGCAAAGTCAAGGCTGCCGAGGGCGGAACGCTTTTTCTGGATGAAATCGGCGATTTGCCGATGGAAATTCAGCCGAAACTTTTGCGTCTGCTTCAGGAACGCGAATACGAACGGCTCGGCGAGAATGTCACGCGGCAGGCAAATCTGCGCGTCATTGCCGCCACGAATCGCGATTTGAAAAAGCGCGTGGCCGAAGGTTTTTTCCGCGAGGATTTATATTTCCGGCTTAACGTCATCGCCGTGGAAATGCCGCCATTGCGCTCGCGCGACAGCGACTTGATCCGTTTCGCCGAACATTACGAAAAATTTTTCGCGGAGCAGTGCGGGCGCAAGCTCGGAGGATTTTCGCCCGAAGCCGTCGCGTGCATCCGCGCTTATTCCTGGCCGGGCAATCTTCGGGAATTGCGGAACGCCATCGAGCGCGCCGTCATCCTCGCCAAACGCGAAAAACTTTTTCCCGAAGATTTTCCCGCCGAGTTGCGCGGCCAAAATCCGATCGCGACCGCCTCGGGCGAAATCCTGCCGCAAACCGGCTCGCTGGTTTCGCTGGAGAAACTGGAGGAGACCCATTTGCGGAAAGTTTTGGAGCAGACGCCCAGCCTGACGGAGGCGGCTGAAATCCTCGGCATTGACCAGGCAACACTTTACCGCAAGCGCAAGAAAATCGGCCTGACATGAAACAGGAATTTGGACAGGACGCGGCGGCCGGCAAAATCGCGCAGGACCGGCTCTGGCGGGAAAATGCGCGGATGCGCGGCGATTTGCTGACAGTCGCGAGGCGCTTCAGCCATGATTTGCGGACGCCATTGGGCGGCATCATCGCCACGAGTGAAATGCTGAAAGAAATTCTGGCGGAAAACGGCCCGTCGCGCGCGCCGCTCACGGCGCCCATTTTTGATTCGGCAGAGGAAATAAAAAAACTTATCGAGCGCATGAGTTTTATTTTGAAAGCATCGGCGGGCCCGGTTTCCAAGGAACCGGTGAAAATGGGCGAGGCAGTTTTTGGAATGTTGCAACGTTTGGAAAGCAAAGTCATAAAATGCAACGCCGTTGTTTCCGAGCCGCCGGCGTGGCCGGAAGTGGACGGTGTTTTTTCCTGGCTGGAGGTTGTCTGGTGGAATTTGCTGGCAAACGCGCTGCAATTTGGAAAAGACCGGATTGAGCTCGGCTGGCAGGAGGAAAAAGGCGGCTGGCGGTTTTGGGTTTGTGACAATGGCGCTGGAGTTCCAGTGGAAAAGCGCGGCAAGCTGTTTCAGCCATTTCATTTATTGCACGAGCCGGATGCCGCACCTGGTTTGGGCCTGTCAATCGTCCAACGGCTGATGGAATTGCAGGATGGCCGCTGCGGGTATGAGCCGCGATTGGAGGGCGGCTCGCGCTTTTATTTTACGCTGCCGTTTTAATGAAAAGTCCCAGAAAATTTCAACCGATATGAATGTGATCGCCTGCGAAACTTGCGGCCTGGTTCAGCAACTTGAAAATTTGCCGCCGCGCCATCGCGTTCAGTGTGCGCGCTGTGATTCGATTCTTCAAGGGCATCATCCGAACAGCCGCGTGCGGACCGGGGCATTGGCGCTGGCCGCGCTTTTTTTATACCTGCCCGCCAACATTTATCCCATCATGACCATGGAATACATGGGCCGTCATACGGAAAACACCGTCTGGGGCGGCGTCAGGGCTTTATGTCAGGATCATATGTGGTATGTTGCCGCCATCATTTTTGCGGCCAGCATTTTGGTTCCATTTCTGAAGTTGCTCGGACTCTTTTTTCTCGTCATCAATCGCGGACGGCGATGGCGGAAGGCTCGCACTTGGATTTACAAAATGATCTGCCTAATTGGTCCGTGGGCGATGCTCGACGTATTTTTGCTGTCGGTGCTGGTGGCATTGATCCGCTTCGGGCGATTTGCGACGGTGATTCCGGGTCCGGGAATTTACGCGTTTGCTTCGGTGGTCGTCTTGACGATTCTGGCTTCTTCGAGCTTCGACCCGCGCCTGATTTGGAAGGAAAAATGAGCGACGCGACACCGCCATCAGAACCGGATTTGCCGAAAGCGAAAATCAGAAGACAATCCAGATTTTCGTTCGTCTGGTTTGTTCCGCTGATTGCTGCAATTGTCGCAGGCTGGCTCGTGTTCATGCAAGTCCGGCAGGCTGGCCCGGTCATCAGCATTCAATTTGACGACGGAAATGAAATCATCGCCAATCAAACCATCCTGCGTTATCGCGGCGTCCGCGTCGGCACTGTCCGTTCCGTCGAACTGACCCGCGACGCCCAACACGTCGAAGTGCAGGCGCGTTTGGACAGGTCTGCCGAAAGCCTGGCCCGCGAAGGCTCCTTTTTTTGGATTGTGCATCCCGAAGTTGGAGCGGGCGGTTTGCACGGCTTGGAAACCATCGTCTCGGGACCTTACATTCAAGTCCAGCCGGGCAGCGGCGCAAAACAGACAAAATTCATCGGCGCGGAAGAGCCGCCAATTCTTAACACGCCCGGAAGCGGATTGGAAATTGTTTTGACCACCCCGCATCTCGGCGAATTGAGCG
>Ga0181525_10003927_pt1 | contig 11588 bp, 18 predicted proteins | sample PEATcosm2014_Bin_48_FD_121100 | JGI IMG/M metagenome (GOLD analysis project Ga0181525, IMG submission 121100) | Peatland microbial communities from MTU Mesocosm Facility, Houghton, MI, USA - PEATcosm2014_Bin06_10_metaG | ecosystem: Environmental > Terrestrial > Soil > Wetlands > Peat | place... | reverse complement strand
AGTTCAACGCGCTCTACGACAAGGTCGTGGCCCACCGGGCCAACCGACAGAGGCAAGGTCTCCACCTGGACTCGCCCAGGCTCGCCGCCATGGAGAGCCGGCTCACCGGCATGGTCAAGACCACGTTCCGAGGACAAACGCATCCTTCTCGACGATCACTACCACCGCGTTGGAGCCATCCTGAGAGAGCGATACCGGGCACGTCGCCGGGACAGTTTTTCAGGTGCGCACACCACCGCGCTCGCACCGTCGAGCCGGGGGCTCACCGAGGGCGGGCCTTGAGCCCCCATAGCCCCGAACCCGGTTGTGGTCAGATGGGCGTCCTATCTGGCCATGGTCTGGGAAACGGTACCTCTAACCCATGAGCGCAACCCGTTCCATCGCTGCGCCGCCGCGCGATCACGGCGATCTCCGTCACTACGAGCCCAAGCGGCGTCGGGCGCTCGACCTCGTGCGCTTCATGGAGCAGGACCGGTATCTCTTCCGCCGCAAGCAAGCGTTCATCGCCTACGTCGAGCGCAAGGTCCGACGCCGCCGCTACAACCCCGCCGAAGGACCGACCCTTTGGAGCCACTGGTTGAAGGAGGGCCTCATTCGGTACCTGCGCACGCATCCCCGCGTCGATGGTCTGCACTACACCGACGCGTTCCTTCACGAACTGGCTCAGGAGATCGCCGAACGCGAGCATGCGCGCGTCGTGCGCGGCGACTACGTCGACATGACGGTCGATGGCACGGTCGGGCCGAACGGCCGGCCGCACGTGGTGCGGTGGTAACCATGGTGCAGACCCGTTGCGATCACTGCGGAGCGTTCGTCAAGGCCGAGAGCCCGCGCTGCCGGCGCTGCGAACGGGCGACCCGGGCCCTCGGCCTTCTCACCCAGCGGGCCGAGCGTGCCCTCAACAAGGTGCGCCAGACCTCCCGCGCTGAGCACTGGCGCCTGCCTAAACTCCTCCGCGCCATTGCCGCGCAGCGTCGCCGCATGGGCGTCGGCCGTGAGCGCTGGGAAGGCTTTGTCCACCGCGTCTTCGGCTCCAGCACCAAGGATCTGGTCGATCCGCGTCAGATGCACCTCTTCGTCACGGAGGCCCCTTGCCACCCGCCAACCGCATCACCATCTCCGAAGCTCTCGCGGTCCGCCTGATGGCGCTTCTGCCCGAGGACGCCGTCACTCTTCTCGCGAACGCCCTGGCCACCGAGCAGCAGACCAGCGCCAGCGGCGACCTGGACGATCTGGCCATGTTGGCGTCGCACCTGCACATCGCCCGGCGTCTGCGCGAGCGCGCGGCGACCGATCCGGAGCGCGACCGGGGTCTCTACGAGAAGTACATCGTTCAGCGAGCCGACGGCGCGACGGGCGATGGCCGCAAGCACGAGCACTGCCGTCACTTCGTCCTGGACGTCGATCACGATCCCCTTGCCGGCCCTTGCCTCAACCTCTACGCCGACCTTTGCGAGATGTCCTACCCGCAGCTCGCTCGCGATCTGCGAAAGCTCACGGGTGCCCTGCCATGAAGAAGAGCGCTGCCGCCGACGCCCCGACTCCGACGCCGGATACGGCCGTCCGATCCATTCGCTGGATCGCACAAGACGCGAACGGGCGAGAGCTGGTCGTCTACTCGCCCACCCGGGAGAAGGCTCAGACCCTGTTCGAGGAGTGCAGGCTCCTCGCGGGCGACTTCCGCATCCGCCGTGCGGGTCACATCGACACTGAAGGACGACTCCACATCGACGACAAGCCGCTGTCCGTCGTCGATCGGCGGATCACGTCGTAACCTCGTCGTCCTCGTCCTCGTCAGCATCCTGGGGCGCGGGCTCGTCCTTGCTCCCGACGAGCAGCACGAGCCCCAGAGCCGCCGCCATCAGCGCCGGCACCTTCCAGCGGCTGGGCGACGGCGCCGCGTTGGCCTGGCGCATAGCCTCCTCCACTTCCGGTGGAGGGGGCGGTCGCTCACCGGGAGCGCGGCTCGGGACGTCGCCCGGATCGTCGGTTGAGGACTCGGCCAGGTAGAGCGGCCCGTACCCAAGCTGCCGGTCCGAGACCGGCAGCACGGTCCCGTCGACCCCACCCCAGATCGCGTGCATCTCCTTGACCATCTGCCCGGTGGCCAGCGTGCCGCGAGGCAGAAGCGTCACGTCCGTCCAACGCCGGGCCCGGAGCCACCGGACGAGATCGTCGGTGCCCGTCACACCCGTGCTGGTCAACCAGACCCCGTAACGTTGCCCGGTCTGAAGCCGCCGTGAGATGACGAAGTTCCAAGACATGGCCACGACAGACTATCACGCGAACGTCGTGCCGATCAGGGTGCCCCGAAACGGCAGCACGGCCGACGTCAGGTTGGTCACCACCAGCGCGATGTCCATGGCGGTGATCGCCGTGTCCAGGCTCAGACGCACGTCGACGGCGGGCTCCGCGAAGGTCTCGGCCGGAATCGCCACGGAGCTGCCAAGCTGGCTGCGGTTTCCGACCTTGATGTCGCGGACCGAGAAGTTCATGGCGATGTCCGCGGGGATCACGAGGCGCTCGCCCCGGAAGCCACGCAGCTGCGAGCGCGAGATGACCGAACGTGCGCCCACCCCCGGGGCCGTGTCGGTCCCCGTGAAGGTGACCGGCGGAAAAGGCAGACCGAGCGGCCCCACCGCAGATCCTGTCACGAGCAGGCTCGCCCCCGAGCCCGTCGCGGCCGTCGTCAGGACCAGATCCCCGGTGATGGGATCCGCCGACGCCGTGACCAGCGGGTTGATGGCCGCGTTGATGAGTGCGAGGAGCGCCACCTCGTTGGCCACGACACCGAAGCCCAGGGGGATGGGCGCGCCACCGTCGATCGTGAAGGCAAGCGCCGTGCTGTCGAGGCTGCCGCCGACTCCGTACAGTCCAGAGGTCGACAGGGACACGGTGCCGGTGATCTGGGCCGCCGTGGCCGGGTAGCACACGGGAGGGACCGCCGGATCGTAGAACCCCAGCGGGAACTCGCGCGGCCGCAGCCCCAGATCCTCGAAGCTTACCTGCCCCGTCCCGTAACGCGGCAGCCAGCGGCCGCGCTCGTCCCATGCGCCTCCAACCTCGGCGCGCTCACGGTGAAAGCGCGGACCCGCGTAGTGGCGGACCCAGTCGTGCGCAGACCAGCGCGAGTAGTCGAAGGCGGCCGCCACTTGGATTCCACTTAGCTTACATCCACGTGCAAAGCCCATGAAAGGCTTTTCACGTCGAGACGTGTCGAGTAGGATCGAGACATGGCGGAACGCGAGCGGCAGCCTCGGGGGCGCAAGAAGTTCGTGAAGATGCGCCCCTTTTGGATCCAGCCCGAGCTGCTCGAACGTCTGCGCGCCACACAGGATGCGATGTACGCTCGCGTCGGGGTCCGTCAGTCGCAAGCCGAGGTGCTCCGTACGGCCATCGCGCACGGGCTCGACATCCTCGACCGGAAGCTCAACCGGTAATCCATGCGCCATGCCCGTGTCCTCTTCAGCGACGTCGGCGGCGCCCCAGCCGCGCCGCTCTTCGTCGAGATCCCCACGACGCTGGACGAGATGTTCCGCGGCCTCGCGGGGCGCCCCTCGTTGAACGAGAGCGCCGGGATGCTGTTCGACATGGGCGGCGAGGCTGTCCACCGGTTCCACATGATCGGCGTCGCGTTCCCGCTCGACTTCTTGTTCGTGGCTGGAGACGGTCGCGTGTCCAGCATCCGACCGAGCCAGCCGCCAGGCCTTCCCGAGGTCTCCGGGGTCGCGCGATGGGTCATCGAGGCTCCGGGGGGCTGGGCCGCCCGAAGCCACGTGCGCGTGGGGATGCAGGCGACGCTCGCGTAACCAGCGGCTCGCGTTCTTCGACCTGGAAATCAGCCATCCAACCGGCCCCGTGGTTACGCGATATTGCGCACTACCGAGCCGAACTCCTATGGAAGCGATGGGTGCAGCCGGCCGCCGATGCGCTTGCTCCCATGGTGGGAGCGCGCTACAGTCAACGCCGGTGAGACTCTTCGAGAAGCGAACGCTTGTCCAATTCGGCCGAAAGCATCCGGACGCCAGAGAGCCGCTACGAGCGTGGGCGATGGAGATCAAACGTGCACACTACGAGAATCCGACGCAGGTACGACAGCGCCATGGGGCCTGCGACTTCGTCGGAGACAAGGTCATCTTCGACATCTGCGGAAACCGGTACAGACTCGTTGCTCGACTACGTTACGCCACGCCGAGAACACGGCCGCCGCTCAACGGAATGCTCTTCGTACTCTTCCTAGGGACCCACCAGCAGTACAACCGTCTCGACATCGCCAGTCTGTGAAGGCGCACATGGAACTCCGACCCATCCGAACAACGGCCGACTACGACAGGGCGCTGGAAGAGATCCAACGTCTCTGGCACGCGGCGCCTGGAACTGCGGACGCAGAGAAGCTGGAGATGCTTGGCGCGCTCGTGGAAGCCTACGAGCAGGATACCTACCCTATGCCGGCCCCGGACCCGATCGAAGCCATCAAGTTCCGGATGGATCAGCAGGGGCTCAGCCAGGCAGACCTCGTACCGATCTTCGGAACAAGAGCGCGAGTGTCGGAGATCCTGGGCCGTAAGCGCGCTCTGACATTGGAGATGATTCGCAGGCTGCATCACAAGCTGCACATTCCGCTGGAGTCTCTCGTTAGCCGGCCAGGCCGCCCACGTCGAAGTTCACGGCGATCCGCGGCGTATCGCTGAGCGGCCGAAAGGAACTGTTGACCATTTCTTCCGCTACACCAGCGCAAAGTCGACGGCTTGCGCCAGCGTCTCCGCGCGCACCAGTTCGATGCCATCGACCGGCTCCAGGCTCTTGAAGGACGGGACGAGCGCCCGCTTGAAGCCCATCATGGCGGCCTCCTTCAGCCGGACCTGCGCCTGGGTCGTGTCGCGAAGCTCCCCCATGAACCCCACCTCGCCAAAAATCACGAGGTCGGAGTGTACGGATTGCCCGCGTGTCGCCGACGCGATCGCGACGGCGATGGCCAAGTCGGCAGCCCGCTCGTCAACGCCCATCCCGCCCATCGTCTGCGCATAGAGGGCTGCGCTCGGCATCTGAACGTCCGCCTTGCGCCCGAGCACAGCGCCCATCATCACGACGCGCGCCTTGTCGAGCCCAGACGTATTCACGTCCATCTTGGGAAGCTCGGTCGTACCGATGAGCACCTGCAGCTCGACCAGGATCGCGCGACGGCTGTTCGTGCCACTGCACACCGAGGTGACCACCGTCCCCGGCTCGTCCGCGCGACGCTGCGCCAGGAAGTGCGCGCTCGGGCTGACGACGTCGATGAGCCCGTGCTCGCTCATCTCCAACACGCCCACGTCCTGCGTGTTGTTGAAGCGGTTCTTGGCCGACCGCAAAAGCCTCAGCGTGCGTCCCTTCTCGCCCTCGAAGTAGAGGGTCGCGTCCACCAGGTGCTCCAGCGTCTTGGGGCCGGCGGCCGATCCGTCCTTGGTGACGTGACCGACGATGATGACGGCCATCTCCTGGCCTTTGGTGCGCGCCAGAGGCCCGAGGTAGAGCGGGAGCCCTCGCACCTGCGTGATGGACCCGGGCTCGCCGGAGATGTCCATCCGACCCATCGTCTGCGTGCTGTCGACGATGAGCAGACGTGGACGGAGCCGTTTGACCTCCGCGTCGATGTGCTCCAGATGGTTGGTCGCCATGACGTGGAGACGATCGTGCTTGTGGCCGAGCCGCTCGGCCCGTGCCGAGAGTGCCGAGGTCGACTCCTCGCCCGTCGCGTAAAGAACGGGCCCCACGTCGCGAGCAACGTTGGCCCCCATCTGCAGGAGCACCGTCGACTTGCCGATGCCCGGATCGCCCGCCATGAGCACGAGACTCGGAAACACGATGCCCGCGACTCCACCCGAGAACCCGAACACCCTGTCGGCCTCGGCGATGCCCGACGAGAACCGGCGATCGACGACCGAGGCGATCTCGGTGATCGGCTTGGCGCGTGAGGCGTCCTCCTGCTCCTCTGTCTCGGCGGCGATGACCTCGGACGGATCCTTCTCCTCCAGGCAGTTCCAGCGTCCGCATTTGCTGGTGTTGGGGCACTGACCCTTGTATTCGAGGGAGGTCTGGTGGCAGTGCTTGCAGACGTACATGCGCGAGACTCTTGGATAGTCCAGACCCTGAACGGGCGCCAGGTACCGAGCGTTCAGCGCTTGGTGGACGCCATCGTGACGGCCACCGCCACACCAGCCAGGATCACCATCGCGACGGCGATCTCCCGCTTCTTCGACTGGGCCCCGCGGAGGAAGGTGCCCCCCATGTCCCGCAGGTAGTAGAGGACGTCCGGGTGACCCGCGCCTTCGAGGACGCGCGCGGCGTTCTCGAAGAGGAGCTTGTTTGCCTCGTTGCGGGGGACGAGCCCTGGGTTGTCTCGGTCGTCGATGTGGCTCGCTCGCGCGGCGGCTCGGAAGTCCGGCGGGCTCTGGTTGAGCGCCGCCATGAACGTCTTGAAGTCTCCCCCCGGGATGATGTGCCCGACGCCCATCGCCCAGGCCATCGAGTTGACGGCGAGCTGCGCATCGGCAGGCCAGTTGGGGTAGTCGCGGTAAGCGCGCGCCAGGAGCGCGTCGTTCGCCTTGAGCGTCCGGTTGACCAGCGCCCGGATGCCCTCGGCGTCGAGACGCAGCGACGTCAGCGATGCGGACGCCCTGCTCTGCACGCCCGGAAACGCCGACTTCACCGTGTTCCAGGCCTGGGTGATCTCGGCCGGCGTCGCCAGACGCCCCCCGATCTTCCAGGGCAGACCGAGCGCCTGGTCGACCGGATCGATTTTGTTGCCGATGCCCGTCGTCACGAACCCCTTGCTGTCCGTGTACATGAACGGGGTGTACCCCTCGAACTGCGTCGTCCACGGCGCGAAGGCGCCCAGCACTGCGTCGCGCAGGTGAAGCCCCATCGCGCGCGCCGTGCCCGGCGCTGCGGGAAGGAGCGTCAGCCCCGCCTTCGCTGCAATCTCCGCCAGCGAGGCCATGCCCTACCGCAGCCGCTGGGCGCGCAGAAGGACCGCGGAGATGCCCTTGCGGCGCGACACGCTCCGGACCGCCTCTCCTGCCGAAAACGCCGGCAGAACGGCCACACGACTCCCGCTGAGGCGCTCGACGGCGTAGGCGTGCTTGACCGGACTGGGAAGCAGATCGCCATGGGAAGCGCGCTCGGGACGCTTGGGGGAGGAGAGCGTGGACCACTCGTAGGGGTTGTCGGGGATGTCCTCCTTGTGCGTGGTCAGGAACGCCTTGATCTCGGCGACGCGCGCGGGAGACGTCGACCCGTACCAGCCAGGCTCGCCCAGGTAGATCCATCCAAGGTTGGGGCGGTTCGAGCCGTACCAGCCCGGCCGCGGGGGCGTCCACTCATGGTACGCGCGCCAGAGATCGCGAGGCGACTGGCCAGGCCGCATCTCGTACGGGATGCCCCAGAGCGTGAGCGCGTCCGGAGCGCGAAAGAGCACCCGGATGCTGCTGAGCGGCAGCTCCACCTCGCTGGCCTGGTCTCCAAACGTTCGGCGGCGGCGCATGGATCGTGGCTCAGCGCAGAGGAAGGCTGTCGGCCTTGGCCAGCAGCGCGTTGGCAGCCTGAGGGAACCCCATCGAGGCCAGGGTCGCTCCGAAAGAGCGGAGCGCCATCGGCGACTGTTCGCTCGCCAGCGCCGAGGCCACCGCAGCGCAGAGCCGCAGGTCTCGGACTGCGTCGAAGCAACCTCCTGCATCGTAGCCGGAGCCATCCGCTCCCCCGAATCGATCCAGGGCGGCCGCGTACTTGTCGCGCATCTGCGTCGTCAGGATGTCGCGCGCGCGCATCTTGTCGGCGATCGTGGCCTTGTGGCCCATTGTCCAGAAGTGGGCGTAGCTGTACGTCGAGTTGACCGCCTGCAGCGGCCCGTTGGCCTGCCAGGCCTCCTGGGTGAGGGGCTTGCTCTGGCCGTTCGTCTGCACGTCGATGGCAGGCCCCAGCGTCGTCACCGCGAACATGCCCGCAGCCTTGTACGCGTTGGTGGCCTCGTCCGGGTCCGCCTTGCCGTCCCCCGAGGCAATCATCGCGTTCAGCTGGTCGAGCAGCGGGCGGGCACTCCCCGGCCCGCTGTCGGCCGAGTGAGGCACCGGAGAGGGGCCCGTGGCCGCCACCGGCCGGGTCCCCCGACAGCGGCCCCCGGGACCCCAGAGGGCCGCGGGCGCGGAGCGCCTCAGCACGTCCGAGAGCAGCCGCTGGGTCGAAGGACCGTACTGGCCGTCTGCACCCCCGCCGACGCTCCGGCCCTCCGCCAGGGCCTGCTGCTGAAACCGCAGGGTCGCGGCGCTGATGGCCGTGCAGTCGGGCGATGGCAGCGTGGCAACCAGCGCTTGCGCAGCCGCCACCAGGGCGCTCGACGCGGGCGCTGCGGCACGCGGGGCCGGTGCCGGTGCTGGGAGTCGGGGAGCCGGGGTAGGCCCTGGCGTCAACCCGGGCGCCGTCACGTACGACTGGGGCGGCGTGTACCCGCGCCCGTGCCGTCGTCCTGCAGGCGGCGACGCGCCGTCGCTCTCCTTGTCCTCGTCCTTGAGCAGAAAGTAGCCTGCGGCCACCAGCGCCAGAAGGATCAGGGTGGGGTTCATCCTGGACGTAGGGTACCACAGGGCCCCCTTTCCCATCCGAAACAAATCAGAGCGGGATCCAAGTGCGCTCCGCTTGTCCAGGCGGCCCAAAACATCGTACGATCTCCGGCGTGAACGCCTTCAGTCACTGGTCCGCACACGACTGGGTCGTGCATTACACGGGCGTTCCGGTCGAGCCGCGCGGTTTCTGGGACACCCGTGGCCGCTGGATCCCCGCCCACGCCACGGGTCAGTCGCTCGCCGACCGCGCCCAGCAGGCGGTCCAGCGCGCCGCCCAGACCGCCGAGCACGTCGCCCAGCGTGGTCAGGAGGCTTTGCAGAGCGCAGAGCACACGGCGGCTCGCGCTGCCCATGAAGGCTACGACCGGGCGACCTCCCCGAAGATGCTCGTGGCTGGCCTTGCTGCGCTCGGGATCCTCGGTTGGATCGTCGTGCAGTCCGGACGCACTGTCGGCAAGACCGTCGAAGGCGTAGCTCCCCACGCGGTGAAGGCGCTGCCGCTTCTGATCTAGGTGTACCGGATCATCTCGCCCGTGGTCAGCTGGGCGTCTCCCCCACCCTTCGAAACGCCCTTCTCGACGCGCTGGGCGACGGTGAAGATGCGAATGTCCTCATCCGTGTACCACATGTGGCCCTTGGAGAAGAACGTGCTCCGTCCGCTCTCCTCGGCCTCCTCTTCGTCCTTGCGGGCGATCTTGCTCCCGATGCGATCGGGCCACTTCTCTTCCGCGATCTCCTCGGCGTCGCCCTCGTCGCCTGCGTAGACGAGGAGCCGGCCGATGTCGTAGCCCATGCCGACGCCGATGAACCACGGCTTGCCATCGTCCGGCCTGCCGGCGACACGATCGACGACGAACCACCCATGACCCCGCACGAGCGCGTAGGTGTCCTTCTTCACCCGAGCGGCGTCGCCAGAGCGGCGAGAACGTGAGCCGCGGGATCGTCGACTCGGCCGACTCTTGCGCTTCTTCGCAGCCATGAGCCAAGTCTCACACGAATTCATCGTGTGAGGCAAGGTTCGGCTGCTCTACGCCCTTCACGTCGCGCGGCGCGGCCACGCACGCTCCATGTCGTGGACGAACTGGCGCTTGCCGGCTGCGACGCGCTCCGCGATCGACTTCAGCGCCGCCTTCGTCATCTTGCCTTTCGGATCCTCGACGGCAAGCCAGCCGCCACTGCGACCCGTCCGGTAGATCCGGCCGATCCACGGGTACTTCTGGCGCAGCTTCTGCTCGAATTCGACGAGCGCCCTCTCCGCGTCGCGCTCGAACTGGCTGTTGCTGACGTCCGCTTCGACGAGGCCGAGCTTGATGTTGAACTCGTAGACAGCGCCGACGTCGCCGAGACGCCACCGATCTTCGAGACGCACCTTCGCCTGCGGTACGAACGGGTTCATGCCGGGGTTCGGGGCAGCAACGGGCTGGCCCGCAAAGCGACCGCGCGACGTCCGGCTCGACTTGGTCGTCATGCTGCGGATCGTACACGAGATCCGCGGCGACCGTCCACGGTCACGCACGGTCACGACGGTCACGCCTCGATGCCGTCGGCCTTGGCGAGAAGGACGTTGGCGGCCTGCGGGTAGCCGCCCGCTGCCACGTGCGACGCCAGGGTACGGAGCGCGACGGGATCGTTCTCGGTCGCCAGCGCCGCGGCTACCGTCGCGCACACGCGCGGATCGCGCTCGGCTCCGAAGCAGTAGAACGGCTGCATCATGCCGAAGCCCGTGCCGTAGCGGTAGCCTCCCTGGACGTAGCCGGCAACGGCCTGTCCGGGCGCAAACTGATCCAGTGCCGAGGCGTACTTCGAGTACATGGCCTTGACCAGGCCCGTCGCCCGAATCTTGTCCGTGTCGCTCGCCGACGTGGTGGCCGACGTCGCCAGAGCAGCGGGGATCTGCAGCGCCAGCGCGAACGGGAAGAGCACCGTGGTCGCCCACTGCCAGCCCGCCTTGGACGTCGAAATGGCCTGGAGCATCGCGTTGTCGTGCGCGGCCGCGGTCGTCAGCTCCTTGCTTCGGTTCCGGCTCTGCTGGTCGAGCGCAGGGCCGATCTGTGTGACCCCAAACTCCCCCGCGACCTTGAGCGCACTGACTGCGTCGTCCGGATCGCTCTGGGCCAGGGCCGCGTTGATCATCGTGTCCATCTGGTCGAGCAGGGGCCCTGCGCCCGCAGCCGGCCGCCCGGGCGCCGCAGGGGGCGCCGTCGGTCCTCCTCCAGGTGAGGGCGCCGCGACGCGCCCACCATGTCCACGGCCTCCGTGACGACCGTCGTGCCCCGGGCGGCTCGTCTTCTTGTCGTCCCGGAACAGGAAGTAGCCCATGACCGCCAGCGCCGCGATGAGGATCGTCGTCGGGTCCATGCCCGGTCGATGGTATCACAACGCCCCCAATGGGTGGCATGAAAAGGAGCCAAGTGGCGCCCTAGTCGTGCTTCTTGTCGGCGACGAGCATCAGGCCGACGACGGCCACGGCCCCGAGCGCCACGAACTTCACCGTCTTTTCGAGCTTCCCCTCTTCCTGGTCGAGAAGCTCCTTGGCCCGCTGCGCCTGCAGCTCCACGGCGCTCGCGACCCGGTCCGGAATGGCGAAAAGGCTGTGTGCGGCGCGCTCGGCCGTGCTCATCGCTTCCTGCAGAGCGGCTTGCGCGCGATCGCCGGCCTGTGAGGCGCGCTGCGTCAGCGACTGCCCGGAGGCATGGGTCTCGCCACCGTAGTGGCGCGCCCAATCGTCCGCAGACCACTCCTGCCACTCGTCCATCCTTCCCCGAGCGTACGTGAAGGACCCAAGTCGGACAAGAGAGACCAAGAGAGACCAAGAGAGACCAAGGGAGACCAAGGGAGACCGACTGGCTGCTCAGGCCCCGGGCTGCCGAAGGACGTGCATCTTGCCCGTGTGGTTGGCCAGAAACGCGAGCACCGGATCCTGGAGCACCTTGAAGAGGTCCGTGATCTGGCCGTCGACGCGGCACTGGCGCGACACGAGGACGCAGTTCT
>Ga0181525_10003926_pt1 | contig 11593 bp, 12 predicted proteins | sample PEATcosm2014_Bin_48_FD_121100 | JGI IMG/M metagenome (GOLD analysis project Ga0181525, IMG submission 121100) | Peatland microbial communities from MTU Mesocosm Facility, Houghton, MI, USA - PEATcosm2014_Bin06_10_metaG | ecosystem: Environmental > Terrestrial > Soil > Wetlands > Peat | place... | reverse complement strand
CGGCGCCTGGACCAATGTCGGGTTGCTGGCGCTGATCGGTCATCGGCGCGGGTTGTTGAAGTTGAACAGCGGTTTCTGGAGATCACTTGTCCCTTCGGTTCTCGCCGGACTCGCGACCGCTGCCGCCGCCTACAGCGTGGTGACGTGGGGCGGACCGATCCTGCACGGCGTCCCGTTCCGCCAGGTCGCGCTTCTTGGTCTCGCCATCGCAGCCAGCGGCATTGCCTATGGCGCGATCGTGCTTATCTTCCGCAAACGTTTGCCGCTCGGTCGAATGATGATCCGGTGAGACTGCCATGAGATTGTTCGTCGCCCTCGCTCTGCCGGATGTGATCGCGGACGGTCTTTCTGTCCTGCAGGCGGGCGTACCCGGTGCGCATTGGCAGACGCGCGATCAGCTGCACCTGACGCTGCGTTTCATCGGTGAGGTCGACGGACGCGATGCAACTGCCGTCGACGATGCGCTGTCGGTGATCGATGCGCCGAAATTTTCCCTGGCGTTGAAAGGTGTCGGCGAATTCGGGGGCAAGACGCCGCACGCGTTATGGGCCGGTGTGCGCGACAAGGAGCAGGTCTCCTTTCTGCAGCGGAAGATCGAGACGGGCCTGCAGCGCGCGGGCCTTCCGGCCGAGCCGCGGAAATATTTGCCGCACGTGACGGTCGCGCGCCTCAGAGGAAGCCCGCGCGGCCGCGTGATGGATTTCCTGACCGATCACGCGCTCTTTGCCAGCCCGCCCTTCGATGTCGAAGCGTTCATTCTCTATTCGAGCGTGCTGACGACGGACGGCAGCGTCTACCGCGCCGAGCGGGCGTATCGGTTGAAGTGAGAAAATTCCTCGTTTGTATTCGCATTTCGCGGCGAGGCTCGAGCGCCATTCATTTGGGACAGTATTTCTATATCCCCTAAAGCCGTCATGGCCCGGCAAGACCGGGCCACCCAGGGGACACAGCCGCGATGTCCAGACAATTCTTTGTCTACATCCTCGCCAGCTAACGGAATGGAACGCTCTATATTGGCGTGACGAACAACCTCAGCCGCCGCATATCGGAACACCGTGAGGGGCGTGTAGAGGGCTTTACGAAGAAGTATGGCGTCAAGCTTCTCGTTTATTTTGAGACGTTCGGGGACGTCCACAGTGCAATTCGGCGAGAGACGCGACTGAAAAAATGGAATCGTCAGTGGAAGCTCGCGTTGATCGAGAAAGATAATCCACAGTGGAAAGACCTATATCCAGATGTCGCCCACGCGTGGTGACTCCTGGGTGGCCCGGTCTTGCCGGGCCATGACGGCTTTGGAGGGCGGATGGGAAGGAAGCTCGGAAAGCGCTATCCCGCGCCTTCCTCAATCCTCTCCATATCCTCATCCGACAATCCGAAATGATGGCCGATTTCGTGGATGAGCACGTGACGGACGATGTCGCCCAGCATTTCGTGATGCTCCGCCCAGTAGTCGAGAATGGGACGGCGATAGAGAAGGATCATGGTCGGGTCGGGTGCGCCGACATTGGCGACACGCCCCGCGAGATCGGGGCCGTGAAAAAGGCCGAGAATATCGAACTCGCTTTCGAGTTCCATGTCGCGCACGACGTCTTCGTCAGGGAAATCCTGCACGACGAAGACGATGCCGTGGGTGAGGGCGCGAAACCCCTCAGGCAGCGTGGCGAAGGCCGCGCGTGCGAGGGCTTCGATATCATCGAGCGAGGGCGCTTCCTGCGTTTCCCAGTTCATCACACTTGCCATGACACTTGATCGCATGGCGACGGCCGGGCCGCAATCCGCTAGACTTGCCGGGAGACCCGGAGGATGACGCGATGAAGAAACTCGACACCGCTGCGAAGAAAGCCGCGCTGAAGGATCTGCCGCAATGGAGCGAGGTGCAGGGCCGCGATGCGATAAAGCGGAAGTTCGAATTCAAGGACTTCAACGAAGCCTTCGGCTTCATGTCGCGCGTGGCGCTGCTCGCGGAAAAAATGGACCACCACCCCGAATGGTTCAACGTCTACAGGACCGTCGATGTGACACTTGCGACCCATGATGCGGGCGGCGTCACGGAGAACGACATCCGCATGGCGAAGGCCATGGAAGATTACGCAAAGCGATAAATCCCACCCTTGTTTCCTCCGCCGCGTCTCCGATAAGAGATTCCCGTTGGTGCGTCTGGGTCGGTGAGGGCGATGCGGTTTCGGTCGATTTTGCTTGGCTTCCTGACGGCGCTTGCGACGCCCGCTTTCGCAGGCCCGCCTTACGTCACCGACGATCCCGAGCCGACCGACACCGGTCATTTCGAGAATTATCTCTTTGTCGAGGGCGCGCGCGTCGGCGGACAATTCGGAAGCCCCGCCGTCGGCATCGAGCTCAACTACGGCGCGTTCACCGACACGCAATTGACCTTCTCCTTCCCGCTCAATCCCAATCCGGGGACGGGCGGCATGGGCCTCGTGTGGGCGCCGCTCGGTGGCGGCGTCAAATACCGCTTCATCGAAGAGGACGAGGACGGTTGGCGCCCGCAAGTGGCGTTTTTTCCGCAGGTCTTCATTCCGGTTGGGACGGCGGCGCGCGGCGCGCCTGTCACCGAACTCCTGCCGATCTGGATGCAAAAATCCTTCGGTCCGGAATGGACGGCATTCGGCGGTGGTGGGTTCACCAGCAATCCCGGCGCCGGCAACCGCGACTTCGTCAATTATGGCTTTGCGCTGCAGCACCAGATCACGCCCGATTTCGCGCTCGGCGGCGAGATTTTCGGTCAGACGCGCGACTCAAGAGATGACGCAGCGAGCACCGCGGTAGGACTGGCGGCGCTTTATGATTTCAGCGACCAGTGGCATCTCGTCGGTTCGGTTAACACCGGCGTCGTGAATCGCGACGCCGACTTGTTTGCCTTCAACCTTGCCGTCAAGTGGACGATTTGAAATCCTTTCACGCGGATGTGTCATTCGGTCCGCGCGGCGCGTCGCGGAATTTGCGCGCATTCCCGTCATAATCGGGCCATAGTCGGGCTCGGTCCGCGCGGGGGCGGAGGGCCGGGTCCATCAGGTGTCGTTCAGGGGTATCCCAATGAAGCGTTTCGTCGTGTTTCTCGCGGCCCTTTCGCTTGCCGCGGCCTCCGCCATGGCTGCCGCACCGCCCGACAAAAAGAGCAAGGACAAAGACGGCGACAAGCCGGACGCTGCGGCAACGGGCTTCTTCAAGCCGGAAGCGTCGACGACTGCGGGCTCCGTCGTCGTTGAAGGCCGCAGGATCGACTACCAGGCGGTCGCCGGCACACTTGTCGTTCATCCCAGGGGCTGGGACGACGCCGCCAAGAAGCCGGACGACGACGACAAGGACAAGAAGGCGGACGACACCAATCCGAACGCCGAAGCGTCGATCTTCTATGTCGCGTATTTCAAGAAGGGGTCCGCGCCGGGCACGCGGCCGATCACGTTCCTCTTCAACGGCGGTCCGGGATCGTCGACCGTCTGGCTGCACATGGGCGCGTTCGGTCCGCGCCGTGTCATTACCGCCGACGATTCGCACACGCCGCCCGCGCCCTATCGTCTTGTCGACAACGCGTTCAGCCTGCTGGATGCGAGCGATCTCGTCTTCATCGATGCGCCGGGAACAGGATTCAGCCGCACCGAGGGCAAAGACAAGGAGAAGGCGTTCTACGGCGTCGATCCGGACGCCTATGCGTTCACCGAATTCACGACGCAGTTCCTGTCGGAATATGGCCGCTGGAACTCGCCCAAATATCTTTTCGGCGAAAGCTACGGCACGCCGCGCGCCTCGTTGATGGTCACCCAGCTCGAGACCGAGCGCGCGGTCGATTTCAACGGCGTGATCCTTCTCTCCGCGATCCTGAGCTTCGACATGAGCGCAGACGATCCGCAGACCAATCCCGGAATCGATGCGCCCTATGAGCTTGCGCTGCCGACCTATGCCGCGACTGCCTGGTATCATCACAAGACGAAAGCACCGGACCTCGCGACGCTGCTCGATGACGCGCAGCACTTTGCGCTAAACGATTATGCGCTTGCGCTGGAGCAGGGCGCCAATCTTCCCGATACCGAACGCGACCGGATCGCAGAGAAGCTGCACGATTTTACCGGCCTGCCCGTCGACTACATCAAGAAGGCCGATCTGCGCATCGATGTCGGCGAGTTCGAGAAGACGCTGCAGGACGACGATGACCTGACGACGGGGCGCCTCGACACGCGCTTTTCCGGTCCGACGATGGATCCCTTAAGCAAGGAGGCCGAGTACGACCCGCAATCGGCCGCGATCGGATCGGCCTATGTGTCGGCGTTCAATGCGTATGTCCGCAAGGACCTGCATTTCGGCGAGGGCAAGATCTACAAGCCCGAAGCGTTTGAGGAAGTCGGCGATCATTGGGTGCTGTCGCACCGCCCGCCCGGCGCGTTCGTCGCGCCCCCGACCGCGCCCAACGTGATGCCCGATCTCGCGGCTGCGATGAAATACAATCCGCAGCTCAAGATCATGCTGAACGGCGGATATTTCGACCTCGCAACGCCCTATTTCGAGGGCATCTACGAGATGCACCATCTGCAGATCCCGCCCAAACTGCAGTCGAACATCGAGTATCACTACTACCAGTCCGGCCATATGGTGTACGCGCACGAAGCCTCTCTCAAACAGCTGCACGACAACGTCGCGGCCTTCATCCGCAAGACCGATCACACAAAAGGCGAATGACGAACCGTGCAAAGGAAAATTCTCGTGAAACCGATTCAATTTCTCGCCACGGCTTCGATGCTGGCCCTTCTTGCGGCGTGTTCGAGCGATCCGTTCTGGGGCGCGGGCGCTCCGCCGGACGACATGCATGCCGAACACGCCAAGGCCGACACGCCCGAGATCAACCGCTATTTCCGGCCTTCGGAAAAGACGAGCGACGGATCGGTCGAGGTCGAAGGCACGTCGATCGACTATCACGCCGTCGCGGGCACGCTGATCGTGCATCCCAAAGGCTGGGACGACGCGGAAACCCACCCCGCCCCGGATGCGAAGAGCGACAGCAAGGACGCACCGGCGGAAGCGTCGATGTTCTATGTCGCCTATTTCAAGGACGGCGAAAGCGCGCACAGGCGGCCCATCACGTTTGTGTTCAACGGGGGACCCGGTTCTTCGACCGTGTGGCTTCATATGGGCGCTTTCGGGCCGCGGCGTATCGTGACCGCGGAGGACACGCACACGCCGGCCGCGCCCTATCGCCTCGTCGACAATGAATACAGCCTTCTCGACGCGAGCGACCTCGTCTTTGTCGACGCACCGGGAACGGGCTTCAGCCGCGTGATGGGCAAGGACAAGGAGAAAGCGTTTTACGGCACCGACGCCGACGTGCACGCCTTCTCCCAGTTCATCACCCAGTTCCTCTCCAAATACGGACGTTGGAACTCGCCCAAATATCTGTTCGGCGAAAGCTACGGCACGCCGCGTTCGGCCGCGCTCATCAACGTGCTCGAGACGCAGGACGATGCCGATTTCAACGGCGTGATCCTTCTCTCTCAGATCCTGAACTACGACCTTGCGACGGGCCGCGCCGAGCAGAATCCGAGCGTCGATCTGCCCTATCAGCTGGCGCTGCCGACCTATACGGCGACAGCCTGGTATCATCACAAGCTTCCCGACAATTCGAAACCGCTCGAGCCGCTTCTGCGCGAAGTGGAGCAATTCACGCTGACCGATTATGCGCGTGCGCTGGCGGAGGGTTCGGAATTGCCTCCCGCCGAACGCGAGGCGATCGCGGAGAAACTCCACGACTATACCGGGCTCCCGCTTGCCTATATCAAGAAGGCCAATCTGCGCATCGACGGCGGCGAGTTCGAGAAGAACCTGCAGGACGATACCGGCACGACAACCGGCCGCCTCGACACGCGTTTCTCAGGGCCGACGCTCGACCCCTTAAGCAAATCGGCGGACTACGATCCGCAGTCGGCCTCGATCAGCTCGGCCTATGTTTCCGCCTTCAACGATTATGTGCGCAAGGATCTGCACTACGGCGAGAACGAGACTTACAACCCGCAAACCAGCCTGTTCCGTTACTGGGACTTCCATCACCAGCCGCCAGGCGAGCGCGAACCGGTCGCGCAAGCCATGAACGTGATGCCGGATCTGGCGAATGCGATGAAGTACAATCCCAATCTGCAGGTAATGCTGAACGGCGGCTATTACGATCTGGCGACGCCTTATTTCGAAGGTATCTACGAGATGAAGCACCTGCCGATCCCGCAGAAGCTTCAATCGAACATCGAGTATCACTATTACCAGTCGGGCCACATGGTCTATGCGCACGAGGAATCGTTGAAAACCCTGCACGACAATGTCGCAGCCTTCATCGCGCGCACCGACAACATGCGGGGCGAAGGCGAGTAGCGATCTATTTGCGCTTGGCGTTGTTGACCAGATCTTCGACCACGCCGGGATCGGCGAGTGTCGAGATGTCGCCCAGATTGGCCATGTCGCCTTCCGCGATCTTGCGCAGGATCCGCCGCATGATTTTCCCCGAGCGCGTCTTGGGCAGGCCGGGCGCGAACTGGATCACGTCCGGTTTGGCGATCGGCGAAAGATGCTTCGCGACAAATTGCTTGAGCTCTTCGGCGAGCGCGTCGCTCGGCGTCTCGCCGAGCTTGAGCGTCACGAACGCATAGATCCCCTGACCCTTGATGTCGTGCGGCATGCCGACGACGGCGGCTTCGGCGACTTTGTGATGCGCGACCAGCGCGGACTCGACTTCCGCCGTTCCCAGACGATGCCCGGACACGTTGATGACGTCGTCAACGCGCCCCGTGATCCAGTAATAGCCGTCCTCGTCGCGGCGGCAGCCGTCGCCCGTGAAATATTTGCCGCGATAGGTTTTGAAATAGGTGTCGATGAAGCGCTGGTGGTCGCCATAGACGGTGCGCATCTGTCCGGGCCACGAATCGAGCAGCACGAGGTTGCCGCTTGTCGCGCCTTCGAGAACTTTCCCTTCGGAGTCGACAAGCTGGGGCGTGATGCCGAACAGCGGCTTCGTCGCCGAACCCGGTTTCAGATCGGTCGCGCCCGGAAGCGGCGAGATGAGAATGCCGCCCGTTTCCGTCTGCCACCACGTGTCGACGATCGGGCAGCGTGAATCGCCGACGGTCTTGTAATACCAGAGCCATGCTTCGGGATTGATCGGTTCGCCGACGGAGCCCATGAGCCGCAGCGATTTGCGGCTTGTCTTTTTTACTGGCGCTTCACCTTCGCGCATCAGCGCACGGATTGCGGTCGGCGCAGTGTAGAAGGTGTTGACCTTGTGCTTGTCGATCACCTCCCAGAAGCGCGAGGAGGTCGGATAGTTCGGCACGCCTTCGAACATCAGTGTGGTCGCGCCATTGGCAAGCGGGCCGTAGAGGATGTAGCTGTGCCCCGTCACCCAACCGACGTCGGCCGTGCACCAATAGATATCGCCGTCGTGATAGTCGAAGACGTAGCGATGCGTCATCGCGGCATAGAGAAGATAGCCGCCGCTCGTGTGCAGAACGCCTTTGGGTTTCCCCGTCGAACCGCTCGTATAGAGGATGAACAGCGGGTCCTCGGCGCCCATTTCGACCGCATCGCACTGCGCCGGCACGGTTTTCGCCATCTCGTGATACCAGACGTCGCGCGGCGCCTTCATGTCGACCTTGCCGCCGGTGCGTTTCACGACCAGCACGGTCTCGACGCCCGGGCACTGCGCAACGGCGAGGTCGGTATTCGCCTTGAGCGGGCCGGCACGGCCGCCGCGCAGGCTTTCATCCGCCGTAATGACGACGGTCGAGGCGCAGTCCTGGATGCGGCCGGCAAGACTGTCGGGCGAGAAGCCGGCGAAGACGACCGAATGCACCGCGCCGATGCGCGCGCAGGCGAGCATCGCGTAGGCGGCTTCCGGAATCATCGGGAGGTAGATCGTGACGCGGTCGCCCTTCTTCACGCCGCGGGCTTTCAGCACATTGGCGAAGCGGCAAACCTCTTCGTGCAATTCGGCATAGGTGATGGCGCGGGATTCTTTCGGATCGTCGCCTTCCCACAGGATCGCCGTCTGCTTCGCGCGCTTTGGCAGATGCCGGTCGATGCAATTGGCCGCGACGTTCAACGCACCGTCCTCGAACCATTTGATGTAGAGATTGTCCGGGTCCCAGGAGACGTTCTTCACTTTGGTGAAGGGCTTCAGCCAGTCGATCCGTTTCGCCTCGTCGCGCCAGAAGCCGTCCGGATCGCGCAGCGCGCGCGCATACATCTCTTCGTATTTGTGGGCGTCGATATAGGCGCGGTCGCGCCATTCCTTCGGCACGGTGAAGCGTTCGTCGGACATGGCTGGCGTTTCCCTGTGGGCTTTATAAAGTCGATCTTGGCGGGGCGCATCACGCTCGGCAAGAGTCCAGGGAGGGCGGGCAATGGCGGCCGAGCAAGAGGCGGAATCCATCAGCGACGAGGCGGTCAAGGCCAAGACCGGTAAGACCTGGGCGCAATGGTTTGCCGTCCTCGACAAGGCCAAGGCGCACACGCTGTCGCATCAGGAACTGACGGCGCTCCTGCGCGACAAGCACGCCGTCCCGCGCTGGTGGAACCAGATGGTCGCGGTGGGTTACGAACGCGCCCGCGGCATGCGGGTCAAGCATGAGACGGCCAGCGGCTTTTCGGTCAGCATCTCGAAGACGATCGCGGCCGATCTCGCCCGCGTCTATGCCGCGACGGCCGACGCCAAGGCGCGCAAGGCTTGGTTTCCCAAGGGCACGTTCGAGCAATCTTCGGCGACCGCGAACAAATATTTCCGGGGGAGCTGGAACGGCAGTGGCGCGCGCCTCGAGATCAATTTCTACGCCAAGGGCGTGGGCAAGGCGCAGATCAATGTCCAGGTGAACAAGCTGGCCAAAGAGGCCGACGTGGCGCGCGAGCGTGAAGCCTGGAAAGCGGCGCTCGAAACGCTGAAGGCAAAACTCGAAAGCTAAAGGCCTCGACAAGCACCGCCCGTCGTGCAAGCGATTGCGGCGGAAAATCGAAGAGACCGCAATGCAGCTCCACCTCTCGTCCTGGCCCGAAATCGAGGCCTATCTCGCCAAATCGAAAGCGATCCTCATCCCGATCGGCTCGACCGAGCAGCATGGGCCGAACGGCCTTCTCGGCACAGACGCCTTGTGTCCGGAGATCATCGGCCGGCGCGCCGGCGACGAGGGCGGCATTCTTGTGGGGCCGACATTCAATGTCGGACAGGCGCAGCACCACATGGGATTCTCAGGCACGATCACGCTTCGTCCTTCGACGATGATCGCGGCCATGCTCGACTGGGCGCAGTCGCTCGCCCATCACGGCTTCGAGCGGCTCTATTGGCTGAACGGCCATGGCGGCAACATCGCAACGATCAACGCGGCCTTTTCTGAGATCTATCACGGCGTGACCTTCGGCAAGGACCAGAAGCCCGGCTCGAACCGCCCGCCCGTGCGCTGCATGCTCCGGAACTGGTGGGAACTCCAGGGCGTCAGCGAATTGAACCGCCAATTGTTTCCGGTGGGCGAGGGCAGCCACGCGACGCCGTCGGAAGTCTCCGTCACCTATTTCGGCTATCCCGAGGCGCAGAAGCGCGTGGAGATGACGCCCCGCATCGCGCCGACTGGCCCCATCTACGACGCCGAGGATTATCGCCGCCGCTTCCCCGACGGGCGCATCGGGTCGGATCCTTCACAAGCAAGCGTTGAAGCCGGCGGCAAGATCGTCGCGGCCGCCGTCAAATCGCTGATCTCCGAATTCCGGCACTTCGCGGAAAGCTGATACGCGTCGCCTCTACGGGATTCTCGGATCTTCCCCCGAATGGGCGCGCTTGATTGCTTCTTTCAGGCGGGTGTCGAGCTTGCCCGGATTCAGGATCACTTTTTCCGAATAGACGTCCTTGACCGCGTCAAGCGGCACCGTGAAGTCGCCGGCGTTTTCGATGTAGACCGTGATGCTGTGGGCATCGACCTTGCGCACGGCTCCGAACGCCTTCTCGCCATCGTGGACGAAAACGTCAAAGCCTTCTTCGATCGCTTCGCGCGTCATGGTCGGTCTCCTGTGCTGGCGAATGAGTTGTAGCCCATTTCAATTGAATCTCGAAAGGACCAAAGACGGGTTTGCGACAGGCGATTTCCTGACGCGTCACGAAAGAAACCCCCGATCCAATTCCACTGCTGTAGCGTATCCATGGCGACGAAGGGGAACTTCCGATCATGGCTTCAAAAGCCGTCGCCGCACTCGCATTTCTGGGACTCTTCACGGCCTCATCGCACGCCGCTACGGTTTGCGCCTGGATGATCGAATCCAATCAACCCGACCAGGTGCGCGAAGTCGATATCTGGCTTCAGTCGGACCAGGACATCAACTTCCTTTATCAGGTCGGCGGCAAGGGGATCATCACCGATTCCGGCCATATGAATTCTCCGGGCAGCGGAACCTTCAGCCTGAAAGCGGGCAAGGCGGACAGAGCCTGGGGCTTCGGCGCCACGCTCGATTCTGCCGGCAAAATCGACATCACCATGGATTTGCACAAGATGCCTGCCAGCGTGACGTCCGGCGAGGTGACGCCGGTGATTGCGCATTACGTCTTTCAGCGCGACATTCCGGCGACGGAAAAGAAGCCGCCGGCGACACTTGCGAAGAAACAATGCCTGACGGCCGCCGCGCACTGACGGCTATATAATCAAGGATGCTCAGGGGGATTTCATGACGCTCGTTCGAATCGCTGCCGCGCTTGCGCTTTCCGTTTCCTTCGCCGTCTCCTTCACCGCGCCGGTCAAAGCGGCGAAATTGTGCGGCTGGATGGTCGAGACCGAGGAACCCGACGACGAGCGCAAGCTCAAGATCTATCTCTCGTCCGACGCCGATGTCGATTTCTTCTACAAGATCGGCGGAAAGGGCATCGTCTATCCGGGCAATGCGGGCAATGCGCCCAATGACGGGACATTCACGCTCCACGCCGGCCAAACGGATTCGCCGTGGAGCTACGGCCAGACGCTCGAGCCGCCCGGTTCGATCGACGTGAACATCGAAATCCATCAGACGCCCGCCGATATCTTCTCCGACAAGCCGACCCCGCTCTGGGCGAATTTCGTGTTTCGGCGTAATGTACCGGCTTCGGAGAAGAAACCGCCGGCGGTCTTCATGAAGAAGCAATGCGCGACGATACCGAACAGCAAACCCTGATCCGGTGAGGACATGACGAAAACACGCGCGCTCTTCTGGCTGGCTCTTCTTGCCGGCGGCACCTTTTGGCCGGCGCTGTCGACGGCGCAGTCCTGTGCGCCGAACGGATCGGAAGCCTGCCCCTATGTCCTGCACGTCGCGCCGGGCAGTTATGGCGCGTTCGTCAACGGCAGGATCACGAAAACCAATTACATCGCAAACTATGCGCTCGCCGTGCACGCAGGCCAGACCATCACCGTCAGCTTCGCCGGCGCGCACGACATGCGCGGATCCATCACCTGCGGCCATGACGGCGATGGGCCGTGGTATGGCGAAGGCAACAGCTTCACGACCAAGACCGACGGCACCTGCCTCATCCGCGTCGCGGCCAATACACATTCGGGTGATCCCTGGGACGGCGGCTTCACGCTCGCCGTGATCG
>Ga0181525_10003925_pt1 | contig 11593 bp, 9 predicted proteins | sample PEATcosm2014_Bin_48_FD_121100 | JGI IMG/M metagenome (GOLD analysis project Ga0181525, IMG submission 121100) | Peatland microbial communities from MTU Mesocosm Facility, Houghton, MI, USA - PEATcosm2014_Bin06_10_metaG | ecosystem: Environmental > Terrestrial > Soil > Wetlands > Peat | place... | reverse complement strand
TTGGTATAGGCGTGGATCGTGGTCATCAGGCCCTTGTTGATGCCGAAGTTGTCGAGCAGCACCTTGGCCATCGGGGCGACGCAGTTTGTCGTGCACGAGGCGTTGGAGATGACGTCGTGCACCGCGGGGTCGTACGCGTCGTCGTTGACCCCCATCACGATCGTGATGTCCTCTTCCTTGGCCGGCGCGGAGATGATGACCTTCTTGGCGCCCGCGTCGATATGCGCCCGAGCCGCGGGCCCGGTGGTGAACCGGCCGGTGGACTCGATGACCACGTCGACGCCGAGGTCGCGCCACGGCAGCCGCGCGGGCTCCCGCTCGGCCAGGATCTTGATCTGCGCGTCGCCCGCCCGGATCGTGTCGCCGGATACGGACACGTCCACCGGCAGCGTGCCGAGCACGGTGTCGTACTTGAGCAGGTGCGCCATGGTCGCGATGTCGCCGAGGTCGTTGGCCGCGACGATCTCGATGCCACGGTCGCCGTCAGCGGCGTTCACGGCACGCCAGTAGTTACGGCCGATGCGGCCGAACCCGTTGATTCCCACGCGAATAGTCACAGTACTGAATCTCCTCGTCGATCCCCGTGATCGCAAGCCGCTCCGAGACTATCGGACACCGCCCCCCAGGATTACCGGGAGGCGGTGCCAGACCCGCGCGTCCGGAGCCTGTCAGGGCCCCGGTAACCGGGCAGGCAAGCACAGACTCCTAAGGTCTAGACCATATCAAAGAACAAATTTTTTTCCGAACGAACGGTGGTGCGCGGCCCGCGCATGTCGATCCGGCCGCGGGCCGTTCGTGTAGGAGGTGAGACGCTGGCACGGTGCCAGCGGGGCACCGGCCCGAGGCCAAGGAGGCACGACAATGAAGCAGTACCTGCTCAGCGTGTACCACCCCGAGAGCGGTGACGCTCCGGCGCCCGAGGTCATGGAGAAGATCTACGCTGACGTGAACGCGCTGAACACCGAGATTCAGGCGGCGGGCGCATGGGTCTTCGCCGGCGGGCTGTATCCGTCGAGCACCGCCACCGTGGTCCGGCTCAAGGGCGACGAGGCGCTCATCACCGACGGCCCGTTCGCCGAGGGCAAGGAGCACATCGGCGGCTTCTGGGTGATCAAGGTGCCCGATCTGGACGCCGCGCTCGACTGGGGCCGCAAGGCCACCCGCGCGTGCCAGGTCCCGATCGAGGTGCGGCCGTTCCAGGAAGAGGCCGAGGCCTGACCGTGCCCGCGCCCGCGCTCGCCGATGTGGAGCGCGTCTTCCGCGCGGAGTACGGCCGCGCGGTGGCCGTCCTGACCCGCGTCTTCGGCGACATCGACCTCGCCGAGGACGCGGTGCAGGATGCGTTCGCCGAGGCGGCCAGGCGGTGGCCGTCCGGCGGGCTGCCGCCGAGCCCGGCCGGGTGGATCATCACCACCGCCCGCAACCGGGCCATCGACCGCCTCCGCCGCGAAGCGGCGCGAGCGGACAAGCACGCTCAGGCCGCGCTGTTGCGCGCCGAGGAAGAACCCCTGGAGGAGGGACCGGTGCGCGACGAGAGGCTGCGGCTCATCTTCACCTGCTGCCACCCGGCGCTCGGCACCGCCGCCCGGGTCGCGCTGACGCTCCGGCTGCTCGGCGGGCTCACCACGGCTGAGATCGCGCGCGCGTTCCTCGTCCCTGAGCCGACCATGGCCCAGCGACTGGTCCGGGCCAAGGGCAAGATCCGCGACGCGGGCATTCCATACCGGGTGCCCGGGCCGGCCGAGCTTCCCGGGCGGCTGACCGCCGTACTCGCGGTCGTCTACCTCATCTTCAACGAGGGGTACACGGCGAGTTCGGGTGACCGGCTGGCCCGCGCGGACTTGTGCGCCGAGGCGATCAGGCTGGGGCGGGTGCTCGCCGAGCTCATGCCCGACGAGCCGGAGGTGACGGGCCTGCTCGCGCTTATGTTGCTGACCGAGTCCCGGCGGGCGGCACGCACCACTCCGGAGGGCGCCCTGGTGCTGCTGGCCGACCAGGACCGGAGCCACTGGGACAGCGCACTGATCGCCGAAGGGCAGGCCCTCGTCCGCAGATGCCTGCGCCGCGGCCAGCCCGGCCCGTACCAGATCCAGGCGGCGATCAATGCCGTACACAGCGACGCGCCGATCGCCGCCGCCACTGAGTGGGATCAGATCCTGGCGCTGTATAACCAGCTGCTCGCGATCGCGCCGAGCCCGGTGGCCGCGCTCAACCGTGCCGTCGCGGTGGCCGAGATCGACGGCCCGGCCGCGGCGCTCGATCTGGTCGACGGGCTCGGCCTTGACGGGTACTACCTCTTCCATGCCATCCGGGCAGACCTGCTCCGGCGCCTGGGCCGGTCCTGTGAGGCCGAGGCGGCCTACGAGATGGCGATCGCCAGGACCGGCAACGAGGCCGAGCGCGCATACCTAGTGCGGGCGAAGCAGCGTTTGGCCAGTCCGCACGGCGTAACCGGCGAGTAGCATCCCGGACGCGGCGATCGCCATGCCGGAAATCGGCGGCCTGGGGTGCGTAGCCTTATTTTGTGCCGCTGGTGAACAAAATCCAGCACCTAGGCTTCGTCCCGCGCGGTGACCTTGGACGATCGCGCGTCGCGCTCTGTGCGGTGTTCGCCGCGCACGGGTTCATCTATGCGAGCTGGGCGGTGCGGGTGCCCGCCGTCAAGCAGCAGACCGGCGCCTCACCGGCCGCCCTCGGACTAGCGCTGCTCGGCCTGTCGGCCGGAGCCGTGGCTACCATGCTGATCGCCGGCTCGCTGTGCCAGAGGTTCGGCAACCGGCCGGTCGCGGTGATCTGCTCCGCCCTGCTCTCGATCACCCTGGTCCTTCCCGCGCTGGCCCATTCGGTTGTCACCCTCGGGCTGGCGCTGGCTGTGTTCGGCGCCGCCTACGGCGGCCTCAACGTCGCGATGAACAGCATCGCCGTCGATCTGGTGGCCGCGCTGGACCGGCCGGTGATGCCGAGCTTCCACGCTGCGTGGAGCTTCGGCGGCCTGGCAGGCGCCGGGATCGGCGGCCTGCTAGCGCCGCACCTGTCTCCTGTTAGGCACCTACTGCTCGTCGCCCTGGCCGGCCTGCTGGCTACCGCGATCGCCGGTCGCGCGCTGCTGTCCGCCGACCCTGCTGACGTCGCCGCCGAGGCCGACCGCATCGACGCCGACTGCACTAGCCCGGCCGGCACCGACACCGAGCGCGCTAGCCCGTCCGGCACCGACACCGACAGCGCCAACTCGTCCGGCCGACCGCTACGGCAAGTTCCGGCCCGGCACCGTGCACTCGGGACGGTCCGGGCCGTGGGCCTGTTCGGACTGATCGGCCTGTGCGCCGCCTATGACGAGGGCGCGATCGGCGACTGGGGCGCGTTGCACCTACGGCAGGACCTGGGCGCGAGCGCGGGCCTTGCCGCGGCGGGCTACGCGGCCTTCGCGCTCGCCGAGGCAACCGGGCGGCTTTCCGGTACTACGTTGCTCGAACGCCTCGGCCGCACCTGCGTGCTGGTGCTTGGCAGCCTTGCCGCATGCGCGGGCATGCTCGTCGCCGCGCTGGCACCGGACGTCTGGCTGGCGCTGGCCGGGTTCGCCGTCACCGGCCTCGGGCTGGCCAACCTGTTCCCGGCCGCCATAACGCGGGCAGGGCTGCTGGCCGGATCAGCCGGCGTCGCCCTCGCCTCGATGCTCGGTTACAGCGGATTCCTGCTCGGCCCGCCGGCCATCGGTTTCCTGGCCAACGAATTCGGGTTGCGGGTGGGCCTGACCACGCTTTCCTTCCTGGCCCTGGTCGCCGCCTTCATCGCCTACCTGTCCCGCGACACCGTCAGTATGGTTAGGCCCATGCCAGCAGAAGCTTTCTCCGCGATCACGCCGGACGGATCGATCGAAGGCTCGTTCATCGGCTCCGGGCCGCCGCTGCTGCTCCTGCACGGCGGTCCGGCCATGACGGACTACATGGACATGCTCGGGGAGGAAACCGGCGGCTGGCGGTCGATCCGGTACCAGCAGCGAGGGCTGCCCCCGTCGGCGGTGAGCGGACCGCTCACCGCCGAAGGCCACGTTGCCGACGCGATCGCCGTCCTGGACTCGCTGCAGGTCGGCCGCGCCGTGGTGCTCGGCCACTCATGGGGCGGCTACCTGGCGCTGCACCTCGCGTTCTCCCATCCCGACCGGGTGGCCGGACTGGTCCTCGTCGATCCGCTCGGCGCGGTTGGCGACGGCGGCGCCGCCGAGACGGGCCAGCATCTGCACGAGCGCCTGCTGCCTGCCGCCGTGCAGCAGTATGCCGAGATAGAAGCGCGCCTGGAGGGCCCCGATCCCACGGATGCCGACATGCTCGCATCGCTAAGGCTGATCTGGCCGGGATACTTCGCCGATCCCGCCACGGCGCCGCCGATCCCGCCCCACATCCGGGTCTCGGTGGCTGGCTACGCCGCGACCTTCGCCTCCGTCGCCCAGCACTTTGCGGATGGCTTCGGCGAGAAGCTGCGCGATCTCGGGATTCCGGCGGTCTTCGTTCTCGGCGAGCTCAGCCCCATGCCGGTCAGCCAGGGCCGGCAGACCGCTGCCCTGCTGCCCACGGCCGAGGTGACGGTGGTTCCCGCCGCCGGGCACCTGCCATGGCATGAGGAGCCCGGCTGCGTCGCGGCCGCGCTGGGCAGGATCCGCGAGCTGGCGGCAATCCCGGATGTGCCCTGACCCTTATCGTCGGGCGTATGACAAGCCTGGCTGATTGCTACACCTGCGCCCGCAATGCCGAAACGGACCAGGCACAGCCCTGGGAACACATCGCCTCCGACGACCTCTGGCGAGTGGCGCACTCGTTCAACTCGGCGCTGCCCGGCTGGCTGGTCCTCATGCCGCGCAGGCACGTCACCGCCATCGCCGACCTCACCGATGACGAAGCGCGTGCCCTCGGCACCTGGCAGGTGCGCCTGTCCCGCGCGCTGCACGAGGCACTGGGCTGCCAGAAGACCTACGTCGCGCAGTTCGCCGAGGCGGAGGGTTTCTCCCACGTCCACTTCCACATCGTGCCCCGGCCACCCGACCTGCCCAAAGAGCTACGCGGCCCGCGGATCTTCCAGCTGCTCGGACCCGCCAACCGCCCGCACATCGGCGAAGACCAGATGACCCAGATCGCGGCCGCCATCGCCGCGCAACTCGGCTGACAGCGCAGAAGGAGAATGGGATGTCTGATACACGTCTGTGCGCTCCGGGGTGAAAGCATCGCCACAAGGAACAGTTAACCTCTAGACTTGATCCGGATAACACAGGCGAGGTCGGAGCAGGCCCTATGTCACGCCATCCCCGTAAAAGAGCTAAGGCATCGAGCCTGTACTCAGGGCTTGTTATTTATCTGGAGCCTACTCAAGCCGATGCGGGGCGCGTCCAGTCGGACAATCTCACGGCCGAGGTGCCCAGCCCGAGCGGACAACTTGTTATTACACTCGACCCTGCTCATGACCAACCCGAGCCGCAGCATGCCCAGTCGGACAATCTCACGGCCGAGGTGCCCAGCCCGAGCGGACAACTTGTTATTACACTCGACCCTGCTCATGACCAACCCGAGCCGCAGCATGCCCGCTGGGACAATCTCAGGGCCGAGGTACCCAGCGCGAGCGGAGAGCTCTATATCGCGCTCATGCCTGCTCGTGCTAGAGCCGAGCGAGATATCGCGCAGACGCGAAGACGTGGAATTATCTCGCTTCTGGCTTCGGTTGGCCTTGTAGCAAGTGCGATAATAATAGGTCTTCTCACATCCTGGGACCTAGCACCGCTGCTGGCCATAATCGGCGCGGCGGCCACCGTGGCAGCAAGTAGCTCTATAGGCTCCATACTTTCGATTCCCAAGAAGAGGGATAAGTCTAAACGAATTGACATGCTTATCTCGGGAATAAAGGAGCAGGAATGGACCTCTTCTCACGGTAGGCCAGGCGGCTTCGATGGCTGAGGGGGCGAAGGGAGGTGCCTCCAAGGCCGCTGAATCCATGTCTCCGGCTGCCCCTAAAGGTATGGAATTCAGTAGAGAAGGCCTCGTCGAATACGAGGAAACGGTACGTTCCTATATGGTCGATCTCCAAGAGGCAAGTGAAACCATAGCCAGGCACAAGAAATCAGATACGATCGCCGCATTTCATGTTCAGCTTGCAACCGATGCACTGGGAAGCGGGAAAAGTGAGGTAATCGAGCGTTTGCGAGAGATCGGCATCCTGGTCATAGGAGCCGGCTTGGGCTTTCTAACCGTTATGATAACTACCTCTTCATATACGCCGAAAAACTGGCTGCTGACATTCATTCCCTTGCTTCTAGGCGGTTCCGCCTATTTTTATTGCTGGGGCCGGGCTTCGTGACAGCCCGACCAGTCAGGACAGCACCTCGCCTGTGGAGCACTCGCTTTCCGGCCGAGCTCGCGGCCTGCCAACGCCGTTATCCTAGGGGTACATGTCCAGGGTGAGGGTGGATTCGGTGCTGGGGATGCCCTGCTCGCCGGCTCGGCGGTCGGCCATGGCAAGCAGGCGGCGGATGCGCCCGGCGATGGCGTCCTTGGTCAGCGGCGGGTCGGCAAGCTGGCCGAGTTCCTCCAGGCTGGCCTGACGGTGGGCCATCCGCAGCTGGCCGGCCATCGTCAGGTGGTCCGGGGCGTCGGGGCCGAGGATCTCCAGGGCACGCTCCACCCTCGCGCCGGCGGCCACCGCGGCGCGGGCGCTGCGGCGGAGGTTAGCGTCGTCGAAGTTCGCCAGGCGGTTGGCCGTCGCCCGGACCTCGCGGCGCATCCGGCGTTCCTCCCAGGCCATGACCGCCTCGTGCGCGCCCAGGCGGGTCAGCATGGCGGCGATGGCCTCCCCGTCCCTGATCACCACGCGGTCCACGCCGCGCACGTCACGCGCCTTCGCATGCACCTTCAGCCGCCGCGCGGCACCGACCAGGGCCAGCGCGGCCTCCGAGCCGGGGCAAGTAATCTCTAGCGCCATCGAGCGGCCTGGCTCGGTGAGCGAGCCGTGCGCGAGGAACGCGCCGCGCCAGGCGGCCTCGCAGTCACAGGCCGAGCCGGATACCACCTGCCTGGGCAGGCCGCGCACCGGGCGGCCGTAGGCGTCGATCAGGCCCGTCTGCCGAGCCAGGCTCTCGCCGGCCTGGCCCTTGCTCACCCGGACCAGGTAACGGCTTCCCTTCCGCAGGCCGCTCGGCGCGAGCACGACGAACTCGGCAGGATGCCCGAACACCTCGGTGATGCTCGCGCGCAGCCGCCTGGCCACGGCGCCGGTGTCCAGTTCCGCCTCGATCACGACCTTGCCCTCGGACAGGTGCAGGCCGCCTGCGAACCTGAGCAGCGTGGAGACCTCGGCCTTCCGGCAGCAGGGCTTGATCACCGGCACCCGGCTCAGCTCGTCCTTCACCACGCTGGTCATGGCCATCCGGCCTCACCCTCCCCACGTAGGCCCGAGCCCAGGAAGATCTGTGCACACGCCGCGGCCAGGAGCTTCGGGTCGTGGCGGGGCGTACCGTCGGCGGCGGCCACGTCGGCCGTCACCAGCCGGGCGCCGAGCATGCCCGCTGCCTTCTCCAGGTCGGACAGGCTTCCGGCGCCTGCGGCCTTGGCGTCCGCGAGGACTACGTCCACTGTAAGGGCCGGCGCGTGGCCAGCCAGGACTTCCAGGTGCTTATGCGGCGAGAAACCGTCCGTCTCCCCGGGCTGCGGCGCCAGGTTGAGTACCACCATCCGGTGCGCGGCCGTGACGTGCAGGGCACTCGCGAGCTCCGGGACAAGCAGATGCGGCAGCACGCTGGTGAACCACGACCCCGGACCGAACACGACCCAGTCGGCGTCGAGCACCGCGCGGACCGCTTCGGGCACCGCGGGCGGATCCGGTGGCAGCAGCGAGATGGATCGCACGTGACCGGGGGTGGTCGCACACTCCTCCTGTCCCCTGACCGTGCTGGCCTCGTCCGGCCTGGCCGGGTCGGCGCCCACCACCTCGGCGACGATGTCCAGCGGGACCGCGGCCATCGGCAGCACCCGGCCGCCGGTGCCGAGCAGCCTGCCCATCAGGTCCAGTCCGGCCACGGTGTCGCCGAGCAGGTCCCACAGCGCGACGATGAGCAGGTTGCCGACGGCATGGCCGGCCAGCTCGCGGTCACCGCCGAACCGGTGCTGGACAACCCGGCTCCAGGTCGTGCCCCACTCATCATCGCCGCACAGCGCGGCCAGCGCCATCCGCAGGTCGCCGGGCGGCAGGACGCCGTACTGACGGCGCAGCCTGCCGCTCGAGCCGCCGTCGTCCGCAACCGTGACGATCGCTGTCAGCTGATCCGTTACCCGCCGTAGCGCCGACAGCGACGCCGCCAGCCCGTGCCCCCCGCCGAGCGCCACCGCTCGCACGCCATTCGTCAAATGCTTACTCCCGCCCGAGATCCCTGTGCACCACCTGGACGTCCGCCGCGACTCCGGGCCCGCCGCGGGTGCCCGCGACGCGCGCGGCCATCTCGTCGGCCATCGCCACGCTCCGGTGCTTGCCGCCGGTGCAGCCGACGGCGAAGGTTACAAATCGTTTCCCCTCACGTTCATAACCCGGCAGCACAACCTTTAGCAACTCAACGTAGTGGCTCAGGAACTCCTCGGCGCCAGACTGGGAAAGAACATACCCGCGTACCGGCGCGTCCTGTCCCGTCATCGGGGCAAGCTCCGCGATCCAGTGCGGGTTGGGCAGGAAGCGGCAATCCGCCACGATGTCCGCGTCCACCGGCAGCCCGTACTTGTAGCCGAACGAGACAATGGACAGCCGCAGGCCAGCCGCGGTCCCACCGCTGAAGTAGTCCCGCATCCTGGCGCGCAGCTCGTGCACGTTCAGGTGGGACGTGTCGACCACGAGATCGGCGTCGCCGCGCACCTCACGGAGCAGTTCGCGCTCCGCCTCGATCCCGTCGGTGACCCGGCCAGCGCCCTGCAGCGGATGCGGCCGGCGCTCGCTGTCGAACCTGCGTACGAGCGTCTCCTCGGCGGCCTCGAGGAACACCACCCGGGCCGCGGCCCCGCGCGCGCCGAGCTCGGTGACGGCCGACTTCAGGTCGGTGCTGAACGCACGGCTGCGGACGTCGACCACGGCGGCCATCCGCGACACCGCCCCGTTGGACCTGGCCGCCAGGTCGACCATCGTCGGCAGCAGGCCCGGGGGCAGGTTGTCGACCACGAACCAGCCAAGATCCTCCAGCGACTTGGCGGCTGTCGACCGCCCAGCCCCGGACAGGCCGGTGATGATCACGATATCGGTCTGATCGTCAGACGCTCTCATGGTCTTTCCCCTGGGCCAGCGCTCCCGCGATCGTGGCCGCGAGGCGGGGACCGATCCCCGGCACGGTCGCGATCTCCTCCACCCTTGCTGCCTTGAGCTTACGTACCGAGCCGAAGTGCTTGAGCAGCGCGGCCCGCCGGGCCGGGCCGAGCCCGGGCACGTCGTCGAGGGCGCTGGAGGTCGCGGCCTTGCCGCGCTTCTGCCGGTGATAGGTGATGGCAAACCGGTGCGCCTCGTCCCGCACCCGCTGCAGCAGGTAAAGCCCTTCGCTGCTGCGGGGCAGGATCACCGGGTACTCCTCGCCCGGCAGCCACACTTCCTCCAGGCGCTTGGCCAGGCCGCAGACGGCCACGTCGTCGATGCCAAGCTCGGCCAGCGCCCGGGCCGCCGCGGCCGCCTGGCCGGGACCGCCGTCGACGACGACCAGGTTCGGCGGGTAGGCGAACTTCTTCTGGCTGCCCACCTCTTCGGAGGCCTCGGGGTCACCGAGGGTGTCCAGCTCGCCGGTCTTCTCGCGTTCGGCCAGGTAGCGGCGGAACCGGCGGGTGATCACCTCGTGGATGGCCGAGATGTCGTCGGTGCCGTCGATGCCCTTGATCGCGAACCTGCGGTACTCGCTCTTGCGGGCCAGCCCGTCCTCGAAGACCACCATCGACGCGACCACATGGGTGCCCTGCAGGTTCGAGACGTCGTAGCACTCAATCCGCAACGGCGCGTCATCCAGGCCGAGCGCGTCGGTGATCTCGTTCAGCGCCTTGCTCCGCGTGGTCAGGTCACTGGCCCGGCGGGTCTTGTGCAGGGCGAGCGTCCCGGCTGCATTGCGGGCGACGGTCTCGAGCAGGGCCTTCTTGTCGCCACGCTGGGGCACCCGCAGGCTGACCGGGCCGCCACGGCGCTCGGCGAGCCACTGCATCATCGTCTCGGGGTCCGGCGGCAGTTCGGGCACCAGGACCTCGCGGGGGATGCCGGCGTTGATCGCCTCGGCCACGTCGGGGGTTTCGCCGTAGACCTGGCCGAGGAAATGCTCGACCAGGCTCGCGGGCGTGGTGTCCTCGACCTTGTCCAGGACCCAGCCGCGCTGGCCGCGGACCCGGCCGCCGCGCACGTAGAAGACCTGGACGGCCGCCTCGAGCTGGTCTTCGGACAGCGCGATCACGTCGCAGTCGGTGCCGTCACCGAGCACCACTGCCTGCTTCTCGATCGCCCGCTCCAGCGCGCGCAGGTCGTCACGGAGGCGTGCCGCGCGCTCGAACTCCTCCTCCCGGGCGGCCTGCCTCATCTCGGCCTCGAGCCTGGTGGCGAAGCGGGCGGTCTGGCCGGCCATGAAGTCGCAGAAGTCCTCGGCGAGCCTGCGGTGCTCCTCCGCGCTGACCCGCTTGACGCACGGCGCGGAGCACTTGCCGATGTAGCCGAGCAGGCAGGGGCGGCCGATCTGGCCGGACCGCTTGAACACGCCGGCCGAGCAGGTACGGACGGGGAACACCCGCAGCAGCGTGTCCACCGTCTCGCGGATGGCCCAGGCGTGGCTATACGGGCCGAAATACCTAGTGCCCTTGCGCTTCGCGCCGCGCATCACCATCACCCGCGGGTACTCCTCGCCGAGGGTGACGGCCAGATAGGGATAGCTCTTGTCGTCCCGGTACCTGACGTTGAACCTCGGGTCGTACTCCTTGATCCAGGAATACTCGAGCTGGAGCGCCTCGACCTCGGTGCCGACCACGGTCCAGTCGACCCCGGCCGCGGTGGTCAGCATCGCCTGGGTCCGCGGGTGCAGGCTGGCGAAGTCCGCGAAATAGGAGTTGAGCCGCTGGCGCAGGGATTTCGCCTTGCCGACGTAGATCACCCGGCCGCGCTGATCGCGGAACCGGTAGACCCCCGGGGACTCTGGTATCTCGCCCGGCGCCGGCCGGTAGCCGTGCGGATCTGCCACGCAGTAACTTTACGCGCCCGCGGGGGCCGCAAACCGGCCTCCGGCCGGCGACGATGGCCTTCGTGAGTATCTTCTTCGCCGCGATCGGGCGGTTCGCCGTCCGCTTCCGCTGGGCGATCATCGTGGCCTGGCTGGCCGGCTCGGCGGCGGCCATGGTGGGCCTGCCGTCGCTATCCAGCGTGACGCAGAGCGATAACACCTCCTTCCTCCCGGCCAGCGCGCCGAGCGAGATGGCGACCGCGCTGGCATCGCCGCTGCAGGGGGCATCGCTGACCGCGGTCACCGTGGTGGTGGCGCGGCCGGGCGGACCGCTCACCGGCGCGGATTCCGGTGCCGTCGCGGGGCTGTCGGGCGCGCTGGCCCGGCTGCCGCGAGTCACCGCGG
>Ga0181525_10003924_pt1 | contig 11594 bp, 9 predicted proteins | sample PEATcosm2014_Bin_48_FD_121100 | JGI IMG/M metagenome (GOLD analysis project Ga0181525, IMG submission 121100) | Peatland microbial communities from MTU Mesocosm Facility, Houghton, MI, USA - PEATcosm2014_Bin06_10_metaG | ecosystem: Environmental > Terrestrial > Soil > Wetlands > Peat | place... | reverse complement strand
GGAGCGACTTGGCCCAGCGAGACCGCACGCCTCGGCGCGCCGCCTGCTCTCGTTCCTGCCGGCGACGCCGATTCTCACGGTCGACGAGGCGGCGAAGCTGCTCGATCGACGCTTCTGGGCTGCGAATCAGGCGATAGCGCGCCTCGTCGACGCGGGCATCCTCACCCCGACCACTACCGCGCGGCGCGCGCGCCGATTCGAGGCGCGCGAGGTGCTCGACGCGTTCGCCGCGCTCGAACGGCAGCTCGCGAGCCCCGACGGAGATACCCGGGTGTCCTCGCCAGTGCGCGCGGTCCCGCCGCGGCCGCGCCGTCGCGGGTGAGGTTTCTGATTGTTCTTGGACCGCTAGAGAATCGAACTCTACTCAGTTTCCTTGCAAGGGAGACTCGCCAGCCTTGGAACATGGCAGCCCAATCGTGTGGTGCTCCTGGCCGGATTCGAACCGGCGTGACTTGATCGAGAGTCAAGAAGCCTTGGCCGCTAGCTGACAGGAGCAAATGGACTCGTGGAAAGATTGGCGCACGCGACGGGTGCCGACCCCGCGCCTCCCGCTCGACAGGCGGGTGCTGCTACCGTTGAGCTACGCGTGCACTGCGGACGCTGGAGGAGTCGAACCCGCGCCTTGCGGCGCCCCGCGGCTTTCGAAACCGCTTGCGAACCTCTTCGCTGGCAGCATCCATTCTAGAACGAAATTGGTGCCGCCCCCGGGACTCGAACCCGGATCCTGCGCGTTAAGAATGCACGGCTCTGCGCAATTGAGCTAGGACGGCATGGGACCGACGGTGGGATTCGAACCCACGTTGTACGACTTAAAAGGACGCCGTTCTGGCCGCTGAACTACGTCGGCCCGATGTGTTGTGAAAAAGATGGTGCGCGCCGGCGGACTCGAACCGCCACGCCGCGATGCGGCATCCACTTCTGGGGTGGACCTGTCTTCCTGATTCCATGCAGACGCGCGTTGGCTCCCCGGCAGTGATTCGAACACCAATTACTCGGATCAACAATCCGCTGTCTTACCGTTAGACGACCGGGGAATATGGAGCCCCCGACACGATTTGAACGTGCGCTTCTTCCCGGTTTCGAAGACCGGAGCTCTTCCTGACTGAGCTACGGGGGCAGATGAACCAGTGGTACGGAGCGTGACAGAGTCGAACTGCCGGCCTTTCGGCCCCGACGGTTTAGCAAACCGCTCGCGCACCGTGCGCCGCACGCTCCCTGGATATCGATCAGTTTTCAATGTACGTTGGAAGTTGGGGCGATCGGCCGGAGTTGAACCGAGCGTCATCGGCACCACAAACCGAGGTCCTGCCGTTGAACGACGAACGCCATAATGAAGAGGGTCCCGGCTTGCGCCGAGACCCTCCGTACTTCTGTAACGAGGTTCTTGGACTCAGCCTGAAAGACACCACATGCGCTTCGCGCGCCGGGACATGACGATATCCTCGAGCAGCGCTTTGGCGCTGTTCGCATGATCGTGCGACATGGCAGAGAGTGAGAACCGCATGATGTCCGTCATCCTACCATCGCACACGACTGCAGTCAAGAACTTTTGCGTGCATGCAACGCAATGTTTGCAGCAGTGTCGAGCGTCGCAGGCGAACTGCGCAGTCGCATCGCCGGTTCGTCCTCGAACCCGAGGCGTTCGTAGAGTGGACGTGCCAGCGGTGATGGGTGCAGGACCGTTTTGCGCACGCCGCGCCGTTCCGTCGCCGCGACGACAGCTTGGACCAGGCGCGCCGCCCAGCCCTGCCCGCGGTGGGCCGGCGCGACGTAGACGCCGGCGATCTCGGCGTGCAGCGTGCCGTCCGGGTACGGCAGGCGCTCGAAGAAGATCGCGCACGCCGAGCCGACGACCTCGGCGCCGTCGCACAGAACGAACGCGATCAACCGGTCTTCGGCGAGCAGCCGCGTGAAGTCGGCCTGCGCATCGCGCGCGAACGCTGCGGCGTGCGCGTCGTCGAGCCGCTCGAGTTCGAGCAGGCTCGCCGCACGCAACCGCGCCAGCGCCGCCGCGTCAAAAGAAAAAGCGCGCCGTATTCGGCGCGCCCGTCGCTCGTCCACCGTGGCCGCTCGTCACATACCGAGCTGACCCGGTGCGAATCGCACGGGCGCGGTGGTGGGCGGTCGGCTCGGTCGGCGGAACATCGAGCTACACGTATAGCGTGAATCGGCGCGACTGTCAACCGTTTCGCGCGCTAGCCCTCACCGAACGCGGCCAACGCCGCACGCGCGACCGGCGCTCCCCACTCCTGGATGAAGTGACCCGCGTCGGGGAAGACCGCCGGCGCCGGCGCGTTCGCGATCGCCGCGCGCAGCGACTGCATGGCGGGCAGGCCGAGCACCGGATCCCTCCCGCCGGCGGCCAGGAACGTCTGGCCGCGCCACTGCGTCTGCCACCAGCTGCGAGCGGCGCGGGAGATGTCGGCGCCCGGCATCTCGGGCGCGATCGGGACCAGGTCGGGGAAGGCGCGCACGCCGGCCTTGTAGCGCGCGTCGGGGAACGGCGCGCCGTAGGCCGCCGCTTCGCGCTCGTCCAGGACCGGCGTCCCGCGTCGCAGCAACGTCGCGACGTCCAGGTCGGGCCGGCTGTTGCTGAACGCCTTCCAGGCCAAGAAGCCGTCGCTGATCGGAACGTCGCCGGTGGCCAGCAGCGTGTTCATCGCGATCAGCCGCACGAAGCGTTCCGGTTGGACCGGCGGGAGCGTCAGGCCGAGCAGGCCGCCCCAGTCCTGGCAGACCAGCGTGATCCGGCCCAGGTCGAGCCGTTCGACGAAGCGCAGCAGCGCCTCGCGGTGAAACGCGAAGCTGTAGACGCGCTCGTCGACCGGCTTGTCGGAGCGGCCGAAGCCGAACAGGTCGGGGGCGACGACGCGGCTGCCGCCGGCCAGGAAGACCGGCAGCATCTTGCGGTACAGGAAGTTCCAGGTCGGGTTTCCGTGCAGGCAGAGGAAGACGTTCGCGTTGCGCGGCCCCTCGTCGAGGTAGGCCAGCCGCAGTCCCTCGTAGCCGGGCAGATCCTCGAGGCCGTGCGAGGCGTATGCGAAGTCGGGGACCGCCGCGAAGGCCTCGTCGGGGGTGCGCAGAGCCTCGATCGTCGCCATGGCAGGAGCCTACGGCATCGATCACCGAGCGCCCCTGTGTGCTGATCGTCCTCAAGTACGGCGGAAACGCGATGGCGGCCGAAGGCGCCGCCGACCCGGTCCTCGACGAGGTCGCGGCGCTCGCCGCGCGCGGCGAGCGGATCGTGCTCGTCCACGGCGGCGGCCCGCAGATCGACGCCGCGCTGCGGGCGCAGGGGATCGAGGAAGCGCGGGTCGCCGGCCTGCGGGTCACCGGCCGCGCGACGCGCGACGTCGTCGAATCGGTGCTCTGCGGCACCGTCAACAAGGCACTGGTCCGCGCGTTGGCCGCGCGCGGCGCGCGCGCGGTGGGGATCTCGGGCGAGGACGGCGGCCTGCTCGCCGCGCGCCGGGCCGGCAGTGTCGACGGCGTCGACCTCGGCTACGTCGGCGAGATCGAGCGGGTCGACCCGACCGCCGTGCGGGCCCTGCTGGAAGCCGGCTTCGTCGCCGTCGTCGCCCCGCTGGCGCTCGATGCCGCCGACGGCGCGGTCCTCAACTGCAACGCCGACACCGCCGCCGGCGCCCTCGCCGGCGCCTTGGCGGCCGACGCGTACGTCGTCATCACCAACGTCGCCGGGGTGCGCCGCGACCGCGACGACCCCGGCTCGGTGATCCGGCGCTTGGGGCTCGCAGAGGCCGAGGCGTTCCTCGTCGATGGCACCTTCGGCGACGGTATGATCCCCAAGATGGCGGCGGCGATCCGCGCCGTCCGGACCGGCGCCCGCCGCGCGGTCGTCGCCGGGGCGGGACCCGGGGCGATCGCCGCCGCGCTGGCGGGCAGCGGGACCGAGCTGGTCGCCTGATCTCGGGCCGCGTCGATGACGCGGCCGCCTTTCCGTCGTAGGCTCAGGGTGGGATCGGTACAAGTGTACCGATCCCACGGACGCCGGTGCCGTCACGCCGGCTCCCTTTTCCCATGGAAAGGCCCCAACCATGAGCCCCCTTGCTTGGCTTCTGCTCGCCCTCTTCGCCGGCACTCTTCTGCCGGATCACTCGCTCGGCCTGACCGTACATACCGCCGCCCCGGGAGCGCGTCCGTCCGTCGTCACCACGATCCCATCCACGACTCGCCATCCCCTCGACGCGACCTCCACCCCCGCACCCAGCGGGGTGCAAGGTGGCGGACCATCCTAGCGGTGGACCAGCGTAACGGAATCGAGGGCGGGGCGGCGAAGCCGTAGCCCTCGACGGCGGAGCGGGGAACGTCGCATAGCGTTCTTCGCCCCTTCCGGGGTGTGGGGCCGATGCTTTCCGAACGAATTCGAACCGAACGTCCGACCGGTCGTGCCGCGTTTTCCGACGCGATGCGGGCCTGGTTCGAAGGTGACTTCGAAGCCTGTCTCGCCCTATGCGACCGGGTACGGCCGCCCGACCTGGAGATCCGCTCGCAGCTCGCCCTCTTGCGTGCGCGAGCGCTTCTGCGCCTGGGGCGGCCCGACGACGCGATCGCGGAGTTGGAGCGCGCCTTCATCGCGCACAGCGGCCTCGACGCGTCGCTGACGGCGCGCCTGCTGCTCGGGACGGCGCTGGTGCGCCGCGGCGACACGCAACACGGTTTGGTCCTCTTGCTCGCCGCCCAGGCCGACGCCGCGCAGGCCCATCCGACGATCCGCTCCGAGATCGCGTTGAGCCTCGCGCTCGGGCACTATGGTCTGCGCGCGCTCGACGAGGCGGACCGCGCACTCGACCAGGTCTCGCCCGACGCCGACATCGTGCACGCGCGCGCGCTCGAGTACCGCGGCTGGGTCGCGGCGGCGCGCTTCGACTATGCCGCGGCGACGCGCGCGTTCGCTGCCGCGCTCGTACGCTTGGACGAATGTCGCCATCACGACCGCTTCATGGAGGCGACGGCGCTCTCGGCGCTCGCGATCTTGGCGGCGGAGCGACTCGACCGCGACACGTGGCTCGCCGTCGAGCAACGGGCGCGACGCTTCGACTGGAGCGCCGGTGGACTTGCCCGGTCGCGCTATCTGGTCGCCTATCACGCCTCGCTGATGGACGAGGCGCGGGGGCGGATCCGCGAGGCGCTGGTCTGGATCGCGCAAGCCGAAGACGCCGCGCCGAGCGCCGCGACGCGGCTGTTCGCGCTCTGCCGCCGGGCCGAGATCTTCCGCGGTGCCGGCGAGCGATTCGCGCACGGCGATTTGGTCGGGCGCTTGCGCGCGATCGCGAACACGATCGCCGACGACGAGATCTGCGGTGACGAACGTAATGCGTTGCTCGTGCTCGCAGCCGAGCTGGCGGTGTTCGGTGACGTGGTCGCGGCCAGGGGGATGCTCAAACGGCACCGTCAGCTCGCACCTCCCTCGCCGATGTGGTCGCTGATGAACGACCCGCGCGAGGAGGCGGCGATCGTCGACGCCGAGGCCGTCGTCGCGCGCGCGGCCGGTGATCTCGCCCGCGCGCGGGACCTCTTCCGGCGCGCGTTCGAGCTCTACCGGCGGGTCGGGTACGAGCGGCGCGCGCTGCTCGCGGCGGGCCGCCTGTACGAGCTGACCGGCCAGACGTATCTGCGCGACTACGTCGATCAGGTCGTTCGCAAGCTGGGCGCGTCCTCTCCGTTGCGCAGCATCGTCCTCACCACCGTCGACGCCGGCGCGGCCGACCCGATCGTCAGCGCCCTCTCGCCGACCGAGCGCGCCGTCCTCGCCTTGCTCTGCGAGGGTCTGTCGACCGCCGCGATCGCCGCGGCGCGCGGCCGCTCGAAGCAGACGATCCGCAACACGATCTCGCGCATCCTGATCACCTTCGGCCTGCCGGACCGACAAGCGCTGCTGCGCGAGTGCGTCCGCCGCGGCCTGATCGCCAGCTAGTCGTCGTCTTCGCCGCGGCGGGCGTGCTCGTCGGCGTTCGGGTCGCGCTTGGTCGGCGCCGGGGTCGCGCGCAGGTCGATCGGCGGCCGCCCGGCGGCGCGCAGCGCGGCGTCGAGTGGGAGCACCTCGCCGGTCACGAAGGCATGGTAGCGCGCTAGCGCCGCCGCGCCTTCGCGCTGCAGCGTCGCGCCCTCGGCCAATTCGGCCTGCGTCGGCACGCCAGTGCCGAGGTCGCTCAGGAACGTCAACACGCGCTCGCGCAGCAGGTCCTCGAGGAAGTCGTCGTCCTGGTCGTTGACTGGTTGCGAAGAGATCGTCGCCTCCAAACGGACCGCAGCGTCGCGGGTGCTTCGCGCGCGCTCGGCCAGCGCCGCATCGGTCGGCGCGGCGAGCGCATCGACTTGCAGGCGCACGTTGTCCAGCCCGTTGAGCGCGTCGTCGAGCGCGGTCAGCTCGCCGCTCATCGTCTCGGCGAAGGCGTGCCCCGTGCGGCGGTCGTTCGCGCTCGCCGCGCCGCTCGCCGGCAGCACGCGGATCGTCTGCGTGAAGACGTGTCCGTCGCGGCGCAAGCGCACGGTGTAGGTGCCGTCGAGCACCGCTGGCCCATCGTCGGGGCCGCGGTCCCACGGCGCGACGCGGCGCCACGGCGTCGGCGGATCCTCGGTCAGGTTCCAACTGACGCGGTTGTAGCCGGCGGCGTTGGGGACGTTCGGCACCGCCGTGCCGTCGTCGTCGTGGCTGCCGGCGATGCGCCGGATGACCCGGCCGTGCGCGTCGGCGATCTCGAGGCTCGGCTCGGCGCGGGCCGGTGCGCGCTGCCAGAAGGTGAAGCTCGCCGCCGGCGCGTCGTCGGCGGTTGCGCCGTCGTTGACGGTCGGCGTCAGGCGCTCGTCCGGCCGCGCCGCGCGCGGCGCGAAGAAACGCGTCCCGGCGCGGCGCGCGGCGGCCAGCTCGCGCACCGGCGTGAGATCGTCAAGGACGTACAGACCGCGACCGTGCGTCGCGGCGATGAGATCGCCGGCGACCGGCTGCACCGCCAGATCGCGCACCTCGACTGCCGGGAGCGGCGCCGGGAACGGTTCCCAGCTCGCGCCGCGGTCGAGGCTCAGCCACACGCCGCGGCCGGTCCCCGCGTAGAGGACGTCGGGATCGCGTGGGTCCTCGCGCACGACGTGAACCTCGGCCGGCGGCAGACCCTGCACGATCGCACGCCAGGTGTGCCCGTAGTCGGTCGTCACCTCGACGTACGGCGCGCGATCGCCGACGAAGTGCCGGTCGATCGCGACGTAGGCCGTGCCGGCCGACGCGGACGAGGCGTCGATCGCCGCGATCCGCGCGTCGGCGTCGAGACCCGGCGGCGTGACGTTGCGCCAATGCCGGCCTCCATCGCGCGTGCGCTGCACGACGCCGTCGTCGGTCCCAACCCAGATCAGGCCACGCTCGCGCGGCGACGGTGCGAGCGCGAGGATCGTGTCGAACGTCTCCGCGCCGGTGACGTCGAGCGTGATCGGGCCGCCGGAGAGCGTCTGCCGGGCCCGCACGTTCCGAGTCAGGTCGGGGCTGATCGGCGTCCAGTGCCCGCCGCCGTCGGTCGAGCGGAAGACGACGTTGCCGGCGGTGAAGACGACGTGCGGCGTCAGCGGGTCGAACGCGATCGGCGTCTCCCAGTTGAAGCGCCAGCGCAGGCGGCTCGGCGCGACGACGTTCTGGTCGCGCAGGTAGGGCGAGACGTCGGTCCCGCGCATCGTGCGCCCGTCGACGCGCGCGATCTCGCCGCCGTTGTCGCCGCCGCCGGCGGAGAAGAAGATCGTCGACGGATCGTGCGGATCGGGGACGACCCAGGTGCCGTCGCCGCCGCCCACCCGCAGCCAGTCGCGGGCCAGGATCCCGCGCGGATCGCCGGTCCGCGACGGACCACACCAGGCGCCGTTGTCCTGCAGACCACCGCAGATGCGATATGGATCGCCGCGGTCGGTCGCGACGTGGTAGAACTGCGCCAGCGGGACGACGTCGCGCCACTGCCAGCTCGCGCCGCCGTCGCGCGAGAGCCCGATCCCGCCGTCGTTCCCGTCGACGATCGTCTTCCCGTCGGCGGCGATCCACAGATCGTGGTGGTCGCCGTGCAACCGTCTGCCGCTGCGGTGCCAGGTCGCGCCGCCGTTCTTGCTCTCGGCCAACAGCACCGAGACCGAGAACAGATGGTTCGCATCGTGCGGATCGACGACCAGCCGCGTGTAGTAGAACGGCCGCTCGTCGATCAGCGTGTTCGACGAGGTCTTGGTCCAGCTCGCGCCGCCGTCGTCGGAGCGCCACAACAACCCCTGCGACGATTCGATCAGCGCGTAGACGCGCTGCGGATCGCTCGGCGCGTAGGCGAGCGCGATCCGGCCGAGCTGGCCGTCGGGGAGTCCGTGCCCGCTCAGCGGCGCCCAGGTGACCCCGCCGTCGGTCGAGCGGTAGATCCCGTCGCCGGCGCCGCCGCTGTTCAGGTTCCACGACGAGCGCCCGAAGCGCCACATCGCGGCCAGCAGCACGTCGGGATTCGCCGGATCGCGCGCGACGTCGGCCGCGCCGACCCGGTCGTCGACGAAGAGCGTCTTGGTCCACGTCGTGCCGCCGTCGGTCGTGCGGAAGATACCGCGCTCGGCGTTGGGGCGGAACGGGTCGCCGAGCGCGGCGACGATCAGCCGCTGCGGATCGCGCGGATCGATCAGCACGCGCGCGATCTGCGAGGTCTGGTCCAGGCCGCGCTTCGTCCAGGTCTTCCCGCCGTCGGTGCTGTGGTAGAGGCCGTCGCCGGGGAGCACGTCGTTGCGCGGCCAGGGCTCGCCAGTCCCGACCCACACGTCCTGCACGTCGCCGGGCGCGATCGCGATCGCGCCGATCGAGAGCGAGCCCGCCGCATCGAAGACCGGCCGCCAGACGGCGCCGCCGTCGGTCGACTTCCAGACGCCCCCGCCGGCGGCGCCGGCGTAGAAGAGGGCGGGGTCGCGATCGGTGCCGGTGACGGTCGCCACCCGGCCGCCGGCGACGGCGGGGCCGAGGCTGCGCCAGGTCAGCGTCGGGGCCGGCGTCGCGGCGGTGGCTGTGGGTGACGGCGACGGCGAGGGCGAGGGCGCCGTCCCGAGCGCCGGTACGGCCGCGCCGACCAGGACGGCGGCGAGGAGCGAAGCGTAACGAGCGCGCGCGCTGAAGAGCATGACCCGCAAGCTACGCGAGGCGCAGCGCGGGTTCCGCCGCGCCGCTCAGCTACGCGTGCGAGACGAGGCCTCGGCCGGACCCGCTGCGCGAACAGGAGCACGGCCGAGGCGGCGTGATGCGCGTCCCGGGGAGCCGATACGTGCACCCGGCCGGGGTGTGGAACGACCAGGCGTGATTGCACTCCGGGCAAGCGGCGGGACTCTGCATCGCCCTAGTCGTAGCATATTGTGCCGGGACGCGCAATACCACAGTTCGCGAGGCGGTTCGTATACTTCCCGGCGTGGCGGAGACCTTCGGCGAGCGGCTGCGCTCGCTGCGCGAACGACGGCGGCTTACGCCGAGTTCGCTGGCGCACGCCGTCGGCGTTACCGAGGGGGCGATCCGGCAGATGGAGTCGGGCCAGACCAAGAGCGCGAGCTTTCTGGTCGGCCTCAAGCTCGCCACGCTGTTCGGCGTGACGCCGTGGTACCTGGCGACCGGGAAAGACGGGGCGCCGGAGGAGGTCGCGCGGGCGAACGAAGCGTCGCTGGTCGCGCTGGTCGAGGAGCTGACGCTGCACGTCCATCAGCTCGACCGCCGGGTACGCGGACTCGAGAGCGGCGCGCGCTCGCGTCGCCGCAAAACGACCGACTAAAGTCAGACGGGCTCGGCGACCGCCCAGTCCTGGAGCTGCGCGAGGATCGGCAGGAGCCGCTTGCAGCGCGCCGAGGGCCGGTATTCGACCCGCGGCGGCGCTTCGGCGTAGACGGTCCGCAGCACCAGGCCGTCGGCTTCCAGCTCGCGCAGCGCCTTGGTCAGGACCTTCTGCGAGACGCCTTCGAGGCGCCGCTGCAGCTCGCGAAAGCGCACCACCTCTTGGTCCACCAAGACCATCAGGATCTTGAGTTTCCACTTGTCGGCAAGCTGGCCGACCGCGCGCTCGAGCGGGCAGTCCCCGTCGGCGCGCGGCGCGAGCACGGTCGGCATCATGCCTAGCGGTGAACCGGGCGAACCCGGCCGCGAGTTGCGCCGCTACGGCGCTTTGATCGCCTCGACGGTCAGCTCGATCCGGACCTCCTCGCCGACCAGGACGCCGCCCGTCTCGAGCGACTGGTTCCAGCTCAGCCCGTAGTCCTTGCGGTTGATCGTCGTGTGGCCGCTGTAGCCGATGCGCTCGTTGCCCCACGGATCCTTGCCGCGCCCTTCGTACTCGGCGTCGATGATGACCGAGCGCGTCACGCCGTGGATCGTCAGGTCGCCGGTCAGCTTGAACGCCGGGCCGCTGCCCGACACGCCGGTCGAGGCGAAGGTGATCTTCGGGTACTTCGCCGCGTCGAGGAAATCCGGCGACTTGAGGTGCCCGTCGCGCTGGTCCTCGTGCGTGTCGATCGAGTCGACCTCGATCTCGACCGCGACGGTGCTGGGGACGTCGGCGCCGGCAGGGACGTCGATCGTGCCGGTCAGCGTTCTGAAGCGGCCGCGGACCTTCGCGATGACCATGTGGCGGATCACGAATTCGGCCGCCGAGTGGGCCGGGTCGATCGAGTAGCGTTGGGTGTTCTGCGTGGTGGCGGTCATCGGTGTTCTCCCGTGATGGTAAGGGTCGAAGTGGTGGTGCGCGCAGCGAACCAGTCGACGAGTTCGCGCAACTCGTCCGCAGTCGGGACGGCGGTGCCGTGGAAGATCTCCAGGCCGCGCCGCCGGTTCGGTTCGACCGGCAGGTCGGTCTCGAGCGGGCCGCCGCCGTGCAGCAACGCGACCCCGGCGTAGCGCTGCGGGGAGCGCAGCAGCAAGGCCTCGGCGAGGACCGCGCCTTGGCCGAAGCCGGCCAGCCACAACTCCTCGGCATCGCCCGCGCGGTCGTCGATCCAGCGCTCGACGGCGTCCATCGAGGCGGTCAGCGAGACGCCGGCCGGCCGTCCGCTCGGGGCGGTCTCGAACCAGCGATAGCCGCTCGCGGGCGCACGCAGCGGACCGCGCAGTGCCGCGACCGTCGGTTCGGCCGGCAGCAGCGCCGCGAGCGGGAAGGCCGCGTCCTCGTCGCCGCCCTCGTCGTGCAGCAGCAGGATCAACGCGCCTCGCGCGTTCTCACGCGAGCCGCAGCGCCAGCGTGCCGTCAGTTCCTCACCGTGCGTCATCGCAGCGGCATCGTACTGCGAACGGCTACTCCGCGCTAGTACGCACTTTTTAGTGCCGCAGTTACCGCGGGGAAACCGACTCCGCTCAGGTCCCCTTCGGAGCGCCGATGTAGCGGATCCACTTCAAGAAGAGTGCCGGCGTCGTGGCCAGGCTGTTGGGGTCGCCGTAGACGAGATAGAACTCGTTGTGCAAGGCCAAGAAGTGGAAGGCCGCGGTGACGTTGCTCGCGTTCACGTAGGCGAAGGTAGGCGGGACGATGGCGTTGGGGATGTCGCGGCCGATGATCCGCCGCAGGCCAAGATCGAACGAAGTGTCGCGATTGAACTGCCAGTCGAGTGTC
>Ga0181525_10003922_pt1 | contig 11598 bp, 9 predicted proteins | sample PEATcosm2014_Bin_48_FD_121100 | JGI IMG/M metagenome (GOLD analysis project Ga0181525, IMG submission 121100) | Peatland microbial communities from MTU Mesocosm Facility, Houghton, MI, USA - PEATcosm2014_Bin06_10_metaG | ecosystem: Environmental > Terrestrial > Soil > Wetlands > Peat | place... | reverse complement strand
TCCGGAAGGTTTGGCGACATCTACCTGCAGCGGGCCGGCCTTAATAGCAACTACAACGCCGGCATTGTAAAATTCACCCGCCAGATGTCCCACGGACTGCAGATTCTGACCCATTACACCTATTCGAAGACGCTCGGGGATCGAGGAATTACCGGCCAAGGCACGCAAGACACCGGTTATAACTATCCGCAAAACATCATCCGCTCGTACGGGGAAGAAACCTACTCTCACCGCCATCGCTTGTTGTTCCAGACCACCTACCAACCCAAGTATGCGCAGCGTCTGCCCGGCTACTTGCGGCCTGCTCTCGGCGACTGGCACCTCTCCGCCATCGCCACCTTTGAATCCGGCGATGCTCTGACGGTGTATAACGGAGACGGCAACCAGGCGAACGATTTTGCGCCGTACAGCGGGCTGGGAAATCTTGATATGGTGCACAATCCAAATTTCTCGCATTCGAAGCGTACTTTTTCGGAGTATTTCGACACCAGCGCGTTCGTCGTGCCGCCCACCAACGTGCAGGGCACCGCGTCCCCCGGCGTGGTGCGGGGCCCCGGCCAGAACAATTGGGACATCGCGTTCGGAAAGAATATTGCTTTCCGTGAAAGTCTCCACGCCGAGCTTCGCGCGGATATGTACAACGCCCTGAACCATACGCAGTGGAACGCCGTAAGCACTCAACTAAACGGCAGCACCGGCCCGTTCGGAGAAGTCACCGGCAGCCGCGAAGGACGCATCATCCAACTTGCCGCCAAGGTGGTGTTTTAGAGATAGCGGCGCCTCACAAATCGCGCCGCAAGATTTTCCCCCACGCCCGTCGCGTCCCCTTGCCGGTGGAATACTCGCAAGGGGACGCGACGAGACCGGAAGAACAATGTATCAACCAGAAGCTTACGGAATTGCGCTGCTGTTCATGATCGCCAGCATGTTGTGCTGGGGATCGTGGGCCAACACGATGAAACTTACTCTCGGATATGCCTTCCAGCTTTTTTATTGGGATTATGTGATCGGCATTGTCGTTGGCAGCCTCATCTGGGGCTTCACCCTGGGCAGCTGGGGTGGAGGCGATCTCTCTTTTCTGAACAATATTGGCCAGGCGGACTCCCGCCATATGTTGTTCGCGGTTGCCGGTGGTGCGGTGTTCAATGTGGCCAACCTGCTTCTGGTTGCCGCGATTGACATCGCGGGCCTGGCGGTCGCCTTCCCGATTGGCATCGGCCTGGCTCTGGTCGTGGGTGTGCTTCTAAATTACGCGATCGCCCCCAAGGGGAATCCTATTCTACTTTTCGGAGGCATGTTCCTCGTGGTGCTGGCGATCATCTTTGATGCGCTCGCCTATCGCCGCAGAGAAAGCGGGCAACGTTCGGTCAGCGCGCGTGGGATCTGGATTAGCATCGCTTGCGGAGTGCTGATGGGCATTTTCTATCCGCTGGTCACAAAGGCGGTAACCGGCGAGCGTTCCCTCGGGCCTTACTCGGTCGCGTTTTTCTTTGCACTCGGAGTCGTTCTTTGCGCCATCCCGGTAAACTTTCTGTTCATGAAAAAGCCTCTCACCGGCGCGGATCCCGTCAACATGTCGCAATACTTCCGGGCGAAACCGGGATGGCATTTCTGGGGCGTCGTGGGCGGTTTCATCTGGTGCACGGGAACGGTGTTCAACTTCGTTGCCTCCCACGCGCAGATGGTCGGTCCGGCCGTTTCCTACGCGATCGGACAGGGCGCGACCATGGTGTCGGTCGTCTGGGGCGTATTCATTTGGAAAGAGTTTGCCAGTGCTCCGCCGGCCTCTCGCAAACTGCTTCCCGCGATGTTCATCTTCTTTTTGCTTGGGCTGGGTTCGATCGCGATCGCCCCCACGCTGGCCAGGTAGTTACACTCGGATTTTGCTTATGCAGAAGCCCATCGTGGTCGTCGGGAGCGTCAATCTCGACTTGGTTGTCGGGGCCGATCGTATTCCTCAGGTTGGAGAGACGATCATCGGCAATAGCTTTCGTTCATATTGCGGGGGCAAGGGCGCAAACCAGGCGGTCGCAGCCGCGAAGCTCGGCTTCCCTGTTGCCATGGTAGGAAATGTCGGCGACGACCCTTTTGGGACGCAGTTGCGCGCGGGACTGAAAGATGCCGGTGTGGATACGGCGCAGGTGAACACAGTCGAGGGAGCATCTGGCGTCGCTTTGATCACGACCGGGCCACGCGGCGAGAACAACATCGTGGTCGTGCCGGGAGCCAATGGGAAACTCACGCCGAAACTGCTGGAAAAAGCGGCGCCCCTTCTGGCCCGGGCTGGATTTCTTTTGGCGCAGCTTGAGATTCCTTTGGAAACGGTCGACTACCTGGCGCAGTTCGCCGGACGGCATGAGATCCCGCTCATGCTCGACCCCGCCCCTGCGCGCGAGCTTTCCGAAACTCTGCTGCGCAACCTGTGCTGGATTACACCGAACGAAAGCGAAACTCGGGAAATGCTCGAGATCGCGCTGGAAAACGCCGATCAGGACTACGACAGAGCAGCAGATCGCCTTTTGGCTTTGGGTGCCAAGAACGTGTTGCTGAAGTTAGGGTCCCGCGGATGCTTGATTGCCCAGGGGAATTCTCCGAAAGAGCGGGTTCCGGCATTTTCGGTCAGCGCCGTGGACACGACCGGTGCGGGCGACGCATTCAACGCCGGTTTTGCAGTCGCGCTGATGCGCGGCTCGACCATCACGCGCAGCGCCGTTTTTGCTTCCGCCGTCGCCGCCATTTCGGTGACGCGGCCGGGAGCGCAATCTTCCATGCCGAGCGGCCCCGAGGTGGAAGCTTTCCTGCAAGAACATGCCGCTCCGCACTTCGCAACAACCGAAGCATCTTCGTGAAATTTCTGGAGGACTTCGAACACCGATGAAGCGCAGAACCAGTGTTTCTACTCTCCTTTTGCAGCTGGTCGCCGTCGCCGCGATGGCGCAAGATCTGCCCGCCGCCAAGCCGGAGGCGGTTGGGTTGTCGTCGGAGCGTCTCGAGCGAATCAGCACAGCAGTCCAGCGCGACATCGACGACCAGCGCATCGCGGGTGCGGTCACAATGGTGATTCGCCGCGGCCATGTGGCGTGGTTCAAGGCGCAGGGAGCGATGGACCGCGAGGCCAATAAACCGATGCGAACCGATGCGATGTTCCGCATCTGCTCGATGACCAAGCCGATCACCAGCGCGGCGGTCATGATGCTCTATGAACAAGGCCACTTCCTTCTTGACGACCCCATATCGAAATACCTGCCCGAATTTAAGAATCCGAAAATTCTGGTAAAGCCAGCGGCCGGCGAACCCTATACCATCCCCGCCACCAAGGAGATCACCATCCGTGATCTGTTGCGGCATACCTCGGGGCTTACTTACAACTGGAACCCAGATTTGGGCCCCCTGTATCACGACGCAAACGTTGCCTCCGGGCTGTTGCAATACGACGGAACGATAGAAGACAACGTGAAGCGGCTGGCCGCTCTCCCCCTGCTCTTTAATCCGGGGGATCGATGGGAATACAGCCTGAGCGTCGACGTTCTTGGAAGATTGGTGGAAGTCGTGTCTGGTAAGCCTCTCGACGAATTCTTTCGTACGCAGATTTTCGAGCCCCTCGGCATGAAAGACACTTATTTCTATCCCCCCGACAACAAACTGGATCGGCTCGCGACCGCGTATACGTATTATCCCGAGAAAGGCCTGAACCGATTTCCGGATACTCCCATCGTTGAAGGGCCGATGGTCTATTCCGCCGACTATCCGTATCGCGGTCCGAAGAAACTTTTTGCCGGCGGCGCCGGCCTCGTCTCCACTGCTGCCGACTACGCCCGCTTCTCTCAGATGATGCTGGACGGCGGTAGATCAGGAAACACGCGCCTGTTGAGCCGAAAATCAGTCGAACTCATGACCAACGATCAGTTAGGCAAAATCAGCCCCGACCAGAACTTCGGCTTCGGACTCGGCTTCGGTATCGACGGCGTAAGATCTCCGCTGCGTGAACTCGGATCGCCGGGCGAATATCAGTGGGGCGGCTTCTTCTACACCGGATTCGTGATCGACCCGAAAGAACAGATGATCGTAATCTTCATGGCGCAACTGCACCCCACGGGCGGGTTGCGGCTCGATCAGGAAATACGGGTGCTCGCCTATCAGGCGATCAACGACTGAGAGTGATCCGTCGTAATGCGAATCGGAAACTTGTTCACCGATATACAGATTTCAAATTCCAAATATCCATCTTCAGAACCTGCGCGCGTCCGTGAGAGTAGAGTTCGATCCCGTCACTGGTGCTCTTCGGGAAAATGATTTCCGAAATAACAGTCTCACCATCTCTGCGTGGCGAGAAAAGATATCCACTTGAATCCGCAGCGGCTGGAGTCATGAAGGATGGAATGCCGCTTATGGCCGTTTTGTCGGTACCAATCGCTGCGGTCCCTGCGGGACCGGCGCCTCATCGCTTGACTATTCGCCGAAAATGCGAGAGCCTGTCGCGCAACGAAGTGGGCGTCACCACGGGGCGCGCAGACCATGACCGGCACCAATGATTCCACTATTGCATCGCTGGCTGACGCGACCGAGCGGGGAGACCGTTCTGCTGCAGACGCGCTTTTCGCAGCGCTCTATTCGGAGTTGCACCGGCTAGCTCGTCGCGAACTGGCAAGGCAAGGTGTGACCCTGGGTTTGAGCGCCACCACGCTCCTCCACCAGGCTTATCTTGATATGGCCGAGCGCGAGGGCCCTGCTTTTCCCGACCGTGCACGCTTCATGGGTTACGCGGCGCGGGTAATGCGAGGTCTGATTATCGACCACGCGCGGAATCGGCAGGCGCAGAAGCGCGGTGGCTTATTCGAGATTACCTCGTTGACCACTGACGTGCCGGAGAATCCTGTCGAGTATCTCGAACTGCAGCGCATCGGTGAGGCGCTTGACCAACTCGGCAAGACGGAGCCTTCTCTAGCCGAGATCGTGGACTTGAAGTTTTTCTGCGGCTTCTCCTTTTCAGAAATCGCCGCTATGCGCGCCGTCTCGGAGCGAACGGTGCAGCGCAACTGGGAGAAGGCTCGGATTTATCTGCATCGCAACCTTCGCGAGAGTAGGTCCCTATGAGGAGCCCATGCACGCGCTCAATCCCGACCGATGGCAGGAAGTAAGCCCTTACCTTGACGAGGTTCTGGCCGTGCCGCCGGAGGAACGGGCTGGCTGGCTGGCCTCGCTGCGCGAGAGCAACCCAGAGTTGGCAAGCCTGGTGGAAGCCTTGCTGGTCGAGCACCGCTTTCTGGAGGAAGAGCACTTTCTCGAACATTCCCCTGCTCAACTGCCGGAGCCGGTGCTGGCTGGGCAAAGCTTCGGCACTTATACGCTGATCTCCGCTATCGGCCACGGTGGCATGGGCAGCGTCTGGCTGGCCCGTCGCAACGATGGACGTTTCGAACGCAAGGCAGCGGTCAAGTTGCTGAATCTGGCGCTCATGGGGCGAGGCGGCGAGCAACGCTTCAAACGGGAGGGCCGGATACTCGGCCAGCTGAATCATCCTCATATCGCGGAACTGCTGGACGCCGGCGTGTCATCCAGCGGGCAACCGTACCTTGTTCTTGAATATGTCGACGGCCAGCACATCGATGTCTATTGTGACGAGCACACTCGGAACATCGAGGCGAGAATCCGTCTGTTTCTTGACGTGTTGGCCGCAGTCGCCCACGCTCACACCAGCCTAGTGGTTCACCGAGACATCAAGCCCTCCAATGTGCTGGTCAACAGCGACGGTCAGGTGAAGCTGCTGGACTTTGGCATCGCCAAGCTCCTGGAAGATGAAGCTCAGCCGGGACAAGCAACCCTGCTCACCCGCGAGGCGGGATCAGCCTTGACCCCTCAATATGCGGCGCCGGAACAGATTACCGGCGAACCAGTCACCACCGCAACCGATGTTTATGCTCTAGGCGTGCTTCTGTTTGTGCTGCTGACGGGACAGCACCCAGCCGGCCCAGGTCCGCATTCCACCGCGAAGTTGCTCAAGGTCATAGTGGAGACTGAACCGCCGCGCATGTCTGCTATCGTCCCGCGCGGCGGCACCGAAGCCGAGCTGATCGTCTCGAGCGCTTCGAGACGGGGCACGACGCCTGAGCGCCTTCGACGCCGCTTGCGGGGTGACCTCGATACCATCGTGGCTAAAGCCCTGAAGAAGAATCCGCGGGAGCGCTACGCCTCTGTGAATTCCATGGCTGAAGACCTGGGCCGCTACCTTCGGCATGAGCCCATTCGGGCCCGCCCTGACGCGGTGGCCTATCGGGCGGCCAAATTCTTGCGGCGGTATTGGCTTCCGGTGTCGGCGGCTGCGCTCGTAATCGCCAGCCTTTCGGCCGGCCTTTATACGGCGAGCCATGAGCGCGCGATTGCGGAGCGGCGATTCAGCCAGCTCCGGCAACTGTCCAATAAAATCTTTGATCTCGACGAGGACATTCGTGACCTTCCCGGTTCAACCCAGGCCCGGCAGCGTCTGGTTTCGGCTGCATTGGAATACCTGGATGGCCTAGCTCCCGCCGCCCATGGCGATCTGGAGCTCAGCCAGGACATCGCCGACGGCTACTGGCGCGTGGCGGGCATTCAAGGTGTTCCTACTCAGCTGAATCTCGGCGAGCCGGAGAAGGCCGAGGCGAGCATGAAACGGGCGGATGAATTGACAGAAGCGGTACTTGCGTCGCGGCCCAGAGACCGGCGCGCGCTGCTGCGCGCGGCGGGGATAGCACAGGAACGCATGATCCTCGCGCAGGAAGAGCACCGCGACGCGGACGCACTCGCATATGCCGGCAAGGCAGCCCATCGCCTTGATGAGTTTCTTCGGTTAGGCGATGCTACGGATTCAGAACGCATCCAAATTTCCGGGGAGTACGGGAACCTCGCTCTGGCGCACCTCAACATGCACATGTACCCGGAGGCGGTTCCCTACGCGCAACGAACCGTCGAAGTAATCCGGCCAATAGCGTCTGCCCAATATCTCGTGGCCCAGGGGCTGAGTTTGCTGGCCAGCGCGCTGCGCTATCAGGGTAATTTGGAAGGCGCCCTGCAAGCCATTCAGGAAGCGAGAAAAATTTCCGAGCAGGCGGTGTATCCGAATCCCACCACGCGCATGCTGGATGAGTATGGAATATTCTTGCGCCAGGGTTTGATTCTGGGAGAGGACGGCGATGTCAATCTGGGCCGGCCTGCGGATGCAATCGAGCCCCTCGACAAAGCATTCCACACCACCGAAGAGTTCGCCGCCAAAGACCCGAATGACGCCGTCAGCCGTATGCGTGTCGCCCACTCAGGAATAGCACTGGGCAACATTCTCCGCCAGCGCGATCCACGGGGAGCGCTGGCCGTGTATGACCTGGCCCTGAGCCGGGTCGGTGAGATCCGGAACAGTTTAGCTGCGAGGCGCTCCCAGGCGACGCTGCTCGCGAGCTCTTCCTACGCACTGCTGGGCCTGCATCGGGGCGCGGAGGCTAGGCGCCGGCTTGAAAGTGCATCTTCAATTCTCCACGAAACGAAAGATATTCCCGCAGAAGGGATCAAGCCCGACAGCGACGTGTACGTCGTTTCCTGTGCCTGGGCGGACTATCACGCGGCAGTGGGAAATCTTGATCGCGCCGTTGCTCTCTACGAGCAATTGCTGGGCAGAATCATGTCCGCCAACCCGCAAGAATTCGACGACTTGCGAAACGCGCTCAAGCTCTCTCTTCTGTATGAAAAACTGGCTGGTGTTTATCGGCGCACTGGCGCGACTGCGAAGGCGAGCACCATGGAAGCACGCCGGTTCGACCTTTGGCAGCGCTGGGACAAAAAACTGCCCCATAACACCTTTATTCGCCGGGAACTTGAAGCCACAAGGCTTGAATCCGAATCGAAACCCATCACATCTGGGGCGGAGTGACCGAATCCGCGCCGAATTTTTCCGCAAATTCCCTGAAATTCCCTGTTTTGCCTGTCGTCTTTTGCTCTTCGTTTTCGATATCCCAATAGAAGCCGTTCTGAATCAGCCCAACTGTCGGGCTTTCTGATGAGGCTTCGTCCAGCTGCCCAAGGCAGGCGGACGAAGTAGAGCCTAAGGAGACCAAGGCAATTCAGCATCGTCCAGGAGGCATTCTATGAGCACCATGAAGTTGTTTCTTCTTGCGGTCGTTCTCACGCTGGCGGCGGCCGCATATGGCCAGGACCAGCAAAAAAGCAAGCGCGCCGAAACGAGTTCACCCGATGCTACGAGCGACTGCCAATCCACTTTCACCTCGGGCAGCGGCCAGACTTTTTTTCAATTTTGTGTGACCGTCAATGGCAATATCACGGAACTCCAGAGTCCGGCGGGATATGAGCACATCCGGGAAGGCCTCTACCAGGAGGGCTATGCCATATGCGACTTCGGAACGACGACTGGAGTGGAAACCGAGTATTTCGATTACGCCGATGGTGGAGACTCGGGCAATTGGCAAGCTCCTGTAACCACTCAACCCGGAGGCGTCAATACCTTCCCGCTCAAGATCGTGCGTACGACCTCGGACGGCGTCTACACCCTGACCCAAACGTTTACTCGGGACACGGTGGAACCGACCGTCAAGATCGCGATGACGCTCAAGAACAACACCAAAGCAGCCCGGGATTTCGCTTTGGTGCGTTACGCCGATATCGACGCCAATAACGGCATCAACGATTACACTGACTGGTTCGATTTCTCACACGATGCGGCGTGGGGATACAACAACGGGTTCAACCTATACGGCGTGATGCTCTTCACCGTTCCAACAAACTTGCCGCACTTTGCGTTCGTCCAGGACACGGCCGCAGGGCCCGATCCTTGCGGCCCGGTCAACAACCTGCCTGCCGCAACTCCTTGGTCAGGCGACGGGAGCGTCGGATTTGAGTGGAACAACACACTCAATAACGCCAAATCGATCACAGCCACTGCGGAGTACAGACGGTTCTAGCAGGTTGCGGAAAACTCGATCCCGTTGCGCAGAATAAGGCGCTGCGCGGCATAGCGGTCCGGGAAGACTGATGCAGCAGGTAAAGCAACTTCGGAACGAGGCCGCGGAGACACGCCGCCGGTTCGTGTCGAAGCACGGGGGTGAGTCGAGCTCGGAGTTGTGGTTTCATGCGGCCCATGCGTAAGGAAGGGGCGGACAACGGAGTTGGATCTGGTCGGCGGTGAGCCTCTCGATCACCCGCATGGGTCCACCGCAGAGAGGACACATCCAGAGAGCGAGGGCCCGGCGGATCGCTTGCAGCCAGATCTCAGAGTTCGCTCAGCCCGATGCGAAAAAGCGCCTGTCGCTGGGAGAGGCTCTCAGTGGCGTCACGGCGTACAACATCTACCGGAATAGCCTCGGCCAACTCATTCTCGATCCGGTAAAGGCCGTTCCTGCTTCTGAAATGTGGCTTTACGAGAACCCGCAGGCCCTCGCCAGCGTGAAACGAGGTTTGAGGGAGTCCGCGGAAGGGAAGAGCGCCTATCGCGGCTCGTTTGCCAAGCACGCCAGGGAATAGGCGTGCAACGGAAAATCAAATTCACGCCCACGGCAGATGAGCAGTACAAGGCGCTCGAACATGCGAAAGCTGCGATCTTCGCGCAGGTTCGGAAGGCCATCGGTTACTTGGAAATCGACCCACACCATCCAAGCCTTAATACGCACGAGTTCACCTCCCTGACTGGTGCCAATGGCGAGAAAGTGTTTGAGGCGTACGCTCAAAACAACACCCCGGGTGCTTGCCGCGTTTTTTGGCACTGCGGCCCCGGTGAAACCAAGGGCAAGAAACGAACTCCCGTTATCACCATCGTTGCGATCACACCCCATCCGTAGCACACAAAGCTAGAAGTCTCAGCTGTGCGGAACAAGGGGCCCATGGCTGCGTTCGCGGCGATTTGCTTTCCTCCACGCGCCCGTAGCTTGAGAGGAGATCACATCGCTAAGGAGTTTAGGGATTTATGGATTCATGGCCAAGATATATTCACCGCAGATTTTCATTTCGGGCATAGCAATATAGTTCGCTACTGCAATCGGCCGTTTCGAGGCTTATGGGCGCCGCGCCAGGCGCGTGGGCGTGTGCTCAACAAGATGCCATGTTGCGATACTTTTTGCGCGTGAAGCCTGACTACGGAGTCGCTCAGGTCAGCGACGCCTTGAGTCAGAGGAAAATGACAGGCTGTTATAAATTCCAACTAACCGGGTTGAATCAGGACATCCGCCGCCCAAAGCTCGAGCAGATTGCTATCGACGCATTAAACGATCCTTCGCCGGAGGTGGCGAGGAATGCGGCAGAAGCATTGGGCAAGTACGGATCGGTAAGAACCGAAGCTGCGTTGTGGACACGACTTGAGAAGTTTCATGAGCAGTGGAAGGACAGGGCGGACGAACTTCGCTATCGGCCTGGTACGAAGCCTGACGTCCTGGCAGAAGTCGGGCTGGAGCAGATTTTGGTGCACGCAATCTCAAGCGGACAGGCGTGGTTTGCCACTGAGGACACAATTGTCAAACTCAAGGACTTAGCCAGTCCCCAAATGCAAGCGGAATTGGATGGCGTGTTGCGGGAGATCCAACGTGGTGAGTACGGATTGACCCTGTGGTGGCCCGAAGGCACGCTGAACTACAGTGTAGGCAGGTACACCGGCAAGGGCATGGCCGCGTTGAAGGAAAAACTTGCTCAATTTCCTTCAGGAGCGCACCTGAACCTGATCACAACCGTTGCGGAACGGGATCATCATCGACCGGAATTTGCCGAAGTGGAAGACGCGGCCGCGGCTAACGGTTTGGTGCTGCAAATCCAGATCCCGCGATAGACCATATCAACTCGCCGCACTGGGTTTCAAGGCGCCCTGCAGGCTTATCGCGTCTATTCCGATCCCGACCTAAACGCCGAGTTGCGCCTGTTTTCGGGCAAGACGATCGATGTCCGTCGCTCTTCATCGGCGGGAAGAGCGATTGGGGCTCAGTCCACCCCTCGCAGTTCTACTCTGTGTGGGCTTTTCTCTTGCTCGAAAAAAAACTGCGACAGATACCAGAGCTCCGGCCTCGGAGTCACAAACGCGACGACGGCCGCGACCCGCTTTTGGTCGTGGCCTCCTTACTGGTTTTCGCTTTGCCTGGGATCGGATAGAGCCTGTTACGAAACTCTCCGATCGTTATTCTGCGAGGCTAGATCGCTGAAGAGAAGCAGACTTGAACGAAGCCGCTAGCGCGGCGGACGCTTTCGCGTGCTAGAGCGGAAACGATCTGGGAGGTTCCAGACTTTCCAGACCAGCGAGGCTCGAGGAAGGACAATAGTTTGCCCGACGATAAAGGTTCTGGTTTCGCTCCGAACTTGGATCATGCGCGATACCAAGAACCATCCCACCCGGCAAAAACGCCTTGCACCAATCACGTCCCTATCAAACACCAGTTACTCTCTAGCGAACCGCAGGGTCTTGATCTCCCACGGTTTTACCTGGAAGTGTATGGAAGAGCCTTCCCCAATTGGTTCCAAGAGGTTGTCTTCGAGCAGATTTGTTTCAACTGCTTTTACGGATCGCGGAAGTTGAATTGTTACGTTGCCCTCGCGACCCTCCAGCTCGACAAACCGGACGATGGCATCCGTGTCGTAGAAACC
>Ga0181525_10003920_pt1 | contig 11604 bp, 12 predicted proteins | sample PEATcosm2014_Bin_48_FD_121100 | JGI IMG/M metagenome (GOLD analysis project Ga0181525, IMG submission 121100) | Peatland microbial communities from MTU Mesocosm Facility, Houghton, MI, USA - PEATcosm2014_Bin06_10_metaG | ecosystem: Environmental > Terrestrial > Soil > Wetlands > Peat | place... | reverse complement strand
TAAGGGGCCCGATGCGCGCAACGAAGCCCGCCAGATCAACGCCCGTGCGTCGGGATGGGCCTACAAGCTCCCGGCCTCCAAGGGTCTGCAATTCATGACGCCGCTCGAAAGCCTTCTGAAGCCCAAGGGCGGCGCAACCGCTGCCCAGCAACCGGTCCCCCCGGCGCAATAGCCGCCCCAGACCTGCTATGATCGCCGGCCGTCCGCCGCTATAGGGCAGCCGGTGATCGACTGAAGGCGCCCACGCAACCCATGACCGCAGCCACCACCCGGCCTGACGCCAGCGAGCAGACCTTCCTGCGCGACCTCTGGTACATGGCCGCGCTGGCGCGCACGGTGAGGCCGGGCGGGCTCCGGCGCCAGATCATCCTGGGCGAGCCTGTCCTCCTCGGCCGCACCCGCGACGGCAAGGCCTTCGCTCTGCGCGACATATGCCCACATCGCGGCGTGCCCCTGTCGGCCGGCCGCGTGACGGACGAGAACCAGGTCGAATGCCCCTATCATGGCTGGCGGTTCAGAGCCGACGGCGTCTGTGCGGCCATTCCCTCGCTGGTCGACGGCCAGGACATCGATCCCACGCGGATGAAAGTCCGCGCCTATCCGCTCGTCGAGCAGGACGGGCTTCTCTGGATCTATATGGCGGCGCCGGGCCGGGAGAGCGCAGCCCCGAAAGGCGCGCCGCCCAAAGTCGGCATGGCGAACGCGAAACCCCGCTGGATCGAGAGCCAGACCTTCGCCTGCAATATCGACCACGCGGTCATAGGCCTGATGGACCCGGCGCATGCGCCCTATGTGCACGGACGCTGGTGGTGGCGCGTCACGCCGCGTGTGAAGACGAAATCCTATGCGCCATTGCCGGGCGGCTTCGTCATGCTCCGCCATGCGCCGACGAAATCGGCCTACAAGCTTCTGGGCGCGGACGTATCCACAGAAATCACGTTCGAGCTTCCGAGCATCCGCTTCGAGAACATCGCCGGCACCTTCCTCGGCCGGAAGATCGACGTGGTCGGCCTCACCGTCTGCACGCCCATCGACAGGGACACGACGGAAGTCACCCAGATTTTCTACTGGCCGGCGTGGCTCGGCTTCATCCGGCCGTTCTTCATGGCGCTCGGCCCCACTTTCCTCGGCGACGACCGGCGCATGGTGGAACTCCAGCGCGAGGGCCTCAAATACGACCCGCCGCTGATGCTCATCCAGGATTCCGACGTTCCTGCCATGTGGTACCACCGGCTCAAGAAGGCCTGGATCGAATCGGTTGAGACGGGCGCGCCGTTCACCAACCCCGTGCAGCCCCGGACGCTGAAGTGGCGGAGTTGAGCCAGCGACGCTAACGCACGGCAGACCGGGGTTGCCCCCGCCTCCCCGCCCGGCTAAACGATCCCCTTAGCCTGTAACTTAACCGGACCAACCGCGCCCATCGCGCGCGTGGCCGCGCGCGAGTGAAAATGCCCAAGCGCCAAGACATCCACACCGTACTCATCATCGGAGCCGGCCCCATCGTCATCGGCCAGGCGTGCGAATTCGATTATTCGGGCGCGCAGGCGTGCAAGGCGCTTCGCGCCGAGGGCTATCGGGTCGTCCTCGTCAATTCCAATCCGGCGACGATCATGACCGATCCGGGGCTGGCGGATGCCACCTACATCGAGCCCATCACGCCGGAATTCGTCGAGAAGATCATCGCGCGCGAACGCCCGAACGTGCCCGAGGGCCGCGCCTTCGTTTTGCTGCCGACCATGGGCGGACAGACCGCGCTCAACACGGCGCTGTCGCTCCGGAAGCGCGGCGTGCTCGAGAAATACGATATCGAACTCATCGGCGCGAGCGCGGATGCGATCGACAAGGCCGAAGACCGCGAGCTCTTCCGTCAGGCGATGATGAAAATCGGCCTCGAGGTGCCGCGCGGGCAGACGCTCAAAGGCTATCTCCGCCACAAGAAGGATGAGGTCGGGAATTTCCTCTATGACGGCGAAAACAATCCGATCATGGAGCTTTCGCCGGAGGCTTTCGCGCATGCGCTGCAGGCGCTCGAGGAAGTGGGACTGCCGGCTGTCATTCGTCCGTCCTTCACGCTCGGCGGCACCGGCGGCGGTATCGCCTACAACCGCGAGGAATTCTTCGAGATCGTCGAGCAGGGTCTCGATGCGTCGCCGACCAACGAAGTGCTCATCGAAGAATCCGTGCTCGGCTGGAAGGAATACGAGATGGAAGTCGTGCGCGACCGCGCCGACAACGCCATCATCGTCTGCTCCATCGAGAACATCGATCCGATGGGCGTGCATACGGGCGATTCCATCACGGTCGCACCCGCGCTGACGCTGACCGACAAGGAATATCAGCGCATGCGCACGGCTTCGATCGCGGTGCTGCGCGAGATCGGCGTCGAGACGGGCGGCTCGAACGTGCAGTTCGCCGTCAATCCGGCCGACGGGCGCATGGTCATCATCGAGATGAACCCGCGCGTGTCGCGTTCCTCGGCGCTTGCGTCGAAGGCGACCGGTTTCCCGATCGCCAAGATCGCGGCCAAACTCGCGGTCGGCTACACGCTCGACGAACTCACCAACGACATCACGCGGGTGACGCCGGCGGCCTTCGAGCCGACGATCGACTATGTCGTGACCAAAATTCCCCGCTTTGCATTCGAGAAATTCCCGCGTGCCGATCCGACGCTGACGACGTCGATGAAGTCGGTCGGCGAAGCGATGGCCATCGGGCGCACCTTCGCGGAATCATTGCAGAAAGCGCTGCGTTCGCTCGAGACGGGACTTTCGGGCTTTGACGAGATCGACCTCGCGGACAATCAGGATGCGATCCGCGCGGCGCTGGCCAAACCGACGGCCGACCGTTTGCGCATCGCGGCACAGGCGATGCGTTACGGCTTCCCGCTCGAAGATATCGTGGCGATCACCAAATATGATCCCTGGTTCCTGGGCGAAATCGAAGCGATCCTGGCCCAGGAGGCGCGTGTCGCGCGCGACGGCCTTCCGCAGGACGCCGAGGGACTTCGCCGTCTCAAGATGATGGGTTTCTCGGACGCGCGGCTCGCGAAACTCGCGAACATGAAAGAAGCCGATGTGCGGCGTGCGCGCCATGCGGCAGGCGTGCGCCCCGTGTTCAAGCGCATCGATACGTGCGCCGCGGAGTTCGCCGCGATCACGCCTTACATGTATTCGACGTACGAAGCCCCGGTTGCGGGCCATGTCGAATGCGAAAGCCGGCCGACTGACAAAAAGAAAATCATCATCCTGGGCGGCGGTCCCAACCGCATCGGCCAGGGTATCGAATTCGACTATTGCTGTTGCCACGCGGCGTTCTCCCTCTCCGAGCGCGGCTTCGAGACCATCATGGTCAACTGCAACCCCGAAACCGTCTCGACCGATTACGACACGTCCGACCGTCTCTATTTCGAACCGCTGACGGCGGAAGACGTGCTGGAGATCGTGGCCAAAGAGCAATCGAACGGATCGGTCGAGGGCGTTATCGTGCAGTTTGGCGGACAGACGCCGCTCAAACTCGCGAACAAGCTGGTCGAAGCAAACGTCCCGATTCTCGGCACGTCGGCCGATGCGATCGATCTCGCCGAGGACAGGAAGCGCTTCCAGGTTCTCCTGCACGATCTGGGCCTCAAGCAGCCGCGCAATGCGACGGCGATGACCGCGGAAGAAACGATCGAGGCGGCGCGCGCCATCGGCTATCCGGTGATCCTCCGCCCTTCCTATGTGCTCGGCGGCCGCGGCATGGTCGTGATGGCCGACGAAACGCAGCTCAAGTCGCATGTGCAATCGGGCGAGCTTTTCCGCATCTCGGGCGACAATCCCGTCCTGATCGACGGCTTCCTGCATCACGCGACGGAAATCGATGTCGATGCCATCGCCGACGGCACAGGCGATGTGTTCATCGCGGGCATCATGGAGCACATCGAGGAAGCGGGCGTCCATTCGGGCGACTCGGCCTGCGCCATCCCGCCCCATTCGCTCAGCGCCGAAACGATTGCCGAAATCGAACGCCAGACCGTCGCGCTCGCGCGCGGGCTCGACGTGCGCGGCCTGATGAATGTGCAATACGCCGTGCAGAACGGCGAGATCTATGTGCTCGAGGTCAATCCGCGCGCGAGCCGCACCGTGCCATTCGTCGCCAAGGCGATAGGACTTCCCGTGGCCGCGCTCGCCGCACGCGTGATGGCGGGCGAAACGCTTGCTTCGCTCAAACTCAAAAAGCCCAAGCTCAATCACATCGCCGTCAAGGAAGCGGTCCTTCCTTTCGCGCGTTTTCCGGGCGTCGACACGGTGCTCGGACCCGAGATGCGCTCGACCGGCGAAGTCATGGGCCTCGACACGAATTTCGGCCGCGCCTTCGCGAAAAGCCAGATCGGCGCCGGGCTGAAATTGCCGCTGTCGGGAACGGTGTTCATTTCGATCAAGGACGCCGACAAGAGTTTCGCGATTGCGCCCGCGCGCGCGCTCAAGGCGATGGGCTTCGATCTTCTCGCCACCCGCGGCACGGCGAAATTCCTGGAAGCCGAAGGACTCGAAGTGCGCGTCGTCAACAAGGTGCTCGAAGGGCGGCCGCACGTCGTCGACGCGATCAAGAACGGCGAAGTGCAGCTCGTGTTCAACACGACGGAGGGTTCGCAGGCACTCTCGGATTCGCTCTCGATCCGGCGCACCGCGCTGCAGATGAAAGTGCCGTACTACACGACCATCGCCGGCGCCGCCGCCGTGACGGAAGCCATCGCCGCCCTGCGCCAGGGCGTGCTTGAGGTCGCGCCGCTGCAAACCTATGTCTGATGGCGTGAAACCAAAGCTCTCTTGAAGAATTAGCTCGTCTGCTTTACATTTTTTCCCCTGCCCACACGATGGTGATGCGAAAAACCCAATCGTGACAGGGACTTAAGGTAAAGCTTCTAGTCTTCCGGATTCGGCCGGGCCAGGAGGCAGGCCGGCGGGAGCGTCTTTGCCGTTATTAGGATCGATGTCGATGGAACGCATTCCCATGACTGCCGGTGGCTTCAAAGCCCTGGAGGACGAGGTCAATCATTTGAAGACGGTCGAGCGGCCGTCGATCATCCGCATGATCGCGGAAGCGCGCGCGCATGGCGATCTGTCCGAGAACGCGGAATATCACGCGGCCAAAGAACGCCAGGCTTTCGTCGAAGGCCGCGTCATGGAGCTCGAGGACAAGATCGGCCGCGCCGACGTGATCGATGTGTCGAAGCTTTCGGGCACGACGATTAAATTCGGCGCAACCGTCACGCTCGTCGACGAAGACACCGACGCGGAAATGAAATTCCAGATCGTCGGCGACATGGAATCCGACGCGAAGAAGGGACGGATTTCGATCTCGTCGCCGATTGCGCGTGCGTTGATCGGCAAGACCAAGGGCGACACGGTGGAAGTGTCGGCGCCCGGCGGCGCCAAGTCCTACGAGATCATGAAAGTACAATTCGTCTAAAGCGTCGCTGGGCGACCACGCGTTGATTTCTCTGTCCCCGCTCTCCATGTGAGACGCGGGCGCTATCTCTTTTTCGGCAAAGGAACTCAGCATGTCTCAACCCGACGCAACGAAATCCGGCACGTTCAAAATCGGCGGCGATATCCCTGTGCATCGTCTGGGCTTCGGCGCCATGCGCGTCACCGGCAAGGGCATATGGGGCGAGCCTGAAGATCGCGGCGAAGCGATCGCGACGCTGAAGCGCCTGCCGCATCTCAATGTGAACTTCATCGACACCGCGCATGCTTATGGTCCAGAGACGTCGGAGAAGCTCATCCACGAGACGCTTCATCCCTATAAAGGCATGCTGATCGCCACCAAAGGCGGTCTCGACCGGCCGGGCCCGGGCAATTGGGTGCCGAACGGACGTCCGGACGTGCTGATCGCGCAGGCGAAGCGCAGCCGCGAGATTCTTCGCGTCGAGCAGATCGGCCTCTGGCAGCTTCACCGCATCGATCCGAAGGTCCCCGCGCGCGAGCAGTTCGCCGCGATCAAGACACTGCTCGACGAAGGCGTCATCCGTCACGCCGGGCTCAGCGAAGTGTCCGTGGGCGACATCCAGGAAGCGTCGAAAGTGTTCAAGGTGGCGACGGTGCAGAACCGCTACAATCTCGTCGACCGCACGCACGAACCGGTGCTCGACTATTGCGGCGAACACAATATCGGTTTCATCCCGTTCTTCCCGCTGGCCGCCGGCGATCTCGCCAAGACGCATGCGGCGCTCGAACATGTCGCGAAGAAGCACGACGCGACGACGGGACAGATCGCACTCGCCTGGCTCCTGAAGCGCAGCCCCGTGATGCTGCCGATCCCCGGCACATCGAAAGTGAAGCATCTCGAGGAGAACACCGCGGCCGCGAACATCGAACTCAGCCACGAGGAATTCGAGGCGTTGAACAAAGCGGGCAAACACGCGCATTAAAACTTTCCTCCCCCGCGCGGAGCGCGGGGGAGGAATGTGCTCAGAGCAGCCGCTCGTAAAACCCGCCGAACGTCCGCGCGCGGTCGACGAGGTGGATCTCCAGAATCCAGTGCGTTTCGCGGCCGTTCGGATCGAGGTCGCGCAGGCGCGTGGGATTTTTGGGGCTGATGCGTTTCAGGTCCTTGTCGCCCGGAATCCACGCGCGGGCGACTTCGCTCAAGGTCCCAGTTGTCATGCCATGCCCTCGCAACCGTCGGGACGGTGCGTTAGTCTTCCCGGTCCGCCCCATCGTCATAGCGGCCATCGAAATCGGAGACGCCGAATGAAGCTCAGCGCGCGCAATCAGATCAAGGGCAAGATCGCCGGCGTACAAAAAGGCCAGACGACGGCCCATGTGCGTATCGATGTCGGTCATGGCGTCGTGATCACCTCGTCCATCACCAACGAGGCGGTCGACGAACTCGGCCTCAAGGTGGGCGACGAAGCCATTGCCGTCATCAAGGCCTCCGACGTCATGGTCGCGAAATGAGCGTGCGGCTGATCGGGGTTTTGGCCGCGTCCTCGCTGTGCCTTTTCGCAGGCGCAGCCAATGCCGCCGTCGTGATCGGTGGCGTACAGCATCCGGTAACGCTCACCGTGGATGACCTCCGCCGGCTTCCACCGGTGACAGTCTCTGTCTCGTTTCAGAGCGATCGCGGGACCGAAAGCGCCAGTTACACCGGCGCGCTTTTGTGGACCATCGTCGACAATGCGGGCACCATCGACGCGGACGGCAAGAACACGAAACTCCGTCACACGATTATGGTCATCGGCAGTGACGGTTATCAGGTCGAACTGTCCGAAGGCGAAATCGATCCGAAGTTCGAGGGCAAGTCCGTCATCTTGGCTTATACGAGGGACGGCAAGCCGCTTGGCAGCGGCGGTGAAATTCGGCTTGTCGTTCCCGGCGACCACCATGGCGGCCGCGCGGTCAGGGACGTTACCAGCGTCACGGTGCAATAGCGCCAGTCAGTTTCGCTTCGCCACCACCGCCGCGAGTTCCGCGATCTCGGTGAACCGTCCCTCGGGAGAAAGCTCGGTCAGCGCCGCGCGCAAATCGCGCTCGAAATCGGCCGCGCGCTCGCCCAGCTTTTCCTTCGACAGCATGGAGAGCGAGAAAGCCCGTCCGACGATGTCGTCCGTCGTGATCGCATGGCGGATGAAAACGCCGACCCGCTCGATGTGGGAGAACGGCGAGTCGAAGAGAAAGGACACGTGGGAACGGTAGTCGGTCCGCTGCCGCGCGGCGCGATGGGCGGCTTCCTGCGAGCCGTAACGCTGCCCCACCTCGCCCAGCACGGTGAGCCAGCGATTTTCCGCGGTGCGGGGATGATCGTCCTCGAACAACGCGATGGCGCCGTCCGGCGGCAGAAGCCGGTCGAGAATCTTCAGGGTCTCGGTCCGGTCCATCCAGTGAAACGACCGCCCCATGGTGACGAGATGGATCAGCCCGATGTCGGTGGGCAGATCGAAGGAACTCGCCTGCCGGAAATCGATCGTGACGCGGGCCAACTCAGCCGCCTGCCTGGCGGCCGCGAGCATATCCGGCTCGGGATCGACGCCCACCACGCGCATGCCGGCCTCCGCGAACGGAATGGCCAGCAAACCCGGCCCGCAGCCCAGATCCATCACGCCGTCCCCCGGCGCCAGCCCCGCCATCGCGCCCACCCGCGCGATCAATGCGGCAGGATAGGAAAGGCGAAAGCGGGAATAGTAGGGAACCGTCGACCGGAATCGCCGGGGCTCGTACTCGGCCAAAGGTCCGCTGGAATTGGACACGTTTTGATTGCTCCTAGAGACGCAGGTTGGCTTTGCGCCCAGCCACACTATATTGCCCGCGATGTAATCGGGGCTGAAGTCCAATGGCGACTATCGCACTTGTCGATGACGACAAGAACATCCTTGCCTCCGTCACGCTTCTCCTGGAACAGGAAGGCTATCACGTGCGGGCCTACGCGGATCCGTCGGCGGCGCTGACCGCGCTCGCGGCCACCCCGCCCGATCTCGCCATCCTCGACATCAAGATGCCGCGCATCGACGGGCTCGAGCTCCTGCGCCGGCTGCGCCAGACCGCGGACATGCCGGTCATCTTCCTCACGTCCAAGGATGAGGAGATCGACGAGCTCATGGGGCTGAACGCGGGCGCCGACGACTACATCCGCAAGCCCTTCTCGCAACGTCTTCTGCTAGAGCGCGTGAAGGCCGTGCTTCGCCGCGGCGAGTCGCACAAGGGAGCGCCGGGCGAAGCCAAGAAGGAATCGCTCGTGCGCGGCAAGCTCGCGCTCGATCCGCAGCGTCACGAATGCACCTGGGAAGGAAGGCCTGTCCGGCTCACCGTGACCGAATTCCTGATCCTGCAATGCCTCGCCCAACGCCCGGGCTTCGTGAAAAGCCGCGACAATCTGATGGACGCGGCCTATGACGACCAGGTCTATGTCGACGACCGCACCATCGACAGTCACATCAAGCGTCTGCGCAAGAAATTCAAACTGGTCGCCGACGATTTCGACGCGATCGAAACGCTTTACGGCGTCGGCTACCGCTACCGCGAGGCCTGACGATCGTTTCCTTTCCGCGCATGGATCTGTTCGCGCAACCGGGGCCGGGCCGGCGCGGCCGCATTTCGGCGCTGTCGCGGCAGATCATCTATATCAACATCGTGGCGCTCGCGATTCTCGTCACGGGCGTCCTCTTCATACAATCGAACCGGGCCGGTCTCATCGACGAACGGATTGCCGGCATCCGCCTGGAAGCCGTGACCGTCGCCAGCGCGCTCGCGGAATACGCCACGACCGATCAGCCGCTCTCCATCGACGACGCCAAGGCCGAGCCGCTGCTGCGCCAATTGATGGCGCCGACACGATTGCGCGCGCGCATCTACGGAACCAATGGACGGCTTGTCATCGACACGCGCAATCTGCTTGCCCGCAATGTGGTGGAAGCCGAAGAGCTGCCGCCGCTCGATTTCTGGAGCCGGTTCAAGGGCACGATCGAGCGGCTGTATGACGGCGTCACGGGCGTCCGGCCCTTCACCAATCTCGCGCCCTATTTCGAAGCCGGCGACAATGGGCGCGTCTATTCCGAAGTGAACAGCGCGCTCATGGGCGATTCCGGCGAGGCCGAGCGCGTGAACGAACGCAACAAGCTCGTGCTGTCGGTCACCGTTCCCGTGCAGCGTTTCAAGGCGATCTATGGCGTGCTCCTCATTTCGACGGAAAGCGGCGACATCGATTCCATCCTGCGGCAGGAACGCCTGTCGCTCATCGGCGTGGCGGTGGTGGCCTTCGTCGTCATGGTGTTCCTGTCGCTGTGGCTGTCCGGCACGATTGCGCGGCCCATTCGCCAACTGGCCGATGCCGCCGATACGGTCCGCCGCGGGCATTCGGGCCGCGAGACCATTCCCCTGCTCGCCGGCCGCAACGACGAAATCGGCGACCTCGCCGAAAGCCTGTCGGCGATGACCAAGGCGCTCTACGACCGTATCGATGCGATCGAGAGTTTCGCCGCCGACGTGGCCCACGAACTCAAAAATCCGCTGACGTCGCTTCGCAGCGCGCTCGAAATGTTCGCACGCGCCAATGACGAGGCGACGCGCACGCGGCTGATGACGATTGCCCGCAACGACATCAAACGCATCGACAGGCTGATCACCGACATCTCGGACATCTCCCGTCTCGACGCGGAATTGAGTCGCGAAACCGCCGAGCCCGTCGACATCGCCCATCTTCTGGAAACGATCGTCGAGGTCTACAATCTCACCGAATTGCCGCATGGCGTAAGGCTCGAAGTCGCTTCCGACCTCCCGGCGGACGCGAAGGTTCTGGGCCGCGACGAAAGGATCGGACAGATTTTCCGCAACCTGATCGACAACGCGTTGTCCTTCAGCCCGGAGGGTGGCCTCGTCCGCATCCGTGCGACGCAACTGGGCGGCATGGCCCATATCGCGGTCGAAGACGAAGGGCCCGGCATTGCGCCCGAGAATCTCGAAAATGTTTTCAACCGATTCTACACCGAGCGCCCGGCGGCGCACGGTTTCGGCAAGAACACGGGACTTGGTCTCTCCATCGCGCGGCAGATCGTGGAAGGCGTCGGCGGCCGCATCTGGGCCGAGACGCCGGTCGATCATGACGGTGCGCGCTTCGTCGTTGAATTGCCGCTGGCTGGTGCCGCGCGATGACCGTGGTTAACATTCACGCGAGCTGCGTCGTCCTCGCGAAAGCCGGCGCGCTGTTCGGTGCGCCATCCGATGGCGGCGTGCTCCTTCTTGGCGAAAGCGGTGCGGGCAAATCGAGCGTTGTGCTTAAATTGCTCGCATTGGGCGCGATGCTGGTCGCCGACGACCGCGTCGATCTCTTCGTGCGTGACGAATCCCTCTACGCAACCGCGCCGGCGCCGCTCGCGGGCCTCATCGAGGCACGCGGCCTGGGAATCGTTAAGCTTCCGCATGCGGCTGAGTCCCGCGTGGCGCTGGCGGTCGCGCTTGGGCCGGCGCCGCCGCGCTATCCGGATCGTGAAGACTACGAGCCGCCGACGCCGTTGAATGTCCGCGCCAAACCCCCACTTTTCCGACTATCCGCGGAAGACATGGCTGTCGCCGAAAAGATCGTTCTTGCAGCCGCCGCCTTTTCCAACGCACTGTTCCGCCAATGAGAGCTTTCATCGCGTCCCGTTCTTGTTATCGTCCGCAACCGCAACCGTCCCATCCAAGACTATGATCGGTATAGTTATCGTCACGCATGGCCGTCTGGCGCAGGAAATCATTTCCGCGATGGAGCACATGGTCGGGCCGCAGACGCATCTGCGGGCCGTCTGCATCGGGCCGGAGGACGATATCGAACGGCGCCAGCGCGAGATCGCGGCGGCGGTCAAATCGGTCGATCTGGGTGACGGCGTTGTGATCGTGACCGATATGTATGGCGGCACGCCGTGCAATCTGGCGTTAACGCTGCTCGATCGCGGCAAGGTCGAAGTGCTCGCCGGCGCCAATCTGCCGAGTCTCATCAAGCTCGTCGACATCCGCAACAAATTCCCGCTCGACCAGGCGGTGAAGGAAGCGATCGACGCGGGTCGCAAATATATGCGCGCAGGCTCCGCCGATCTCGTGGGCGGGGCGTGACGCAATGGCTGGCCGGCGGGAGGCCACCGCAAAAATC
>Ga0181525_10003919_pt1 | contig 11606 bp, 9 predicted proteins | sample PEATcosm2014_Bin_48_FD_121100 | JGI IMG/M metagenome (GOLD analysis project Ga0181525, IMG submission 121100) | Peatland microbial communities from MTU Mesocosm Facility, Houghton, MI, USA - PEATcosm2014_Bin06_10_metaG | ecosystem: Environmental > Terrestrial > Soil > Wetlands > Peat | place... | reverse complement strand
GCCAATCGCTTCAGATACAAGGGTAACTGGAAGCTCGCTTACGACAATTCCTGCGACGGTTATCACGTCGCCTATTCGCATCGCTCTTTGCTGGAAACCGAAAACCGCTTCGCTGGCGAGAATGCCAAGGGCATGGCGTATTATCGCAACTCGCCGGACAGCCTGCCGATGTACATGCGCTATACCGGCCACGGCAATCACTTCAAGGACAAGCGGCCCAACCTCGAACAGCGGCCGGGCGGACTGTGGGCGCTGGAGAGCGCGCATCCCGGCATGGAGCATTACGAAGCCGAATTCATCAAGCGCTACGGGGACCGCGCCTTTGCGCTCCTCGATCTCGCGGGTTCCGAGCCGGTCAACATCAACGTGTTTCCGAACTTCTCTCTGCTTGGCAACCATATCCAGGTCTTCGAACCGGTCAGCGTCGAGGAGACCAATGCGATTTGGTACGGCACGATGATCGTCGACGATGACGGCAAACTCGGCAACGACGCCGTGACCGACATCAACGCGCTTCGCATGCGGACCCAGGAGGGTTTTCCTAATTTCGGCGAAGTCGACGACATCGCCAACTTCGAGCAAATCCAGCGCGGTCTCATGGCGGTCGAGGACGAATGGGTTTACATGAACCGTGGTCTCGGCATCCCCGGGCGGGTTAAGATCCATGAGGACGGCTCGATGACCGCGCCGGCGACGGACGAGGCCTTCATGCGCGAGCATTTCAAGGAATGGAAGCGGCTGATGAAAACCCGGGCCAACTTCGCTATTGCGCGGGAGCCCTAACGTGAACGCGCCCACGCCGCCGCTCGATCCATCGCGCAGCTCTTATTATGTCACTGACGCCCTCTATCGCGAACTGATTGAAAACTTTTCCGGTTGGCAGGACGACGCCTGCGCCGTTACCGATGTCGTCGTTCGCGACGAATTTCGCCGCCTCCTAGAGCGTGAGGCGCGGGTTCTCGATCAGCTTCGCTACGACGATTGGCTCGCGATGTACGCCGCCGAATGCGTCTACTGGGTGCCGTCGACGCCGCAGGCCGGCGATCCGCGACGCGAGATTGCGATTATGTTCGATGATCGCCGTCGGCTTGAAGACCGCATTTATCGGATGCGCACCGGCTTTGCCTGGTCGCAGGCCCCCGCCTCGCGCACAGTCCGTCTGGTGACCAATATTGAAGTGTTTTCAACTGTTCGCGACGATACGCGCATGGTGCGTTCGAATTTTCTGATCAGCGAATTCTGGGGCGATGAGACCCGGCTACTCACTGGATGGGCCGCACACCGGGTGGTGCGCGACCTTGCCGGGTGGAAAATCCAAGCCAAACAGGTCAACCTGATCGAATGCGATCAGCCGATCCGCAATCCGAGCATCATTTTGTAAAATGCCTCATCCGGCGGCCGTAATGTAGGCAGTCGGAGGATGAGATCAGACCTGCCGTTCCGGCTCGGGCCCGGCAAGATCGTAGAGCTGCCGTGTCATGGATAAACTCCGCGACTAGCCCGCGACTTTGGCCGCGGTTTGACCGAACAAGACCGATTTTGATTCTGCGGACACGGTCGGCTGCGTGTTGATTGCGTCCGCTTTCGCATAGGCCCGCACTGTGGCCGGCCGGGAGCGGATGGTCTCAAACCAACGCTTCAGGTGTGGGAATTCGTCGAGATTTTGGCCCTGACGCTTCCACGGCACGATCCACGGATAGGCCGCCATGTCGGCGATGGAATACTCGCCCGCCACGAACGCGCGATCGGCGAGCCGTTTGTTGAGCACGCCATAGAGCCGGTTGGTTTCGTTGACGTAACGATCGATGGCGTATGGAATCTTCTCCGGCGCGTATTGGCTGAAATGATGATTTTGCCCGGCCATCGGACCCAAACCACCCATTTGCCAAAACAGCCATTGCATGACCTCGACCTTTCGGCGCGAGTCGCTGTTGAGAAACATTCCGGTCTTTTCGGCGAGATAAAGCAAAATGGCGCCGGACTCGAAAACGGCAATCGGCTTGCCGCCATCCTTTGGTCTTTGATCGACAATGGCGGGGATGCGATTATTCGGGGAAATCACCAGGAACTCCGGCTTGAACTGATCGCCTTTGCCGATATTGACCGGCATGATCTGGTACGGAAGCCCGCTCTCCTCCAGAAACATCGTGATTTTGTGGCCGTTCGGCGTGGTCCAATAATACAGATCGATCATCGCGCCTTCTTCCTTTCATCACGGGGCCAATCGAGCTGGGCAAGCGCCGGCCGCGTTACGCCTTGAAGCAGCGCGCGGTTCGCAACCGTGCGTGCCAGAACGCGGATGCCGAGCAATACGCCGAGCAGCAGGCGTGCGGCGTCATTGGCATCGACGTCCGGCGGCGTCGCGCCATCGGCTTGTGCGGCGCGAATGCACCTTTCGAAAAAGGCTTCGATCTCGCCGAATTGATCGGCGATGACCGCGGCGACCTCGCGCTGATGCGGCGCGATTTCGAGCGCTGCGTTGACCAAAAAACAGCCTTTGCGTTCCCGATCGCCGAGCGAGCGTTCGATGATCTCGGTGAAGAAGCGCTTGATAGCTTCTTTGGGCGGCAGCGAAGACTCCAACCTGCGCAAGCGATCGCGCGTCGTGCGATCGAGGTAATGCTCCAGTGCGCGGGCAAAAAGCGTCTGTTTGTCCCCGAAGGTGTTGTAAAGGCTCGGCGCCGACAGACCCATCGATGCCGTGAGGTCGCGCATCGACGTCGCCGCATAGCCATGTTGCCAAAAGCGGTCGACCGCCGCTTCCAGGGCGATGCTCTCGCTGAATTCTTTCGGTCTGGGCATTTGCAATTCCGCAGCGAGGACCTCGCAATTCCGGTCGGGCGGAGTCCTCGTTGACATTATCTAACGGTCGTTACAAAATGTCCAGAAATTAGGCGGCTTGTTGCAACGGCAATCCGACCTTGGGACCCGCAAGAAGTCTGAAGTCTAAGGGGGGAGCGTGGCGAACACAGTCAAATTGATGCGTTCGGATGTAGCTGCCGGCGCCTGGACCGAAAACGTGCAGAGCGTCGAGTTCAAGACGCTGATCGATACCAAGCGCCGCTCGATTGTTCCGATGATCGTGATCTACGTGATTGGCTATATGGGCCTCTCGGTGCTGGCGGGATTCGGCCGCGGCATTCTCGGCATCAAGGTGCTGGGAGCGGTCAATCTCGGCTTCGTGCTGATCGCCGGCAATTACGTGATGTCCTGGGCGCTAGCGGTCGTCTACGCCCGCATATCCGGCAAAAGCCACGATCCGCTCGTCGAGATCGTCGTCGAGAAAGCGTACGCGCGCGGGAGACTGCCATGAATCTCTTCACGATCGGGATGTTCGCGACAATCCTTCTGGTCTCTTTTGGCATCACCGCATGGGCGGCAAGCCGCACCCGCACCACGACCGACTTCTACGCCGCCGGCAAAGGGTTGACGGCTGCCCAGAATGGATTTGCGCTTGCCGGCGACTGGTGCTCGGCTGCGGCGTTTCTCGGCTTCACCGGACTGACCGCGCTATACGGCATGGACGGCGCCCTTTATGCGGTCGGCCCACTGGTGGCATTCTGCACCGTGTTGTTGCTGATCGCAGAACCTTTGCGCAACACCGGGACCTACACTATCGGCGACGTGATCATGTACCGGATGCGCCAGCCGCCTGCGCTCGCGGCCGCCATCGTCGGAACGATAGTCATCAATCTCGCCTATCTCATTCCGCAGATGGCCGGCGGCGGCATCTTGATCAAGCTCCTGTTCGGATTTCGCTATGACGTATCGGTGGTGCTGGTCGGCCTCGGCATGATCATCTACGTCGCCATCGGCGGCATGTTGGCGACGAGTTGGGTGCAGATCGTCAAGGCTGTCCTCTTGCTTGGCGCGGGCCTTATCATTTTGATCTTGTCGCTCAAAGGCGTTGGCTTTGATCCGCTGGTTCTGTTCGCCTCGGCGGAGGCCAAAGCCGGCCCGAGCTTCCTGCTTCCGGGCAACCTGCTCAAGAACCCATTCGACGAAGTCTCGCTCGGATTGGGCTACATGCTGGGACTTGCAGGCCTGCCGCATGTTATGACGCGATTTTACACCGTGCCGGATGCAAAGACAGCCCGGCGCTCAGTGATCTGGGTCATGTTCCTGGCAGGCGCTTTCTTCGCCTGCACGACGATCTTCGGTCTCGCCGCCGTGCATTATCTCGGACCGGCGGCGCTCCGCGTGGACAATCCCGGCGGCAACCTGACGCTGCCGCTCCTGGCGCAATACCTCGGCGGCGGCAAGGGTACGGCCGGCGGCGACCTCATGCTGGGATTCGTCTCGGCGGTGGCGGTCGCAACCATTCTCGCGGTCGTGGCCGGGCTGACCCTCGCGACATCCGGCGCCGTTGCCAACGACCTCTACGTTAATCTGGTCAAAAAAGGCAACGTCGCGGAGCATCGACAGGTTGCTGTGGCCCGCATCACCGCCGTCGCGGTCGGCATCGTGGCAACGCTCCTCGGTATCTTGGCCGAGGGCGTCAACGTCGCGGTGCTGGTGATATTGGCCATCTGCATAGCGGCCAGCGCCAACTTTCCAGTGTTGGCACTGAGCCTGTTCTGGCGCCGCTTTAATACCGGCGGCGTCATTGGCGGCATGGGCCTTGGCCTGATTTCCTCGGTGGGACTTGCGCTTATTGGACCAGCCTATCTCGGCCCCAAGGCGTTGTGGCCGCTGGTCAATCCGACTGTCATTGCTTTGCCATTGGGAATTTTAGGCGCGGTGCTCGGCAGCGTGATTTGGGGACGCGATCACGAAAACGAACGGCGTTTCGGCGAAGTCACGTTCCGCATTCAAACCGGTCTGCGATCGGATCATGTTTAGAAATCGGTGCCAACGACGCCGCAGTCCGGCTGTCGTGCATGACGGTTCGAACGCGCTCACGGATGCCACGGCCAATAAAATGGGAACGCGCTAGTATGACGATCAAGGCTGTGGTGTTCGATGCCTATGGCACGCTTTATGACGTGCAATCGGTGCTGACCAAGGCCGAGCAACTGTGTCCCGGCAAGGGCGATCTGATTACCCAAATCTGGCGGCTGAAACAGTTGGAATACACCTGGCTGCAAACCGCATTGCAGGACTACCGTGATTTCGCCTTTCTCACCCACGCCTCACTCGATTTCGCGTTGCGCGCCGCCGGCATCGAACCCACCGAGCAGGTGACAACGGCATTGTTCGAAAAATATCTCGACCTTGATCCTTATCCCGAGACCAAAGCGGCGCTTGCCAGCCTGAAAAACGCCGGCGGCCGCAAGCTCGCCATCCTGTCGAATGGCAGCACCACCATGTTGTCGGCGCTGGTTAAAAATTCCGGCCTCGACGTCTTTCTTGACGCCACCATCAGCGTCGATGGCGTCCGAAAGTTCAAGCCGCATCCGGACTGTTATGCGCTGGTCGAGAAAACCCTCGGCGTCGAAACACACGAGGTCGCCTTCGTGTCCTCCAACGGCTTCGATGTCGCCGGCGCCAAGCATTTCGGATTCAAAGTCGTTTGGATCCGGCGCGGCGGCGGTCCAGGCGCCGCCGTCGATCCGGTGCTGCCGGCGCAAATGTATCGTCTGCTGCGCGGCAACGCCGAAGCCTTGGGCTATCTGCCCGATCATACCGTGGCCGCCTTGACCGACCTGCCGGCGTTGCTGTGATGCGCCCGACGCAAGCAACGCCCTAAAACGGATTTCAGTATGCTTGAGCTTTATCACAACGACATGTCGACCTGCGCCCAGAAGGTGCGGCTAGCGTTGGCGGAAAAGCGGGCCGACTGGAAGAGTCATCACCTCGATCTGCGGGCGCGCGACCAGCAAAAGCCGGACTACATCAAGCTCAATCCAAGTGCGGTGGTGCCGACGCTGTCTCACGACGGCGCGATCATCGTCGAATCGACCGTGATCAACGAATATATCGACGACGCGCTCGAAGGCCCGGCGCTGCGCCCGGCTTCGGCCAGCGGCCGGGCCCGGATGCGGCTGTGGACCAAGCAACTCGACGAAGGGCTGCACGCCGATACCGGTGTGCTGAGCACCTCGATCGCGTTCCGCTACCAGAAAATCGGCAAAGGCGGCGATGAGGTCGAGGCGCTGATCGAGAATGTGCCCGACCCGGTGAAGCGCGAGCGTGTCCGCGCCAACGTCATGGAAGGGGTAAATTCGAGATATTTCAGGGATGCGGTGCTCCGTTTCGACCGTCTACTGGGACGAATGGAGCAGGCGTTATCAGCCGATCCGTGGCTCGCCGGCGCGGCCTACTCGCTCGCCGATGTCGCCTATACGCCTTACGCCACGCGCTTGGATCATCTGCAATTGCGGGCGCTGTGGGATCATCGCCCGCATTTTGCCGCCTGGTACGATCGCATCAAACAGCGCGACAGCTACCAAGTCGCCATGGTGAAATGGTTTAACCCGAAATATCTTTCGCTCATGGAAGAAAAGGGCCGTCAGGAATGGCCGCGGGTCAAGGCGATCGTCGGTTGAAACAATCGGCCCCGTTTGGGCAAATCGGCACGACCGATTTTAGCGCGAGCCGTAGAGCGCGGGACCGTCATAGGTAAAGCCCAGACTCACCACGATCTCGTTCATCCATAGCGATTCCTGCAGCGTTCCCATATAGGCCGGCAGATCGCCAAAACGAGCGTAAGCCAGCTTGTCCGTTACTTCCAGATAGACCGGCTTGTACAGCACCACGCGAAAGCCGAGTTCGACGCCGGTGGTCCAGCCGTTCAACTGCCACCAGCCATTGGTCAGCCCAATCGAATTGCCCAGTGTCTTGTCGCCCACGTTATTCGGGTTTCCCAGGATCGTGTCCGAGGTATGCGGCAGCATGATGCCCACGCCGGCCTTGGCGATGGCGGCGACGCTCAGTGTTTCATTGGTCTTGCCGATCAACGGATAACGATAGACGCCGTTGAGCATCACGTGGTTGGCGCCGTTATGCAGCACTTCGGAAAACACGCTGTTGCTGAGTTGCAAATTGGCGTTGGTCGGTACGCCGCCGACCACGCCGGTCACATTGGCGAACTGGCCGGGGGTTGTGGTGTATTTGGAGTGATCCAAACTCAACTCCAGGGCGATGGTGCGCTCGTCGTTGATAAATCGGCCGACACGGATATTGTATTCCGGACCGAATAGGTCGCCGTTAAAAATGTCCGACAGCGAGAAATCGTCGCCGCCGTGCACGCCGTGAATGGTGAAGGCGTTGCCCAGCGAGGGCTGCGAGACGTGAATGTCGGTGGGCAGATAGTATTGCTTGCTGTAACCCCACGAGCCATACCATTCGCCATCGCGAAAAAACCGCCAGAACGCGTTGCCGTTATCGGAAGCGGCCGGTTGCCCGAGGCTCGCCGCCGGCTGGGCGCGCGCCGTCGCGTCGTAGTCGAGCACGGCCGACTGCAGCGGGGTCGGCGCCGGTTGGGCGCTCGCCGCGGCGCCGGCGGCGACGAGCCCAAACACGCTTGCCACAATTGAGCGGAACCAGGAGCGCATGACAGGCCCAAACCTATATCGCACCATCGCGGCAAGGCAGCACAATTTTGCCAACCGCGACGGCGTTCCCGTAACACATTGAAATCATAGAGATTCATTTTGCGCTCGTGGTAAACGACCGCGGTGTTTTCGGCGCCGGCTTAGTGCCGTCCGAACAGCTTGTCGAGGAGCCAGGTATCGAGACCGCCGGCGTCACTTTGCTGATGGCTCGGTTGATCGTTTCGAATGCCGGCCATGGGCCCGGGTGGCGCGCCGATGCCGGCCGGCGGCGATGCGTTTAGCCATCCCGTGTCCAGTCCCGGCAGCGCCGCGGGCGCCACGCCGGCGTGCGCGGCCCTCATGAAGCGGCTCCAGATTTCGACCGGCAAGCCGCCGCCGACGGCTTTCTTGGTCGGCGCGTTATCGTCGTTGCCGAGCCACACGCCGGTGACCAAATGGGAGGTGTAGCCGACGAACCAGGCGTCACGGAAATCCTCGGTCGTTCCGGTCTTGCCGGCGGCCTGCCAGCCGGGCAGATCGGCTTTGCGCGCGGTGCCCGACACCAGCGTCTCGTGCATCATCGTGTTCATCATCGCGACATAGCGCTGATCGACAACGCGGCCGAGCGGCTGTTCGGCGCGATCGTAGAGCGTTTTGCCGTCGGCGGTGCGCACGCGACTGACCACATGGGGCGAGATCGCCAGCCCGCCATTGGCGAAGGTCGCGTAAGCGGCCACCAGTTCGAGCGGCGATACTTCGGAAGTGCCGAGCGCAATCGAGGCATTGGGTTCGAGTTTTGAGCCGATGCCGAGCCGATAGGCGGTGCGCACCACGGCCTCGGGGCCGACTTCCAGCGTCAATCGCACCGAGACCGTATTGAGCGAATTGGCCAGCGCCTGCTTGAGCGTCACCGGCCCGAGATATTGATGCTCGAAGTTTTCCGGCTTCCAGCCTTTGATCGCGATCGGCGCATCCTCGCGCACCGTGTCGGGCGTCAAGCCGTGCTCCAGCGCGGTAAGATAGACGAACGGTTTGAACGCGGAGCCAGGTTGCCGCTTGGCGTCGATGGCGCGATCGAATTGGCTCTCGCCGTAATTTCGCCCGCCGACCAGCGCCCGCACCGTGCCGTCCGGCGTCATCGCCACCAGCGCGCCCTGGCCGATGCCGAGCTTGTCGCCCTTCTGCGTCAGCGTGTCGTCCAAAGCCTGCTCGGCGGCATTTTGCAGCGCCGGATCGATCGTGGTCTCGACGACGAGGTCCTGATCAATCTGGCCGACCAGATCGTCGACCGCCGCCATCACCCAGTCGGCGACGTAATTCACGGCGCCGGCGCCGGCCGGCTTTCCCGCGCGCCCCGGATGCGCCAGCGCCAGTTTGCTTGAGTCGGCGGAAATCATTTTCAATTCCGCCATATCGGCGATCACCACCGCGGCGCGGCGTTCGGCGCCGTCGGGATTATGGCTCGGCGCCAGCCGCGACGGCGATTGCACCAGGCCGGCCAGCATGGCCGCTTCGGCGAGCGTCAGCTGCCGCGCCGACTTGCCGAAATAGCGCTGCGCGGCGGCTTCGATGCCGTAGGCGCCGGAACCGAAATAAACCCGATTGAGATAAAGTTCGAGAATCTCCGCCTTGGAGAATTTGTGTTCCAGCCAGAACGCCAGCACCATCTCCTGCAGCTTGCGCGTGACCGTGCGTTCCTGGGTCAGGAACAGATTCTTGGCCAGCTGTTGCGTCAGCGTCGAGCCGCCTTGCGAGGCGCCGCGGCGCAACACGTCGGTGACGACGGCGCGTAAGATCCCCAACGGGTCGACGCCGTGATGCGAATAGAAGCGGCGATCTTCAATGGCAATGAAAGCGTTGGGAACATAGTCCGGCAGCTCTTTGAGCGGCACCGCGGCGCCGCCCATGTCGCCGCGGGTGGCGAGCGTAGCGCCGTTTAGGCCAAGGATCAGAACCGAGGGCGGGCGCTTCGGAATTTCCAGCGATTGGATCGGCGGCAGATGAATGCCGATCCAAACCAGTCCGGCGATACCGGCGATCAGCGCCCACAGCGCCAGCACGAAACCCCAATAGAACAGCCGCGCGAAGCCGGAACGGCTTTTGCCCTTGCGGCGGCTTTTGCGGGACCGGCGCGGCGGTTCTTCTTCACGCCTGCGCGGGCGGGCGGTGTCTGCACGGGTACTGGACCGGGATTTGAAGGGACCGCCGGTGCGGTCCTGCGGCCGCAAACGCAGGTCGAGGCTCGCGTCGCCGCTTCGCTTGCGCCCCTCTCGCCACGCCATTGTCCGGTCCCCGGCGCGAAAAGGGCGCCGGGAAACACCGTAAAGTGGGCGATTTAAGGGGTGGTTACTGGTCGCCCCGACGCGCTCCGCGCGCGGGGAGAGGGACTCATCCGACGGCCGCTTCCTTCGCCGGCTTCGTTTCACCGGCGGGCGCCGTGAACAGCGCCAACAGCGGGCGCTTGATCGCGGCGTGGCGGGTCGGCGTCGTGATCTGGGCACCGAGCAGATCGGTGATGTAGAACACGTCGACCACGCGTTCGCCGAAGGTCGCCACATGCGCCGAGGCGATATTGAGGTTGAGCTTGGACAGCGACGTGGTCAGCTCATAGAGCAGGCCGGGCCGGTCGAGGCCGGTCACTTCGACCACGGTGTAGCGGTTTGACCATTGGTTGTTGATGGTGACCTCGGGCTCGATGGCGAAGGCCTTGAGCCGGCCTTTCGGCGGCGCGCGTTTGGCGACCACATCGGGCAATTTGAGTTCGCCGCGCACCGCCTTCTCGATGGCGTCGCCGATGCGGGCGCCGCGCCGCGCCTCGTCTTCATCGTGCTCGAATTCGCGAGTGACGGAAATGGTGTCGAGCGCCAGCCCGTCATTGGTGGTGTAGATCTGGGCGTCGACGATATTGGCGCCGGCCAGCGCGCAGGCCCCCGCGATGATCGACAACAGCCACGGATGGTCGGGCGCGAATACCGTGAGTTCGGTGACGCCGCGCCCCGGATCGAAGCCGACGCTGGTGGCAAGCCGCTTGCCGGTTTCCTCGCTGGCGCGCACGAACCGCGCATGGGCGAGCTTGTGCGGCAGATCGACCTTGAGCCAGTAGGCCGGGTAAAGCCGATCGATGTAACCATCGAGGGTCTTGGCCGGCCAATTTTCGATCTCGGCGCGAAATTCGGCTTGCGCCAGCGCCACGCGCTGGGCGCGGTTGACCTCCGAGAAGCCCCCCGTCAGCACCGGCTCGGTCTCGTAATAAAGCGTGCGAAGGAGCTGCGCCTTCCAGCCGTTCCAGACGCCGGGTCCGACCGCGCGAATGTCGGCGGTGGTCAGGATGGTCAAAAGTTTCAAGCGTTCCAATGACTGCACCACGGCGGCGAAATTCTCGATGGTCCTGCGGTCGGACAGATCGCGCGATTGCGCCACCGTCGACATCACCAGGTGCACTTCGACCAGCCAGGCGACCAGCTCGGTGTCGGCGGCATTGAGTCCGAGGCGGGGACACAGCCGGCGCGCGATGCGGGCGCCGGCCAGCGAATGATCCTCGACCCGGCCCTTGGCGATATCGTGCAGAAACAGCGTGACGCACAGCACGGTGCGATGCCGCGGCTGAATGGTGCGAACCAATTCGCTCGCCAGCGCGAATTCGCGGTTCTCGCCGCGCTCGATCTCGCTGAGCACGCCGATGCAGCGCAACAGATGCTCGTCCACCGTATAGTGGTGGTACATGTTGAACTGCATCATCGCCACGATGCGGCCGAACGCGTGCACGAAGGCGCCGAGCACGCCGGCCTCGTTCATGCGCCGCAGCACGGTTTCGGCGTCCTGTTTCGACGTCAGTATCTCCAGGAACAGCCGGTTGGCTTCCTTGTCGCCGCGAACGTTTTTGTCGATCAGCTTGAGCGAACGCGTCGCCGCCCGCATGGCTTCGGGATGGAACGCTAGATTGCGCTTCTGCGCCAGACGGAACAGCCGGATCAGATTGACCGGGTCGCGCTTGAATACATCGGGGCGTGCGATGTTGATCCGGTTGTTATCGATGACAAAATCGTCGGTGCCGGTCAGTTTCTTCGGGCTCGGCGCCGGACGCAAACGGGCGATGACGCGGCTGAGCACCGGCGCCGGCTTGGCTTGCAG
>Ga0181525_10003918_pt1 | contig 11607 bp, 10 predicted proteins | sample PEATcosm2014_Bin_48_FD_121100 | JGI IMG/M metagenome (GOLD analysis project Ga0181525, IMG submission 121100) | Peatland microbial communities from MTU Mesocosm Facility, Houghton, MI, USA - PEATcosm2014_Bin06_10_metaG | ecosystem: Environmental > Terrestrial > Soil > Wetlands > Peat | place... | reverse complement strand
GGCATCATCGTCCAAACCCTGATGGCCAACGGCTGCGAACGCCCCTCCTACGCTCCCATCGTTGGCTCCGGTCCCAACTCGACCATCCTCCACTACTCCGAAAACAGCCGCACCACGCAGTCCGGCGATGTCCTCCTCGTCGACGCCGCCGGCGAATACTCGATGTACGCCTCCGACATCACCCGCACCATGCCCGTCGACGGCCGCTTCACCGCCCGCCAGCGCGAAATCTATAACATCGTCCTCGGAGCCCAGCGCGCCGCCATCGAAGCCTTCGTTGCCGGCAAGTCCCGCATCAACGACCCTTACCGCCGCTACTCCGACTCCCTCGACACCACCGCCTTCAATTCCATGAACGCCCACGGCAAAGACCTCCACGGTGAGCCGCTGGGCAAATACTTCATCCACGGCATCGGCCATCTGGTCGGCATCGACGTTCACGATCCCTGGGACTACTCGAAGCCCATCGAGAAAGGAATGGTCTTCACCATTGAGCCCGGCATTTACATCCCTGAAGAAAAAATCGGAGTCCGCATCGAAGACATCTTCTACGTCAAACTCGACGGCGCCCTCGACTGCCTCACCTGCGCGCTCCCCAAAACCGCCGAAGGTATCGAAGGTCTCATGCATGCCGGTGCAAAATGATCAGCCACAGTTACATTTCCCGAGCCATCGCAACTGCCTAGAGAAAAAGCGAACAATCCGTCATCCTGAGCGAGCCTTCCGCATCGTTGCGCCGCTTTTTGCGCAACACATTTCAAAACCGCGAGTCGAAGGACCTGCATTTCCATCTCTATACTGAAACGCCCTCGCCTTATACTCAGCCCAGGATGAAATCGCTGCCCTTGCTCTCCGTTCTGCTCCTGCTCTGCCTCGTCGCCGTCCCCGCCTCCCACGCCTGGGGCAGCAAAGGTCACACCATGATCAACCGCCTCGCCGCGGAGTCTCTCCCCGCCGACATGCCCGCCTTTATGCGCACCCCCGAGGCCATCAACGAAATTGCGTACCTCGGCCCTGAGCCCGATCGCTGGCGTTCCCGCGCCGAGCCCGAACTCAACGCCGCCCAGGCCCCCGACCACTTCATCGACATCGAATACGCCGACCTCATCGGTACCCTGCCACGCCAGCGCTACCAATACATCGCCGCGCTCTACGCCTACATTGCCGCGCACCCCGACCGCGCCGCCGACCTCCGCCCCGAAAAGGTCGGATTCCAGCCGTACATCGTCAGCGAAGTCTGGGAGCGCCTCAAGTCCGCCATGCGCGACTACCGCAACCTCTCCGCCGCTCATCAGGACACCAGGCCCGTCGAAGCCGCCATCCTCTTCTACGCCGGATGGCTGGGCCACTACGTCGCCGACGGCTCCCAGCCCCTCCACGTCACCATCAACTACAACGGCTGGGCCGAGAAAGAAAATCCCTACGGCTACACCACGGATCACAAAATCCACAGCCAGCTTGAAACCGCATTCGTCGACGCGGCCATCAATGTCTCCGACGTCCAGCCGCTCCTCGCGCCCGTCCACCCCATCAACGACGAGTGGGACGACTACCTCGCGTACCTTCGCCACAGCAACACGCTCGTCGAACGCGTCTACCAGCTCGACAAACAGCATGGCTTCGACGGCGAAGGCACACCCGATTCCAAACAGTTCACCGCAGAAAGATTAGCCGCCGGAGCCTCGATGCTGCGCGACCTGTACATAGCCGCCTGGATCAAAAGCGCCGAACCCGTCCCCGACTGGCACGACCAGCACGAAAACGCCGCGCCAGAGACCGCGGTCGCTTCACGCAACGGACCAGCGCCCGCGGCAGCGGTCACTCAGCCGGCAGGCCCCGTCATCGAGGAAACCGATCCCACCCTGGGGCCCGTTTACAAGTCTGGCCCCGGCATTTCCGTCCCCGTAATTCTCTACGCCCCAGATCCGGAGTACACGGACAAGGCCCGCAGGAAAAAACTGACCGGCAGCGTGATGGTCTCGGCCATCGTCGGCGCGGACGGCCACACCCACGACGTTCACGCTGTTACGCATCTAGGAATGGGACTCGATGAAAACGCGATCAAGGCGGTGCAGCAATTCCGTTTCCGGCCGGCCATCTACAACGGCAAACCGGTCGCGTATAGGGTGAACATCAAGGAAGATTTCCGGATCTTCAACTAGCCAGCCTGGCGTTTGGCTATTCCATCATCGGCAACAGTCTCGTCAGCAACCCCGCCAGCTGCTTCTCGACCGCGCGTCCAGTCTCCATCACCTCTTCATGGCTGAGCGGCTCCTTCTGAATCCCCGCCGCCAAATTTGTAACACACGAGATGCCTAATACCTCAATCCCCATGTGCCGAGCCACAATCGTCTCCTGCACCGTCGACATCCCCACAAGATCGGCGCCCAAAGTCCGAAACGCCCGAATCTCCGCCGGAGTCTCGAAGCTCGGCCCCAGCACGCTCAGATACACGGCCTCATACAAGCGAAAATCCATCGCCCGAGCCGCCTCCATCGCCAGCAACCGCAACCGGCTCGAATACGCCTCGCTCATGTCGAAGAACCTTGGACCCCAGCGCTCGTCATTCGGCCCGGAAACCGGATTGCGCCCCGAAAAATTGATGTGGTCGGAAATCAGTACGAGCTGCCCCTGCTTCAGCCCCTCGTTGATCGCACCCGCCGCGTTCGTCAGCACCAGGGTTCGCACGCCAAGACGCCCCAGCACCCGCACCGGAAACGTCACTTCCTCCGAGCTGTATCCCTCATAGGCATGCACGCGCCCCTGCATCACCGCGACAGGAACGCCGCTGACCTTGCCGATCACCAGTTTCCCGCTGTGCCCCGGCACCGTCGACTGCGGAAAATGCGGAATCTCCACAAACGGAATTGCCGCCGACTCCTCCAACTGCTCCGCAAATGCCCCCAGCCCCGACCCCAGCACAATCGCAATCGCCGGCCGCAGCGAAGTCCGCGCCAGGACAAACTCCGCCGCAGCCGTCGCCTTCTCAAAAACTGTATCTGTCATAGTTACGAAATCAGGTTACTGAATCAAGATCCCCACAATCGACGCCGACATCAGGTTCGCCATCGTTCCCGCCAGCATCGCCCTGAATCCCAGTTTAGCCAGCTCATTCCGGCGATTCGGCGCCAAAGCCCCAATCCCGCCAATCTGAATCCCAATCGAACTCAGATTCGCAAACCCGCACAGCGCAAACGTCGCAATCGTCACCGACCGTGCCGCCAGAGCGCCGCTCTTCGCCAAGCCTCCGAGGTACGTATAAGCCACCAATTCGTTCAGCACCATCCGCGTGCCCAGCAGATTTCCCACGGTCGGCGCGTCATGCCACGGGATCCCGATCAGCCACGCGATCGGCGCAAAGAAAAATCCCAGAATCGCATCGAGCGAATGCGGGAACGGAACGTGGTGGTACCCAAGCCAGTTGTGCATCCCGCCCAGGATTCCATTCAGCAGGGCGATCAGCGCCAGAAATGAGATGAGCATAATCCCCACGTTGAACGCCAGCCGCCCGCCATCAATCGTTCCCCGCGCAATCGACCCGATCAGATTCTCGTCCTTATGTTCCGCATCCTCCGGAATTTTCACTACGCCTTCCGTCGCCGGCTTTTCCGTTTCAGGCACCAGCATTTTCGAAATCAAAATTGTTCCCGGAGCCGTCATGATCACTGCCGCCAACAAACTGCTCGCCGAGATTCCATACAGAATGTAAGCCGCCATGATTCCACCTGACACGTGGGCCATCCCGCTGGTCATGATCGTCATCAGCTCCGAGCGCGTCGCCCCGGGCAAAAACGGCCGAATCGTCAGCGGCGCTTCCGTCTGACCCATGAAGATGCTCGCCGCCACATTCAGGCTCTCCGCCCCCGACACCTTCATCGTCCAGAGCATGGCCTTCGCAAAGCCGCGAATGATCAGCTGCATCACGCCCAGGTAATACAGCACCGCAAAGAATGCCGAGATGAAGATGATCGTCGGCAGCACCTGAAACGCAAAGAAGTTCGTCCCAAACGCCGCGCCGATCTTCGAATGCTGCGCGCCAAGGTCCCCAAACACAAAGCTCGACCCGTTGAACGCGAATGCCAGCAGCTTGTTCACCGTATCGCCCGCCGCATGCATCACCCGCTGCCCCACCGTCGACTTCAGCACCAGGAACGCGAACGTGATCTGCAGCCCCAGCCCCCACGCTACCGTCCGCCACCGGATCGCCCTGCGGTCAGTCGAGAAAATCCACGCCAGCAACAGCATCGTCAGCAGCCCCAGCACCCCCGTGAACCGTGCCAAATTGTTCTCCTAAGGTTTTCTCCGCATTCTATGGGCGATCACGCTTTTTGAGATAAGAATCTTTGTTATCCGCCGAGATAATCTCCGTCACCAGCGGTGGCGCAGGAGTCGCCTCGTCGCCAATCGTAAGCGCCTCCATCAGCAAATGCTCCGGTTCCGCAAAGCGCCCCTCGTCCTCCGCGAACATCGTCGCCAGCACCTGGCCGGCCTCGATCGTCGCCCCCAGCTTCACATGCATCTCGAGGCCGGCATGCGCCTCCACCGGCTCGCCCGCGCGCTCCCGCCCCGCGCCCAGCCTCTGCACCGCCCAGCCAATCTTCGTGCAGTCCGCCGAAACAAAATACCCGCTCCGCGTCGCGCGAACATCTCGCCGAAACTTCGGCTGATGAAACGCCATCCCCGCATCGAGGGCGTACACATCGCCATTCTGCGCCTCCACCATCTCACGAAAGATCTTCAGTGCTGACCCGTCCTTCAGCTTCTCCTCCGCCAAATCCCGCCCCGCCTCCGCGCTCCTCGCCTTGCCGCCCAGATAAATCATCCACCCCGCCAGAATGAGCGAAACCTCCCGCAAATCCTCGCTCAGCGGATCGCGGCCGCCCCGCAGTAGCTCCATCGACTCTGCAATCTCCACCCAGTTCCCCGCCATCCTCCCCAGCGGCTGGCTCATGTCCGTCAGCACCGCGACCGTCCGCGTTCCCGCGCGCTCGCCGGTCTCGACCATCAGCGCCGCGAGATAGCGCGCGTCCTCTTCATTCCGCAGGAACGCCCCTGACCCGGTCTTCACATCGATCACGAGCGCATCCAGTCCCGCCGCCAGCTTCTTGCTCATGATCGAGGCGCAAATCAGGTAGGGATTCTCGACGGTGGCCGTTCTGTCCCGCAGGCTGTACAGCTTCCGATCCGCCGGAACCAGATCCTTCGTCTGCCCCACAATCGATGCGCCGCACTGCTCCAGCACCCTGCGCATTTCCGCGAGCGAGAGCCCCGTCCGATACCCCGGGATCGACTCGAGCTTATCCAGCGTCCCGCCCGTATGACCCAGCGCGCGGCCGCTGATCATCGGGTCGGCCAACCCCGTCGCCGCCACCATGGGCGCCACTAAGAACGACGTCTTGTCCCCCACGCCTCCCGTCGAGTGCTTATCGACGGTCTTCCTCCCCAGTCCGGTGTGATCGAGCACCTCGCCCGAATACCGCATCGCCGTCGTCAGCGTATCGAGTTCGGCCAGCGAAAGCCCGCGCAGAAACACCGCCATCAGCCACGCCGCCAGCTGCTCCTCCGGAATCGTCTCCCGCGCCGCGCCCTCCACCAGGAAGCGGATCTCGTCCGGCGAGAGCGCCTCGCCGTCGCGCTTCTTCCGGATCAGATCGACGGCATGCAGCGCCCCGCTCATCGCTGTGTCTCCAGCGTGAAGGTGTACGGAAAAATCTCCGCAAAGCTCCGCGTCTGGGGCCCGGTCTCGTCCGGAAAAGTCACCACCGCATCCGCCGTAACAAATTCGCTCAGCACCTGGCGGCACGCCCCGCATGGCGCACTCGCCACCCGGTTACGATTCGCCACCGCAATGGCCCGGATCCTCGGCCCGGCCCCGCGTTCGCTGATGGCTCGAAACAGGGCATTCCGTTCCGCGCAGCTGGTCAGCCCATACGAAGCGTTCTCCACATTGCAACCTGTGTACACCGACCCGTCGTCGAACAGCAGCGCCGCCCCAACATAAAACTTCGAATATGGCGCATAGGCGTGCGTGGCTGCCACCCTTGCCGCGTCCCGCAACCGCTCCAGTGTCCCTTCGTCGATCCCTGACATGGTTCTGAGGCTACCTGCTTCACCCACGACCGGCAACCGCACTCAAGTTCCCTCCCCTCCAACCGATAACCACCTCGTGGACGACCTCACGCGCGAATTTCTGCTCGAAAGCCAGGAAGGGCTGGACCGCATGGAGCGGTGCCTCACCGACCTGGAAAACCGACCAGGCGACACGGAGCTGCTCGCCGATATCTTCCGTTCGGTGCACACCATCAAAGGGACCACCGGCTTCCTCGGCTTCAGCCGGCTCGAAGCGCTCTCCCATGCGGGCGAAAACCTCCTCGGCCTGCTCCGCGACGGCAAGCTTGAGGCCAACCCCGATATCGTCAGCGGCCTGCTCTCACTCATGGATATCCTGCGCGGGGTTCTGCGCTCCATCGAGACCACCGGCGCAGAGGGTGAGAGCCAGCAGCAGGACGCCGCTATAATCGCGCGTCTCGAAGAACTACAAATCGGCGAAGCCGAGGTTGCGGTGGCCGAGCCCGCTCTGTCCGCCTCGGTGGACGCCTCCACTCAACCCGCCAAGTTCCATAAGCCACGCGCCACGCGCAGGCGCGGCCATGGTCAAAGTGCGCCTCCCCCGGCTCAGACCGGCGAGGCAGGGCCGCCCATGGAAGCCGAAGAACCCGCAGCCGGTCCGCAAACGGAACCTCGATCCGTCGCCGCTGCCCAGAAACCCTCTTCGCTTCCTGGGCGGTCCACGATTGAATCTTCGCCTCCGGAAACACAGGCGCCCTCCACCTCCGGCACCGCCGACTCCACCCTGCGCGTCGACGTCGAGTTGCTCAACCGCATGATGAACCTGGTCGGGGAGCTGGTTCTCACCCGCAACCAGATCCTCCAGGCCACCAACGCCGATGCCGGCTTTGCGATCCTCGGCCGCCGCCTCGATATGGTCACCGCCGATCTGCGCGAATCCGTCATGAAGGCGCGCATGCAGCCGGTCAGCCATGTCTTTTCGCGCTTCCCGCGCCTGGTTCGCGACCTGGCGCTCGGCCTCGATAAGAAAGTCCGCCTCGAAATGGAGGGCCAGGAAACCGAGCTCGACAAGAGCCTGCTCGAGGCCATCCGCGACCCGCTTACCCATTCCATCCGCAACTCAATCGACCACGGCATCGAGATGCCCGAGGTCCGCATCGCGCAGGGTAAACTCGTCGAAGGCGTGATTCGCCTGCGGGCCTGTCACGAAGGCAGCCACGTTATCGTCGAGGTGCACGACGACGGCGCGGGCATGAGCATCGAGAAAATCCGCCAGAAGGCTGTCGAAAAACAGCTGGTTACACCGCAGCGCGCCGAGCAGATGAATGAGCGCGAGATCCTGCAGCTCATCTTTCTGCCCGGCTTCTCCACAGCGGCCACCGTCACCAGCGTCTCCGGACGCGGCGTGGGCATGGATGTGGTCCGCACCAACGTCGAAAAAATCGGCGGCAAAGTCGAAGTCGACAGCCGCGCCGGCAAGGGCACCGTGCTGCGGCTCCGCATTCCTCTGACTCTCGCCATCATCCCCGCCCTCATTGTGCGCAGTCGCGGACAAAACTTCGCTGTCCCCCAGGGATCGCTCACCGAGCTGGTGCACCTCAGCACCGGTGAAAACGACACCCGCATTGAACGCCTGGAGAACGCCGCTCTCTATCGCCTGCGCGGCCGCCTCCTCCCCCTGGTCTTTCTGGATCGACTGCTCCAGCAGTCCCCCCGCGAGCCTGGTGCTCCCTGCGACATCGCCATCCTCAATGCCGATGGCCGCCGCTTCGGCCTGGTCGTGGACGGGCTTGCTGACCCGGAAGAAATTGTCGTCAAGCCGCTCGCCGCGGTCCTGCGCGAGATCGGCCTCTATGCCGGCGCCACCATTCTCGGCAACGGCGAAATGGCTCTCATCCTCAATCCCGGCGCCATTGCCCAAAACGCGGGGGTCAGCCTCACCGCCGAGATCGACGATGTCGTCGACGAAAACCGCGTCGGCCAACAGGATTTCCTGCTTGTGGAAACGGGCAACCGCCGCGCGGCCCTTCCGCTCGAAACCGTGGTCCGCATCGAACGGATCCCGCGCTCCCGCATCGAGCTTGCCGGCTCGCGTCCCGTCCTCCGTTTCGAGGGAGCGCTTCTGCCCCTCGACGACGCTGCCTCGGACTTCATGGACGCGGCCGGCGACGATCCCACGGCGCAGACCACCGTGGTGGTCTGCCGCGATGGCCAGCGCCACGTGGGCATGACCGTCTCTCAGGTTCTCGACGTGACCGGCGGCCGCCAGCTCGAGGAAGCCGGCTCGGGCCTGGTCGCCGATGGTATCACCCTCCTCCACGAGAAAGTCACCGGCATCGTCAGCCTCGCCGCCATTCCTCCTCTGGAGAATGTCGTCGAGCGCGCCACTATCGAATCCGCGGAGGAAGCACGATGAATGACACACACGCCAGTCCCACTCAGGAAGTCTGCTCGGTGGTCGTCGGCGACACACTCTACGGCATCCCCATCGCCCATGTGCTCGAAATCCTCGGCAAGCCCGCCACGCAGCCGGTTCCGCTGGCTCCTTATTTTGTCGGCGGACTCGTGCATTACCGCGGCGAAGTCCTGACCGCCGTCTCTCTCCGCCGCCTGCTCGGCATGGAGCCCGCCAAAAAACCCGAAGATGTTCTGGTCTTCGAGAACGGCGATGGCCTCTTCGGCCTCTTTGTCGACTCCGTTGGCGAAGTCCTTCACGTCTCGGCCGCCGATCACGAACCCAACCCGGCGACCCTCGAAGCCCGCCGCCAGGCCCTGTTTGACGGCGCCTGGAAGCTCAAAGACCGGCTTCTGGTCAGCCTCGAACCCGAGCGTCTCGATCCCATGCGACTCGCCAGCGCCTTCTCCGCCTAGGGCCGGAGGGCAGCGGAAAGGAAAACCATGCGCGCCCTGGTCGTCGACGACTCGCGCTTCATCCGCAACTACCTCCATTCGCTCTTTGCCGAGCATGGAGTCGAATGCGTGGAGGCGGCCGACGGCAAGCAGGGCCTTGCCTGTCTCCGCAACTCCGGCCCCTTCACCGTAGCCCTCGTCGACTGGAACATGCCTGTCATGTCCGGCATCGAGATGGTGCAGGCCGCCCGCGCCGACCATGACTTCGACGCCACCAAAATCGTTATGGTCACCACCGAAGCCGAAAACGACCACATCGAAGCCGCCCTCCTCGCCGGCGCCGATGAGTACCTCGTCAAGCCCTTCGATGAAGCGGGTCTGCTCGACAAGCTGCGCATGGCGGGAGTCGATGAGCTATGACCTCTTCCCCACAACCTGCGGGCCCCGCGTCTCCGCACCCCGGGTCTCCACGCCCCGGGTCTCCACGCAAGGTGCGCGTGCTTCATATCGATGACTCCGCCGTGATGCGCAGCCTTCTGCACATGGTCCTCGATCCGCAACCCTCGATCGAAATCACCGCCAGCGCCTCCAGCGGCCAGGAAGGCCTTGCCACGTTCGAACGCATCCACCCCGACCTCGTCCTGCTCGACATTGAAATGCCCGGCATGAATGGCCTCGAGGTCCTTTCCGCCATTCGCCGTCACGATCGCCGCGTCCCCGTCATCATGTGCAGCACCCTCACCTCACGCGGCGCGCGCGTCACCATCGAGGCTCTCTCCCGCGGCGCCACCGACTACGTCACCAAGCCCGGCGCCCAGAACGGCGTCCGCCAGGGCGTCGAAACGCTCAGCCGCGAACTGCTCCCTAAAATCTTCGCGCTCTTCCCCCCCGAATCCCGCCCTGCTCCACGCCCTGTTGCCGATCCTCATCCCGTACTCACGCCCCCCTCGTCTCATCCTCCGAGGATCGTCGTCATCGGCGTGTCTACCGGAGGCCCCGCCGCGCTCGAGGTCCTGCTTCCCAAAATCCCCGCGACTTTCCCGCTGCCCATTCTCATCGTGCAGCACATGCCGCGGCTCTTTACGGGGCTCCTCGCCGAACGGCTCGACAGCCTCTGCCCCCTCCACGTCCGCGAAGCCGTTCCGGACGCCCACGCGGAATCCGGAGTTGTCGACATCGCCCGCGGCGACTGGCATCTCGAGCTGACCCGCGACTTCTGCCTGCGCCTGAACCAGAACCCGCCGGAAAACTTCTGCCGCCCCTCCGTCGATGTTCTCTTTCGCTCGGCCGCTGCCGTCTGCCCTGGGCGCGTCCTTGGCATCATCCTCACCGGCATGGGCTCCGACGGCCTCGCCGGTTCGCGCGCCATCCGTTCTGCCGGCGGCGCCATCCTCGCTCAGGACGGCGCGACCAGCGTCGTCTGGGGCATGCCCGGCTCGGTGGTCAACGCCGGGCTCGCCAACAAGGTTCTCCCCCTCGACGCCCTCCCCTCGGAGATCCTTCGGCTCGCCGCCGCTCCCCGGTTGCCGCGCCTGGAGACCGCCGCCGTATGACCGCCTCCCCCCTCGACTACGAGTACCTGCGCACCGTGGTGTTGCGCAACTCCGGCAATCAGGTCGATCCCTCCCGCGACTACCTCTTCGAATCGCGACTCCAGTGCCTGCTCCGCAATCGCGGCATGCAGTCTCTCAGCCAGCTTGTCTCGGCCCTCCGCTCCGGCCCCGGCGCCGCCCTCGAGCGTTCCGTCGCCGAGGCCATGACCATCAATGAGACAAGCTTCTTTCGCGACACCCCCACCTTCGACTACCTCCGCGAAACGCTGCTCCCCACCCTCATCGAGAACCGCCGCGATACCCGTACCCTCCGCTTCTGGTCCGCCGCCAGCTCTTCCGGCCAGGAAGCCTATTCCATCGCCATGATGCTGCGCGAGCATTTTCCACTCCTCGCTGGCTGGCGCATTGAAATTCTCGGCACCGATCTGTCCGCCGAAATGGTCGAGCGCTCTTCTGCCGGCCGCTATCAGCGCATCGAGATCAACCGCGGCCTGCCCGCCCGTTTCCTGGTCAAATACATGGTGCGCACCGGTGACGAGTGGGAGGTCCACCCCGACATCAAGCGCCTGTGCCGCTTTCAGCAACGCAACCTCTGTCAGCCCGCCGCTTCACCGGACAAATTCGATGTCATCTTCCTGCGCAACGTCATGATCTATTTCCCCCAGGACATGCGCCTCCGCGTCCTGCTCACCATGCATCGCGCCCTTCCGCCCGACGGGATCCTCTTCCTCGGCCTCAGCGAGCAGCCCCGCATGGACTCCCACTGGCAAACCATGCTTACCCCCAAAACCGTCTGGTACAAACCAATCCGCTAGCAGAAAAACGAGCGGAAAGACGAGCGGAAGACGAGCGGAAGAACGAGCGTAAAGGCCAGGAACCGGCGAGCCTCAGTCCACTCCTTTCTCGCTTGCCTCTCCCTCGCTCTTTCCTCGCTTTTCCCTCGCCTTTCCCTCGCTTTTCTCCCTCGCTTTTCCCTCGCTTTCCCCTCGCTTTTCCCTCGCTTTCCCCTCGCCTTTCCCTCGCTTTTCTCCCTCGTTTTTCCCTCGCTTCACCCTCGCTTTTTCGCTCGTCACTCGCTCCGCAGTATCCTCACCTCAGATGGACCCCCTCGCCCTCTTCCACCCCATCACGCGCG
>Ga0181525_10003916_pt1 | contig 11611 bp, 5 predicted proteins | sample PEATcosm2014_Bin_48_FD_121100 | JGI IMG/M metagenome (GOLD analysis project Ga0181525, IMG submission 121100) | Peatland microbial communities from MTU Mesocosm Facility, Houghton, MI, USA - PEATcosm2014_Bin06_10_metaG | ecosystem: Environmental > Terrestrial > Soil > Wetlands > Peat | place... | reverse complement strand
TGCGCTTTGGCGTCCTCCGCTTTCCCGGCGGCAACTTCGTCTCCTCGTATGAGTGGCGATACGGTGTCGGCGAGATCGACAAGCGCCCGCCGATCTTCGATCCCGTGTGGCACGCTGTGCAGCCGAACGACGTGGGCACCGACGAGTTCCTCACGCTCTGCAGGTTGCTCGGCGTCGATCCCTACATCACCGTCAATGCAGGCTTCGGCGATGCATGGTCCGCACGCGAGCTGGTCGAATACACCAACGGCGCCGCCACGACGCCCATGGGTAAATGGCGCGCCGCAAATGGCCATCCGCAGCCTTACAACGTAAAGCTGTGGGGCGTTGGTAATGAGCCCTGGGGCGACTATCAGATGGGCTCCATGTCACTCCCGCAGTTTGAGTTGAAACACAATCTCTTTGCCAAGGAGATGCGCAAGGTCGATCCCTCGATCAAGCTCATTGCCGGAGGCGCCATGCCCGATGTGATGGAGGGCGCGGACCAGGCCAGGCGCATCAACGGCCAATATGTTCCCGACTATCTTTCCCCAGCCGACTGGACCGGCCAGATGCTGCTCAACTGCCTCGACAATATCGACATGGTCAGCGAACACTACTACGCATCCGGCATCCAGCATACCGACATGAAGCAGCAGAAGAAGGTGCCCATCGATCCTCCGCTCTCGTTCATCGAGTGGCAGCGCGCCCCGGCCGTGCAGGTCCGCGCAAAGTATGAGCACTACCAGGAATACCTCAAGCGGATTCCGGCGCTTCGCGCCAAGCCGGTTCCCATTGCGATCGATGAGTGGGCTTACTTTGGCGGCGGACCAAACTCTTACAAGACCGTGCCCGCCTACGCCTGGGCCTTCCATGAGATGTTCCGCCATTCGGATATCTTCCAGATGGGCGCATTTACCTTTGCAACCGCGATGATGAGTTCCAACCGCACCGAAGCCGTACTCAACCCCACTGGAATGCTCTTCAAGATGTACCGCGATCACTTTGGCACAATCCCTGTCGAAGTTACAGGCGACTCGCCTCAGCCCAAGCCGGTCTTTCCTGCCGGCGGCGACCAGCCTGCCGTCAATCCCGGAAGCGACACTTATCCGCTGGACGTGAGTTCAGCGCTGAGCGAGGATCGCAAGACGCTCACCTTCGCGGTGCTGAATCCATCGGACGCAAAGCAGAGCATGAAGCTGAAGATCAATGGCGTGAAACTGGCTGACAAGGGAACTCTCTGGCAGATGGCGCCCTCCAAGGTAGATGCCGTGGTCGCGGTGGGAAAGACGCCGGAGGTGACTGTTGACGAGCACCCGCTCGGAGCCGCTCCCGACACGATCGACGCGCCTCCGTTCAGCGTCAGCATCTGTTCGTACCCGGTTGAGTAGCTTTTGAGTAGCTTGCTTGACTTCAGTACGAATGGTTGCGGATGGCGGATGCCTCCTGCGAGTTCATGCTGAAGCTCTTCCAGGTAAGGAAGATGAGAGGAAATCGACGATGAGAACGGTTTTGCTGGCAATCGCAATCGCGGCTGCGCCGCTGATGAGTTGGGCCGCTGGATCTACGGCAAAAGTCGAGCAGGGCGTATTGCAAGGTACAAAAGAAGCTGGACTCACCGTCTACCGCGGTGTTCCCTTCGCTGCTCCACCTGTAGGCGATCTGCGCTGGCGCGCGCCGCAGCCCGCGGCCAGGTGGGAGGGCGTGCGCCCCGCCGACAAGTTTGCGCCGCAATGCGTGCAGGGCATTCCTGGGATAACGACGAGCGAGGACTGCCTCTATCTGAACGTTTGGAGCCCGGCAAAGTCAGCTTCGGCGAAGATTCCTGTACTAGTGTGGATCTATGGCGGGGGATTCAGCGTGGGAGGGACTGCGGTTCCGATGTACAGCGGGGAGAAGCTGGCCCAGAAGGGCGTGGTGCTGGTCAGCATCGGGTACCGTCTGGGACCGCTTGGATTTCTGGCACATCCGGAGTTGAGCGCCGAATCACCGCAGCATGTCTCCGGGAATTATGGTCTGCTCGACATGATTGCCGCCTTGCAGTGGATCAAGAAGAATATCGCTGCCTTTGGCGGAGACCCGAACAAGGTCACGATCTTTGGCGAGTCGGCCGGAGGTATTGCAGTAAGTCAACTGTGTGCTTCGCCGCTGGCGAAAGGACTGATCCAGGGAGCAATCTCGGAGAGCGGGGGATCTTTCGGTCCTCCTCGCGCTGCGGGCGCACCGGGCGAGAATATGCGGCCTCTGGCCATCGCGGAGAAGGACGGACTCGTCTTCGCCATCAACGCGGGAGCCGAATCGATTGCCAAGCTTCGCAAACTGCCTGCAGAGAAGCTGCTGGCAGCCCAGCACGGAATGGCGTGGCCGAATGTCGACGGCTGGGTGGTTCCGGGCGATCAGTATTCGCTCTACGACGCCAAAAAGTTCAACGACATTCCCGTCCTCATTGGATACAACTCGGATGAAGGCGCGAGCTTCTCGCATGACAGCTCGCCGAAGGCTTATATGGACGGCGTGCGCAAGCGCTACGGCAGCTTTGCCGATAGCCTGCTCAAGGCCTATCCAGCCGGAGAGAACTCTGTGCCCAAGACCGCCCGCGATTTGAGCCGCGATGCAGCCTTCGGGTGGGGAACGTGGACCTGGGCGCGGCTGCAATCGGAACGAGGCAGTTCCAAGGTTTTTTATTACTACTTCGATCAGCATCCGGATTTTCCGGCTGATTCACCGCAGGCCGGGCATGGCTCGCCCCACGGCATGGAAGTTGAGTATGTTTTTGAGCACGTGACGGGCGGACCATCGGGAAAGCCGAGCGCAACCGACCTTACGATCTCAGACGCGATGGCGACCTATTGGACCAACTTTGCGAAGTATGGCAATCCGAATGGCAAGGGTATGCCCAGTTGGCCGGCCTTCGACGACGCACATCATGAGCTGATGGTCTTTGCCGGTACGCCGCACACTGGGCCTCTTCCCAATGAAGAGGGACTGAAGGCACTCGACGCTTACTTCGCCTGGCGACGCTCGCCAGAGGGAGTTAGCGCCTCGGCAGTTGAGGATGCCAAGCCCGCGACGACCAACGTAATGGGCGCAACCTATCCACGGGTTCTACCCGACCACAGCGTGGCTTTCCAATTCAAGGCCCCCACGGCTCAGTCAGTCGATGTGGATATTACCGGGAAGAAATTTCCCATGACGAGCGGCAGCGACGGCCTGTGGAGCGTGACCACGCCACCGCTGGTCGAGGGCTTCCACTACTACGCGCTCGACGCCGATGGTGTGCGCATGAACGATCCGGGCAGCCATAACTACTTTGGCATGGGCATGGACGCAAGCGGCATCGACATACCGGAAGATGGCGTGAGCTATTACCTGGCAAAGGACGTGCCGCATGGCGATGTCCGCATCCGCAGTTATCACTCAAAGATCACCGGCCAATGGCGGCGCTGCTTTGTCTACACGCCGCCGGACTACGATAGCAATCTGAGCGCGCGTTATCCGGTGCTCTATCTCCAACACGGCTCGGGCGAGGACGAGACCGGATGGGTCTTCCAGGGCCATGCAAACCTGATTCTGGATAATCTGATTGCGGAGAAGAAGGCCGTGCCCATGATCATCGTGATGGACAACGGTTATGCATCGGTCCCGGCAGGGCCCTTCGGTCCGCCCAGTCCAGGCCCTGGCGCGGGCTTCGGCACGTTCGAAGACGTAATGACCAAAGAGGTCATCCCCATGATCGACTCGACCTTCCGCACGATTCCGGACCGCGATCACCGAGCGATGGCCGGCCTCTCGATGGGAGCCAATCAGGCGCTGCATCTCGCGACAGATCACCTGGACACGTTTGCATACATGGCCGGATTCAGCGGCACGATGAACGGCTTGAGCGGCGATGCGCTCGACCCCGCAACGGCCTTCAACGGTACCTTCAAAGATGCAGCAGCCTTCAACGGGAAGGTCAAGCTGCTCTGGCTCGGCATGGGGACCGAGGAGCCGGATTTCTTTCATAAATCTATCGGCGCCTTCCGCACGATGCTGGACCAGGCGGGCATCAAATATGTCTATTTCTCTTCACCGGACACCGCTCACGAATGGCTCACCTGGAGACGTGATTTGAACGACTTCGCTCCCAGGCTTTTCAAAGACGGCGGCAATTAAACCGAGGCCGGCATTGCCGGCTCGCTACCTATTGCACTAGCAACCGGTTCTTGAAGTGAGGATAGTGATGAAAACTACGAAATTGATTTGGGCTATGGCGTTGGTTATCGCTCCCTGTTCAATGCTTTCAGCGCAGGTGCAAACGTTGGTGCCGCCGGTCGTTGAAGGCGCAAAGCCGGTTACGGTGGAGCACATCAAGATTCACGGTGCGGCTCTGGAGGGCAATCTGGAAGGCGATGCGGTTGATCGTGACGCGTTCGTTTTTCTGCCGCCGAGCTACGAGAAGGACAAGGATCGCCGCTATCCGGTCGTCTATGCATTGCACGGTTTCTTCATTGGCGCCGAGCAGTGGTCGCATGAGATCCACGTGCCGCAGACCGTCGAGGGCGCATTCGCCCTGGGCGCAAAGGAGATGATTGTCGTCCTGCCGGATTCGAAGACCATCTACAACGGTTCGATGTATTCCAGTTCAGCGACTACCGGCGACTTTGAGAACTACGTCGCCCGCGATGTTGTGGCGTATGTTGATGCGCATTACCGCACAATCCCTGAGCGCACGAGCCGCGGCCTGGTCGGCCATTCTATGGGAGGCTACGGCGCATCCCGCATCGGCATGAAGCATCCAGATGTCTTCGGCGCGCTCTACATCATGAGCCCCTGCTGCATGTCGCCGATGGGTGGCGGCGGCCCTGGACCGGCAGACAAGATGAAAGAAATGGCGATTGCCAATGAGAAGAAGATCGCCGGATTGAAATCGCCATCCGATGCCGCAGCTGTCATGCAGGGCTTCAGCATCGCGCAACTTGCCACGGCAGCGGCCTGGGCGCCCGATCCGAAGAACCCGCCGCTCTATCTCGACCTGCCGACCAAGGACGGCGACCCGGTGCCGGAGATCCAGGCGAAGTTTGCGGCCAATGCGCCACTAGCCTTCGTGGATCAGTACATCGGTAATCTCAAGAGATATCGCGCTATCGCAATGGATGTGGGCGATCAGGATGGCTTGAAGGTGGATGCCGGCAAGCTGCACGACATCTTTGACAAATATGGAATCGTGAACAGCTTTGAGATTTATCCCGGCACCCATACCAGCGCTGTGGCTGACCGATTCCAGAATCACGTGCTACCGTTCTTCAGCAAGAACCTCTGCTTCGAGACCGGCTGCCGGTAGCTCATTCGAATCGCGACAGGCAAACCGATTCCGCAGAAAGGAAGCGTACCGTCAGAGACAAACGGCGCCAACGACTATATCTTCAATCACTTGCCCATCAGGCTTTCGGTATGACGCCCTCCGCATCATTTCGTTCCCGCTCCTTTTCCCGCAGGCTTTCGTTCAGCCCCGCAGTGAAGACCTGGAAGCAGTGGCGGCCGCGGTCCTTGGCGCGATAGAGCGCGGCATCGGCATGCCGGAGTAGAACTTTGGCATCCATCTCTCCGGGGAAGGCTGTCCCGATTCCAACGCTAACCGAGACCGGCAACTCGTTACCGGCAAACCGGACCGGCTGCGAGAGCGAGGAGACCAGAGTGGAAGCCACCAGCTCCACGGCGTTCGGATCGCGAATCTCCGGCAGCAGAACGACAAATTCGTCCCCGCCCAGCCGGACGACGGTGTCGCTGGCTCTCACGGCTTCCAGCAGTCTTTCTGCGGTCACGCGGAGCACTTCGTCGCCGGCCTGATGGCCGTATGTATCGTTAATCTCCTTGAACTCATCCAGGTCCACCATCAGCAGCGCTAGCCCATTCCGATGGCGGCGGGCGCTTTCCATGGCATCTTTCATCCGGTCTTCGAGAACCAGTCGGGAGGCAAGGCCGGTCAGGGTATCGTGTTCCGCGAGATGGCGGAACCTCTGTTCGCTCTCGCGGAGCTGGTCGGCCTGCAACTCGATCCTCCTTCTGAGGATGACGACCCAGATCAGGACAAGAAGCGTGCCAGTTAACGCCAGGCCAAGCAGGATCAACGCATGAGACGGAGTCCACCAGGAGGGCCCCTCAAGAAGTGTTACGTCGGCTGGAGAGCTCATGAGGACTCGAAAGGACTTGGTCACGGCGACACCGGCGCGTACATTATTCTGGACATCGATGTTGACCGAACAGATGCCGGTGATGCGCAGCTTGCTCCCGACCTTCCAGGCGCGAATGTCGGATCCAGCGAAGCTCTTGGGCAGAATCGCGGGGAAGAGGGTGTCGCCGGAAGAGAGCTGAAGAATGGCGTCGGAAGAAGTCAGATCGTATCCGATCAACTGGCCGTCGATTTGCACCAACTCGGAGTTGAATCCCCCGCCCAGAATCTTCTCGGCGGTCACAGATTTGGGCGCAAACGGACGCTGGTTACCGATGCTTCGGAAGACAGCATTGGTGACGACGGGGACGCCATTTTCGGTCTCCACGAATCCCGCTAGATCGACCAAGTCGCCCACGGCGACGGGGGTAGCCTGACTTGTCTCTGCACAGATTCCGCGCGTCGCGTCACGAATGCAGAGCAAGGACCCGGGCCATTGCAGCGTTACATTTCCCCGCATGTGAATGCGATGGAAGGGAGTAGAGAGAACCCCCCAATGCAATAACCTGTCGATCGGGTTGGCAGGATGCGCGAAGGGATCGCTCGGAGCGGGTTCGACTACTTGCAGAGCGGAGAGATTCGGCGATTGCAGGTGGACGCCGATCATTTGGCCGTTGGAATTTGTGGTAGGTGCGGCGTTGGCGCGAATCCTGACTTGGGCATCGACCAGGTTGGAATACGTCGCGCCCGGGGTTCTGATCATGGTGACGTCGATCGGACCATCCGCCAACTCCAAGCGCAACGTTACGCTGTTGGCATATTCGATGACGCGATGAACGGATCCCTCCACCTCGACCCACTGGGCGTCTTCATCGCCGGTTCTGAGGTTGGCAAGGTTGACGCGTGGCGGGTTCGAGGGAAGAGGAGCGCGTCCGAGGATGCGGATCTGCGGACTGCCGACGACGGGGCCGTAGCCTCCGGGGGCGCTGACACCCCATACGTCCACCAAAGCGCCGACAAAGAGCGGATCGGCCGCCTTGCATGTCTGCTTGCAAATCATCTGAATAAAAATGTCGCCGGTATCATCGTGAATGAAGATAGCCGGCTGCCCAGAGCCAAAGTCCGGGTCGAAGTAGGTGATGACCCCGCGCAAATGGACGGGGAGCGCACGCATGGCCTGCTCGTCGGTTAGATCGTGCGCTTGCCGGGCTGTGGTGATCGTGGCAGGCGTGCCCTTAGAAGATGAAGGGGGTACCGATTGCGCCTGACAGACAGAAATGAGGCAAATGGAAAGCAGAAACGCAGTGAGAGCGGCCCATTGGCGAGAACGCGCGCACCCCGTCCTTGACAAATTGCGGACCCAAAGCTGCTCGATCCCGCTATGCCATCGTGTGCTCGCCTCCCGATCGTGTTGACCGAAGCAAACTCGATCGGCGACTGAAGTCTCGTACGCCAAGTTGCGCAGCCTACCTCTCCTCGAATAGTCCTATTGTAGATCTGGCCCCTTAAAAGACTTATCGGCTATCAAGGAAGAAATCTTCAAATCGTCCGATCACGGCCGGCTGGCGGAAAACCGGCATCGGAGAGGTGACCTTATAAAGCGGTCAAGGATTTGAAGGCCTATCCAGGCAGGCGGGGCGAATTGAGGCGCGAACCGGCCGAGGCGGCTCACGTCAGGCAACGAGCGTATCTCAATGCCCGAGTGCTGGGCGTGTTGGGGAAGCGTGCGCAGACGCTCATTCCTGTGATAAGAAACAACCGTCGACATGCCGTAACTCTGTCCGTGCCTGAGCCCTGGCAATATCGGCAACGCGGACGGCTGCCATGAACAGAATCAAGAGGTTAAGGCCAATCCTAACGAACTTCCGTTCTCCAAATGGACGGTCGACAGATCGCGGGCTAGCGCAAGCCTCCAAGGGTTTACCTTGGATCGATGCTTCGCGTTGCGGGCTCCGTCGCGAGATCCGCAAAGGGGCCGGGCAATCTGTCGCCGGTCGTAGGGTGGCCAAAGAAATCCGTGTCGATTCCCTTATAGACCGGCAGGTGCTTCACGTTGCCTTTAACAGAAAGAGTCAACTCCAGCTTATCTGGATCCATCGTCGCCGTGATTGTAGCCAGGGCCCCGTTCACATCCCACCCATGTTCTTCGCGCCACGAGTCCAGGTTGTGCCATTCCGCAGGCTCGGGGAACTTCACGCGCAGATATGGGGTGCCTCCGAAGGGCGATGCCGACGCCGGATAGACGTTGCCATCGGCCTCGTTGCGCGCGTTGTTGAACTCAATGGCTGAGCGGCCAATCTTGAAGAAGACGTTATCGTGCACCATCAAATTGTGCACATCGTTGGTGTGGCCGCCGACCGGCCTGGGCCCGTTGATGCCCGAAACCGTGTCAACACAAACCTCGGCGCAATCGAGAAATAGATTGTAGGCAACGATTATATTGTTGGTGTCGCGAATGAGGATGCCGCCGGTCAGGTGATCGAAGATATTGTTGTCGATCTCGTTCAGCGCATCGCTGCCTTCAATGTGAATGGCGTGAGGATTCACGTCGCCCGGAATATCGGCGAAAATGTTGCCGGTGAGGCGGTCGTTGGCGTTGCCGATGTCAAGCCAGATGCCGTTCCCGTGCCGGATATGCCGTACCACGTTGTTGCGGAAGAGAAGATTGCGCGCATTGTGCATCTTGGTCCCGCCCGACTCCGACATCATGGCCGCGTCTTGCCAGCCGATCCACTCGAAGAGATTCTTTTCGACAAGCGTTGATTGCGGACCGCCGGTTCCGCCCAGCCCCTCGATGCCGCAGTAGCGGAAGGTGTTGCCGCGGACCACGTCGAAGCCCACTGGCTGCGGCGGTCGCGACGCGCCCCAGTCCTCGTTGCCAATGTCGAGTCCGACGCTGTTGGCCCACTCGAAGGTGTTGTCTTCAAAGATGAAGTGATTGCCGCGATTGGTCGAGACCATGCCGCGCTGAGGCACCGGAAAACCGTTGCCCGCATATTGAAAGGTAAGGCCCTTCACACGAATATACGACTGGTAGCGCTGAGCCGGAGAGAAGATCTGCTCCTGAGTAGTGATTTCAATGACGTGTTTGGCGGGGTCGTCGTCATTGGCCAGGCGAATGTGCAGAGTCATGCCGTTGGTTTCGATCCACACCTTGCCGGCCTCAGGCGAGAACTCCTTGAAGAGCGGCTTCCAATGCACTTCGGTGAAGTAGTTCATCGACCGCGGCGACGGCCCGGCAAGTTCGAAGGGAGTCTCCACCGGCTCCAGTGGCTTGCCGTCGACAAACACCAGTCCGCGCCGCCGGAAGTAGGTTCCCATATTGTCCTGGGCATATCTGAGCCACATGTGATTGCCGAGCACGTTGTCCACTTCGAAGGGGTTGTAGCCGTCCGGGAAGAGCGCTGAATCCAAATGCAACTCCCAAGCCTTCACCGGCTGGTGCGTCTCCGGGTCCATGCCAAAGTTCCAGCCCTCGCTGGGCTTCCAGTCCTTTACTACTGCCGCGCCCTTGACTACCACTTTCGCGCCGGGCGCAGCCTCGTAGCTGATCATGGCATCGGGGCTCGTTCCGCCCCGCGCCAGTCGGATGCACTCGCGATAAACACCCTCGGCAATGATCACGCGTTCGCCCGGTTGCAACACCTGAGCCGCCGCGTTGATCGTGCGGAACGGACGCTCCTTGCTGCCCGGCCCTTTGTCGTCGGCGTTCTTGGCCTGCCCATCCACGTAATATGTCTTCGAGAAGTGAAGCGCCTTCTCCCAAACCGGAAACTCCGCCCCGTCAGGAAGCATCGAGTTCGACGCGAACGCCGTGGCCGTGGCGAACAAGAACATGAGGGAACAGGAAAGCGCGCTTTTCATTCTGGGTTTTGCCGTCCTTCCGAATTTATTTCAAGGAGCATCTTCCGGCTCGGGACCTGAATGGCGTCCACAGTATAACGCTCCTCATCTAAATACGAGACGGAGGGGCTGCAAGTCTCAAGAATGGGAGGCGAATCTATAAGGGAGCCTCTTGCAAAACTACCTTCCGGCCAGAGCAGGAAAAGAAACCGGCGAGATCATTCGGTCACCCCTACGGGGCTTTGGCTTGTACTGGCGGCCTTTCCCAGGGTTCCCCCTTCGCTACGCTCAGGGTCCATCCTGGGCTATTATCGACGGCCCCCACGAGGCTAAAGAATCGTTCTCGCGATAGAATTTTGCAAGTGGCTCAAGGGACTTATGATTTGCGAAGACTTGAAGCGCGAATCACCAGATGCGGCTCGATCAACTCGCATTTTGGCTGAGTACTTGATTTTTCGCGCGCCACCTTTAGAGCCATGGCTGCTGCCTTTCTGCCGATTGCGTCACTGCCCTGATCGACCGAGGAGAGCGGGACACGCAAGAAATCGGAGTAGGAGAGATTGCCGCATCCCACCACCGCAATCTCTTCCGGAACGCGCAAGCCCGCCTCAAGAATCGCCCTCATCGCGCCCAGCGCCGATGGATCGTTGAAGCAGAAGATGCCGTCGGGGCGCTTTTTACCGGCCAGCAGGCGCTTCGCCGCTTCATATCCGCCCCGTTCGCCGCGATGATCGCCGGAGCTGCCCAGCGACACAAGATGACTGGTGATGGCGTCCATACCTGCCTCATGTAGCGCCTGGCGATAGCCTTCGAGTCGGCCCAACGCGGTGCTCACCTCGGGTCCGCGAATGTGCGCGATGCGGCGGCATCCCTGCTCGACCAGGTGGCGCGTGGCCAGCAAGCCCACGGCCCGGTCGTCAACGCCCACAAAATTCGCGGCAAACCCCAGGAACTGGCGGTCGAGCAGGATATACGGCGTCTTTTGCGACTCGATGCGCCGAAAGCTCTCCACCTTCCACTGCGACGAGGCGATCAACAGGCAATCGACGCGGCGCGCCAGCAGGTGCTCGATCTCGCGCTGCTCCAGCTCGGCATCTTCATCCGAAGAGGAGATCAGCAGGCTGTAACCCTTGGCGCGAATCTCCTGCGAAAGCGACTGTGCGATGCTGGCAAAGAAAGGGTGCAGCAGATCCGGAACAAGCAGGCCCATCGTCGATGTCTGCCCGGTAATCAGCGCGCGCGCCGCCAGGTTGGGCTGGTAGTTCATCTCCTTCATCCGCTTGAGCACCCGTTTCCGGGTCGCGTCGCCGATATCGGGATGATCGCGCAAGACCTTGGAGACAGTAACCACCGACAGCCCGAGATCGTTGGCAATGTCTTTCAGGCGGACGGGCATGGACCTGATTCTCCCCTTGCAAGTGGTTGCGAGCGGCGCCAAGAGCCGCAACCCTTTGGCCGGTCGCCACTTCAACGTTAACTATCACAAGAATACCTCAAACGTATCCAAGCAACTTCGGGTGACGTAAATTCGAGTGTGTAAATGAGCAGAGGGTGTAAGGTGGCTTTGGCCTGACGAGCTAAAGCCCACCTCCTGAAAGGAGCCTTACACCCATGGCGAAGATTGTATCGATCACGGAG
>Ga0181525_10003915_pt1 | contig 11613 bp, 8 predicted proteins | sample PEATcosm2014_Bin_48_FD_121100 | JGI IMG/M metagenome (GOLD analysis project Ga0181525, IMG submission 121100) | Peatland microbial communities from MTU Mesocosm Facility, Houghton, MI, USA - PEATcosm2014_Bin06_10_metaG | ecosystem: Environmental > Terrestrial > Soil > Wetlands > Peat | place... | reverse complement strand
GCTCGGGCTCGGGCTCGGGCTCACGCTCGCCCTCGCGCTCGCCCTCGCCCTCGCGCTCGCGGGAGGTGCGGCTGTTCCACGACGACGTGCTCCCGTTCTTCGACGCCACCATGCTCGAGGTCGAGGACGAGATCGAGGTCAGCGACGGGCGGTTCTCGATCGCGATCGTGGTGGCGGGCGAGGGGTGGGTGTCGGGTGATTTCGGCCGTGAGCCGGTGCGGAAGGGGCAGTCGTTCGCGTGGCCGGCCAGCCTGGCGCTGGCGGTGCACGCGGGCGCCTCGCCGGTGCGGATCGTGCGCTGCCTCGGGCCTGGTGGCGGTTCTGCTGGGGAGCCTGGTGGCGGGCGGACACCCCGCAGGGCGCCCTGAACCTGGCCAGGCAGGTGACCGACCTGCCCGGGCTTCGCTTCGAGGGGATCACCGGGTACGAGGGGCACTGCTCGCTGACCGTCGACGACACGCTGCGGCTGCAGCGGCAGCGCGAGGCGATGACGTTCTTCACCGGCGTCGCGGACCTGCTGGAATCGGCTGGGATCGGATGCCCGATCAGGTCGGCGGGCGGCATCGCCACCTGGCAGTGGACCGCCGCGTTTCCCGGCATCACCGAGATCCAGGCCGGCACGTACGTGGTGATGGACCATGGTGGGACACCCGCACGCGTCGTTCCGGTTCGACGAGGAGCACGGCATCTTCGCCTTCATGGCGACCGACGGCTCGGCGCTGGCCGTCGGCGATTCGGTCGCGCTCGTTCCCGGGTACTCCCCCACGACGGTCAACTGGTACGACGTCTACCACCTCGTGCGCGACGACGTCGTAGTTGACATCTGGCCCATCCTCCCCCGTGGCCCCGGCCATCACGGCCTGGCCGACCGAGCCCTGGTCATGCCGCCGGACTTAACGACGACGATGGACCATCCTGGTTGCTGGGGACATGACGATGGACCATCGTTGTGGTTCAAGGTGGTCTACGGGCTGGGGCTGGTGGGGCTGGTGGGAGTGATGGGTCTCAGGAGAAGCGGGCGATTTGGCGCATCTTGTTCATGGCGTCGAGGGCGGCGACCTTGTAGGCCTCGGACAGGGTGGGGTAGTTGAAGACGGCGTCGACCAGGTAGTCGATGGTGCCGCCGCAGCCCATGACGGCCTGTCCGATGTGGACGAGCTCGGTCGCGCCGGTGCCGAACACGTGGACGCCGAGCAGGGTCCCGTTCTCGAGCGAGACAAGCAGCTTCAGCATGCCGTAGGAATCGCCGACGATCTGCCCGCGGGCCAGTTCGCGATAGCGGGAGACGCCGACCTCGAAGGGGACATTCTCGTGGGTGAGCTGTTCCTCGGTCCGCCCGACGAAGCTGATCTCCGGGATGCTGTAGATGCCGATCGGCTGCGTCTTGTCCATCCCGTGCAGCGTCTCGCCGCAGGCGTGGTACGCCGCGACCCGGCCCTGCTCCATCGACGTGGCGGCCAGCGCGGGGAAGCCGATGATGTCGCCGACCGCGTAGATATGCGGCACCTCGGTGCGGAAGGACTCGTCGACCTTGATCCGGCCGCGCTTGTCGGCGCTCAGGCCGGCCGCGTCGAGGTTGAGGGCGTCGCTCGCCCCCTGGCGGCCCGCCGAGTACATGACGGTCTCGGCGGGAATCTTCTTTCCGCTCAGCAGCGTGGCGATGGCGCCCTCGGGCCGGGCCTCGACCGAGGACACGGTCTCGCCGAACCGGAACGTTACCGCCAGGTCGCGCAGGTGGTACTTGAGCGCCTCGACGACCTCGACGTCGCAGAACTCCAGCATCCGGTCGCGCTGCTCCACCACCGTGACCTTGGTGCCCAGCGCCGCGAACATGGACGCGTACTCGATCCCGATCACCCCGGCGCCGGCCACCACCATGGATCGCGGCACCTTCTCCAGGTGGACGATCCCGTCGGAGTCGATCACCGTGCGCTCGTCGAACTCCACGCTGTCCGGCCGGGCCGGCCGGGTGCCGGTGGCGATCACGATCTTGTCCGCGCTGGCCTGGCGCACCCGGCCGCCGCCGTCGTCGACCTCGACATTGTGCGGGTCGGCGAAGGAGGCGGTGCCGGTCAGGATCGTGACCCGGTTGCGGGACAGCTGGCTGCGCACCACGTCCATCTCCCTGCCGACCACGTGGCTGGTGCGGGCGGCCAGGTCGGCGATGGTGATCTCGTCCTTGACCCGGTAGCTCTGCCCGTACATCTCCCGCTGGTCCAGGCCGGTGAGGTACAGGATGGCCTCGCGCAGCGTCTTGGACGGGATCGTCCCCGTGTTCAGGCAGACGCCGCCGATCATGTTCTTGCGCTCGACTATCGCCACCCGGCGGTCGAGCTTGGCCGCGGCGATGGCGGCCTTCTGCCCGCCTGGCCCCGATCCGATCACCAGCACGTCATAGTCGTACACAAGATCAAGTGTGACCACCTCAGGGCGTGTTTCAAACCCCTCGGCGGGCCGCGGCCTGGATGATGGGCATATGTCACGTCGCACAGAGACCTACCTGCACGGCCACCACGACAGCGTGCTGCGATCGCACCGCTGGCGGACGGCGGAGAACTCCGCCGGGTACCTGCTGCCGCACCTGAGGGGCGACGCGCGCGTGCTTGACGTGGGCTGCGGGCCCGGCACGATCACCGTGGACCTGGCCGCGCTGGTGCCAGAGGGGGACGTCACGGGGATCGACGCGGCCGCGGACGTGCTGGCCCTGGCCCGGGCCGAGGCGGACCGCCGGGGCCAGGGCAACGTGGCGTTCGGAGCGGGCGACGTCTACCACCTGGACTTCTCCGACGGCACGTTCGACGTGGTGCACGCGCACCAGGTGCTGCAGCACCTGTCCGACCCAGCCGGAGCGCTGGCCGAGATGCGGCGGGTGTGCCGCCCCGGCGGGCTGATCGCCGCCAGGGACGGCGACTACGCGGGGATGTTCTGGCATCCCGCGGACGCCGAACTGACCGAGTGGCAGGACCTGTACCGCAAGGTGGCGCGGGCGCTCGGCGGCGAGCCCGACGCGGGCCGGTGGATGCTGGCCTGGGCGCACGCGGCCGGGTTCACCGAGGTCGAGGCGTCAGCGAGCGCATGGTGTTACGCGGAGCCTGACCGGGACTGGTGGGGCGCATCGTGGGCGGAGCGACTGACCGAGTCGCCGTTTGGCGATCGGGCCGTCGAGCACGGCCTGGCCACGCGGCCGGACCTGGAGCGGCTGGCCCGGGCCTGGCGGCGGTGGGCGGCCAGCGAGGATGCCTGGTTCCTGATCCCGCACGGCGAGATCCTCTGCCGCGCCTAGCGACCTCGACGACTCCCTCGACCGGTGAGCTTGCCGCCCTGTCCGCGGACCTGGAGGCAGCCGGAACCACCGTGCGCAACGATACCGCGCCAGGCCGGCGCTTGGGCGGGCGCTTCGTGCGGGCTAATTCTGAGGTCTGAAGTGGTGTTAGAGGCCAGTTTGGTTGTTGAGACTAAGGGTAAAGCGCGTGTATACCTAGAGTGACGTCGCATGGCGGGAACGACATCGCGGGACGAACGGGGCACCGCGAGACGTCACTGAGTATCGCGAGATGTTACGGGACGTCGCGGAACGTCGCGGCACGGGGAAGACACGGAAGCATGGGCGCTTATGGGTGCGACTCGAGAATCGGGGTCTAGGGCCGGCCGGCGGCTGGCCGCCTCCGGCGAGTCCGCTGCGGCCGTGCTCGACTTCGCGGCCACCGAACTGCTGCGGGACGACAGCGCGCTCGGCGCGCTGCCCGAGGTGCTGGCCCGGCTGGCGGCCCTAGCCGACGCTCGCGCCGCGCTGGCCTTCCAGCCTGCGGTGGGCCAGACCCCCGCCGTGCTCGCGATGCATCCGGCCGGGTCCTTCGACGCCGCGCTGCTGGCCAAGATCGGCGCGCGAACCCTGGCGCAGCGGGACGCGGCGGCCGACGACATGCTGCTGGCCTACTCGGCGCCCGTCGACGGCCGCTGCCTGTGCGCGCTGGCACTGGCCGGCGGCACGGCGACCTGGACCGAGGAGGTCCGGTCCGCCGCGCACGCCATCGCCGCCTTGGTGGCGAGCCAGGTCAGGCACGCGAGCAATCCTGTCAGGCTGGCCGAACGGCAGGCGCTGTACACCGCCCTGATCGAGGATTCGCCGAACGCGATCGTGGCCGTGGACGCGGCGGGCCGCCTGGTCGAGTTCAACGCCGCGGCGGAACGGCTGTCCGGCTACCGGCGCCAGAACGCGCTCGGCCAGCCGCTGTGGGACCTGCTGATGCCGGAGGAGGACCGGGCCCTGTTCCTCGATCGCGTCCAGGCCGGATCCGGCACGCCGACGCGCGTCCGGCTGCGGCGCTCCGACGGTGGCGAGCGCACCGTCGAGATGACGCCGGTTCAGGTCACCGCGGGTTCCCGGCGCGTTCTGACCGGGTTCCTCCGGGACATCACCGAGATCGAGCGCTCCCACGCCGCGCTTGCCGACCAGACCGAACGGCTGAACTGCCTGATCGCGGCGGCGATCCCTGGCGTCCTCATCGCGGACGAGCAGGGGCTGATCACGCACGTCAGCCGGAGTTTCGGCGGGATGTTCGGCATCGGGGGGCCCGAACAGCTGGTCGGTGCCACGGGCGCCTCCGTGCTGCGGCGGCTGCAGCCGCTGTTCGCCGACCCCGATGCGTTCATCCGGCGGGTCACCGAGACGTTCCAGGCCAGGGAACCGATCACCGGGGAGCAGATGAAGGCCGCCGACGGCCGCACCATCGAGTGCGACTACTGGCCGGTGCTTGTCAACGGCCGCTACCGCGGCGACCTGTGGCTCGCCTGGGACATGTCGGACCGCGCCACGCTGGCCGAACAGCGCCAGGCCGCGCTCGACGCCGAGCACTCCGCCCGGCAGCTTGCCGAGCAGGCCCAGCGGCAGCTTGCCGAGCAGAACGAGCGGCTGCAGGCGCAGGACGAGGCGCGCAACCAGTTCCTCTCGGTCGTGTCGCACGAGCTGCGCACGCCGCTGACCTCGATCGTCTCCTTCAGCGAGCTGCTGCGCGGCGAGGGCGAGGGGCTGACACCCGACGGGCTGAACTTCCTCGACATCATCGAGCGGAACGCCAACCGGCTGCACCGGCTGATCGGCGACCTGTTCATGCTGAACAGGCTCGAGATCGGCGCCCTGCCGCTGGACCTCGCCCTGGTCGACGTCCGCCAGCTCGTCGAGGACGCGGTGCGGAACGCCGCCAGCGACGCCGCCCGGCAGGAGGTCACCGTCGAGATCGGTCCCCCTGGTGCTGGACCTCCGATTAACGGCGATTCGAACCGGCTGCTGCAGGTGCTCGACAACCTGCTGTCCAACGCCATCAAGTTCTCCCACCGGGGCGGCGCGGTCCAGGTCAGCGCGACCTGCCAGGACGGTTACTGGCGGATCGACGTGGCGGACTCGGGCATCGGCATCCCGCCGGGCGAGGCCAGCTACCTGTTCAGCCGCTTCGTCCGCGGCTCGAACGCGCGCTCCGCGGAGGTGCCAGGGACCGGGCTCGGCCTGTCCATCGTGAAGGTCATCGTGGAGATGCACTCAGGGCACGTCGAGGTCAGCAGCGTCCTGGATCAGGGCAGCACGTTCAGCGTCTGCCTGCCGGTGGCGCCGTGAAGGGCCGGGTCCTCGTCATCGAGGACGACCAGGACATCTCGCTGTCCATCAGGACCGTACTGTCGCGCAACGGCTTCGAGGTGACCAGCGAGGCCGACGGGAAGGACGGGCTGCGCGCCTTCCACTCCGCGCGGCCCGACCTGGTCATCCTGGACATCGGGCTGCCGACGCTCGACGGGTGGTCGGTGCTCGAGCGGATCCGCGACCTGAGCGACGCGCCCGTCCTCATCCTGACCGCGCACGGGCGGGAGAGCGACAAGGTGCGCGGGCTGCACGGCGGCGCCGACGACTACCTGACCAAGCCGTTCGGCAACTCCGAGCTCGCCGCCAGGGTCGAGGCGCTGCTGCGGCGCCCGCGCAGCGGCGCGCCGGCCGCGGAAGTCTTCGACGACGGCAGCCTGCAGGTCCAGTTCGAGTCGCGCGAGGTCAGCGTGAACGGCCAGGAGGTTTCGCTCACTCCGACCGAATACCGGCTGCTCGGGGCGCTGATCAAGCACCCCGGCCAGACCCTCGCCCCGGAACAGCTGCTGAAACTGGCCTGGAACGACCCGTTCGGCGTCGGGCCGGACCGGGTCAAGTTCGGCGTCATGCGGCTGCGCCGCAAGCTCAGCCAGAACGCATCCCCTGGCCGGGATCCCGGCTCCTCGATCGAGGCCGTCCGCGGCTTCGGCTACCGCTACGTCGCCCCGAAGGGATTAGCTGTCCGCCGCGCCTGAGAGTCGCAACCGGGATGCAACCGGTGGAGTAACTGGGGTGAATGGGGCGTGGGCGCAAACTTGGGTCATGAGCGATATAAGTCGGGGTGAATCGGCGGGGCGGATCCTGGTGGTGGAGGACGATCCCGAGGCGGCACTGTATGCCATCCATGTGCTTGGCAGGCGGGGGCGGTTTGACGTCACGCATACGGCGGACCCGGTGGCCGCGCTGCGGATGGCCGCGGCGGAACGGTGGGACCTGGTGATGACCGACCTGGACATGCCGGGGATGAGCGGGCTGGAACTGGTGGACGCGCTGCGGCGGGTGGATCCCTCGCTGCCGGTCGCGGTGGTGACGGCGCACATCTGCGCGGACGAGACCGTGATCGCGCTGAAGCGGCGCGCGGATGAGTTCTTGACCAAGCCGGTCGGGGTGGACCAGCTGATCGCGACCGCGAGCGCGCTGATCGGCAAGGGCCGGGCTGCCCGGGCACGATAGCCTTCGAGGGGCTTAGTGCCCAGACGCGGAGGTGCGAAGGTGACGGTCGGCGATGGGGTTGCCGGGTCGGGAGTCGTCGTGACCGGGGCCGGCGCGGGCATCGGCCGCGCGCTGGCGCGCAGGCTCGCGGCGGCGGGGGCGCGGGTGGTGATCAACGACCTGGACGCCGACGCGGCCATCGAGGTGGCCGAACAAACCGGCGGCTTCGCGGTCCCCGGTGACGCCGCGACCGAGCAGGGCGTGCACGACCTCATCGCGGCCGCCCGCGGGCACCTCGGCGAGATCGACATCTACTGCTCCAACGCCGGGATTGCCGTGGGGACCGGGCCGGATGCTCCGGAGGAGGCCTGGCAGCGGTCCTGGGAGGTCAACGTGCTCGCGCACGTGCGGGCGTCGCGGGAGCTGCTGCCGGCCTGGCTGGAGCGCGGCAGCGGCAGGTTCGTGGTGACCGCGTCGGCGGCCGGGCTGCTCACCATGCTGGGCGCCGCGCCGTACTCGGTGACCAAGCACGCGGCCGAGGCGTACGCGGAGTGGCTCGCCGCGACCTACGGGCACCGCGGGCTGATCGTTCACTGCATCTGCCCGCAGGGGGTGCGCACCGCGATGCTGGCCTCGTCCGGCCGCGCCGGGCAGGTGGTGCTCGCCGACGAGGCGATCGAGCCCGAGCAGGTCGGCGACGCGCTATACGACGGCATCGTCGCGGGCCGGTTCCTCATCCTGCCGCACCCGCAGGTCGGCGACTATTACCGGTTCCGTGCCAGCGACCCCGACAGGTGGCTGCGCGGCATGAACCGCATGCAGCAGAAGATCGAAGAGGTGGAGGCCGGCTCGTGAAGGCGTGGCAGGTTACGCAGCTGGGCGAGCCGGTGGACGTGCTGGCGTTTAACGAGGTTCCGGATCCGGAGGCCGGACCGGGGCAGGTGCTGGTGCGCGTCCGGGCGGCGGCGGCCAACTTTCCCGACCTGCTGATGTGCCGCGGGCTCTACCAGGTGCGGCCGGAGCTGCCGTTCACGCCGGGGGTCGAGCTATGCGGGGAGATCGTCGCGGTGGGGGCGGGGGTGACCGGGTTCGGCGTCGGGGACCGGGTGATCGGCGGTCCCGTGCAGCCCACCGGGGGCTTCGGCGAGCTCGCGGTCATGCGGGCGGACGCGATCCTGCCCGCGCCCGACGGCCTAGACGACGCCGAGGCGGCGGCGTTCTTTATTACCTATCAGACGGGGTGGTTCGGGCTGCACCGCAGGGCGCAGCTTAAGGCGGGCGAGACACTGCTCGTGCACGCCGCCGCGGGCGGGGTCGGCAGCGGGGCCGTCCAGCTCGGCAAGGCGGCCGGCGCGCGCGTCATCGGCGTGGTCGGCGGCCAGCGCAAGGCCGAGGCGGCCCGCGCCCTCGGCGCGGACGTGGTGATCGACCGGCGCGAGCAGGACTTTGTCGAGGTCGTCAAGGAGGTCACCGGCGGGCGCGGCGCCGACGTCGTCTACGACCCGGTCGGCGGCGAGGCCTACGCCAAATCGACCAAGTGCATCGCGTTCGAGGGCCGGATCCTGATCGTCGGCTTCGCCAGCGGGCAGATCCCCACCGCCACGCTGAACCACGCGCTGATCAAGAACTACTCGATCGTCGGCCTGCACTGGGCCCTGTACGCGAGCAAGGACCCGCAGTCGCTGAAGGACGCGCACACCCAGCTCAGCGCGCTGGTCGCGGACGGCCTGATCCGGCCGCTGGTCGGCGAGCGGCTCCCGCTCGGCGCCGTGGCCGGCGGGCTGGCGCGGCTGGCGGAGGGCGACGTCGTCGGACGGCTCGTGTTCGTGCCGTGAGCCGTTAGCCGGGGATATACCACGGCTCGTTCGGTAAAAAGATCATTTATCCGAACGAACGGTGGTGCAACGGTCCGGGCGGCGGGCTCGCTATGAGGCGTTCTGTGCCCAGTCGCTGGGGTAGGTGAACGTCGTGGTGGAACCGTTCCTGGTCTCCGACATCTTGGTGAACTTGCCGTTCACCGGGTCGGACAGGGTGATCTTGGCGATCACGTAGTCCGGGGAGGCCTGGGCGCAGTTCGGGTTGCAGCTGTCGATGTCCGAGGTGCCCTCGCCGGTCGCCCCGGAGGCGGACCAGGTGCCCCAGGAGATGCCGGTCACCACGTTGGTCGCGTCGCCGCTGTAGGCGACCATGGTCGGCTTCCTGCCCGAGTAGCTGCCGACGACGAAGACCGGGAGCGCCGCGGCCTGGCCTCCGGTCGCGGTCCCGGTTGCCGAGGCGGTCGGGGTTCCGCTGGTGCCGTTGCTGGGGTTGTGCTTGAACTGACCCGACAGCACCAGGCCGATTACGGTGCCCGCCGCGGCCAGGATGACCGCGAGGATCACCGCGGCCGTGATCATGCCGGGGCGGCGGCGGGGAGGCTGGCGCGCCGGGAGTTGCGCCTGGGACCACTGCTGCGACGCCTGCCGGGCGGCGGCCTGCTGGGCCTGGAGTTGCTGGGCCTGGCGCAGCGCCGCGGCGGCTTCCTCGGGGCCGAGCGTGGCCTGTTGGTAGGACGGGTGGAGCTGCTGGCCCTGGGTCGACTGCGCTGGCTGCTGCCCCGCGGTCGCGGCCTGCTGCCAGGACGGCGGCTGGGGCTGCTGTTGCTGGGAGGGGGGATTTTGGCCCGGCTTGGCCTGCCACCAGGCGGCACCCCCGCCTTGCGGTTGGCTCTGGCTCTGCCTGGGCGGCGGGCGCCAGGTCTCGGAGAGGATCGTCTGGGTGGCGTTGACGCCGCGGTTCGGGGAGGTCGTGTCGGTCAGCTTGGCCAGCAGTTCACGCGCCGACGGCCGGTTGTGCGGGTCCTTGGCCAGGGCGGCGGTCACCTGCGGGCGGATCCGCTCCGGGACCGCGCTGATATCGGGGTCCGTGTTCAGGATCCGGAACATGATCGCGTCGGGCGCCCCGGCGCCGAACGGCGAGCGGCCGCTGGCCGCGTACGCGATACACAGCGCCCAGCAGAAGACGTCCGCCGCCGTGCCCGCGTGCCCCATGACCTGCTCGGGCGCCATGAACCCGGCGGAACCCACGGTCATCCCCGCGACCGTGAGCGAGGTCGCCTCGAAGGTGTGCGCGATGCCGAAGTCGATGACCTTCGGGCCGCTCCTGGTGAGCAGCACGTTGGAGGGCTTCAGGTCGCGGTGCACGATGCCGATCCCGTGGATCGCGGTCAGCGCCTCGGCCAGCCCGGTGGCCAGGCCGAACAGCATGTCCTGGGGCGGCGGGCCGAAGGTGGCGACGTACTCAGAAAGCGTCGGCCCGTCGGCGTACTCGGTGACGAGGAACGGCTGCCTGGATTCGGTGTCCGCCTCGACGACCCGCACCGTGCACACGCCCATGACGCGGGTAAGGGCGGATACCTCGCGGGTGAACCTGGTGCGGAACTCTGGATCATCGGCGAGTTCGGGCCGCAGGAGCTTGACGGCCACCGGCGTGCCGTCCTCGGCCGTGCCGAGGTACACGACGCCCATGCCGCCCGCGCCAAGCCGGGCGGTCAGGCGGTAGCGGCCGACCTGCGCCGGGTCGCTTGCCAGCAACGGCGTTCGGGCCAACGTGTCCTCCCCTCCGTCCTAATGGTTGACGCCTGAACGGCCGCATGCAACATTTCCCGGGCGGGATTGATGGGCAAATGTTACTTCATGTAACGTCCGGCGGGCCGTGATCCAGGCTAGCGCGGCGGCGGCGAGAAAGCCCGCGGAGGCGGCAGAAAGCGGGACGTGCAGGCTCGCGGTGGTGTGCGCGCAGCGGCGGCCGGCTGGGCGGCGGATAGGATGCGGGGGGTGTCGACCGATCAGCGGGCCTGCGGGCCTGTCGTCGGGCTTCCCAGCCAGGCGGGGCCGGGCGGGAGGCGCTGGGTCGCGCCTGTCGTCTACGGCCTGCTCGGGCTCGAACTCGTCGGCGTGATCGTCTTCGCCGCCGTGTACAACGCGCTCGATTTTCGCATTTACATGTGGGGCGGGCACGCCGTCCTGTCCGACGCGCGGTTGTATGCAGCCCAGGCCTACGGGCACTGGTTCACCTACTCGCCGTTCGCGGCCATCGTGTTCGTGCCCATCGCGGCGTTGCCGCTGACGCTGGCCAGGGTGCTGTGGGACCTGGTGTCGCTCGCGGCGCTGGCGTATTGCTGCGTCGTGACGCTCCGGCTGGCGGGCTACCGGCCTTCTAGGGTTACGGTGGCCGGTGTCGTGGCGGCGGCGATGGCGCTCGACCCGGTGTACCAGACGCTGTTCCTCGGCCAGATCAACCTGATCCTGCTGGCCCTCATCCTCACCGACGTCTGGTATGTCTCGCGGGGCCGGGACACCGGCCGCTGGGTCGGTATCGGAGTCGGCGTGGCGGCCGCGATCAAGCTGACGCCCGCCATCTTCATCGTGTTCTTCCTGCTTGCCGGGCGTGTTAAGGCGGCGCTGATCGCGGCGGCGACGTTCGTGGCTTGCTGTCTTATCGGGTTCCTGGTCGCGCCGAGCGCCTCGGCCAGGTACTGGGTCCACCTCTGCTACGACACCAAGCGGGTCGGTGCGCCCTACATCAGCAACCAGTCTCCTTACGGGACCGCGATCCGGCTCGCAGAGGGTGCGTCCCACATCGGGGGCTGGTGGCTCGTCGTCCCGCTCGTGTTCGGCGTCACCGGGCTGGCGGTGGCCGTGGTGCTGGCGCGGCGGGCTAACTGGCTGGCCGCGGCGACGGTCACCGGGACGACCGGCCTGCTGGTGTCGCCGATCTCCTGGGCGCACCACTGGGTGTGGATCCTGCCCGCCCTGGTGCTGCTGGTCCGGGCCGGGAAGCGGATCGCG
>Ga0181525_10003911_pt1 | contig 11618 bp, 10 predicted proteins | sample PEATcosm2014_Bin_48_FD_121100 | JGI IMG/M metagenome (GOLD analysis project Ga0181525, IMG submission 121100) | Peatland microbial communities from MTU Mesocosm Facility, Houghton, MI, USA - PEATcosm2014_Bin06_10_metaG | ecosystem: Environmental > Terrestrial > Soil > Wetlands > Peat | place... | reverse complement strand
GTGCAGATAATCATGTAATCTGTGATGGAGGTCAGTGTTCTGACATCCATATCAACAATATCAATGCCTTTCATGTCATCAAGGGTTTTGATGGCTAAATCGCGTAAATCTTCAGGTCTCATGTCTCTTTCCACTTTTTTCAGTTAACGAATGGTGTAAATATTATTCTGCTGGATGTAGTCGTAAACACTGTCGGGCAATAAATACCTTGGATTCCTTCCCATTGCAATCTGTTTTCGAATGTCAGTGGCTGAGATCTCAAGCGCAGTGATGGGGCGGAGCAGGATGCCGCCTGACATATTCTCATGAATAAATGAGATTTCCTTTTGCTGATGCGAGTGGATCAGATCGGCAATAATGCCGTCAGGCGGAAGATGATAATGCGGCCGGTGCGCAACAATAATATGCGCGTGATCCAGAATTTCTTTCCAACGATGCCAGCTTGCGAAACCCAGAAAGGCATCAATGCCGACGAGAAGGCAAAGTGGCGTGTCAGGCATTTCTTTCTGCATCTCACGCAAAGTGTCTATGGAATACGTTGCTCCTTGACGACGAATTTCACGATCATCTGCAAAAAGTGCCGGCTCACCTTTCACCGCGCATCTCACCATTGCAAGACGCTGCTCAGGTGTGGCAACAGGCTGCTTGCGATACATGGGCATGAAGGTTGGCATGAGATGAACGCGAGCCAGATCCAGCGCTTGATATAATTCAATTGCCATGCGCAAGTGGCCAAGATGAATGGGATCGAAAGTGCCGCCTAAAATGCCGATTGCTTTGTGGGTTTGGTGCATATTGTTATCCGGTTTTTTAAGTTAATTATAGCAGGTCCTCAAACAAAACATCTCGAGCGCCTCAAAACTATCTCCTTTCACCGCACCTTTCATCACCTTATCAATTTCTGCTGCATGCTTGAGAAGCTGCAAACAATCAGCCGCTTTAAACTTGCTGAGAAAACGTCTTACGGCTGTCTGCTTACGCGGGAGTATGCGCTGCTGCTGAAATATCTGCTCCGGCGTTAAACCTTGCTGCACTTGTTTCGCATAATCAGCAAGCAGGCGCAGCTCGCGCGTGATGCCCCATAAAATGAGGACGGGTTCTGTGCCTTCTTCTTTTAAACTGTCGAGAATATGCAAGGCGCGTGTTTTATTGCCGGCAATGAGGCTGTCAGTAAAATCAAAAATGGTGTAGCGGCTTTCATCCGTCAGAATATTTTGAATGATGTCTGCATCGACGGGTTGCTGCAGTTTCAGCAAATATAATTTTTCCAGCGTCTGTGCTGCTGCAATTAAATTTCCTTCAACATAATCCGCTAGCAAATTGGCTGCATCCGGCTGAATTTGCAATTTATATTTATGCGCGCGTTTTTGTATCCACTCAGGAAGCTGCTCGCGCGGAATCGGCCAAAGGGTGATGAGTGTGCCGGATTTTTCGCAGGCTTTTGCCAGCGCACTCTTTGCAAATTTTGCATCCATCTTTGCTGTGTCAATTATCACGATGGTATCTGCTGCAGGATTTTCTGCATATTCCTGCAATATCTTGCTGATATTTTTATTGGGAGAGCTCTCGCGAAAGTCGAGTTCCAGCAAACGTTTTTCCGCAAGCAGCGAGCGTGCATATAAAAGTGAATACAATTGTTCGCCTTCACCTTCAGGTGCAAGGCGTATGCGTTCATCAAAGCCTGCGTGTTTTGCAGCTTTGCGTATCCATTGCATGATGTCTTGCTTAAGCAAAAGCTCATCACCGCTCACGAGATAAAGCGGCGAAAGTTTTTTAGCAAGATGGGCTTCCGCTTGAAAGTAGGTCAGTTTCATGACTGATGATAAAACGCTTGATAAATCGTACGGGAAACTTCTCTGGAAGCAAGTCGGTTCAGGATGCTGTAAGCAAGATTGCGGCGCATTTGCTGATAAAAAAGATTAGCTTCATTGCTGCTGCCTAAGACCTGGTTGGATTGAATGGTGATGGTGCGTGATTCAGTCAGCGTTTGCGGAGCGATAATCGTTACGCCTTTTGCATCAGTAATTTCAAACGTGATAGATACTTTCAAATTGTACTGACGTGTTTGCTGCGTACCGCTGACACTCACTAATTCTTGTGAAGTGTCATCACGCATGACATTGAGAATGGCAACGGCTTCAGTGGGCGCGGGAACAAGTTCTACGCCGGATATTTTCAGGTATTGTTTCAGGCTGTGTGCTAGCTGCCCGTAAGGGTCGGGTGTTTGCAGGTACATGCGGTGCAAGGGTTGGGCAAGCTGCTTCTCGCCTTGCAGGTGGAAACCGCAGGCGGTGAGGAGGAGGGATAAAAGCAGGAGTGTCACCCCGGAAAACACGCCGCAACTGTCTGTGAAAAGAATACGGAACTTTCCGGCGTGTTTATCCGGGGTCTGGTTTTTATATTTGCCGTGCATGAATATCTCCTAAAAATTCTTCTCATTTACGCAAAAGCCCGGGCCCCGGATAAACACGCCGGGAAGATCAGTGTTCTTTTCAAGAAGAGTGGCGGCGTGTTTTCCGGGGTGACACACCATCTATCCCATTACCACATTCACCAACTTCCCTGGCACAATGATAATTTTCTTAATCATCTTCCCGCTTAATGCCTGCTGTACCTTCGCATCTTTCGTCACAGTTTCTTCAATCACATTTTTATCTGCACCAGATGGCACGCGCACGCGGCTGCGTAATTTTCCATTAATCTGCACGACGAGTTCAATGGTATCCACTTTAAATGTGACAGCACTTGAACGCGGCCAGTCTGCGTGCAGGATGAGGCCTTCATAACCAAGGTCCTGCCATAATTGATGCGTGATATGCGGTGTGATGGGCGCTAGCAGGCGCAGCAAAATACCAAAGCCTTTGTAAAGAATGATTTCGCGAATATCAGCATGCGCACCCTCTGCTTCAGGAATTTTGCTTAGGAAGTTCAGTATCTTCATGCAGCCTGAGACAACGGTATTGTATTGCTGACGCTCGTAATCGAATTTTGCCTGTTCGAGTGTTTCATAAATCTGACGGAAAATATCCAGTTGCGCAGCGTCTGCTTCTTCCCAGTTCGTCATGCCTTGCAGGTTTTTTTCAGGCAAGCGGTTGTACTTGCGTATGATTTCGCGTGCGTCAAATGCAAGCGTCCACAAACGTTTCAAGAAACGATGCGCGCCTTCAACACCGCTGTCTGACCACTCAAGACTTTGCTCAGGCGGTGCAGCAAACATCATGAATAATCTGACGGTATCTGCACCGTAACGCGCAACCAGTGTTTGCGGATCAACAATATTGCCCTTGGATTTCGACATTTTGACGCCGTTATTCAGCACCATGCCTTGCGAGAGTAAACGCAAAAAGGGTTCGTCGCTATTTAGCAAACCTTCATCACGCATAAGCTTGTGAAAGAAACGCGCGTAAAGTAAGTGTAAAACAGCGTGTTCTATACCGCCTATATACTGATCGACAGGCAGCCAGTAATTTGCGCGGCCATCCAGCATGCTTTTGTTTTGTTTCTTGCAAGCAAAACGTGCGTAATACCAGGAAGATTCCATGAAGGTATCAAAGGTATCTGTCTCGCGTTCTGCAGGCTGTTTGCACTGGGGGCAAGTGGTTTGATGAAACGACGGCATGGTTTTTAAAGGTGAAGTTACACCAGTAAATTCCACGTCTTCAGGCAAGACCACCGGCAAATCTTTATCAGGCACAGGAACGACGCCGCAGGTTTTGCAATTAATGATGGGAATGGGTGTGCCCCAGTAACGCTGGCGTGATACGCCCCAGTCGCGTAAACGATAATTCACTTTGCGTTCACCAAGACTCAATGCTTCAAGATGCGCAGCAATAGCCTGAAATGCTTGCTGTGAAGTGAGTCCGGTGAATTCTGCAGAATCCATTAGCACGCCGTAATCTGTAAACGCACTTTTTGTTAAATCACACGTCGTGCCATCATTCGGCTGGATGACTTGTTTGATGGGAATGTCATATTTCATCGCAAATTCAAAATCACGCTGATCGTGTGCGGGCACGGCCATGAGTGCGCCGCTGCCGTATTCCATCAAGACAAAATTTGCAATCCATACGGGAATGGCTTCACCGGTGAGTGGATGTTCTGCTGTCAGCTCCAAAGGCATGCCGCGTTTTTCCATGGTCGCCATTTCTGCTTCAGCAACTTTGATGTTGCGGCATTCTTCAATAAATTTTTTAAGCTCAGGATTTTTTTCTGCAGCTTGTTTTGCAAGCGGATGCTGCGGTGCAACAGCAATATAAGTGACGCCGTACAAAGTATCAGGACGTGTGGTGAAAATAGAAAGAGAGTCGTGATCTGGAATGGTGAAAGTGATATCCACGCCTTCTGATCGGCCTATCCAGTTGCGCTGCATGGTTTTCACTTGCTGCGGCCAGTTTTCAAGTTTATCGAGATCGTGTAGTAATTCTTCTGCATAAGCCGTGATTTTCAAAAACCATTGCGGAATTTCGCGGCGTTCTACGAGTGCACCTGAACGCCAGCCGCGGCCATTCACCACTTGTTCATTGGCAAGCACAGTCTGATCGACAGGATCCCAATTCACTTCCGCATTTTTTTTATAAACCAGGCCTTTTTTCAAGAGACGCAGGAAAAACCATTGTTCCCAGCGATAATATTCAGGATCGCAAGTGGTAATCTCGCGGCTCCAATCGTAAGCAAAACCAATTTGCATCATTTGACTGCGGATGTGCGTGATATTTTCTCGCGTCCATTTCGCAGGCGGAATTTTATTTTTAATCGCCGCATTTTCTGCGGGCAAACCAAACGCATCCCAACCCATGGGCTGCAAAACATTTTTACCCAGCATGGTTTGATAACGCGTGATGACATCGCCGATCGTGTAATTGCGCACATGCCCCATGTGCATGCTGCCGCTAGGATAGGGGAACATGGAGAGACAATAAAATTTTTCTTTATTGACATCTTCCATCACCTGAAAACAGTTTTTATCTTGCCAGTAACGTTGTGCGCTTGTTTCAATTTCTTGGGGTTTATAATGCTCTTCCATTTTTATACTCGTGTGTTAATGGGCGCGGCTTGCTTTTTTGTTTGCAATGACAGCCATGCCAATAAAAATAATGAAAAGAAATAAAACAGGATCCATACCGTTTTTCAACCAGGGTGTGATTCCATACATGGGCTGTACACTTCCATTCAGTACAGCAATTTCACGCTGCGGAATACTTTGTGCAATCTTGCCGTCAGGATGAATGATGGCGGTAATGCCGTCATTGCTGACAAATAAAAGCGGCTTGTTAAATTCAATCGCGCGCATGGCAGCCATTTGCAAATGCTGCGGCTCTGCATTGGAATTGCCAAACCAGGCATCGTTGGTGATGACGAGCAGCAAACCGATGGCTTTTTCTGGCGAACGTGTCAGATCAGGAAAAGCAATTTCATAGCAGATAGAAGGCAGGATGTTTGTTTCAGCAATGGTGAGCGGCGCTTGATTCACGCGGCCGGGTGTCATGTCAGCCATGGGAATATCCATGAACTTGAGCGTATTTGCAAGCAGACTGTAAAGCGGTGTGTATTCACCAAAGGGAACGAGATGACGTTTGGTGTAGACACCTTTGTCTTTGCCGAGTGTGATAACGGCATTGTAATAACTGCCGGTATCAAGCTTGCGTATGGGAATGCCGAGAATGAGAGCCGTGCCGCTTGCTTCTGCTTTTTCATTCAGATCATTAATAAAAGATTGTGCGTATTGCAGAGGAATAGGGATCGCAGCTTCAGGCCAGATCACAATATTACTTTTGCCGAGCAGCGGTTTGGTGAGATCAAGATAACGTTCCAGCGAGACTTGCAAATGTTCAGGCGACCATTTGATGGTTTGTGGAATATTGCCTTGCACGAGAGAAACCGTCAGCGGTTTTCCCTTGGCGATGGTCCAGGGGATATAACTGAGCAATCCGCCGGCTAGCCAGATCAACAGCAAGGCGAGCAAGCTGGAGGTGAGGTTCTTTTTTTTGTGCATGAAAGCATACACCAGTAATCCGCTGCTCATGGTGAGAGCGAGCGAGACACCGTAAACACTGAATAGAGGTGCATAGCCCTTGAGCGGTGAATGCGTTTGGCTATAACCCAGCAATAACCAGGGGAAGCCTGAAAATAATAAACTGCGCATCCACTCAAGAAAAACCCAGATAGCGGGAAAGGCGAAGATTAATTTTTCTTTGGTCGTTGCTGGAAAAAAACGATTCAGACAATAACCGGTGAGAGCGGGGTAGAAAGAAATAATGGCAATAAAGCCTACTGTAATCAGGATGGCGAGCGGAACAGGTACGCTGCCGAAAACATGAATGCTGGTGTATACCCAGTAAACACCGCTGCCAAACAAACCTGCGCCGAAACCATATCCCAGCCAGAAAGCTTTTTTAGGCGAGGCTTTTAGCCAAAGCGCCAGTAAGCCTGCAGGTGCAAGCACGGCAAGCGGAAAAATGCCGTAAGGTGCGAAAGCAAATGTCAGGGTAATGCCGAGCAAAATAGCTGTAATGCCAGCGAGCAGAGCGGACTGCGGTTTATTCATGACAGGATTCGATTAGTTATGGTGCAAGAGGGGGAGTTTACTGGAGAAGGCGGGTGGCTTACAAGATGAAGCATGCTTCCCCTTGTATTCCGGAATTCTTTTTGATAGTTTCCTGCATCAGTCTGGATCATGGATACGATCTGCATAATATTCTGTGTCACCTCACGGATGATGACTAAAAAAATAATCAAGGAGTCATCATGAAAGCCAGATTCACCCTTCTCACCGCCGGCATGATTTTGTCGGGATTTTTTGCATTTCCTGTGCTCGCTGCAAGTAACAAGTCGATTCAATCCCAGGTAGCAAGCCTGCAGAAAGAAGTGGCAGCGCTCAAAAGCCAGGTCAGGGCAGATGAAGCCAGCAGCGGTTCAGGTATGGTGAGAAGACGGCAGGTGGCTCATACACACGCCATATCAGATTCTGATGTGCGCTTGCAGGAATATCTGCCTTTCGATCCTGATGTGCCAGGGCAAGCTTATGTTTCATCAGGCCCATACATTGGCGTGCCGATTCAATACGCAGGTACAGAATTAATTGTTAACAGTCCTAGCGTGAACCTCGATCTGCAGTTACTGGAAATCAGAAAAAGCATTATTACGCAGTTAAATGCCACACTAGGTGAGAGCGGCATTGAGGCAACACACTCACACTTATTGTTAAGCGGTGTGATAGAAGGTCAGGCAAATTACACCAATCACGGTGGTGCGCCCAGCACAACAGACATTAATGTGACCAATATGTCTTTTGACGTGACCATCCTTGGCCCTAGCGACTGGATTTTGGGTTTCATCGAGATGAGCTATAACGATGGCAGACCCATGAGTGATGTTTTCCAATCCACCAGCAACTACCGTGTTTCTGATTCACGTGTGTATCTCAATAAAGCATTCGTGACGCTGGGCAATCTTACTTGTTCACCGTATTACTTTACCTTTGGCCAGTTTTACGTTCCTTTCGGTACTTACTCGACAGTCATGGTCAGTGACACCTTGACCAAGCTGCTTGGCCGCACCAAAGAGCGAGCGGTTGAGGTGGGTATGTCGCAGCAGAGCAAAAATTCATTTTATGGTTCTGCCTATATTTTCCGCGGCGATGCTCACGTGCATTCTGTTGCCAAGGTAGACAATGGCGGTATTAATCTTGGATACCGATTTGATCTTGGTTTCTTCAGAGGCAAAGTGGGTGCGGGATATCTCAGCAATATTGCGGATTCTGCCGGTATGCAGCTGGGTACAGGATTTGAAAATGAAGAGCAAATGATACATAGAGTGCCGGCTTATGATTTGCGTGCATCATTAAGTCTGGGTGAGCATATCGACTTGATTGGTGAATACATCTTCACTGCGGAACGATTTAATCCTTACGACATGTCGTATAACAATGCAGGTGCAAGACCGAATGCGCTGGATCTTGAAGCAGCGTTCAGCTTCTGTGTGTTCGACAGACCAAGCTCCATCGGTATTGGTTATGGAAAATCTTATGAAGCACTTGCGATGGGTATTCCATTAACGCGTGAATCTATCGTATTTAACACGTCAATATGGAGAAACACATTGCAGAGTCTTGAGTTCAGACATGATAGGCAATATGCAGAAAGTGCAGTGGCAACGGGTGCAGGAGATACACCTGTGACATCGCAGGAAGGTAAGCAGGATAATGCGGTGACACTGCAATTTGATTATTATTTTTAAGTTACCAGGATTTTTTTGCAACGACAGACCAGCGGGCTTTACTGAGGGGTGGCAGGGCGGGGATCTATTTTTCGCGCGGAGCTTGCGAGCACGAACAAATAGTCACCGCGCTGACAGGACCCCGATAAGATGCGCTTCGATATAAAAAAGTCTTTGCTCTAAAGTGAAAGTGCTCGCAATACTCTAAAGCGCTCGTAATAGTTGTAAATAAGCTTCATCAGTTTGCTGCGCAGCACTCATCATTCTGCAAAGACATTCCATCATCAGATGTTCAACAATATGAGCATGATGATGCTGACTCAGTAATTGCTGATATATGTTTTCTATTCCAACGGGTCGATTGATCCCAATCTGCTCGCGCAGCGCCAAGTGCAAACTCATATGAACGAACGGATTTTCCTCCACCGCAAACTCACACCCCATCTCCGGTTTTCCAAGCATTGCATGATATTCCGGATGCTGCAGCATCACTTCAGCCAGTCTTGCTTCAGTCGCATCGAGCGGTAATTTCCGTTGATACTTCTGCCAGACAGTAAAAAAAAATTCCCGATACGCATCGCGATTATTCGTATACATTAGTCTTCCGTCTTAAACTTGTATTCACACAAATCTTCGATAATGCAGCTCGGACATTTTGGTTTGCGTGCTATGCAAGTATATCGCCCGTGCAAAATCAACCAGTGATGTGCATCGTGTTTAAACTCATCAGGAATAACCTTCATCAACTGTTGTTCAACAGCGAGCGGTGTCTTGCCATGTGCAAGCCCGATGCGGTTTGCAACTCTGAAGATATGCGTATCAACAGCAATCACTGGTTCACCAAAGCAGGTATTCAGAATGACATTTGCTGTTTTTCGGCCCACCCCCGGAAGAGATTCCAGTTCTTCACGTGTACGTGGAACGTCCGATTTAAATTTTTCGACCAGCAATTTGCAGGCAGCGATAATGTATTTTGCCTTGCTTGTATAAAGTCCGATGGTATTAATATATTTTTTTAATCCGCTCACACCGAGCGCCAGCATTTTCTCAGGCGTGCTGGCTGCAGCAAATAAAGCTTTCGTTGCCTTGTTTACTGATTTATCCGTTGCCTGAGCTGACAAAATAACGGCTATTAATAATTCAAAATGATTATGATAAATCAGTTCTGTTGTCGGGTGAGGATTGGCTTTCTGAAAGCGCAGGAAGATTTCCCGGATAGTTTTCTTGTTCATGAGTGTATTCAGGCTATTTTCGTAGGGCTAATCATAATATAATTCCGCCCTAAAATCATACTAAGGAACAATAATGCCGCAAACTCCTTACATCAGCGTTGTGATCCCTGTGCATAACGAAGAAGAAGTGCTGGAAGAATTATATACGCGTCTCACGACAACGCTCGATCAGATAGGCAAGCCCTACGAAATCCTGCTGACGAATGATGGCAGCACCGACAAGTCTTCGCATATTTTGCGCGAATTGCACGACCGTCGTCCCGAGCAGATTCGTGTCATTGAATTTAACGGTAACTTTGGGCAGCACATGGCCATCATGGCGGGGTTTGAGCGTGTACGCGGCCAGATCATTATTACCATGGATGCTGATTTACAAAATCCTCCCGAAGAAATTTACAAACTGGTCGCTGCCATGGAAGCCGGCCACGATGTGGTGAATACTTATCGCGAAAATCGTCAGGATTCTTTTTGGCGGCTGCAGGTTTCCAAATGGCATAATCGTCTGCGCGCCATGATGATGCCAAAACTGAAAATGCAGGATGAAGGCTGCATGCTGCGTGCCTATCATCGTGATGTTGTCGATCTCATGGCATCGACAGGCGAGAGCAGCACATTCATTCCTGCGCTTGCACTGACTTATGCTTCCCGTCCTACCGAAGTGGGAGTGGCGCATGCCGAACGCAGTGCCGGCACCTCCAGTTATAACTTATACAAACTGATACGCTACAACTTCGATCTGGTAACAGGATTTTCGGTTTTCCCTCTGCAAGTTTTCACCATGATAGGTCTGCTCATCTCCATGTGCAGTTTTGCCTTCGTTATCTTTCTGATCTTGCGGCGTTTCATCCACGGCCCGGAAGTGGAAGGGGTGTTTACCTTGTTTGCCATCCTGTTCTTCCTGTTGGGGATAGTCTTATTCGGCCTTGGTGTCGTTGGTGAATACGTCGGGCGGATTTATCAGGAAGTCCGCAAGCGGCCGCGTTTTGTCGTTCGGCATGTGCTTGAGCGGCCAGTGAGTGACAGGATTGCGGTTCAGCAGGATTAAGAAAGTAAGTAAGGATCAACATGAAAAAAACAACAGGGAAACGCCTCATTGCCGGCATTGATGAAGCAGGGCGCGGTCCGCTCGCAGGGCCCGTGATTGCAGCAGCAGTGATTCTTGATCCAAAGCGGCCAATTAAAGGTTTGGCTGATTCAAAGATACTGACCGCCAAACAGCGCGAAGCCTTGTTCCAGGAAATTCGTTCTCGTGCGCTGGCGTTTTCAGCAGCGAGAGCAACCGTTTTTGAAATTGATCAAATAAATATACTGCAGGCTTCTTTGCTAGCAATGAAGCGCGCAGTCAATGGACTGAATATCTTCCCCGATCACGCTTTGGTAGACGGTAATAAATGTCCTGACCTAAGCTGCACAGCAGAAGCGATAGTAGAAGGTGATGCCACCGAGCCTGCCATCAGTGCAGCTTCCATTGTGGCAAAGGTTTTGCGCGACCGGATTATGGTGATGATGGATAAGAAATATCCCGAATATGGTTTTGCGCAGCACAAGGGATATTCAACAGATCAGCATAGAAAAGCATTGCGGGATCACGGGCCTTGCAGAATACACCGGCGCTCATTTTCACCAGTAGCAGCGTATTTCAACTGTCATCCTGAGGGTGCTTTTTACCCGAAGGATCTCCAGCATAAGAATACAGTGTTTTTGGCAGGGGATCCTTCGAGCAAAAAGCGCTCTCAGGATGACAGGGTTCTGTCAGAAGAAGAGGCTTGAAAAACTACGCGAAAGTAACAGGCTTCTTATTGGAAACATCCTGACCGGCATAACCCATCGTAATATCATTGGGATTAATTTTCGGTGTGGTTGTTGAATGTTGTCTGAAAGCAGAACCCAGTTTTTTAAGCGGGTCTGAGCTTTTGTTAAATAAGGATGGTGAATCAGCGAGTGCATTGCCTGTGATGAGAATTGCAGCGGCGGTCATGATGAGATGTTTCATTTTTTCTCCCGGGTGTAAGCATGTGCCTGTTAAATTAACGGTCATTATACAGAAAATTAAACGGATATCCAACATTATTGTGCGGGGGTGGGTGGAGTAGGAAATGTAGGGATGAGTAAGATGTTTTTTGCGGAGAGCGGCTCCCTTCTCCTGGAGCGTTTTTTGCGAGGGGAGAAGGG
>Ga0181525_10003906_pt1 | contig 11629 bp, 13 predicted proteins | sample PEATcosm2014_Bin_48_FD_121100 | JGI IMG/M metagenome (GOLD analysis project Ga0181525, IMG submission 121100) | Peatland microbial communities from MTU Mesocosm Facility, Houghton, MI, USA - PEATcosm2014_Bin06_10_metaG | ecosystem: Environmental > Terrestrial > Soil > Wetlands > Peat | place... | reverse complement strand
CTTAAGCGCTATTGAATGTCGTCTGTTACGATTTTCTTTAGTGCATAAGCTTTACTATACTGAGAGATGCTTGTATGATTGTAGCTGATGCTTTTAAGCTTTGATCTAGGTCGGCTGATTCATATTTTCGCCTTGATGTATACATATGTATGATATCTTTCCTTTCGCCTTTCCACTAGCCCCTCGTCCGGTGAGACATTTCCCACACTAGCAAGGGGTCTCGCTTATGGGCGAAAATGTAAAGGATTATTAATAAGTTATTAAGCAAGCCCGAGCTTGCTAGTGTTTTACTGGGTCGCTTAGCCCCTTCCTAGTGTGGGAAATGTCTCACCGGACGAGGAGATAAGTCTGTGGCTTCAAAGACAGAGCTGAGGAACCTCTCATAGCGTACAATGGTTCCAAATAGTATCTGCTAAACAGCCATCAAGCGTGCCTTGTTTCACATTAGTAGACAACTTGACTCAACGCCCTAGCTCAATGCATATTTTTCCTAATCTATTCGTGCGATGCTTGCTTGGTTACAGCTGAAGCTATCTCTTTGGGCTTGGACTCACAATCTTGTTCTTGTGACGTTCTTAGAAACGACGGCTTTTCCTCTTCGTGGCTGAAGATACTCACTCATATCCAGCCTTCTTCAGATCTTTTCGCATTACTAATTCGATATAAGTCCGATTCTATGCAGGTGAATTCTAAGCACGGATAGCGATAGCAGCTTTTGTGTATTTTGGCTTCAAAGCTTAATATGCAGGAGCTCGACCTGCTGTACTTGCTTATCATGGCTGGCTAAATGGCTGAGGTCTAGAATTTCAAGCTGAAAGCGCACTGACTTAGCGCGCAGAGGGCTTAACAGCTTAGCTTCAAATTTCATTCTGCGCTGTATCTCCGAGCTTAGAGTTTGTCTCTTGGCTTGGAAAAGCCAATGAATTGTGCCAAACGGCTGAAAATTTGAGAAAAGTTTGTCTGGTGCAAAATGGAGCGTATCGAGGGCTCGTTTAGAACTAGCTCTTCAAATGCTTTTGGCATTATCATGGAGTCTCATCTTCTGTCTATATAAAGCTTCTAGGTGCCTACCAATACAAAGTCAATATATTCCTTCAGAAAGCAGCAAGTACTTGACGCGATCCTTTTCCAGTCTCATCTTCAATCAACTTCATCATGGCTGCCAACGAGTCTTACCTCTCTTCCGATAAATTCGGCTACGACTTCGTGCTAGCCACGACACAAGCCAGCATCAATGCCACCATGAAGAAATACCTCTTTAAGCAAAAAGGCGAAACCATTCTTTGTTACCGCCGTAACGAGAGCAAGCAAACTGTGCCACTTACCTTGGATGAGCTCAATACCCTGACCGGTGGAGTGAGCCTTTTTGACATTCCAAACGGGGCCGGCGACAATGATTCTCGTATCGGGGCTCTTCAGAAAGCTCGTTTTCTGTGTGCAATCAAGTTCAGTATTGGTCTACCCAAGAACTTTGACAGGCTGGGCGACCTTCCAGACATTGTCGAGCTGCGACCAAGCACGGCAATGGTCAAATACAGGATGTACTGTGCGGATATTCATCTCACACAGCTTGTTTTCACCGTTGACGGTCCAGAATTCAAATCCGTGCGACAGAATGAGCAGAGGAATCGGGCTTGGGCTATGGTTACAAATGTCAATCTGAATCAAACTTCGGTCGAGTTCCAAACGCTTCCCAAAGAAGTCAGGGATCAGATTCAGAATGTGGGAGGCGAAATGTTTGATATTTCGCAGCTTCTATTCGATTTGAGTAGCGCCTCGCTTTCGGATATGCCAAAGATTGAGGGTCTTGATCCTGATTCAGAAGCCTACAACATCTTGTCGTCATATTTCAAGAATACCTATTTTGCACGAATGAAAGAAACAGGCCAACCAGTTCTCAACTATACCGTCAAGTCCAAACCCCAGACCTCGACCTTGATACCAACAGCTCTCAACTTCCACATCAGTCCCCTCACCAAAGAAACCAATCAATCTTTGAAGACACTTGAATATGTGTGTGCAACATCACCACACACTGCTATACCATCTACGCGAGACTTTGATTGGGATTGGGTAACGGCTGCAGATGGCGATGTCCATGGAACCATCGCTATCAACCGCCTGACGTGGGCAAACTACTTGAAGGACCAGCTGTACCAGACCGCGAAGAATGATTGTTTTGTGCCCTATGCAAAATGCTCGACGGACGCATGGGGTACAGTCTCGTTTGGGGCCTGGCCAACACCCGGCGCACAAGCTGAACCTTCTGTGGAGATTCCAAGAGATGGAGATACGTTGATTAAGATAAGTTGGAACAAATACGACGAAGACGAGGCGGGTGTTGATGGGGCTTTGGGCGCCATCAAGCTGGGTAACGAGTACCTATGCACAGTCACAGCTCGAGCCAACAAGCTTACTGTCACCACCTGGATGAAAACTTTCCTGTTTGTTAGATCTTTACAAACTTCTAACACCGCCAATATCTTGGACAAGACTTTTGTCGAAGAGTATGAACTTGCTGTTGATGGGGAAGGCAAGATGAACTCTATCCTCACGAAGCAACCGGTTGTCGATAAGTCCGGGACAGATCGTGCGAATGCATTCAGCAATTTCTTTACCAATACCAACGAGATCTTTGATAGTCTCAAGAACCAAACCCTTCAACGAAACGAGTTCAACACACACCCTATTGCAAGTCTTCAGGGGTTCATCTTCCCCGGTGGTACAACTTTTGCTTTTAAAGCATTCCACTTTTCCAATCATCAAGATTTGATCGCTTCAATCACTTATGCTGATCCGGCCTGATTGTGCACTTACAGCTCTCCTTGGGTTTGAGCGATGTGCTACGGAATATTTAGAGGAAATGCATAGCTTGACTTAGAAACTTTACTCAGAAAGATCTTTTCTAACTAGTCAACTTACCCTCGTTTTCATTTTGGATAGTTCAATGGATTCATTTTTCGTCTCTGTGCCCCCCTTGAATAGCATAAAACCTGTGTATAGTCAAAGGGTAGTCTCACGCCTTCCCACCGCTGCTTATTTCAACCTCGGCTACACAGCCTCAATTACAAGTGAATATGACTCTTAGGCCGTTCGAGCCATAACTCCATTTTGAAATAGTGAGCTTGCCCTCTATAAAATCATTTTTCTCACCTGTTATTAGGTTAATAAGCCGTCGGAGATATATCGGCTTGCGAGCAATGCCGTAGTCTAGATCATGATTAAACAACAGACTATAAAAGACGACTATATTAGTGGCTTAAAGGAATTATAAATGCCATCTGCTGTAGATGGGTCAAGCATGCGGAGGGGACTAATGTAGAGATCGATAGGGGGAAGCAAGAGATCACCAATTGCGTCTTTGGGGACGAAATGCTAACTGAATAGTCGACTCATCTCATCATCGTAAGCCACGAAATATAGGCTGGCTCTAAGGAGGAGGCATCATCTGCTTTAGGCATGATTCTTGTCTGTGATTAATAGCACTAGGGAATCAAAAATTCTTCCCAATAAGTGTATGAGACCGCCGCCTGTATACACCCCATAAACACCGACAACGCTACTTGCGCGACTCTGACAAGTGAGGCCACACTAATTCTGATCTCCATCGTAAAGCAGGAGCTAAAGCTAAATATGGGTTGATTAGTTGTAGCATAGGCTAAGCGAAGCTGTTATTAGCTGAGGAGACTATTATTTCTAGCTGACCCAGAATAGAGGCACGTAGCAGACGAAAATTCGAAACATATTACTTAGCGATATAAGAATTTTAAAAGGAGCTTGCACATCAGAAGAGAATTGTGCAAGGACCTATCTAGGTCTGTTCAGTATTATTAAGGCTTGGCTTGGAATTGTCAGGACGTGCTCTTTATACATTCGAAGAACTTGTCTATATCTGAAAGGTCTATCTAATATTGGAGTTTAAATTTCTCTATTTGTCACCTCTCGTTGATCGGCGATAAGGCTAACGCTGCCCAATAACGTAGGGAGTAGCTGCTACCCCCCTTTTCTCGCTTAGGCTAAAGCTTACCTGCAACCATGGCACAGGTGCATCTAAATAAGTACGCTGTCTAATGTCCCTTGAATCGATATCATTATGAGATGGAAATGAAACAGAACCCACATGAAGTCGAAAAATGATCTAGCACCCTGAAGAGATTAGACGTTTGCCAAAGTTTATTTTAAGCTTAGGATCGTGGAGTGTGGAGTAGTGGGGCCGACATGGCGGGGTACTTCAGATCTTCGTCCTCGTCCCATGGTAAGCTGTCGCTTCCCGTTTAAATGGTTTTCCATGCAATGCCATTCAGAAGTGTCACCTTTGAAGGTGGTGCCATCATCTAGATGCAACAAAGCCACCTCCGGCGCACTCTACAGACATCATGTACAACTAGAAGTTTTAATACTGGGGCAGGACGTTAGCACAGCACCTAGAAGATCGCTGAATATGTCTAGCGCTAGTGTAGATTCGGGGTTTAGAGCTTATCTTCTCGGACAATATGTCCGGAGCCCTATCCGGGACTTCAGTGCCCGTAGATCCAATGTAATTAAGCGAAATCTTGAACCAAAGCTTCTCCGGCAAATATCTCCAATCGCTTACAGTGCCGGTTACACGATCTCGGGTACCTGCCGCAGCAATCTGGGGCGTGAAGACTGGTTGCGACCTCTGTGTGGGTTGGAAGCTACCCACAAATACTTTAAGTAAATATAGAGACGGAGCACACCCGCAAAATGTGGGAACGGCCTTGGCGGCAGTGTCCATACTTCCGATGTACGTCCCATCTGGCCGATATTCATCTACCCTGTGACACACGTTAAGGTAAGCAACTATAAGAAATGCAAATGGGACGACACTTGAGAGAAAGATACCTGCATCCAATGCATATTTTAGCCAAAGAAGTAGCCACACTGCATCAGAAAAACAGACGAAAAATAGAAGGGGAAACTAGGCTATTTCACAGGAGGTCGGCAGATGGAATACGAATATACCGGCTAGTATGCAGTCTGCGCCACTACTGCTGTATTAACATTCTTCCAGCGAATACAAATGGGAGCTCCGAATCTTCCAGAGATGTCCAGAGAGGTACGCGTGCCTGGACAAAGGCAGGGTCTGGAGGCCAAGAATGCCGAGCACGCGAATTGCGGGGTATCCCTGCTCTGGAGCCTGAATGTTCATATTGGATCTTATATATTCTCTCCCAGCTAGACCCTTTTCCCGTTCCCCGAATTTCAATCTATTCAAGACCCTTCAAAAGAGCCATTCTTATGGGTTCCGATGCTCTGGACTCTTATTTGCCGTCAAGGTGCCAAGGTGGGTGATATCCTTACAAGATGTTTGGGGACATCTGAACATGGATTCGTTTTAAACTATTGGAACGTGCCTACTATGAAACAAATGTCACTGCCATTCCCTGGGTATATTCAAAGAGCAAATGTGAGTGCAAGGAGGCCCCACCAACCCGTCTCTAGCAACCTCATGGGGATAAAGTATTTCAGCTCCTCCGCAATTTCTGAAACTCTAAGTATCACTCTCACTTGCAAAGATGAAGACGGCAGGTTTTTTTTGGTAGTGCCCTAGCGGCGGCGCTTTTCTGTTAGTACAAGTCTCCTTCATTGCAGTGTTATCTAACCAAAGAACAGCGCTTCGCGCCACGGCTCAAGATTTTGCTACACATGGCTTATACACGGAGCCCAACACCAACATCACTTTCTACACCAGTTCTGAGACCAACGGAACTATTAGTAGAGATGGCGAACTCTCCATGGTCTCCTGGGGTGGGTTCACTTTTGGAATAGCGTTGCCGCCAACGGCCTTGACAGTTGACACTCATGAATATATTGGCTTCATCATAAGTGTTTGTAGCTTCGTCGATTTGTTCCCAATATTGATTTGTCTAGATTGGCTCAACTCTCACAAGCAAGGGAGGCTGGACTGGTATCTTGCACGGCGATAACCTTTCTGCATCCATGTTAAACCATCTCATGCTCATTGCAAGGCCGACCGGGGTTGATAATCAAATCGCCACATCTTTCCGTTATGCTGGGTACGTATATATGGATCTAGATTAAAGACAGGAGCCTAACAAGATCCAGCGGTTATCAACCACCTGTTCTCTATAAGGGAACCGCAAACATCACGCAGATTTACTCCAGTGTCAATGCAACGAACTGGGTTCTCGTCTACAGATGTCAAAACTGCTTGCTTTTGGATGATCCTAGCCAGGCGTCATTCAACACATCAACGAGCAAGAATGGATTGTTCGAGCAAGGATGGGCGCAATCTTTCGTCCCTCCTACTGACCCAAAGAACGCTAATTCGGACTTCCAACAGCACAACAATGGCATGGGCGAATTCCAGATTGTGGTCAAGTCGGCTACCCAAGCATCTTATTCAGCATGGGCAACCAAGACAGCTACTAGCCCAACTGTAACGGCATCTGCTTTCGTCACAGCAACTATTTCATCTGTACCAGTCCCAACTGGGGTGACTTATGATTATGTTGTCGTTGGTGCTGGAGCAGGAGGAATTCCCATGGCAGACAGACTTTCAGAGGCTGGACATTCAGTCTTGCTTATCGAGAAGGGAATTGCTTCATCTGCCAGATGGGGTGGAACTATCAGGCCAGAAACTGGATGGCTCGATGGCCACAACCTGACTGGGTTTGATATTCCAGGAGAGTGCAACAGAATCTGGAATGGAGGATCTGTTGGTATTGCCTGTACCGATACCGATCAAATGGCAGGCTGCATTCTTGGAGGTGGAACTGCCGTCAATGCTGGTCTCTGGTGGAAACCAAATCCATCGGATTGGGATGTCAACTTCCCGGCCGGATGGAAGACTGCAGACATGGTAAACGCAACCAGTAGAGTGTTTTCACGCATTCCAGCAACCGACCATCCTTCCATGGACGGCGAAAGATACCTACAGGATGGGTTCAATGTTATCAAGAATGGCTTATCAGCTTCCGGATGGAGAGAGGTGACATCCAACGACGTTCCTGCAGACAAAAATCGCACCTTTACACACCCACCCCACATGTTCTCCAATGGAGAGAGAGGTGGTCCAATGGCTACCTACCTGGTGTCTGCCAATGGCCGATCGAATTTCCACTTGTGGCTGAATACCAGTGTGGAGAGAATCGTCCGTACTGGAGGCCACGCCACTGGCCTTCAAGTTACTGCTACACACGATGGAGGACATGCGGGAACTGTCACACTTACTCCAACAACGGGACGTTGTCATCTTATCTGCTGGAACTTTCGGAACTCCCAAGCTTCTATTCCCGAGCGGTATTGGCCCGTTGATCAGCTGCAGGTTGTCCAGGCTGAAGAAGCAGACGTAATGATTAAGCAGACAGACTGGATTAATCTTCCAGTGGGATACAATTTGAATGATCACTTGAATACGGACACCGCCATCTCGCATCCAAATGTCAGCTACTATGATTGGCCTGCAGCATGGCTCACACCTATTCCAGGGGATGAGCAGAGCTACCTCCAGAACCGCACAGGACCACTTGCTCAAGCGGCTCCTAACATTGGCCCGATCTTCTGGGAAGAGATCTTGGGTCCTGATGGCATCGTCCGTCATATGCAATTGCAAGCGCGAGTAGAAGGCTCCAACGGGATTCCTGACGGCGATTCCATGACTCTTTCCCTCTATCTCGGCCGCGGTACTGTCTCTCGGGGAAGGACTTCGATTCAAAAAGGATTAAACATGATTGTTTCCCAAATTCCGTACGGAGATCTTAATGACTTGGCTGTAGTTGCCACTGCCATTGATAACATGGTGAATGCTCTTAAGAACACTCCCAATATCACGTGAAATCTCCCAGCAAATGGAACATCTGGCGCCGACTACATGAAGACGGTACCTGTGACTTACGCCAATGTCGGTGAACGCCGTGCCAACAATTGGACGGGTACTGCCAAGATGGGTACTGATTCCGCGCTTGTAGGAAACGGTACTGCAGTCGTCGACACCAACAACAAAGTTTATGGCACCGATAATATCTTCGTTATGGACGCCTCTATCTTCCCGGGTCAAGTAACAACCAATCCCAGTGCACTTACTGTCACGGCTTCGGAGCATGCCTCGGAGAGGATATTGGCACTTCCTCTTCTAGGAGGGAAGTAGTAAAGCAATGGACTCCAATAGTGTGTGTCAAAAAAAAGCACAACGTCTTCTTCTGTAATTTAACCCAAATTTCATCTTCTCATGGTCCTCCTTGAAGATGGAATAATTCAAATGATAACAATGAGTGTAAGCATTGAATTCAGAATTCCATGCTGCATGAAAAATACCACTCGATACTGAAATTAGCCTAAGTAATCACACAAGCAGAATTTGGAATCCCAAGCTTTGCATTGCAATCTTCCAATCAGCTTCCCCGGAGCTGTGATCTACTTGTCGCAGCCTCCAGCACTCTTCCATGATTACCCTTGCTTTTGACGCTCCGAATTTCCCATCAGTTGGGTTGCCAAAACGGGAGAATTCCCTGAAGAAATCCTGGTCTCATTCCGTGGCCATACATCCCGCGATGCAAAACGGCCATATCAAGTTATTCACCATCTCTGGATCCGGAAGAGACTTGAAGGCTTCGATGGATTGAGTTACGGCATGGCCAATCTCTGGTAAGCTTGGCAAAGCGCCTGAGATGGTGACGTGGAGATAGACGAGTGCGGCGAAATGATAGACCCTTGTGACGGTTGATTTGAGTATGTCGTGGTCGATTGTCAGGAGATTTCCAGTTCGACGTGTTGTACGCTTTCCAGCTTCGATGTTCTCTAGTTCACCGTTCAATCGAGATTCAATCTCATTTCCACGAGTAACAAGCTCGCGCACGCTAAGCTGCCCAGTTGTCTTCATCTCGTTCTTCCATTGGTCGAGGAGGACTACGTCTTTGATTGCTAACAAAACCCAATTCTCGCACCCTACTACCTTGTCGAAATGAATAAATTGCGCGTCGATCTTGTGAGAGCATGGTGTAAAAACTTCCGAGCCTATCGTGGCACATGAAATGATACTATACCAGGCCAGCGTAGTTGAAAAAAAGGAAAGTGCGGCTCGATGTGGTGCTGTACCTTCCTGGTTTATGATTATGTCACGTATTCGTTTGTTGATATCGGGAAATATCGAGAGGGATGCTGCGAGATGCACCTGCCATGTTTCGCTATTACTAATAAATCCCTAAATCGATGTGAGTATAGGTGATTAAGGCGAGTAACGAGTAGGATTTACCTCAATGGAGATGAGCAAAACTATACTGCAAAGTAGTTGAACATCCTCCGACAAAGTTCTTCCACGGTCAGAAGACGTGAGCACTTCTAGATAACTTCGTAACTCCGATATGGCCACATCGTATTGAAGATGCAAAGCTTCGGATGTGAAACACGCCTTCTTCATCCCTCCTTCAAGGCAATACTTCATTTGTCGATGGTAAGCAGCCAGACTACAAGCTGCGTAGTACAGGGGCTTAGTCTGCATCAGCAAGGAAAGAAGCCAGCCTCGTCCTCCATCTTCCAACGAAGGCTGGTAGAATCGGAATTGACATGGGAATACGTAGTCCAAGTAGTGCATGAGTAAGACCGACTCATTTTGGGCGATGTAGGCGGCTGTATTTTCTGGCGTAAGGCCTGGTGGTGGCCCATCAATGAGCAAGGGTTTGTTGTGTGGTGGGGTTGGAATCTCCTGCAGGGGAGGTATGGCTGGTGATGAATATGGTAATGGTTTGACATTCAAAGCATTACCCAATATTTCCCGATCATCTGTTTGAATGTGGCGGCGCTTCATCGCAGCCCTCTTCCGCTGATTAGTGGCATCTTTCACAGCCTCTCGGATTCTCGCAAGTTTCTCCTTTTCCTTGGCTCCACCGTCCATCCAGTCGGGTCTTGAGCCATAGCCTCCGCATTCTAGTCGGAGGGAGCTGCAAACCGCGCAAGTAGGCTTCTCCTCGGGGCACTTCTTTCTTCGGACCTTGCAAGTCCAGCATCCTGTGGTGCTTCGAACTTCAGTCGCCATGAGCTCAGGTTTGCTCGGTCCGTTTCATGAGCCCTTATGTATGTCTTCCATCGCGGGACGATCCGAGGGTGCGCGGTAGTGAAAGATGATGTACTTCGTAAGGTCTGAGGACAGCTGAGGTGTAGTGTGGGTCTGAACATGCTGCATTACTGGCCGAGTCGAGTACGGATGACAAATAAGTGTCAAGAAACTATAACCGACTCTCGTTCCCACCTTCCTTTCCTCTGCCCCTCTCTTGCTTTGGCGGGACACGATTTGATTCGCCAGGATCGAAGATTATTCTCTAACTTCTAGAAAAGAAACTCGATTCGGAGTTCTGACATGTTTAATCACTGCTTGGAAATCTACTTAAGCTGGAGTTTGTCATCCGCAAGAAACAATATAAATGAACAGATAACCCCCATACTTTCCAATTCTCAAAACCTCAGATTTGACTTAAGAACTAACTGGAACTAAAACCCAAATATCAATTTCTCAAGTCATTCTGAGATATGTCTTCATATGTAGTAGTTGGTGCTTCGCGTGGCTTGGGTGTATGTCTCTTCCTACAATTGATAACATTAAGAGCTGACTGTCCCTAGTATGAATGGCTTCGCCAACTCAGCAGCGACAATGCGAATACTGTCATTGGGCTTGTTCGGACCCCAGCCACTACTCAAAAACGACTGGAAGTCGACTCTATGCAAAATGTGCATCTCCTAGAAGGCGACATGGCTGACAACAAGTGTCTCATCGCCGCAGCTGCAGAAACAGAAAAGTTGACGGGAGGCACAGTGGACTATCTGATCATCAACGGAGTATACACAAACCCAGCCGAGAGCTTTCTCTCTCCAAGCGAGTTCTCCGGAAAAGAAGAACTCTTAACCAACTCCATGATCCAAAGTCTGAAAGTTAATGTCCTTGGAGCCATCTTCTCGATCAATGCTTTCTTGCCTCTCGTGCGCAAGAGTAACATCAAGAAGATCATTGTCATTACAACTGGGCTGGCAGACAGAGACATGACGGAGAAGAGTACTATCTCATTTTGGTTGATCTATAGCTCCATGAAGGCAGCTTTGAACATGGTCGTTGCTAAATATGCTGTGGAGTTGAAAAGTGAAGGGTTCAAGCTTCTTGCTTTGAGTCCGGGGCTGGTGGATACTACAGCTGATAAGCCTGCAATTCAACGTGAGTGTCTTGCATAAGATGAGGAAGATATGCTAATTACGGCCAGCGACCCCCGAGGAGATGCAGAGATTGGGTGTGATGATGAGTGAGTTTCGAGAACAGAAACCCGACTTTGCCGGCCCGATTACTCCCTCTGAAAGTGTCATCATGCAGCGGAAAATTATCGATAGTCTTACTACTGAAAACACGGGCGCCTTTCTCTCCCACCATGGCAACAAGAGTTGGCTTTGACTCAAGTTTTGGGGCTGAGATGAAACCTCACATATGTTGAGAAGGAGAGGGCTGGTGAAATAAGATCTGCATTCATGCTTCTGCCATGCTGTGGCCCATTGCCCTCTTAACGTCCTATTTGTCACCTATTAGCCCCCGTGCTGCGTTCATATCTCTGCTCTGCTATGATACAATCATTGAGGACTCGCCAGTGATGTGCAGTTCTTCAACGACGTT